>JAABUJ010000473.1_pt1 | contig 79393 bp, 93 predicted proteins | sample 5559131 | NCBI WGS metagenome assembly JAABUJ01 (sample SAMN10711875, study PRJNA513366) | rock metagenome | isolation source: Antarctica rocks | place: Antarctica: Victoria Land, Mt New Zealand nord | collected 2016-01-07 | reverse complement strand
TCAGGCAGGCTAAACCAGCGTAAGTACTTACAGAGGGTGGCGCCCTCCGAAGGGCCCGTGCGCGGGCAAACATCGCATTGCTGCCAGCATGCGCGCTCGCGCGCGGTGTGCAGGCGCATGACGGTATTGATTGAAAGTACAGCCAGGCGGCGGCGGTCCACAGGGACCGGGTACCCAAATCAGTCAAACGCATGTACACAGACCAAGCCCAGTTTTTGACATTGCGCGCAATGGCGTCATCCCAATCGGAGAGCGCAACCGCTCGCCACAAGCAGCCCACGGGGCGCAGCGCCAGCGCAGTCCAAAACCGGCACGTGCTGCGCAGCCAAATGTGCGCCGGTGACAACACTTGCAACTCCCGCAGCACAATGGCACTGGCAACGCTATCAGGCAGCTGCAGCAGGCGGCGCCACAGCTTCACATGCGCGCGCTGTAGATGATCGCGGTCCTGTTTCTCCCGGCCACACAGGCGGCGAATACCCCACACCTCACAAGCATATGAGCCCGCCGGCGGGACGGCCTGCATAAAGAGCTGCCGCATAAGCGCGAGCGACAGCCCGTCACCCAACTCTGCAAATTGCAACTGCAAACGCGCCCAACTGGCCTGCAGGCGGCCATGCAGGTGCGGGAACCCGTCGGCGATGCCGTGCTGCGCCGAAAACACAACGCCTAAATACCTGTACTGCGCAACCTGCCCCAGGGGCGCACCGCCGCACGTCCATGCGGGCGCGGGCGCGCCCTCCGCAGGCCCCGTGCGAAACACCAGAACCCGCGTTTTCTCCGCGCTGACGGCCATGCCGAGCGCGGTCAGGTGCGCGTGCGCAATGTCAAGCAGGCGCTGCAGCTCGGCGGGCGTGGTGGCGACTAAACAAAAATCGTCTGCATACCCTAAATCTGGCACCCGCAGCCCGCAGGCGAGCGCGGGGCCCGCGTCGGGCGCCCGCGCCCGCAGCGCCCAGCGCAGGCTGTCCAGCAGGAGGCCAAAGAGTGTCGGACTGAGCGGGCAGCCTTGTTTGACGCCGCGCGCCGACGGCACGCCGGCGCCGCGGCGCCCGCCCACGCTGATGGCGTACGCCGCATTGGTGTACAGCGATTGGATGGCCGCCGGCATGGCGCCGTGCAGGCCCAGGCGCGCCAGCGCCTCCCACAGCAGCGGCCGCGGCACGCGGTCGTACGCCCCCTGCAGGTCCAGGAAGCAGCAGAACAGCGGCTCCCGCCGGTGGCGCGCGCGGTCGAACAGGTGCTGCAGGGTGAACACCGGGTGCAGCGTGGACATGCCCGGCCGAAAGCCCGCCTGCGACGGCGCCCGCAGGCCCTCCGCCTCCGTGTACCCCACCAGCCGCTGATTAAGCAGCGCCGCATAGAGCCGCATAGCTGGCTCCCCCACCGCAATCGGGCGGTAGTTGCCCGGCTGGCTCGCGTCGCCGCGCTTGTGCACGGGCACGACGAGGCTCACGTTGGCGGCAGCCGGCACGGCGCCAGCGCGGAACCAGCCATCGAGCATGGCGGTGAGCGCGGGCAGCAGCAGGTACTCGGGCGGCTCCCCGCCCCCGCGGGCGTAGCGGAACAGCTCCGCGGGCAGCCCGCCCGCACCCGGCGCCCGGCCGTTCTTGAGCAGCTTCAGCGCGTCGAGCACCTCGCCCTCCGTGAGCGGCTCGTTGAGCGCCGCAGCGGCGCCGGCCGGAGCCAGAGGCTGGCCGGGCGCGGCCGGCGGCAGGTGAGCGGGCGTGGCGGCCGGCCCCTGCGCCAGCCGCGTCACGTACGGGGTCCAGACCGCCGGGTCCTGCAGGAGGACGGGCGGCTGGGCCGGCGCCGGCCGGGCCTGCTTGTACAGGGCGTGCGGGTCCTGCCGCAGCTCCCGCAGCAGGGCCTGGGCCAGCCGCAGCGCCCACGCGCGCTTCCGGCGGCGGTACACGCGAGCGTACTCCCGCAGCCGGGCGCGGCAGAGTTCGACGTCCGCGGCGGCGCCAGAGCGCCCCGCCCGGTTCCGGCTGTGGTGGTACGCGGCCTTGAGCCGGCGGCATTCCCCGTCAAACCACACCGGGGGGCGCCGCCCTGGCGGGCGAGAGCGCGCGGCCCGGCGCGACATGCCCGCCGCAGTCGCGGCCCGCGCCGTCTCGGCCACGAGCAGCTCCCAGCAGGCGCGGGTGTCCCCCGCCTCCGCGGCAGCGCGCACGGCCTCGAGGGCCGCCGGCCGGAGCGCAGCAGAGTACGCCCCGGCCGAGCGCGGCTCCCAGCGGGCGCGGCGGAGGGGGACACCCGTGGCCGGCGGGGGGCAGCGGGCGGCCCAGGGCAGAGCGAGCCGCGCCTCAAGCGGCTGGTGATCCGAGTCGCGCCAGTGCGGCTCAACGCGGCTGCGCCGCAGCCACGCCAGTGCCGCCGCGGACGCCACGATGTGGTCGGGGCGCGACTGGAAGCGCCGGAACGTGGGCAGCGCGCAGGCGTCGCCGTCCACGGCGCCCGTGCAGAGCGTGAGCCCCGCGTCGGCGCAGAGCGTATTTAGCTTGACCCCGTGCGCATCGGGCCCGCGGGCATTCGCCATGCCGCTGACGCCCACCCGAGCGTTAAAATCCCCCCCCAACAAGACCGCGCCCTCCGCCTCCGCCGCCGCGACGCTGGCCGCCAGGCGGGCATAGCGCACCGCCAGCGAGCAGCGCGCCAGCTGCTGCGACGTCGCTGGCGGGATGTAGCAGCTTGGAAAGAGAATGGCAAGCGCAGCCTCTATCTAAATTCTATAATCAACATGTATGCGCTGCCTGCCAAGTTTGGCGAGCGAAGGCCAGTGTATTGGCCAGTGTACTTCTTGCATTATTACAGCTGTTTTCTCTGTCTGCAAGAGTAACAGATCCGCGGTAAACGCGTCTCTCAGGGCGCTGTGGTCCTGACCTGTCACCTCAGACTCCGTCAAAGGCTCACCCTGGCTATCCTCCACCACAGTCTACAGCACTGGCTGAACAAACAGGCAGGCAGGCCTCATGCGCAGTGTGGGCTCGTTGCGGACTGGCTACTGATCCAGGCCTGAGCGTAGGCTCACGCCCAGAACACTCAGGGCGTGGAAGTATATATCAAGATGGCAGGCCCAGCGTGGACTCGTCTAACGCTGTCGCACGCTCCCCACAGCTGCGCTGGACCTGTTGTGTGATGATGAACCAGGGATGATTGTGCACCATAGCTACGCTTTTCTGAGCGCGCTTCTGCCTACAAGAGTGACCGGGCTGTGTGTCAACTATACAGTTCATAGTGCTTTTATGGCTGATCAGGGAAGCCACCAGACGACACATGTCCAGCGTGGTGGCGCAACTCAGTTGCTAGCAGCTGAAGGCTTACGCTGAACGCACAACAGTTTCTGCAAGAGGCAGTATCAGTAAGGCAGCAGATACGGAGAACCAAGTTTTACACACTTGCACTGCCCTTTGGCGAAGCACGACCTGACACAGTGCTTTCCAATAGGCGGCAACTGCGTTAAATGGTCGCTTGGACACCCCAGGCAGCCGACCCCAACAAGCCTTGAAACCAAACCTGGATCAACCTAGGCGCTGAACTATGCATAATTAACCTGCAGCTGCGGGCGTGGCTAGCAGCCGCTGCCCGCCGGGCGCGCGCCGCAGCGCACCCACGCCGCTGGACTCCCCCCCGCGCCACGCCGCATAGCGCCGCACTTACTGGCCAGGGAAGATCTGGTGGTCCTCGTTGATGTAGACCCCGAAGGTCTGCACCGGCCGGAAGACCACGCTGAACGCAAAGCCGGTGGGGCTGATGTAGTTGGCCGCCAGGAAGGTCTCCGGCGAGATGCGCGTGCCGGGCGCCAGCGCGCCGGCGGTCGAGGGGTTCTTCGCGTACTCGATCTGCGCGCGGGAGAGCGCCGGTTGTCAGCGCGGGCTGCGCATTCGCCGGCGCCTGTTGCGGGCGCGGCGGGCCTGCGCACGCAGCGGCTGCGGGAAGCTAGGCGCACCGCGCGGGCGTTGAGGCGGACGACCGTGGGCGCGCCGCCGACGGGCGCAAAGCACGTGGTGGAGGTCACGTAGGAGCCGTCGTCGTAGAACAGGGCGCAGTTCTGGAACACGTTGCCCGCCACGGTCGTCTGGATCTCGGCCAGCAGGGGCGCGATGGCCGCGTCAAACACGTAGTTGCAGTTGGCCGTCTCCCGGTTGAAGTCCTCCTTGCACCTGAGAGCGCGCGCGCTCAGCATCGCCTCTGTCGCGCTCTCAGCTCAAGGAGTCAGAGAGAACAGCAGGCTCAGTGTGCGCGCGGGCGGGCAACGCACTCGCCGAAGAACTGCTGCCGGCCGATGAAGGAGAAGGTAGGGGCAGCGGTCTGCAGCAGCTTGCGGCCCCCAGTGACGGGCCCCGCGAGCGCGCTGCATGCGCAGGTGGTGTTGATGGAGGCAGCGAGCGCGCAGGCGGTCTGGTCAGCCTGGTTGGCGTTTGCGCCCAGCGTCGGCGCGTTGGTGATGCACGAGCCCGTGCCGTTGGTGGCCAGCAGCCTGCGGCCACCGGTGACGGGCGGCGGCGGCGAGCCGCCCGTGGTCGCGGTCGCGCTCACGCCCACAGCGTTGGGGCGGAAAAGCAGGCCCGGGAAGCCGCCCGGAGCCTGCAGCGCGGCATCAGGGCGTCAGCGCTGCCCAGCTTGCGACGCCGGGCAGGCAGGCAGAGCGGCAAGCAGGCCGTGGGGCCGCACCGCGTTGGGGTTGCTAAAATCCCAGGTGGGGGCGACGACCAGCTTGGTGGTCGCAGCCGAGAGGGTGGGGCCGATGGTGTCGGCCTGCACCAGCGGCAGCAGCTTGCTGATCTGCGGGAAGCCCGGCGACACCTGGGACGACGCGCCCGCGGCCGCGTTCTGCGCAGGCCGCCCGGTAGGGTGGTAGAAGGGGTTGGTCGCGGGGCTGTGCGTGTACGTCACTAGGCCCTGGCCAGCGGCCACCGCGATCGTGGCCAGCAGCACCGCCAGCATCTTGCCGACAGCCATCGCGCTCAGCGCTGCCTGCGCGCGCCGCGCGCGGCGTCAGCTCAGGGGCCGCGTGCCCCTGCTCTGCTCCGGCCGAGCTCCAGCCTCCGCGCCGCTGCCAGCCAGCCAGGGCCTGGGCAGGACGGGCGAGACAAGCTTGCCACACAGTGGCCAGGCTCCCCCACGCCCGCCCTCCTGCTCCCCACGCCACAGCGGGCGCTCCGGCAGCCTCCAGCACGTCTCATGCACCCCCTGCGCTCGCGAGCGCGCCACCAGCCCGGCGGAGACCGCCCAATGCTCCGCCCCTGTTTGAATGAGCGTCACAACCGGACCCGCTCCCGGAGCCGCTGCTGCCCGTCAGGGGCCAGCGTGCTGCTCCGCGGCACTCACGCAGGCCTGGCTGGCCCTCCTGGCTAGGCTTGGCCGTGCGGTGCGGGGCTGGAGTAGCTAGGGGCATGGCTGCAGGGCGAACGCACCTGAGGAGCACGCCAAGGAGGCTGGGGCGAGACTTTGGGCGTGCTGCAGACTCCGGTGCGTGGGCCTGACGCTGGGCAAAGCGGAGGCAGGTCTCTGCAACTGCCTCTGGGAATCTCAAAATTGTGTTAAACACCCCCTGGCCAGGGTCAGCATCCCACCGCCTGGCTTGCATGTCCGGGCCACTGAGGAATCCCATTGGTGCTCACCAGACAGCAGGCGACAGCTCTGGGCCAGAGCGCGTTGCGCCTCCGCCGCCTCACAGACGCGTGGAGTACCAGGCCAGCCCCAGCGCCAGCAGCGCGGTCGCCACTGCGACGTAGCGGTTGGGGAAGATCCGCGGAGGCCGCCACTCCTCGACAAAGCGCTCCTCCAGAGTCTTTGGCCGCGTGCGCTGTACCGGCCGCACGGGCGCCGGGGCCCGCGCATAGCTACCCCGCTCCGGCCTGTCAGCACGCCGTGAGTGGGAGCGGGCTCAGGCGTGGCGGCGTGCGCAGGGTCGACCCTGCGCTGCGTGCGTGCAGGGTGGGGGGCCGCGCACGCGAATCTGCCGCCAGTCTCCAGCACAGGCACAGACACGCGCTCGTCAGGCCGCAGCTTGAGGCGAGGCGCCTCCAGGATGAAGCGGAGCTGCGCCGCCTGCTTCCGCACTTGGACGCTGGGGTGCGTGTTCTCCAGCGCCTTGTACAGGTCTATGCACTCCTGCTCCTGGCCGCACGCCTGCGCACCGGCCAGCATGCTCAACCCCTGGCAGCCCAGTGTCCTCCGGCAGCAACAGGCCGCGCACGCTTACCTGCAGGCCGAGAGCTAGCCAGAGCTGGATCTCGCCGCCGAGCGCGCTGAAAGGCCCCTCCGCGTCCAAGGCCCGCGTCAGCAGCTCCACTGACGTCGGATACTGCAGCAGGCGGGAAGCATGGGCTCCCTCAGCGGAGCAAGAGGGAGGGCTGCATACACGCGCGCGGCGCCAGCGCAGGGCAAGCGCACGGGCCAGGCCTGCACCTGACCAAACTCGTATGCGCGCTTCCCCGCTGTGAACAGCCGCTGCCGCGCCGCCTCGGCCGCCGCTGCAGCTGCCGCTTGCTGGTGGGCGCCATGCATTCAGCGCCGTACTCATCGCCGCGGGCATGGCACTGCAGGCACTGCACGCGAGCGCACCTCTGCCAGCTTGGCCTTCACTCTGTCTGCGTACTTGCGCTGAACATCTGTCATACCGGACGCTGACCCCGCCCCCAGGCCCCGCGCAACGGCTTCATCCTCGTCTTCGCCTGCCTCCAGCTCTGGTGCGGCAAGTGCACCCTCAGGCCTGAGGCCGTTCAGACTGAGTTAAAGGCAGGCGCGCAGCGCAGGACGTGCGGCAGGCGGGGGCGCCACCTCTCCTGTACAGCTTTGCAGCCTGCTGCAAGCGACGCGCGCTGCTGTCCTGTTCCTGTGCTTGGCAGCCGCTCCGTCGGCGAGCACGCGGCCACGGCCTACCCCACTGTGCGGGCCACAGATCTGCGTGACACCTTGCACGAGGTAAAACTCGCTCGTCAGCGGTCACCACACCGCGTCTGGGCAGGGCCCTATGCGCCAGTGGCTTGCAGCCCATGGTGCTGGCGATAGGTGACTGGTCGGTTCCCACTGTGTAAGTATGGCTCTGAGAGGACCTACTGGCTTCCGATTTTAGAAAGTACAGGCAGACAAGGGGAGACCCATCGGTTCGCCCTGGTTTCTGATCCCGGAGCTCTCTAGAGCTGAGCTCTAGGGAGCTCTAAGAGCTCCTCTACCAGAGCTACTACTGTGCTCCTAGGGGGGTTTTCAGGTCCAGTGTGAGCTTGATGCGGGCCACATCAGTGGTCGGTGACTGCCCTCTCCGCAAAGCAATCCGCGCAGGATGTCCCTGCAGAGCTCCATTGATGTGGCAGCCCTTGAACAGCAGACCGTGCGACGGGGGCGCGACGCTGCGCCAGGCAAGCGTGTCCGCTAGCAACGTATGGGAGTAGCACTGGCCACCTCCCAGACAAGCATGGTATCTCCTGCCGCCTACTAGAGATAGTGGGCACAAGCAATGTAACAGCCTGCTGGTGGCAGGTAGCTATTGGGCGCCGGATGCGGCACTGCGCCTGTCGCGCGCGCCTCTTGGGCTGCGCAGTCAGAGCCCATACCGCCGCTCCACTGCTAGCTCCCAGCCTCACACAGCAAGTGAACTGTTCAGAAACTGGCGTCAGGTGAGTGTGGCGCGCCTGCTGGACCGCAGAGCGGGTTCCACGCGCCGTTTCGCTGCTCCCTGAACGGTTGCCTGGCGTGGTAGGAGGTGCTGCTGGGCCACAGAGCGACACACGTGAACGCCGCCCGGCAGCACGTCGTCCCAGCGCAAGTGGACGAGCCAGAGCCGGACAGCGCCGAGCCACAGGTGGGGTCACGGGGTGTGGAGGACTTTGACGAGGCCGAGACGGCGAGCGTGGACAGCGGCACGGTGGGCGCTCACGACCCTTGGCCCATCGCGGTACCTTGCAGCTAAGAGCACCTGACGACCGACGTGCCCGGTGCTAGCCAGCCGGCGGGCGGTTGCAGGTGCCACCTGCGCCTGAACAGCATCACGCCTTGAGGCAGCGCCTCACGTGTCCTAGACACGGCGCATGGGCGCGCCTGGCCAAGCCCAGGCACGGCTGCTCAGAGACAACCCCGCAAAAGCTGCAGGTGTGAACATGAGGGTGCACCCCGCTCCGGCGGGCGCCTGGCGCGCGTGAGCTGTTCAGTCTCACCTTGCTCTGGTGGACGCGCACAGCAGGGGCAGCGATGCCGCACTTCTGCCAGCAGCCTGGAAGACATGCAACTGCAGCTCCACCGTCTTCCACTGCCTGCGGTGCCCACATGCACCCGTGCTGACACATGACAAGCATGAATGCATGCGGTAGACCGGCTGAGCCATGCTGACCAGCATGTGGCCCGTCTGCAAGCGCACACACTGTAGCCCTGGCTTGGGCAGTGATGCAGGTGCATTCGCATGCGCTGAATGCGCACACACTGTATCAGTAACAGCTGGCAGGGCGAATCGCAGACCGAAGTCATTGTGCGAGGTCTACCCTGTCACCCATGTGGGTTTGGCATGCAGGTGGTGCGCCGGCACAACCAGAGCCTTTGCTGAGCAGCCTGCGTGCAGTGCATACTTGGCTTTGGGCTGCTTAGCGCAATGGCGAGAGCAGCAAAAGGTTCTCAGTCCTCACGTGGGCTTGCTCACCGCCGATGTTGAAGGCACAGGGGCTTGCGGCATGAGGCCCTGGATGCCTGAGCTACTGCTGAGCTACGTGCAGCAATAGAGCATGCATGGGATGCCCGACTGTGCTTTTACACTTGACGTGCAGCAGTCGGGCATGCATGGGATGCCTGATTGTGCATTTCTCTCCTCGGATGTGGAACAGGCAACCTTCGGGTGCAAACCTCTGCCGAGTGCATGCGAACCTGGGATTGGATGCATGCTCCTCTAGCTTTGACACGAGCTCGTCCGGCAGACCGCAGGCCATGAAGGCAAACATGGGTGTCCTTGCATGCGCTGCTGTTCAAGCTGGTAAGCCGTAAACGGTGATCATGCCTTCCTGAACATCTGGTGGGTGTCGCCCCAAGTGTCGCGCCCCCTCCTGTTTTCAACCCGTACTCGGTCATAACTTGGGACAGGAAGATCCGACTTGAACCACCTGGTTGCCCACTCCTGCTTGCATGGTCATGGTGATAGTCGTGGCTGGCGGGTGTTCTGCCGAGAGTGCAGCCTATGTTGACAAATACTGCGAGATCACGCACACAAGCTCTGAACGGCATGCATCTCAGCAGCACTGCACCAACACATCCTGTGGGCATGCTTTTGAACCACACAACGCACGTCCGAGCGCATGTGCCAAGACTAAGAGCGCATGTGTCAAGACTGAGCTTCAGACCGCATAAGACTCGCGCGGTGAGTTCTGCCAATGCAATGGCTGATAAGGCGCTGGCAACAGCCGTGGCATGCAACTTTTCATATGCCCTGGCTATCACAGCTGCTCCACTCTTCTCCAGCAGCTCAAGGTGGCTGAATCACGATTGTAACTCAATCATTCAGCACAACCGCTTTCACAGGTAGATATGAGCGAAAGTGCAGCATGTGGGGAAGTCCTGGCAACGTAGGTGTCGGCACTGCACAAGAGATGCGACCTGCTCCTCATCAGCCATGCCCGAGTTACAACAGCGAGCGCACATCCCACATGATGCATCTTAGCGATCTGGACGTCAGTATCAGGGACGCAACAGCAAGCTGGGTGACAACCACGTACACATGTGCTACTCAGGTTGGGCCGACGATTATGTGCGAAAACAGGGGCTGTGCATACTAAGCTAGTAGGAGTGCGCATGCGAGCATGCCACCCCGCAGGGAAAACTCACCGGGCATGCGTTTGGCATGCGCCTGTCTCTAGGGCCAACTATCGTCTCGATGCCATCAAGCTGGCAATCTGGCCTGCGGCACACTTGTCACTTAGGCAAGATGCCCCCACCGTAAGACTCGGGAGTCCGTTACTAGTTATGTGGCCGCTTCAGGCTGCATGCTTTATCACTCTGAGCTAGAAAGGGGGGCTGCTTGCAACAGAGCGCGCAGTCTAAAAAGCCTGTCCAGCGGGTGACCGAAAACTGCCTTGCCAGGGGCCATGGAAAACTGCAGGCGACCTGCATGCCCGACCTCGCGGAAGCGCAGGTGCGCACGCCCGTGCAAGCGCCCCGGGTGTCGAGCTCCCACAGCAAACTGCACGGTTGCGCCCCAGGAGCGAACTGAGCGCTTTGCCGCACGCAGAGCGGCTGACATCCGCCACAGTGCAAGAAGGCTGAGTCTGGCAATTAAATAAGCTTGCAGGGGGAGCGGCCTAGCGGAAGGTACTAATCACGTCAGGGTCTGGGAGAGGGCTTGAGGCTGTGGGGGCACAACGTCTTGCCGACGACCCCTTCCCCCCTCCACCCCTGCCTGCGCTGCGCAGCGCGCCTGCGGAAGAGCTCTCACTGCGCTGCCTACTCCTAGGGAACACCCTCTCAGGCAGGCATCACTTCGTGTTGCCGGCCATCTTCACGCGGCGAATGGGCGGCTGCTCCGCGGACACTGCCGCCAGCCGCTCCAGAACGCCGGCCTTGCCGTGCTCCGCAGCCGCCTTGGTTGACGTGTGAGCCTGCGCGCGCCCGCCGCAGCTTGCACACTGGCCTCCCAGGACAGCCTGCCAGGTAGTGGCTCATGAGCCTGCGTGGACCCGGCCATGACATCCAGCCAGTCGCTCACAAACAGCACTGGGCGCCCAATGTGAGCGGGTCCTGCAACGCCAAGCGGGTGAGCGAGGGCGCACGTCGTGCTCGGCCATGCAGTCCGACAGCAGCGAGCGGCTCCGAGCGCGCGGCTGGAGCCCGGCCGCCACACAGCCGTCCGCCACGTCCGCCAGCGCGAATGGCGAGCCCGGCCCGCCCTGGCCAGGCGCAGCGGGCGGGCTGCGCGTCGCCGCGCAGGGGCTCGTGGAGCGCTCGCAGGGCGAGCCTGCGCTGCTCAGTGCTGATACAGGCGACGCTGGAGAGTCGCCGAAGCCCGCCGACGCAGAGGCGTGCTTGGCAGAGCTGCCGCCCACGCCCACGTCTCGCACCTGCAGCCGGGACGGGCGCAAATGAGCGTGCGGACTTCTGAGGCAGCACAGCGCGTCGCAGGTGTGTAGAAGGAACTGCAGTATGCAGGAGGCAATGCCATGACAACGCTCTGGCAGCAGAGTGAGCACAGCACTGCATGTGATAAACTCCTCCGTGCAGCCAGAGGCGCGCCTTGGCTGGCAGCCACTTTGACAGCAGGCTCTTTGCCTGGCGCCACGGCGGGCAGGCCAGGCCCCGCGCTGCGAACGAGGCGCCCATCTCCGAGCACAGCAGCTGGGCAAGCGGCACCAGCCGCGCGGGGCTGCCCACAAACTCGGTCGGAAGCAGCTTGATCAGCTCCAGGTACTGCTCTGTGGCCTGCGGGATGGTGAACTGCTCCCTGCGGGGCACAGGTTGGTCGCCGTCTCAGCCCCGCGCCGTGCCAGAACAGCCCGCTCGCCAGCAGGCAGTTAAAACCAGGGCAGCCACCTGAAGGTGTTGTCGATGATCAGCTCGCCAAACTCGCCAGACCCGCCGACCAGGAGGAACTCGTGGCTGCAGGCAGGGTCGAACGTCAGTCGCATCCAGTATTCAACACAGGTGCAGTGAAGGGCCCCCACGACCTGTTGGCACAGAGCACTCGTTGACCGGTCTGCCGTGCCAAACGGGGCGGAGCGCACCTGAGGTTGTGGAAGCAGGCCTGGCCGGCGCCGCCGCCCAGGGCGGTGCGCATCGTGACAGACCACCCGACAGCGGCCAGCTTGCACGCAAGCACAACGGTGTCCGGCCGGCCCTCCTCCCGCAGAATGGCCGCCTGGAAAGCTCGCACGTCGCGCAGCAGCTGCAAAACGCCCCACCCGACCTTCAGAGCCGTTCACAGCGCCAGCTGCACCGCAAGCGCTGGTGTGCACTGGTGGCAGGATCTGTGCGACCCGGTCGACGCACACAAGCACGGTAGCGGCTCAGAGCGCGCAAGCATGGGCGCAGAGCCTGAGCGTGAACCTGATGCGGAAGGTGAAAGCTGTGCTTGCTGGTCACACCAACCCTGCCACTGGGCCCCCAACTCACGAATCTGGGCCAGTCACAGGCGCTGGGCAGCACCCGCGACTCGGCCAGCGAGTGGGGCAGCGCCAGGTACGACAGCCGCTCTTTCAGGCTCTGCAGCCGCGCCAGGGCCTTGGCCCGGTCGAGCAGGCTCTGGTGGGCCACCCCGTCGCACTCTGGCAGCTGCGCGCAGTCAGCAGGCTGTGAGGAGGTTCCGGCGGCAGCAAAGGTGGAGCACATGCACACGCGGCGTCAGCAGCAGCACAGCGGCGCGCATGGGTTTGCATGCAGTGCGTGCCGTGCCCAGCCCGGCGCGAACAGGTATCCAGGTGGCAGGGAGGCGAACCTCCACATCAAAGAGCAGAGACTGGCAGGTGGAAGCCTGCACTTCCTGCGGCAAGGCGAGCCGTGGTAGGTGCGCGCAAGCGCGGCTCACCGCCGCAGCCATTGCACTCAGGATGCTGACCGGTGTGCGCCGTGCACTGCCTCAGCTGTCGGCTATGGGCGATGTGCCTCGTGCGAGATGCGCATCTCGCGTGTGCCCTCTTCTTCATCCTCACTTCCATGATGCGGGTTACACATAACGCCACGCTGCTCCGTAACCCCTTGAAATCCATCGCCAGATGACACTTCAAAGAAGTCACAGCAGCAGTCACTCAAGCGGCTCGCACAACGCAGAGCAAAGCACTTCCACTCCACTCGCCGCGTTCAACAGCCGTCCGGCAGCACCGCGGCACCTAGCCGTCATACGCGCAGGATCTGCGCGCAGGCCGCGGCGGCATCAAACCTTCTGCTGGTCAGCAGGCACGCGCAACGAGTATGGTCGAACAACAGAGTGGCAAAGGAGCGCGCCTGTGTTTTGTTCGCGAAGCAGATGGCGACCCAGTCCGGCTGCGTGGTGGACCACTGTAGCTGGCTGACCTCCGCGCCCGCGCTGTATGCCAGGATTGGGTCCGCGTCTGCGCGTGCTAGCAAGCGGTCAGGCAGGCGTCGCACGCGGGGTGCCCTGCAGCCAGGTTGGACAGAGCCGTGCACGGTGCGCGTGGTGCGCACGCCGCAAGCAAGCGTGGCAGGGCGCACCCAGCTCCTGGTCGAGCGGCTGGTTCATGGCGGACAGGTCCCATATGAGCGCTTGCGCGTCATCACCGGCGGTGCATATATGGCACGACGAGTGCGGCGCCCACGCCAGCGCGTTGACAGGCGCAGTGTGCCGCTGCAGCTCCGCGACGGGCAGCGTGGGGAACCTGCACGGCGCCGCTGCTGTTGGCTGTGGGTGCACGACCACCTGCCGCGGCGCGTTTGCGCCACAGAGCCGGAGGAGGCCCACTGCCGTCAGGCCGCCACAAGGCCTGCATAGCAGGGCGCACCTAATGTCCAGCACAACGACCTTGGAGCAGTCCAGCAGCAGCGTCGCCATGTAGCGCGGGTCCTGCTTGTTCCACCCGAGGCGCAGCAGCGGCTGGTGCGGCGGCGGGCTCTCGTAAATGATGGTGCTGTGCTCCTTGTCCCTGCCGCGCAGCAGCATGCCGCATGTCAGGGCGCAGGGTTCAACCCGCAACAGGCCTGACAAAGCTTGACGTGGGAGCGGCGGGGCCGTGTGAGTACCGCAGGTCGAACACGCGCACTGAGCCGTCCGCAGAGACGGAAGCAAACACACCGACGCCGCCCCAAGCAATGTCATACACCTCCCGGTCGTGCGCGATCAGCTGCGTGTCCACCACGCCCTTCTGCGCACCCCAGAGCGGGGCTTGGCCACGTCTGTGCCACGCTGTTGCGCGACCCAGACATCACCATGCAAGGTTGGTGCTAGGTTGCCGCGTGTGTGCAGCTTTTGCACTGCATGATATTAAGCTGCTGTGCTGCAGCCGGGCAGCCAGGCCGCGCCTCAATGTCCCAGATGGTGCACGTCGTGTCGATGCTGGACGTGCCCAACCGCTTTGGGTCCGTCTCGTTCCAGTCAAACGACGTCAGCGGCGCGCAGAACTCGCTGTTCTTGTTCTGCTTCGGTCCGCGCAGGTCAAGTCAGTGCGGGAGGCGGCCAGCGCCATACACCAGCAGCCTGGTCAGGTGTTGAGCACGTGGGAGGCTGCGAACTGCGGGCGCGGCGCACGTTGTTGAGCAGCTTTTGCAGCTGCACGCCGTCCTCGCTCAAGTGCCAGATGCGCAGGAAGTCGCCCGCAGTGGCGAGCAGGTCCGGCCGCGTGCAGTCCTTGTCCGGGATGAACATCACCTTTGTCGGCGGGCTCGGGTGCTGGAAGGTTAGCCGGGGGTCGGAGGAGAACGTCCCGGCCTCATCATCCACTGCACCCCCCAAAGACCAGGTGTGACATGCGCCACGTGCGAGCGCGAGGCGGCATAAGCAGCTCAGCAGCCCCAGTGTCTGTGGGGCACGTACATGTGATGATTTCCACGTAGTTGTTAAGTGGGGAGTCCTCGACAAAGCTCCCTACCGCCAGCCTGAAGCGCTTGTCGCGCCGATTCTGCAGTGCACCGCTGCCCTGTGTCAACGCCGCCGAAAGCAAGCGTGCAAGCCAGCGCGACGGTACCTGCAGTCACAGGTGGGAGGGCCGCGCACGCTCCAATTCATGCTGAACACATGGTTCTGTGACTCGTAGGTGTATATCTCGGCCCGCCGCTCACCAATGCGTGCAGGATCTGACATGGCTGCCGGCTGCATCGCTGCGTTAGCCCCAGCTTGTCATGGCAGCTCAGCGTCGGCCACGCTCGCTGCGGCCGGCCCCTTCCTCCCAGTGTGCCAGTTGCTGTGCAAGCAGGGGTGCAGTCCAGGCTCCCAAGAGCCCAAACAGAACCCGACTGTGCCTACTGCAGCACTCCTGGAGTTGAAGCCCACCGCTTGTGCCTGGTTGGAAAACAGCGTGCGCTCTTGTGACGGCAGCTGGCGCTTACGATCAAAGCGCCGAGAGAAGACTGCCTTATTGATGGTCTCTCCTCGGCTATGAAACCGTAATCCCAGGCAACTGAGCACTGCCTGGGACCACATTTCGCATCGGTATCGGTATCCCCTTGGGGCCAAATGGGGAAGCCTTCTGGTGCATGAGAAGAGAAGACTTCGGTGAGGCTGATCGCAAGTTCTTTACAATTGAGGAGAGGGGTACAAAGCGTACAGACAGCTTGCTACTGGTCCTTGCAAGCGATAGATGCTCAGCGTTTCCACGACTCAGCGTTCTGGTTGCCACGCTCCTTCTCGATACATGGCTGCGTTTGTGACTGTGCTTCGACCTAGTGACGTCCGCGCAAACGTGCTGCGCAAGGGTGTGGCCCCCGGCCTGCAGCCTGCAAGTGTAGGCGCTGCCTGCGCTGACTGTAAAGTGTTCTGGCGCGCCAATGCTCGCTCGTTTGCTCGCTCAGCACACAGACCGGGCTCGTGCGGTAACAGACAAGCTCGCCGAGACGAAAAAGAGCGACCAAGCAAAGAAGGAGCTCCACAAGCTCGAGCTGCAGGCGCAGAAGGCCAAGAAGCAGGAGGTGCGGGCGGTCGCCCTAAGCTGGCTGCCCCAGTGTGGGGGGCGGAGGGGGGCCGTCAGCCTGCGCGCACTGGCTGCGCAGACGCCTGCGAGCTGCACGCCACAGTGTGCAGGGGTTGTGAGGCTGGCGCCTGTTCGCCCTTGCAGCAATCGGGTTGGACTTGTATGGGCCGGCGGTGCACCACTCTGTTCACACAGGAACCCGTATGAGGGCCGTGGGTGTTGCGGGCAGGAGGAGGCTGCCGCCAAGGCTGTCTTCAAGCTGGGGCGCTCCTTTGGACCTGCTAGCAAGCGCGCGGCAAAGGAAACCCGCGAGGCACGCCTCCCGCCCAGACGCCTTGTCAGGTCTGCTGTGGGCAGGATACGTCATTGTTGCAACCCATGCCCCAGCTCACAGGCGCTCCATGAGGCTGGCGCTAACAGCCGGCAGCGAGCGGCAGGCCAGGAAACGCGAGGCGCGCAGGCAGTCTGGGGAGGTGTGCGAGCATGGCATCTGGAAGTGCAGGTGAGACCAGCACCCGATGCTGCATGATGCTAGTATGCAGCCTCCACAGCCCCCATGGGCACCTAGCAGGCACAATGCAGACCTGGCATTACGCGGCGCAAACCCACTGTGATTTACTACATGGTGTGCACGTGCAGGATCTGCTTCCCACCAAACAGCAAGAAGTAGGCAGGCAACCAGGCGCTAGTGCAGCGCACCTCCTAACGCGCAGAGAGCAGGGATCGCTGGCACCATTTGAGCATCTGTACGTTGATTTCTGTGCCTGACGCACCGCGTATAATATGGGCGCATGCGCTGGCACAGCTGAGGTAGCCGTGACTGGCGCGCTGAGCCGTAGACTCGCGGAGCATGGAAGGCAAGCCCGACAGTGTTTACTTTGTGCCAATGTGTGTACCAGCATTGAGACACTTGTGCGCTTTTGAGTGGTGTGCAGACAGATGCTGCTTCCAGGGGCGCATGCGCTGGCACAGCTGAGGTAGCCGTGACCGTAGAAACGATGCGCCGAGCCGAAGACTCGCGGAGCATGAAAGGCAAGCCCGACAGTGTGTGCTTTGTGCCAACGTGTGTACCATTGTTGAGACACTTGTGCGCTTATGAGTGGTGTGTGCAGGCACATGCTGCTCTTTAGTGAGGAGAGAAGAGGCACATGTATGCGCCTGATTGTACGTGCTTGCATGGACAGGGTGGGCTGCGTCTGCCTGGGTGTTGTACATTAGCAGCTCCATGTTACCAAACAGCCCTAGGTGAGCAGTGGGGCGCTGTGCTGTACCTTGGTCTGCAGAGCACAGCGCCACGCTCTCTGAAGAGTCTCGCTATCAGTGCACACTCAGTATCGCGGCCTCTTATGATCGCTACTGTTGTCTCCACCTCGCCATGTCCCAGGGCCCTGTCCACCCCATGCAGGCATCCCTGCAACCATGCACCCCGTCAGCTCTGCTGGCTTACCCGCCAGGGACATGCATGCGAGCGTGAGGCTCAGACAGCAGGCATGCTCGCTGAGAGAGCTGGGCGCGCACCTAGTATTGGCATGCGCATTCCTCCCATGCCCGGCATCATCATGCCAGGCATAACCAGGCCCGGGATGCCCATGCCCGGCATCATGGGCATCATGCCCGGAGGCATCGGCATCCCTGCGGGCATGCCGTGAGGCATGCCGGGCGGCATGCCCAGGCTGCCGCGCATGTCGCCCGCTACTGCCTGGCCGGCAGCGCTGGCACCCGCATCCTGCTGGCCCGCAACTGCGCTGCGGCCCGCGTCACGCCCCATGCCTCCCTGCATGAATCCACGGCACATCATGCTGCTGCTCCAGCGCTAGAAATTCAAGGAGACACACGTTGCTCACGCAGTGGAGCTTGCGTGCATCAAGGGCAGGCATGGGCGAGCCTGCGGCATGCACACCTGCCCGCCCAAGCTCGCGTCACCACCCGCGGGCGCACCGCCTGAGCCGTGCCCCGGGGTGCCTCCAGCCTGCGCAGCAGTGCGCTCAGGTCGGAGGACGCGCCCAGGGCATGCTCCAGGGCATGCACGATCGGGTGCCAGAAGCGTGCTCACCCTTGCGGCCCCTGGCGCTGCAGCAGGCGCAGCAGAGGTCACGACGCACTTCTTCCCGTTGATGTTGTGCCTGCACCGCACAGAAGGCTCAGCCACTTGTGCGCCTGTCCCAGGCCCAGCATGAATCATGCGATGCGTGGCTGACCCGTTGAGGCCCTCCTTGCAGCGTAGCGCTGCTTCGGCTGTGGCAAAGTTGGCCAGCGCATAGCCCTTGGACTTGCCATTGCCTTTGTCCTCAAAGAAGCGCAGGCTGATCAGCTCGCCGTACGGGCGGCAGAGCGCGTCGAGCTCGGCATCGGTGGTCCACCATTGGAGGCCGCCCACGTACACGGCTGTGCTGCCTGCCGCACCCGCACGTGCAGGCAGCAGGCTTGTTGCTGCATGCCTCAAATGCAGCCGCAGCGCGCACACGAGACGCGCCGTCTAAACCAGACCAGACGTGCAGCCACTGCGGGCGCCAGAGCTGCGTACCGGCATTCTGAGGCGCGGCCTGAGCAGGCGCGGGTGCAGAAGGCGCGGCAGCAGGCTGCGTAGGAGCTTGCATGGTATCCTGCTCCCGGTTGACCGCCAGAGCGCCGGGCGCTCCCACGCCTGAACCCCGGGGCACTCACGCTGTGGGAAGACGTGAAACCCAGGCCAGGCCAGGCACGCACGGTGGCAGACTGAGCTGTGAACAACACACGGGTGTATCTCGAAAATCAGAAATATGGCGCCTGGCAGCAGACGCTTATGGTGTTTACGGGTGCTAAAACCCAGCATGTCCAGGCTGCAGACAGTCTGGGGCTCGGCGCCTGTTGCGCAGGATGTCAACACGGTTGCAGGCACCTGGCTGCAGCAACCAGGCAAAAGGCAGGCCTAAGCGCCTTCAAGGGAGGTGGCAACGTGCGCAGTTACGCAAGGCCACCCTGTGCAACAGCTGAGCGGGCTGGAGCGTCGCGAGCGAGCGCAGTGGTTACAGAGTCGCTCTTGCACCGGCACAGAGCAGGGGCCACACGGCCAGCAGGGCACGATGCACTCTGCAACTGCTGCACTGCACACCACCTCGCAAGGTTGGTGCACAGCGGACGCACAAGGCAGGAGGTGGCAGTAGGGGTCAGGCAAGCCGGAGACCAGTGAGCAGGCAGGCCACCTGCAGCGTCTTGCACATCGCTATACAAGTCTAGAGAGTTGTGCGCTTGCAGGCCGCCGTGCGCCGCAGAGCCCTCGCCGCCTCCTGGGCGCGGCATCACAGTCAAGGGCTTGCACCGAGAGGTTGTGCAAGTTGCCAGGAGATGCACAGCCTACGCAGTGACCTGCGAGCCCAAAGTCCTCGTTGTCGCCAAAGTCGTCAGCATGGCTGCCCTCCATAGACAGGCCAGGCCTGCGCCCTTCCGCGTGGGCGTGTGTGCACACCCTGCGTAAAGCACGAAGGCTCTGCTGACAGTTCTGTGCTCACTATCTCTGACATGAACCGACTGTCTAGCTCCTGTGCGCAAAGTGCTTGTCAAGCACCCCTCTCCTCCAAACAAGAGAACAGAAGAAGAGGAGGGCACGAAATTTACTCACTGAGGCAAGCTACGCATACGTCTGCTGTTACAGGCCCCGCGTCAGAATGGCGTGCACACGCCTGGGACTCCTGGGCCGGAAGCATCTGCGCGCCCTCGCCGGCCACGCTGCGCTGAGGCAACCTGAGCACGCTTGCAGCAGCGCCCGCCTGCCCGGCTGCCGCGAGGCGCATACTGACAAGCGAGGAACCGACTCGGGCATGCCTGGTTTCTGGTGTGTTCGCTTCGCAGTCCAAGAGGGCAGTGCTGCTCAACCTGTGTGTGCACGGCACAGCTCAGGGGGAGTACACACTTTTGGAGAGCGCCGAAGTCTTGATGCAGGAACGACGCGCGCCGGCGCTCATCTACAGGCGCGTGCCTGCTGCCATTGCCGGGGCAGGCCTCAGCGCTGCGCATGCTCAGGCGGCCGTGCTCTTCCAGGTGGGACTGGCACGCCTGGCAGTTGTTCGTGGCGTGCTTGCCTCCGCTGGGTACGCACCCGCCTCGGTTGGAGGGCGGGGCAGCCCAGGGCGCCCTGCGGGGGCTTTCAAAGCCGGCTCGCGCTTGCAGCGGTCGTAGCGCTGGCGTCGTACGGGAGGAAGCAGATGGCTGCAGTACAGGCGCAGGAACAGGCCGAGGCGCGGGCCTGCGCTGCTCGCAGCGGGCCCCCTCCAGGGCCCTGCTGCGCACCAGCCCTCTGACTAACCCACACTGCGCGCGTGGGGCCCGCAGAGGGAGCGCGCTTGGGCTGCCGAGTACGGCGCACAGGCGCAGGAAGGGAACCAGGCGACCGCCGAGCAGGGAGCTGCGCAACAGGCGGGTGGCAGCCGGGCCGAGCGTGACCAGGTGCGTGTCCATCGGCTTGGCGTGCGCTGCCACTCCCAGACGGCAGCATGAGGGGGGCCCAGTGCCCGCACGCAGGTCATCGTCAGGCTGGAGGCGCTGGAAGCAGCGCTTGCTGCGCTCGAGCAGCGCAGCGCGCCGGCGCCAGGTGGGAGTGCGCCCGTGACATGCTGCGGCCAGCCAGTCCTTAGAACGCATGCCCCATGCGCACACGCGCACGTGTGACTCCTGGTAGTCTCGCAGGCGCACAGGCGGCGCAGGATGCTGGTCCAGCAAGCGCGGCCGGGCAGCGGCCCGCTCGTGCTGTTGTGGCGCCGCCCGCCTGTGCGCCTGTCGGGCGAGACGATGCCGGCGTGCTCGCGGGCCGCAATGGCGTGCCCGGTGTCTCGGTGCGGGCCGCCTCAGATAGCGACTCCCCGGCATGCTGTAGCTGTGAGCGCGAAGTTGATGCAGGGGCCCGGGATGGTGTCCAGGCTGTGGCCGCCATGCTTGGGCTGCGGCGGCAGGTGCGTCACGACTTGAGCGCCCCGGAGAGCTCGGCGACGGGCAGAGCTCCCAGTCGGGAGAGCACGACATGCGAGCGCAGCCAGCGGCAGGCGCCCCGCATGACCGAACGGCACGCCATGGAGGCACAGCGGCGCACGGAGGCGGCACGGCAGGAATGGCTTGCAAGGAGAGGAGGCGGAGCAGACGCGGGAGCTTGAGCCAGGCTGCTCGCATGGCGGAACAGCGCAGTGGGTGTTTGGTTACATGCGCCTGCAAGACGCTCACCGCTGAACGACACAAGCGCGCAGGCCATGCGTTGCTCAGCCGTGCTGCAATGCGCAAGCCGCTGCTGACAAATGCACTTCTGTGTGAGTTAGAAAAAGACCGCCATCACTCGCAACACAGCGGGCCCCCTACACACGCTTGGTGCTAACCGCATGCACTCGCCATCCGCTCAGCTGAGCAAGGGCTTCTGCGCTCGTTTGCATGACGTCAGCACCAAGGGTCACCCCTGGTGATACATTGACGAGCGGGGCACTACAGTATGCTAGGGATGAAAAGAAGCCAGAGCTACGCCGCTGTGCCGCAGGGCCTGCGATACATGCGTTTCAAAATGGCGCAGCACTCTGAGTGGCGGTTTTCAGGCGGGCGCGGCTACGCAAAGCACACTGGGACGTTACGAAATCAACGGAAGGCAGACTGACCGCAGGCTGAAAGGCAGCAGAGCTCAGCTTCATGCATCCCCGGCGCCCTCGCTGCGGAAGAGCCGCGCGCGCTGGAACAGCTCCTCGTTGCCAAAGTCGTCGTCGGGCCCGCGCTCAGCAGCAGCATGCGCTGCCTGGGCCTCCAGCGCGCCCGCAGCGGCCTCGACGGTTGCCTCCGCAGCGGCCAGGGCGCGTCGGCGGCGCAGGAAAGCGTCTCGGCAGTCCGCAGACGTGCGCGCGCTAGACAGCCGACGCCCCGTCAGGCTCCCCTTGGAGCCGCTGTGGCGCAGCACTGTCGTCCCGCCCATGCTGCGACGCTCGGAGCTGCGCTGGCGGCTGCTCGTGCCTCCGCACGCCTCCTCGTCCAACAGAGACTGGCCCTACATGCAAGCGCGGTCAGTGCGCTGCTGCAATCAAGTGCGTGTGCTGGCGTGAGCAAGGCCAATGCGTGTGCTGGCGTATGCAAGGCCAACGACAGTGTGCATGGCGGACGCTGGCAGCTGGCGGGAGGCAGGCAGGGGCAGAGACACTTGGGGCTGTGGGTGAACATGGTAAGCATGCGGGAGCGCAGAGCAGGTGTGCACCATCGACGCATAGAAGCTGGTGTCGCGCTGGCGAGCGCCCGGGCGCCCGTGCTCGCCGCCGTGCCGACGCCGCCGCGGCGCCGCCCGCCGCTCGGCCTCGTCCTCGGGCGGCTTTGCGTTGAACTCCCACTCGTGCGTCTGCTGGGCCAGGAAGGCCTCCCACTCTGACGTCTGCCCCACCACTGCGGCGGCCGCGGCCGTGGACGCTGCCAGGGCGTCGGCTGCGGGCGCGACGCTGCCACCAAAAGCAACCTGAGGGGCCCCTGCATGACCCGCTCTCAACTGTGCGGCGTCGGGTGCAGCCGCCTGCCGCCCAGCCGTGCACGCGCCAGCTGAGCACCGCGCCCCCTGCTGCCCCTGCGGCGAGCAAGCCGGTCGCGCGGTGGCCGGAGGCACCTCAGCACTGTCTGCCGCGCCGCCCTCAGGCTGTCCATGCTCGCCGGCTGGCCCTGGTTGTGCGGCAGGTGGGCCGCCGCACAGGCGAAGGCCGCGCAAGAAAGTGTACCAGGCCCCCCAGCGTGTGTGCGCTGGCGCCGGATCCACCGGCGGGTCTGGCCGGCTGTGCACACGCTGGGCGTCGTGCGGCTTTGGCACTGCCGCGGCAAACCAGCTGGACTCCTGGCTGGCCTGCGCCTGCGAGGCAGGCAGACAGGGGCACTCGGTGCGCTGGGTTGCGGGTCAGGAGCAACGGTTGCAGCTGCCTGAGAGCCTGCCAACAAACACTCCACGCGTGGTCACCTCGTGGTGGTTTGCCACTGTTGCGCAGCGCCCGCCAGGTCGTGCCGACGGTGCACGCCTGCTGCACCCAGCCAGGCCCACTCTCCCTTCAGCTGCGGCCTTGCTGCACTTCCGTTGGCATTGCAGGTGTGCTTGAAGGAAGCGGTCCGCTCCGTTTAGGGGCTTTTTCTAGTAGCTCGGTTTCAGACGGAGAAAGGCTTCCCGAAAACCTGTGAAGGCTGGAGGTGCCCCTGCGTGTCGGCGGGCACCTTGGATGCATGTGTGTCTTGCAAATGCTAGCATTTGGATGACACAACGAAACCACCTGGTGGCATGTTTTCTCTATGCGGCAGGTCATGCGGCGCGGGCGCTGTGTTGTGGCCTGCCTGAGCACACACCTGGGCGCCCTGCCGGGGCGCTGCCAAGCCTGACCAGCACAAGCATGTGCTCTGAGGCTGTTTGGTCTGTTCAGAAGACCACTAGATCCAAGTCCCAGGAAGCTGTTCTGTGACCTAGAGATGCAACTTGAGAGAGAATGAATGAGTTACAACGGGGTATCAGCCAACTGTGGCTGCTTACAGAAGCGCAGAGGCGTCTGGACGAGCCATCGCTGATGGCGCTGCCAGCTGAAGTGCATCAGGTTTACAAGCCTATGACTGAACTCAGCCCACCTGACATGTACACGCGGCCCACGAACGGAGAAGCGGCCGCCCCACACCTTGACAGGCCCAGGTCGGCACAGCACGTGGCTGCCCGCCTCTCGGCGCTCCTCTATAAGCTGCCAGTGTGGCTTGCAACCTGCAGCTGGTTGAAGCCAAGTCGACTGCACAGGCCGGCAGGCCAATGCGTGGTCGCCACCGGGCAACTGGGAAGCGCACAGCGTGCTCAGAGCGCCTGCCCGGCTGGCTCTGTGCCCCAAAATACGCTCACCCGCCGCTCTAGCTCTGTGTTGCAGAACTCCTCCCTCGGCGATGGCGCTTCCAAGCTTGACGAGCGCCGCCAGTTTAGCCCGGCGTGGCGCGCGTCCTGGCTGCTGCGCGTGCGGAGAACGCGCGCACGGTCGCGCGCGCTCGCGTGGAAGCTGCTGGCCACGGGCGCGTCGCCCATGGATGCGTAGAAGCTCAGGTCGTGCTGCCGTGCCGCGCACCCGCCGCGCATCGAGCCGCCGCGCGTCATCTCGCGCGCACGGTGGTGCGGCCTGTCGCACGAGTCGGCCCCGGCCGAGAGCGACCAGCGCGGGGTGCGCGGACTCGCGCTCGCCAGGCTTGCCTCGCTGGGCTGGCCAGAGCCGGAGCTGCACAAGCTAGGCGCGCCGAGCTGCGCGTGCACAGCAGGTGTCACCAGTGTGTCCAGGGCTGTGTGCGACCCAAGCCAGCCAAGTGCCTGCCGGCCACGAGGGGCAGGCATGCAGCACGCCATGTAGGAGGCTGGACGCACCGTGGCGGACTCCTGCGAAGCACGCCTTGAGATGAGCTGATCCTCTGCGCCAAGCAGCACCGCAGCCAGGCCCGATGCGGTGCTGGCCTGGCCCACCAGCGAGCCAGAGCGCCCGGGCAGGCAGCCCAGAGCAGGCAGCGCCGCGAGGGTGACAGACGCAGCGCGCCCACAGCTGGCCCACAGGTCTGCTGCGGGTGTCTGGAATGCGCGACCGGCAAAGGGCGTCCGTGCGAAGCAGCTCACTGGGGCGTCCATCGGGCGACCTGCAGACGCGGCAGCAGCACCCCGCTATTACCCCCGGCCTGTTGCACGTCTGGTACGCGGAGCACCAGTGTGTAACCGGGATGGAGAATCAGCTACGATGTTGTGATATTCCACAGTACGCGGTCCGCTTGCCAGTGCGAGTGGCAGCAGCTGTCAGCAGGCCAGAAGGCACAGTGCGTCTTGGGCGAAGAAAGAGGGGCACACCGTTTTCACACCACCGACGCGCTCACCGCGTCCCTGCTGCTCGAAGTGGGCGTCTCGTTGGAGGTGCAGTCACTGCGGGTCTTGCAGGCGCCGTGGTCACTGAGCGTGTTCTTCAGCTGTGTCTGTTATGAAGGGCAATTCTTCCCGGGTGCTTCCCGGGCGAACCTGGGCTACCTGCAAACGACCGTGAACGAGCAAATCAGCTGGTACCCTAACGTTTTCAAACAATGTGATTCGGACTTGATTTGGATGACGTCTAAAAGTGCAGTATTTGAGACAGCCATCAGGGGCTCCAGGTAGGCCGCCTGCCCTCATGCGGCCATCCAGCCGCGCAGTTACAAGCCCTTACAAGCCCACATTCAAAGGCTCACTGCCAGTGTCAACAGTTATAGTGGAACGCTGCCTGGCAAAGGAAGTGCCGACCTGACTTCGGTGCAACTTGAAGGCCGCAAGGCAGTACCGAGGCTCTCCTTGGAGGTCGCGCCCGCGCCGCGCCTGGACCGCGGCATCCTTGCCAGCCGCAAGCAGATTCCCTTTAGGTGTACGACCACCCTCCCGAGCCTGCCAGTGGGCAGGCCTGTGCGCGTCCTCCAGAAGCACGCAGACGACGCAACCGTATCGGTGCGCGCGCGTGCACAGCAGGATGCGCGTCCTTCAATCCGGGGCCGGCCGCCGTGCTCTGCAGCTCGTCCGGCCGGCCAAGTCCCAGAGCCATCTTTGGGTGGTGGCGCTGTCTGCATGACGCGTCCCCTGCGGCGGGCCGCGTTGTGGTGGCGGTGCGGCTTGCGCGTGCAAGTCTGGTGGCCCCAACGCGCCGTACTGTCAAGGCTTGCGCAGGTGTGGACGACGGCGTCGCGAGCGCTCACCTGCCGGGAGCAGACTTTGGCTGATAATGGCCGCTGCCTGCCGCACGCGCTGCGGCCACTGTGGACACGCCTGCGCCTTGCCTGGCACCTATGATGTGCGGCATGGGCGCCGCAAGCTACTACTGGAGACAAGTGACTGCATCTAGAATTCAACCAGGCGGGTCTGCACGAGCGCTTGCGCGAAGACTGGCCGCATACTTGACGAGTGCCGCCCCACCATGCGGCGTATCTGGGTCCGCAAGCTGGCCGAGACGGCTTGCGGCGCGAACAGCCCCGCCAACTGGCTGCACAACCGGTTATCAAATCTGGCGGTCTCGCAGACCTCCTGGTCCCCCCGTGGTGTGCTCTGCGCCGCGGAGCAGCGCCATCAGGCCCTACACGTGAGTGGATGTGACCGACCAACCCGCTCCCATGGCCTCCTCTGCAGTGAGCGTGGTGGGCCGAGACAGCCCTGCAATGGTGTACATAGAGTGGAGCGGCCGCGCAGAGTGGTTGGGGCTCTTTTTGCCCATCGCACTTGGGTGCAGGGCCTCCCGGGAACAAGGGCTGGGAGGAGCTCTGCGCGCGCGCTGCGCACGGAGTGCTTGTGGGTGTCGGGTCCTGGCTGTCACGGTCGTAGGGGGTGAGGTTTGCCGCGGGCACACCTTGGCTCCATGCGCTCGCTGGCATGGCTGTGTGCAAATGCATTCAGTGTGTCGCACTTCCTGGAGCGGTGCTAGATGAATGTATAAGTAGTAGGACACCGAATGCCTGTAGAAGTTCGACGGCCTGCCTGAGGCGCCCTGGCCGCTGCACTGGGCTGCACTGGGCTACCCACTCTCGCGTGCTTCTCACTCACTCCAGGTCTTGTGAGTAGGCCTGGTTTCTTTGTCAGCCGCACCCGTGGGCGGAAACCAATGCAAGGGTAGGGTAGGCCCATGCCGCACGACTTTTTGCCCGTTGCATACATACTTTGCCCATTGCCCACTGGTGTTGGTGGCCAAACGCTGTGCCCGCAAAGGAGTTGACCTCCGCGCGCAAGGCACCACTCTAGGCTCCGAAAGTCATGCTAGCTGACCGACATGGTCTCCATGACACGTCTTTCTTGAGTGTTACAGTGCTGAAGGATCTGCTGCTGAAAAACTGCTGCCCATGTTGCCCTCCCTGCGTCTTCACTGTGTCGTTGTCACACGTGCCTCATAAGGAGCGGGTGGGTGGAAGTCAGCAGGTCATACAGCCAACAGCAGGTCATACAGCCGCAGAACTGGCTTTGCTCCAGCACTGTGGCGACTCTGGGATGCCTGTTAGGTGGGTGGACACCAATGCTAGCGCTCAGCACAACGTCCACATTGTGGAGCCAAGCGGCCAGTGGCTGGTCGCAAATCTCTCATCCGCCCACCCTGCTCTGCCGCTCTGGGGCGCGCTCCTACCTCATGCACGCTGCCATTGTCGATACGGACGCCCTGACGGTGCCCGTCGGGAGGTCGGTCTTTGCCGTGTTGCGCATGCCCACATGTGCGGGGCCTCTGGTATGTGGGTGGAAGTTTTGGACTTGGCGCAGCAGAATGAGACAGACAAATGGGTGGCTGTTTTGGTCCTTTGCCTATGCGTACCACAGAAGCCCTTGGGACCACGTGGGTGGAAACCAACGCTAGTGAACCAACCTAGCATTTGGCACGGGCCGGCTCTCAATACTCTCTTTGTGCTAGTCAACGGCCTGCCATACAGGCAGGACCTGTATGTTCAACACTCCCACGCAGGCTGCGCGCATGGTACGTCACCACTACCAGCATCAATGTCACACACGGCTCCCACAAGCCCTCAGCGTACTGGCGCCCATGTGCTACAGCGCACTAGCTCCCACGCAATTTCACAGCACTTGCTTTCATGCCAGCCGGCGTCTGCGCCAACCGGCGTCTGCGCCAGCTGGCGCCCACGCCAACCAGCGTCCTATTGCCACGCCAACCGGCGCCCGCGCCAATCAGCGCCCACGCCAACCAGTGTCTGCGCCATGCGGTGTGTGCGCCAACCGGCAATTCTGCGCCCCTTGTGGGTGGGAATATTAGACAGCACTGGTCCAGGTACTGCAATTCAGTGTGCGCATGAGCACACAGCCATAGCTGCTAGCAGGCCCTTCAATGACTGCGTGGTGCAAACAGCACCAAGCCGCCAACGCTTTGCAGACCACGATCCGAAGACAACTAGCGCCCACCCACGAGAACTACAGAGAAGCACGGACAGTACTCGTGCAGACTTCTGACCCATGCTGATTCTGCCCCACCACACGAGCTTCCACCCACGCAGGGCCTCTAGTGGCCCAGGGCCACCCCACCTACGAGCCGAGTCTGCCCGCGCTATTCAGCAGGCCTCATCCTCACGCCTGGAATAGTGATGAGCCAGGGCTCCCGTAAGCACAGGGCGAAAATTTATGTACATGGCAGGCACTCCGCATGCGGCGAGCCCGCAGGCCCCCTTAACACGGGAGGCCCTGCTGTCGCGCCGGCCAGAGGGGCTGCTTCGGCCTCCCCAACTCACCAACCTTGCAAACGATGCACCCGGCTCCCTAGCAAAGGATCTTTGTCTTGACCATGACAGAAGGCTGGTTCGGAGGCCGTGCAGGCAGCGCACATAGAACGTAGCCCCGAACGCATTCCCGACTAGGGGGAAACACGATGGCGGGAACATGGCGGGAAGAGCTTCAGGCGCGCAAAGGGAGAGTGGAGCAGCCGGACTGAGAGGGCCGAAATAGGCCATACATAAATAGCAGCAGCATGTGCGGTTGAATGTGGATGATCCCGCAGCGCGGCACAGGAGATAACAGGACCCCACAGTGATGCCACCGCAGCGCGTGGGCTTGGCCGCAAGCGGACCAAGCTGGAGTCGCGGAGCTGCTGTTTGCTTGCTATGGCATGTTTACGCATGCAAAGTGCAATACAGCCGCACCTGTGCCGTCATCGTCGCTGCTCGAGCCAGCATCTGCAGCTGCGGCTGCAGCACTTGCCCTGGTCAGTGGCTGCGGCAGAGCTTGCGCCACAGCTGCGGCGGCATACGCTGGCGTATCCCGCAGGCCAGCAATGCAGCTGAACAGTGGCCCCAGGCCCACTTGGCCAGCCACGGCCTCCAGTACTGCGGCCCCTCCCGCAGTGCCTGCTGCTGGCATGTCCGGTCCACTTGGGGCCAAGGCGCATGTCCCCACCAGCACTGCGGCCAAGCCCTGAATGACTGGATCCGCATTGCCCACCTTGCACGGTATTGCACGGTACCCTGTCACAATGCAGCTGCAGATTGTACTCATCGAGGACGGGTGCGGCGAGGGCTGTCCCACATCGCGTGCCTGCCAGTGAGGATGTCATGCACCAGCCTGAGGGAAGTGTCGACAGTGAGGTACGCCCGTACGGCACTCCGGCAGTCGCTCAGCCATGTAATGAGGAGACGCAGCAATGCGCCCGCCATGTAGCTGCCTCGCCCTGCGGCGGCTTGCTCTGCATCAGCCAACGCCTCCGCAGACGGGTGTCAACCACTCACCACCACCACCACACCATTTCCCCCACTCTGGTTCACGCCTCCACCTTTTCTTACACCGTCAAGATGTCTCCCGCGCGCCGCGTATTTTCTTTGCGTGCAAAATCCACACTTTTCCCCGCGTGCAGCGGTTTCTCTTTGCGAAAAAAACCCAACACTTACTCAGGCGGGTACCCGCACGCGGCAGAAAACATGCGGATTTTCTGAGCATGCGTGAATATCCACGCTAGCGTTGGTTTCCACCCACGTGGTGGGCCTAGATGGCCCATTGCTTCAGCTCAGTGATAACACCGCACAGGAAGACGGCAGGAACGCCTGTGACGCAAGCGTATGTCTGCACGCCGGCCCAGTTGCGCCGCGTGGCAGGCACCGTCAGGGCGTCCGTATCGACAATGGCAGCGTGCATGAGGTAGGAGTGCGCCCCAGAGCGGCAGAGCAGGGTGGCCGGATGATAGACTTGCGACCATACTTGCTACTTGGCTGACACAATGTGGACGTTGTGCTGTCATGTGCTGAGCGCTAGCGTTGGTTTCCACCCACCTAACAGGCATCCCATAGTCGTCACAATGCTGGAGCAAGCCAGTTCTGCGGCTATATGACCTGCTGTTGGCTGCATGACCTGCTCGCTTCCACCCACCCGCTTATGGAGGCACGCGTGACAACGACACAGTGAAGACGCAGGAAGGGCAACATGGGCAGCAGTCTTTCAGCAGCAGATCCTTCAGCACTGTGACAGTCAAGCAGGACGTGTCATGGAGACCAAGCCGGTCAGCTAGCCCGGCCCGACTATGCAGGATGATGCAGACGGTCTGCATTGATGTGATGCAGACGGTCTGCATCACATTTACCCCTACAATAACAGGGCCAGTGCTTGCACCAAACCTTCAAAACACACCACACCGGTGCCAGACAGGCATCTGAAGACATTGAGCGCTGCACTCCAGTGCGGGGTGGTGGGATAGTAAACGTACATAAACAATGCTCCCACTGCTATAGCCATGGGACACTTAGTACGCTTTTTCCCCACCCAAAACGGTACAATCGCATATAAATGTTGTCAAACCATGAATACGATTATAAAATGCGAGTCGCCTCGGTTTCCACCCACCAGGCAGGTTGACCTCCAATATTTGCCTTCAACAGGTGCCAGAGGGCAGCATGGCGCAGGCGCAACCATAACGTCCGCAACTGGTCCTCCAGCGGCACAGGTAGAGTCATAGCCTGCCGCCAGTCGGGGCCGGCCGTGAGCGCGTGCAGCGTCTCACCAGTTACGACCGTCCAGACCTGCGCAAGGCAGCACAGAACGGGGGGCGCGAGCGCGCATTTCATGACACTGTCTCAACGTGGGTGGGAGATCGCTGAGCCCCACGGCAAGCCAAATGCAGATATAGGCGCTCCTTTGCACTGCTGTGGCAAACGTAGACAGTGGACATGCCCATCTGCAGCGTGCCGTGCAGCACCTGCTAGGCCACGGTGCGGTGGCGCCGGTCCAGGTCACAGTCGCGCAGGTCGCCCCAAGAGGCAGCCCACGCAAGGCGATCGCGTCTTGGTGTCAATGATGTGTGGAGCGTTGCAGGGGGCGCCGTAACAATAATGATGCGGCGCTCGACGCCGCGCGGGGCAAGGGGCCGGTTGCATGCATGGTGCCATCCCATATAGGGGCCCGCGCGACTCCCGCGCGGCCACAGGCCCCTCTCAGTTCCGTTCTAAGGCGACCAGTCCATGCCCATGCACTGGCTGGGCCGGGTCAGAAGAGTGTCAGCAGCTGCGCATGGTCCCCGGCCAACCGGCTTGCGCTGGCAGCTCGTGGGTGGGGAACGACTCTAGTGGGGAATGAGGCCAACGAGTGATGACCCAGCCGGAGGGCAATGCTTGTACGCCGGCCCATGCGCCAAAAGGGTTTGCTTCTGTGCGCCAGCCGGGCCAGCACGTCTGCAAGGGCCAGTGGTGCTCCGCAACTTCGATGGTTGCGCTGGGTCCCAGGGAAGCACCAGCGCGGGCGGCGTCCGGTATCGCATGCGGCGCAGGGAGGCGAGGGTGTGATTTTAGGGCAACCCTCACTGGGTCGAACATAATCAGCTGCTTGGGCCATTGTGGTACCCCGCAAACATGGACGGTTGAGGACAGGGCTGCAGTACTCTAGCCCCATGCGTCCAGAGGGCGCAGCCAGTCGCCCTCGCTGGCAAGCGGTGGGTGGGTGGAAACCAGGTGGGTAAGCCCGTCGCTAATGGGACATTGAAGCCCAGGAGGCGTTATCTGAGCATGCGTGAGCATCCCCGCTAGCGTTGGTTCCCACCCACCTCTCACTGAACAGCTCGTATCATACCAAAAAACAGGTGGTCTAATAATTTTTGGCCTAACTCCCCACTCGGGTTGGTTTCCACCCCCTTGCGTCATGTTGTGCGCTTGCAGGCCCATATGTACTACACCAGGTTATCAGATGGAAGGAGAGGAGGAACCACCTCATAGTGCAAGCGCCGGGCCCGCCACTCTGCCTCGAATCGTCAGCGTGTCTGCCGCAATTACATCATGCCTTGCTTTCGTTTGCTGCGCATGAGGCTTTGGCAGACATGCCACTTTCATGCCTTGGCTGTGCCACTGCGCGAGGGTGGAAGCAGCAGGTACACGGCGCAAGAACCCCTTTCCAGACGTACTGGGGTGATGGCGGACGCCCGCGACGTCCGCGACGCTACACACGCGACACCATTGACCTACTGGCCCGTGGGCCTCGTCCCGCTTGGGCTGCTGGTGGGTGGAAACCAACGCTAGCGCACTAGACACACGATTTTTTGCCTACTGCCCTTTTTTTAGGCCATTACCCACTGGCGCTGGTGGCCAAACGCCCGCAAACGTGGGTGGTAACGCGGGTGGAGAGTGGAGAAACGGCGTTCGTGGTAAGGGAAACCCGTGCTAGTGGGATAATCGTAAGTGGGTGGAAACAGTGAGCGTAGTGGTGTGGTGGGCTTCGTCACACCTGACGAATTGTCAGGTACGATCCCTTTGCCTGCTGCAGGAAGCCCGCAAAAGACAGGCTCTTAGATGCTGTCAGTGTACGCATGAGTGACATCCGTATGTTCGCATGAGTGACATCCGTATGTGTACGCTGTGCCTGCTCACGCCAACGCGGGCTCATGCAACCGTCAGGTTTTGGTCAGGTTTTGCAGGGATGTGGGGGCCAGTAGCAGCACCCACAGCTTCGGTTCGGGCTACGCATTGCTGCGGGGCTACGCATTGCAGAGCTAGACCGCCGCCATCGCGCTAAGGCCATAGAAGGCGCTGCACGGCACGCTGCGAGTGACAGCTCACTCACTCACCCACCTAATGAAGTCCGTGTCTGGTTGCACAATAGCCGCCCGACCACCACTGCCCAGCCTCTGTTTCTACTAGCACGGGTTTCCACCCACACACAGCCTTGGTGGGACCCACGCGTGCGCCTTAGGTCATGAGGCTTGCGTATGTGTGGGCAACCATGCGCGCATACCGCCCTGCTGAAAGCAGACTTTGGTCGCACCTGGCCGCCGCCGCATGCGCTGCATGGCACAGGCACCTACGATGTGTGGTGGGAGTGCAGCTAGCAAGCACTGATGGGTGGCTGCACCGTGCCACTTCCATCCACAAATATGCACATGTTGCCCTCCAAACAGAAAAGCTTGTAGCTCGTCAGCCGTTGGTCGGCAACCCAGGAGCAGCCAGCAGCAACTTGGTCGCACGTGGGCCACCATCAGAGACCTCATCATGCTGACCTATGCAGTACTGCGGGCCCACGTTGTACTGCAGTGCCCCGCACAGTGCAAGCAACAGGTAACGACGGCCTTGCCCCGTCAGTGTTTCTAAGCCAAGGTTTGTAGGTGATGCGCTTCGTACGCGAGACATAAATTACTCCAGAGCCGTCTCCCACATGCCTCCGACAGGTTCAAGCACGTTGTCTTCGTACGGTAGGTACTTCTGCCAGCACGCAGCGGCTTTGCGCTCCCATGGGCGCTCCCATGCCACCCACCAGCGTGCGGCTCCAGCACGCAATCTGGCTCTCGCTCTCATCAGTCTAAGGCTCTCCTCACCTGTGTAGCACTGTACACAAGTTGTACCATAGATTTGCCTGCTTACTTCCTCCTTGACTTCCACAGCAGCATGGCCGACACCCATGGCTGCACGGCAATGTGCAGACTTCACTGCTGGCAGCGCCTTTCTCAGCACGTGCGCAGTTTGTACGCCTTTGTACGCTGTATGCGTATGTACGCTGGGCAGGATGGCCGCCCAGGCCTTGCAACCGACCTGTGAGCGTGAGCATTTAGACAGCCATGCTAGTGAGGCCTGACCTGACCGCCCACTTTGGTACAGTGCAAACAGCTCCAAAACATATAAGACGCCTTGACAGACACTGCAAGTCTGTCCTGTCAAGGGTTTCGCACACTTTGCGGTGGTTTCCCACCTGACCAGCCCATGTTTGCGCACCCACCCACCCTGCGATCACTTCATGTGATCCTCAGTGGCCCTTTGAAGCGCAGGCCCTTCAACCCTTTCCAATGCATCACGCACCATGCGCCCTGCACAGAGCAATAGCAAGTGAGTGTCAGGTTGGTGAGAGCTCTAGAGTCCCAACAGGCAAAACCAGTCAATCGCACTGGTAGTGAGCATAAAATGGGAAGCGCATTGCTAGACTGGGCAAACGAGCTGGTGGATGTGCTGCTGATGATGGGGACAGGCTAGGTGGTGGTGGGGCTGTCCCTGCGCTGAGGAGTGTGGGAATAGGCGGACACTGAAAAGTGGGTGAGTGGTGAGATTGACTCGCTAAGGGCCGCAGAGCCTGGGCTTGCCGCCCAGGCCCTGCGTCCCAGAGTGCGGCCCTGCTTGGTGCGACGCAAACAATACCAAGCCATATATATACGCTCCGTGGCTCATTGTTCTGGCTGTGGCTGTGCGCCCCTTTCTTGCCCCTATACTGGGGTACACCCTGATTATTCGTGTCGTGCTACTGAGTGCTACCCTCTGTTGATATACATCGTTTCTCCCAAGAGGTCATGGGAGTCGCGGGACTGATGGACGCAAGGGGGTTCAGACTTCCACGCTGCCAATTGTGGGTGGAAACCAACGCTAGCGGGGATACACACGCATCGCTCCTGGATGGAAGTCAGTGAGTGAGTGTGACCCTGAGGGTAGGGCCGGGTTAGGAAGCAAGTCTGGGCTGTGAGCGCGCCAGCACGCATCGCCGTCCTTTCCGGCTGCGCAGCAGGTTCTGCAGCTTGCCGGCGGGATGCCCGCCGGCAGCATGCCCAGTGCGCTTCGTGAGTCGCGAGCCAGGGCGCCGCACAAGTCATGGCAAAGCTCGTGCGCATTGCCGCCCAACAGCACTGCATAGCATTCGCTGCAGTCTGCGAGTATGCGTCTTCTCAAGCCATGTAATGCCCTGCACCGTCACTCGCCCACTCACCCACGTTTGCAGGGCACCGCAGGAGAAGGCCGCAGACCGCAAGCACCTGGGTGCTGGCCTCGCGCTCGAGGTAGGCTGTATGCCAAGTGGCATCTTCTCCGCACTAGGGCAACCGGGAGAGGGAAGCGTATGGGTACCTCAAAAGAGAATTGCTCGAAAGACCCACTCAGGGTGCATTCCACATGATGAGGACGGTGCCGCCCTCTCATGACCTTGCCACGCTTGCATGCATGCGAGTCTCTAAAAGCGGTAGCCGCCTGCTCTCAGTACGCCATCGCTTGCCAAGAGCACTGAACACGCGTGGGCTCGCTCCTGTAAACCTCGCTATTGTGATCGGTCTGCTGGGAAAACGGAATTAGGTGATTATAACAGTGTGATTCCAGTATTTAAGAGGGTCTGGCTCTGTCTGGAGCCCATGTTGAGACCAGGCTGAAGAGGCACACAGCACGGAGGTCTGGCATGGCGCCCAGGAAGGGCAAGAAGGGCCGCAGAGCTGGCGACAGCGATGATGAGGAGGTAAAGCCGCCAGCAGCGGAGGTTGCCGCCGCAGAAGCTGAGCCCAAGGCTGCTCCGAGCGCCCGACAGGCAAAGAAGAAGGCCGCGCGTCGAGGCAGGGCCGCCGAGCGGGACTCTGGCGATGACAGTGACCCGCCGAGAGCAGCAGCGGCGCCCGTGCGCCCAGCTGCGCAGCGCCCGGCTGCTCCGCGGAGCACGCTGTCGTTTGCGGCCCTGCAAGACAACGATGCAGAGAACGAGGAGACGGAGGAGGAGGAGGAAGAGGAGGAGCCTGCTGTTGCATCTGCGGGCTTCAGCACGTTTGCGGCACTGAACGCGCGCCCCTACGCCTGCTCGCCAGGCCGCTGCGTGTTGTTTCTGCCTTGCGGCCCTTGTGCTGTTTGCAGTCAGCGGGCCTTGCGGCAGTGTCCGGCGGTGGCGGTGGGCGCAGGTCGCCGAGGATGAGGAGGACGAGGCGGGCGAAGGGGAGAGCCGCCCAGCCGCCAGCCCGAGCGCCTCGGACGCGGCTGAAGAGCTTGCCACTGGAGCGGGCCGGGGTGCGGCGGGTGATGCGCCGGAGGCAGGCGCTGCAACAGACAGCGTGCTGCTGAACGGCAGCTCCACTCGTGGAGGAGATGACACGGGCACAACTGGCCGCGACGACTCTGAGAAGCTGGCTGTTGAGGTGCCGCGCACGGCCATGCGGCCCGTGCTGTGTATTGGTGGCGATGGCGGCCCTGCTTGCTTCCCTGCTGTGAGGCGCTCCTCACGCCCCAAATGAAGGGAGGAGGGAGGGCAGGGGAGATTTCCTGTGGGGGCCCGCGTCTGCCAGCCGTGCGGCACGTGGGCAGCGTCACAGCACGTGGGCAGCGTCACAGGAGGTGCTCCGCCTGCGCGCGCAGGCCAAACTGCTGGTTGCGGAGGTGCTCTCGGTGGAGCCGCACCCCAGCGCAGACCGCCTGCGCGTGGTCACCGTCGACACAGGCAGCCGCACTGTCAAGGTGGGCAGTCGAGCATCCCGGCTGAGGAGCTTTGGCGCTGTCCCCCGCCTGCACGGTGATCGCATCGAGCCCCTGGCGGCGCTGAGCCCTGGCGCGCCCTGGCCTGCAGGTGGTGACCAACGCGGCCAACTTGCGGGAGGGGATGAAGGTCATCGTCGCGGTACGCCTGCCTATTTGCGTCCGCGTGCTGCCGCTGGTTCTGCCACTGGGTGCTGAGCCGGCCAGGCCGCGAGGCAGGTGGCGGGCTGCGTGACGCCCGGCAGCGGAGTTGCGGTCAGCACTGCCAGCGTGCGCGGAGTGACGAGCCACGGTATGCTGTGCTCTGCCTTCGACATCGGGTGGACCGGTGTGGCTGACGGCGTTGCCGCTGAGATGCCCGCCAGCGCCGAGGTCGGCGCCGCGTGTCCGGCGCGACAGCCGCCCGCGGTGCGCTGCGGAGGCAGTGCTTCGAGCTCGGGACATGCGGCCGAGAGTCTCTGTGCGGGTTCAGTGCGCTGACACACTGTGTGTGAGTCATGCTGTGAGCGCCAGCACCGCCTCGCCTGACTGGCAAGCGCACGCTGCGCACAGGAGCCGGGGGACGCACCGCAGCACGGCGGAGGAGATGCGGCGGAAGACGATGCGGTGCTGCTGGCGCTGCTGCCTGGCAAGAAGGACAAGAAGAAGAAGAAGGGCGGGCGGGCGCCGCCCGTGCAGCTCGAGGAGCAGGCTGCTGACGGCGGCGCGCGTGCCGACGGCGCTGCAGCGGGCGGCGAGCCAGACGGCGCGGCCCCCAAGTGTTGCCTGGGCGCTACGAAGCTGGGCGCAGCGTGCCCCGGACGTGCCCTGGGAGCGTCGCGCCCTGCCAACCCAGTCCCGCCCGCGACCGCAGAGGCGCCAGAGCTCGGGAGCGCCGGGGCGCGCGGCGATGCAGAGGACGCGGCTGCGCCCGACCTCGCACGCGCCGCGGAAGGCGCTGCCGCGGAGCCCGCCTTTGCAGGTGCGCCGGCGGTCTGCCCCCTGGCCCCCTGTGCGCCGCTGCGAAGCTGGCTGCAAGCGGGCCGCTGGCCGCAGGGAGGAAGAAGAAGAAGAGGGGCGGCGGCGCGCTCGCCATCAGCAGCCTCGCGGCGCTGGGCCTCGAGGTCCCAGAGGAGGGCGCCGGGGACGGCGGCGGGGAGGCCGCGGCCGCAGGTGCGGCCACGGCTGGGTCTCCGCTCTCACGCCCGCGGCCCGCCTGCGCCCGGGCCAGGCGCCACTGCTCGGCCGGCCGAGTGAGCCCGGAGCGCGCCACGCAGGCGCGGGCGGGGCTGAGGCGGCGCATGCTCAGCCTGCCGGCAGCGCCGCTCCGGCGCGGGCCCAGGGCGCCCCGGAGGACGGCGCCGGCGACGGCGGCGGCCAGGCGCCTGCTGCAGCGGACGCAGACACGGGCGCCCTGTTCGAAGGTGCCGCCGCCTTGCCGGTCCTCGGCGTGCACGCCCCTGCATGGCTGCTGCTCTGAGAGGTGCCGCGGCGCCCGACAGGCAAGAAGAAGAAGAAGAAGGCCTCGGCGGCCGCGGTCGACTCCATCTTTGCCGCCCTGTCCGCCGGCGACGCGGCGGCGCCGAGCGCGGACGCGCCGCCGCACGCGGGGACCGCCAACGGCGGCACGCCCGCAGCGCATGCCGAGCCCGCCGCGGCAGGCTCCAGCCCTGACGAGCCGGGCGCGGCCGCCGCGGCGCCGCCGGCGGAGGCCGCGGCGGGCGGCGCGCGGAAGAAGGCCAAGAAGGGCAAGGCGGCGCCGGCCGAGGACGACCTGGACGCGCTGCTGGCGGAGATCGACGGCCCGGGCGCACCTGCGCCCGCCGGCAGCGGCAAGAAGAAGAAGGCGCGCGTGCCTCCGCGCCCCGCCGCGCGACAGCCTCCCCACGCCCGCCGCGAGCGCGGGCGCTGTGCCTGCAGGGCGCGGCGCGCGAGAGGGAGGCCGCGGAGCCGGTCCCGGCGGCGCCAGCGGCGCCGCCCGAGGCTTCCGCCGCAGCGCCTGCCGCGGAGGGCGAGGCGGCCGGCGCCGCGGAGGGCGAGGCGGCCGGCGCGGCGGAGCAGGCGCCGGACGAGCGCGACGAGGACGGCGACGCAGCGGCGGATGGCAAGGTGCGCCGCCGGCTGCTGCGCCCGCCGGCGCTGCTCTCGAGGTGCATGCGGCACGGCCAGGGCGTCACAGGCGCGCGGGCGCAGGAGCTGAGCGCGGCCGCGAAGAAGAAGCTGAAGAAGAAGCAGAAGGAGAAGGAGAAGAAGGGCGGAGGCACCAGGGACGCTGCCGCCGAGGCCGAGCCCGCCCCGGCGGCGGCCAAAAAGGCGCCGGGCGGGAAGAAGCCGTCCGCGGCCGTGCGCAAGATGCAGGAGGCGCTGGAGCGGCAGCAGCGCCTGGAGGAGGAGGCGCGGCTGGCCGCGGAGGAGGCCGCCCGCAAGGCGCGGGCCCCGCGCGGCGCGGCGCCGCCGCCGCGCACGCCCGGCCTGCGGCGTCGGGGCTCTGGCCGGCGGGCGCGACGCGGCCGCGCGCGCAGGAGGCGGAGGACGCGCGGCGCGCGGAGGAGGAGGCGCGCCGCGCGGAGGAGGACGCCGCCCGGCGCAAGGAGGCCAAGCGCGAGCGGCGCGCGGAGCTCAAGCGCCAGGGCCTGCTGCTGACCGGCAAGGCCAAGCGCGAGGCGGACCGGCTGGCGGCCATGCGCGAGCAGATCCTGAAGAATGCCGCGCTGGCGCCGGACGCGCCCGCGGCCGGCGCGGCGCCGGGCGCCGGTGCGCCCGAGCCCGTGCGCGCGGCGCTCGTGCGCGGGTCGGCCAGCGGCGCCGGGCCTGACGGCCGTGCGCGGGCGCGCAGAGGACCGGCCCGAGCGCAGGAAGGTGGTGTACGACACGCGGAGGAAGCGCGCCGCGCCGAAGAAGGCGGGCGAGGAGGAGGAGGCCGAGGAGCCGGCTGCCGAGGCCCCTGCCGAGGCGCGCACCTGAGACGCTGGGCCGCGCGCTCGGGCTGCTCGGTCGTGACCGGGCGGCGTGCGGAGGGGCGGGCAGTGCTGAGGGTCATCCCGGCTGCCAGGCTGTGGAGCTAGAGATGGAGGAGGCCGCTGGGCCGGCGGATGACGCTGAGCAGCCTGTGGAGGCCGCCGCGGCTGCCGCCGCGCCGGAGCAGCCCGAGGCCGAGCCCGACATGGAGGAGGAGGACAGCGGCGACGACGACTGGGAGACCATGGACGTGGATGCCATCAAGCTGCCGAGCCAGGCGGCAGAGGAGCAGGTGCCGCACGCTGGCCGCACGCATGTCGCACGTGCGCCCCTGTGAGCTGTGCACGAGCGGCGCTGACCGCGCGCCCGGACGCGCTCGGCCAGGCCACGGCGGAGGCGGCTGTCGCGGACGCTGCCGCCGCGGCAGCGGACGCTGTGGCGGAGGACGAGGACGAGGAGGACGAGGATGAGGAGGGCAGCAGCGACGAGGAGGGCAGCGATGCGTCGACGTCCGAGGAGGCGCGCGCCGCCCGGCTTCCCGCTGAGCGGCGCATGCAGTGACGGCGGAAAGAGAGTGTGAAGACGTGTGCAGACGTATCTGCAACGGGGGCGCAGGAGTCGTCCGAGGAGGAGAGCAGCAGCGAGGAGGACAGCAGCGAGGAGGACAGCGACGACGAGCGCGAGGAGCGGCTCGCGCGGCAGCGCGAGAAGCAGGAGGCCCGGCGGCAGGTGCGCCGCGCCGGCGCTGTGGCTGTGCCCAGCATTGCTTGTCAGCACCTTGCATGCGAGCTAGGAGGAGGTGTGAGAGCACGGTGCACGTCGGCGGCCGCCAAGCCTCGGCCGCTCGAACGTGTGGCGCGCTGGCAGGCCGCCATGGAGTCGGCGTCGCGCGACGACCTGCGCTCCCCCATCTGCTGCATCCTGGGGCACGTCGACACCGGTGCGCCTCCCGCTGCGGCCTGCGGGCGGGGTGCGGCATGGGGCGCTGCCGCGCCCATGCAGCGCCCATGGGTGTGCGCCTCCCGCTGCGGCCTGACGGCGGGGTGCCGCAGCGTCCCATGCAGCGCTCATGGGCTGTCCGCCGCGCAGGCAAGACCAAGCTGCTGGACAACATCCGGCGCACCAGCGTGCAAGAGGGCGAGGCGGGCGGCATCACGCAGCAGATTGGCGCGACGTATGTGCCGGGCGACGCGCTGCGCAAGCGCACGGCCTCGCTGGTCAAGGACGCGGAGCTGGAGCTGCGGCTGCCCGGGCTGCTCATCATCGACACGCCGGGTGGGCGGCCTCCCCAGGGCGGCCCCGCTGCTCGGAGCGCCTGCGAGCTTTGAAGACCGATGCGCTGCGTCGCATGCGTCCGTGCCCGCCGCGCGCCGCGCCGCGCGTCCGCCGCCCCGCGTGGCGGGCTCGGGCTGAGCGCGTGCCGCGGCCGCGCAGGGCACGAGTCGTTCACAAACCTGCGCTCGCGCGGCTCCAACCTGTGCGACATCGCGATCCTGGTCGTTGACCTCATGCACGGCCTGGAGCAGCAGACGGTGGAGAGCATCAACCTGCTCAAGGCCCGCAAGACGCCCTTCATCGTCGCGCTGAACAAGGCGCGCCCGCGGCCGCCCCTGCGCCGGCGCCTCATGCGCGCGGCGGGGCCGGCTGAGCGGCGGCGGCGGCGCGGCGCAGGTGGACCGGCTGTTTGACTGGCACGCGGTGCCCGACACGCCCATCCAGGAGGCGCTCGCGCGCCAGAAGCCGCACGTGCGCGCCGAGTTCGACCAGCGCCTGAAGCAGTCCACGCTCAACCTGAACGAGCAGGGCCTCAACGTGGCGCTCAACTGGGAGAACCCCGACCGGCGCAAGTGCGCACGCTCTCCCGCCCTGATGCGATGCGATGCGCTGTGGTGCAGCGCAGGGCGTGTGCGGTGCTCCGTCGCGCTTGCTGAGCCATCCTCGGGGGTGAAGTGTCATGGTGCAGAGCATGTGTGGCGCATGTGTCTGCGTCTGCGGCTTGGAGGCAGGCAGACCGAGCCTCCTGTGAGGGGTGCCGGTGACTGTGCTGCTCGGCACCGCTGCCGGCCGGCTCCAAAGCGCTCCGTGTGGTCGCAGGTACGTCAACATCGTGCCCACGTCCGCGATATCTGGGGAGGGCATCCCGGACATGCTCAAGCTCCTGGTCGATCTGACCCAGGCGCGCAGCCTGCGACGCGGCCGCCACGCGCCGGCGCCGGGCAGGCGGCCCCGGCGAGCCGCCACAGGCGGCCGCGGGCTGAGGCGGCGCGCGCGGCCGCAGGAGATGATGTCCGGCAAGCTCATGTTCCTGAGCGAGCTGCAGTGCACGGTGCTGGAGGTCAAGATGGTGGAGGGCCTGGGCACCACGGTGGACGTCGTGCTGGTCAACGGCATCCTGCGCGAGGGCGACACCGTGGTCATCTGCGGCCTGCAGGGCGCCATCGTGACGACCATCCGCTCCCTGCTCACGCCGCACCCGCTCAAGGTGCGCGCGCCGCCGGCCTCCCGCCGGGCGCCCAGGCCCTTGTGAGGTCGCTCTCGGCCGCATCTGACGCGCTGCCGGGTGCCGGCGCAGGAGCTGCGCGTGCGCGGCAGCTACCTGCACCACAAGGAGATCCGCGCGGCACAGGGCGTGAAGCTGGCCGCGCAGAACCTGGAGAGCGCGGTCGCGGGCACGCAGATGCTGGTGGTCCGCCCGGACGACGACCTGGAGGCGCTCAAGGCGGAGGTGATGGAGGACATGCAGGACATCTTCGCGTCCGTGGACCGCTCGGGCGCGCCCGTCGGCCTGCCCGCGCGCTCGACGCAGTGCCTCTTGCACGCGACGGTGCTGCTGGGGGAGCGTGCGGGCTGAGGCGCGGCCCGGGGCCGCCAGGCGAGGGCGTCTGCGTCCAGGCCAGCACGCTGGGCTCGCTGGAGGCCCTGCTCGAGTTCCTGCGCTCGCCGACCGTGAAGATCCCCGTGTCGGGCATCAACATCGGGCCGGTGCACCGGCGGGACGTCATGCGCGCGAGCGTGATGCTGGAGAAGGGGCGGAAGAAGGCGCGCGCGGCTCCCGCATGCATGCCTGTGCGCGGCAGACCGGGCTCGCCGGATGCTGCCGTGGCCTGCGTGGCTGGCGCCGCCGGCATGCGGCCTTTGCCAGCCGCATTTAATGCGGGCGTCATGTCATGCCTGCGTGGCTGGCGCCGCCGGCATGCGGCCGCCGCCAGCCGTGTCAGCGCCGTGTGCGGGCGCCAGTTTGCGGTCATCCTGGCGTTCGACGTGCCCGTGACCAAGGAGGCGAGCGAGCTGGCGGAGAGCACGGGCGTGCGCGTCTTCACCGCCGACATCATCTACCACCTGTTTGACCAGTTCACGGCCTATCTCGCGCAGGCGGGGGCCCCGCTCCCCACCCCAACCCCAACCCCCGCATGCGCTGCGCCGCGCCCCGCCCAGCCGACGCCGGGCGCGCGCCGCGCGGGCGCGCTGACGCGCGGCGGCCGCGCAGACCAAGGAGGCCGAGCAGGAGGGCGCCAAGCTGGAGGCCGTCTTCCCCTGCATCCTGAAGATCATGCCCACCTGCGTGTTCAACAAGAAGGACCCCATCGTGCTGGGCGTCGAGGTCGAGGAGGGCATCGCCAAGGTGCGCGACCTGGCGCGCGCGTCCCGCCGTAAGCCCAGGCTGCTCGGCGCATGACAGTGTGCGCATCGGGTCCCCCGACCACCGGGCATACGCAGCTGTGCTTCCACTGCTCGATGCCCTGGTAGAACTCAGGGGTGACAGGGACGGTCGCCGGGCTGGGCGCCAGGTCGGCACGCCCATCTGCATCCCGACGCAAGGCGGCGTGGAGCTGGGCCGCATCGCGAGCATCGAGCTCAACCACAAGGCGGTGGACTCGGCGAAGCGCGGGGACTCTGTGGCGCTGAAGCTGGAGGCCACCAACGCGGCCGAGTCGTCGCGCGCCTACGGCCGCCACTTTGATCACAAGGCGCGCCGCTCAAAGCCCTGCTTGCCACGCATGCTGGCCAGGGTTATCAGACGCTTTCTAGCATGCACGCTAGCCAGGCTGTCGCGCTGGTGGGCACGTGACACGCGCCGCGCGCCGCAGGACCCGCTGGTGAGCCGCATCTCGCGCAAGTCCATCGACCTGCTCAAGCTGCACTTCCGCGAGCAGATGGAGGCGGAGCACTGGCGGCTGGTGGTCAAGCTGAAGAAGATTCTGGGTGTGGACTAGGCGCAGCGGCTAGCCTGCGGGGTGTTTTTGTGTCTTTGGGTCGCAGAGTCTCGTTGGGTACAGTGTGCAGGACGCAGTGCGCTAGCGGCCTGCTGGTGTGCTGGCCGTGCAGGAGGTGTGCCGAGTCGCAGGCGTCGCATAGAGGTGGGAGTGGTCGTGTTGCTGATGTTGCAGGCGCGCAACCGGGCACGGCCGAGCTGCGCCTACCACACCAAGGCAGGCAGCATCATGGCGGCCGCACCAGCACACCCGCATGCCAGCGCAAACGATGCCGCGCGCTGCTGGAGCTGCCGCGCCACGGGCCACAGCACGCCCGTGCTCGTCTGCAGGGCCGCGCCGGCGACGCCCGCTGCCACCATGTGGAGCATGAGCGGCTGCACGCCGGCCGCCGCCGCGCCCTGCAGCCCAGGCCGCACCAGCAGGGCCAGGAGCGCAAACAGCGGGCTGGCGAGACCAAACATGCCGCCGGCCGCGGCGCAGCTCCCGATGCTGTACCCAGACACGGGGCCTGCCAACAGCGCGGCTGCAGCGCCCTTGACCGCCGCCCTGCGCGCATCCCCAAAGCGGACAGGTGAGCATACGCTGACGCTCTGGCGCAGCCCGCCAGGCCCGCACACTCGAGCCAGCGACCACTCGGGCGGGCGCACCGCGCTCCGGCGGGCAGGAGCAGGCGCGCGCCGAGCGGCCCGGGCCCCGCCTTCACCAGCACCGCCAGGCCCCAGCCCTCCAGCACGCAGAAGAGCATCAGCACCGCCAGCGCGGCGACCGCCGCGCGGGCCTGCGTGGCAGGGCTGCACAGGCCCGCCCGCGCCGCCGCATCCGCCGCCCGCCTGCGCGGCGTGCCGACCGCCGCCGCGGGCAGCGCGCCGCTGCGGTGCCGCACGACCGGCCCGCCCGCCGCCTGGCCGGCCAGCACCGTGCCGCCGACGCCCAGGAGCGTCGGCGATCCTGCCAGCCTGCGGCCGGGGCGGGTGCGACCCGTGAGAGCGCGCCCACAGAGCCCGAGTCATGGCAGGGCGGCAAAGCGCGCGTGCGCTGGGCGCGCCTGCCAGAGTGGCTGTGGACCTCCACGGCGCACTCGTGCCCGGCGCCGACCAGGGCCTTGCCCCCGCCTGCCTGGCTCTCCAGATCCGCGGCAGCGGCGCGCGTGGCCTCCGCGTGGCCGCCGCGGTGCCGCCACAGCTGGCGCACGAGCAGCGCGCCCCCGGCGGCCGCACACAGCGTGCCCAGCGCTCGCGCCCACCCCGACAACAGCAGCAGGGGCCCCAGCTGGGCGACGGCGGCCGTCGCGAGCAGCCCCGCCGCGGCGCCCAGCGCCGTCGGCCCGCTCGGCGCCAGCGCAGCCGCTGCCGCCCCTGCCGGCGCGCGCCACACCACCGGTTGCCGCAGCAGGGCCTGGAGTATTGCCGGTGGAGCCAGATCGCGGGCGTGCGCGCGACGCAAAGGTGCGAGGGCGCACCCGCCAGCAGGGCGGGGACGCCCAGCATCAGCAGCGCCGCCAGCCCCGGCAGCAGGCGGGCGTCGAGCAGGGACGGCGCCGCCAGCGTGCCGTCCGGCCGCTCCAGCATGGCGAGCGCCATGCGCAGCCCCTCCAGCCAGGCCGCCGAGAACGTGGCCGCCGTCGCGACCTGCGCGGCGCGGCAGCTTAGCGTGTGCCGGCCGGCCGACCCTCGCGGCCGTGCAAGCGCGGGCGCGGCGCGCAGGGCGGCGCGCCTGCGTGTGCGACGACGCGTCGGCGAGCGCGTCCGGCAGCAGCTCCGCGAAGACCATCCAGATCATGCAGCCGGCCGCAAAGCCCAGCGCGACCGGCAGCAGCGCCGAGAACGTGTCCACGAACAGAAAGGACGGCAGCGCGACCAGCGGCTGCGGCAGCGCGGTCGCCAGCGTCCACCACAGCGCCTGGCGCGGCGGGATGCCGCGCGCGGAGAGCACCGTCGCGACCGCCAGGCCCTCCGGCACGTTGTGCAGCCCGATCGCCAGCGTCACTAGCACGCCCTGCGCGCGCGGCGCGGCGCGGTCGCACGGCCGCCCGGGCGCGCGCGCGGCGCCGAAGGCGGGCGGCGGGGGGGCCGCGCCTGCGCCCAGCCGCGGTGGCCGCAGAACGACACGCCCACGCCGGAGCCCTCGCCGAGCGCGTGCGCGGCCATGATGCCCACCACCAGCACCGTCTTGCGCGCGCTCGCGCCCTGCAGGCTCTCAAACTTCACATTCTCAAAGCGCTCCAGGAACTGCTGGCTGGCCTGGATGAACATGGCGCCTGCGCGCGCCGCCCGCCGCTCAGCCGACCTTCACAAACACGCCGGTGACCGCGCCGGGCGCCCGCGGCGCGCACCCAGCACGACGCCGAGCAGGACGAGCGCGGCGCCGTACGGCTCGCCCTCGTGCACCAGGTCGAAGCTGGCGGCCAGCATCACGCCGCACGCGAGCGCGTTGGCCAGCGCGCCCCACTCCTTGGACAGCGTGCCCACGAAGAAGTACGGCAGCGCGCCCAGGCCGCTCGCGCTGGCCATCAGCAGCGTCATCAGGAACACTGCGGACGGCGCTATCGCGCAGGCCGCGCCGGGCTTGCCCTGCGGCGCCTCCGGCGCCGCGCGCCCGCCCGCGCGCTCGTCGCGCGCCGGCGCCGCGTCCCTCGCGCGCGCCTCGGCCTCGTGCAGCGCGGCCTGGTGGCGGGCGTCAGGGTTGCCGCTGCCACTGCCCGCGCCGCGCTCCTGGCCCGCCTGATCGCTGCCTCGCGCAGCGCCCGCCCCCCGCTGCCTGCCCGCCTCGCCCTCCGCGGCGCTCGCCAGGTGGCGGGCGGCTGACCGACCCGCCTGGCCTCCCGCCTGCGCCCGCCTCAGCCCCAGTGAACACGCCGGGCACGGCAATCACGTGCCCATCTGCGCACGCGGGCCCGAGGCGCGGAAGCGGCCGCGCACCTGCTCGGCCGCACGCAGGCCATCGGCAGAGTGGCACGCCCCGGCCAGGCAGAGCAGGAGCAGCGAGACGCCCGCCCATTGCATATGAGTCGCGGGCTCGCTCCAGGCCGCCTGCCTGCTACATCAGCTGCCCAGCTCAGCTGCCTGTGGAGGGGTGGCCTGGGTGCACAAGAATCAAGCCCGCCTCGCACGATGCGCATGTGCAGTCTCGGCCAGACTTCACCATTTGCAAAGCTCCAAGTTTATGCAGGGTCGATCAATTGATCCCTTGCAGGGATGAGGCGGGTATTGCATATGATGGCACCAGCTTTGCCTGACTCTGCCTCAAAGCCTGTAGGCCTTGCCTGGTTTATCATGGTGATCGTCCGACGCTTACCCTCCCCCTGCACCTTGCCTCATGTTGCAGAACAGGCCTGAATGTGCTTGACAGCCCGCGCGCGCGCGCGGGGCTGCCCGTCTGAGCAGCCCCAGCTGAGGCATCAATCACTGGTTCATACATGCGGAAAATGCGGGCACACACAGCACCAATTGTGGTAACACCCCACACACTTTGCTGTCTCTGTGTGCACACAAGGCCGTACGTTTAGCGCTTTCAAAAAAGGTGGAGGCGCACAGACTCTGCATGCACCTCTTCCTTATACGCAATGGTTGGCACAGCATGCGACCCCTCCGACTGGCATGCGCAAGCTCGCACCCTGCACCTAGACGCATCAAACACACTGAACCTGCCAACGCAACACACACACACACACAGAAACGGGGACGCCCCAGTCAACCTAGCAAAAACAGTAGCTTCAGCAAAGTGATAGCCATAGGGGGGAGAGCTAACAGAGAGCAGCTCCCAGGAAAGTGTGCCACCAACGAGTTCCGGGCACAGTTCCAGCGGAGTAGCAACAGTCACGGAGCCTGCCCTTTGCCGTGCGGCTGGTCGTCAGGCGCCGCACAGACGGGCCCCGCGGCGTTCAGCGCAGCTGCCACACCTGCGCACCGCTGGAGCTTGAGACGCGCACACCAGAGCGCGCACCCGCCCGTAGAGCCTTGGGTCACGAGAGGGCCCGCACTGTTCGGCGTGACGCGCAGCCCGCCAAACGCGCCCAGGCCGGCCAGCGTGCGGACGCACTGGGACGCGTAGTAGAGGAGGACGGTGGGCAGGTTGCGGTCGGGGTAACTGGGTATGCACTCGGTGGACATGATCTTCACAAACTTTGTGGCGGGGTACTTGAACGCGAGCTCGTCCAGGCAGAGGCCCAGCAGCTCGCTGGGGCCCAGCCTGTGCGCGCCGCCCAGGTCAGGAGCACAGGGCGGGCGCGCAGAGCGGCCGCCCTTGCCAGGTCGACAAAACGCGGCGCACCCATCCTTGTACAGGTGGACGACCACCCAGCAGCCGTCGCTGGCCACGGAGACCTCCTGCACAAAGTCGGTCCGCATGATCTTCTGCACCGAGCCAAACTGTATCCGCCCGCGCGCACGCTGCAGCTCGGCCAGCCTCTTCCGCCTGTGCCGGCGCCCGCCACGCACGCGGTGACGTGACACGGCCCAGCACTGCCGTGACAGCGACGCTGCAGAGTGGAGCAGACCTGTAGGCCTCCAAGAAGCGGTCGTCGCCCAGCTCCTCATCCAGCGCCTCCAGCTCATCCTCCGCGTGTCCGTCCACCCAGGCGGCATCCCTGCGCTGCTCCTCCGCCGGCGCAAATGCCGCAGGCTTCTCCGCCGGCGCCTTCGCGGGCAGGTTGCCAAACTTGCGCTGCAGGTCCTCCCACTGCGTGCTCTCACCCTCGGCGCGCTGGTAGGAGGTGTGATAGTCTGCCATTGGTGCTCAAACAACCACAGGCGGAGCAGGCTGCTCAAGTGTGCGGCACGCTCCAGCGCAGAGCACCCGTGCCGATCTGCTTCTCCCTGGCGCTTGACCGCAGAGCTTTGCACTGGTGACTCTGAATTCGACCGGTGACACTGATGATCGGCATGTCCTTGGGCTTGTGAGGAATGCGCACGTGCACTGCATGCGATGCTGCATCATTGCATTGGTCGTACGATCGCTGTAATGCTGCAGTGTGTCTCTCCTGTTCCGGTAAGAGCGTGGAGACTGTGCGCGGGGAGGTGCCAGTGCCGCATGCAGCGCTGGTGCATGCGAGCAGACACGAGCGGCACGGACGGACTCAACACTCATGCACGTTGGCGCGCAGCAGCTAGAGCGCAAGGTCTAGCCTGCTGTACGCCAGCACGCTCGCGAACAGCACCAGGAAGCCCGACACGAGCATAAGCGGCTCCTGCAGCAGGTGCAGCCCCGGCATGCGGTAGGTGACGGTCAGCGGCACGTTGTGGTCGGGCACCAGGTTGCGCTTGTGCAGCGCCAGCACCGGCCGCCCGGCCGAGTCCAGGTAGGTCAGCTTCCGGTCGGCGCTCGCGTCTACGCTGAACGGCAGGTCGTGCTTCAGGTCGGTCGCGCCCTCCGGCAGGACCACCTGCGCGCGCGCGCGCGTGGCCGCCCCGCCCGCACTGCCGCGCAGCAGGCTGGGAGCAGCGAACGGGGGCGGCGCACGCGCACGACCAGGTCGTCGACGACCACGTTCTTGAGCGGCGTGGAGAACGGCAGCGTCAGCTCCGCGCGCCCGCCCGGCAGCCTCTTCACGCACGCGCTCAGCGGCAGGCTGTAGCCGAACACAAAGTCCACCTGGCGCGGCGCGGCGCCGCCAAGGTTATCGCCCCTCCCGAGTGGCTAGTAACGCTACTCAAAGGTGAACAGACCGTGCAGCCTGCGCCTCCTTCAAGCAATGCCGAGCTGTTGTGGAGTCGTCTTGGATGCCACTACACAGCCATCTCGGAGGGTGTCCGCAGCGCGGCTCGCCGCCGCCGCCGCGCGGGGCCGGCGGGCCCGATGGGACGGCGGGGCCGGGCCGCGCGCACCGACCAGCCGCCGAACAGCGGGAAGCGCGGCAGCAGCGCGACCTCCAGCTTGTCGCGGAAGTGGCGCACGTGCGAAGTGGACACGTTGCCGATCTCGTCGCGGAAGTAGAGGCTGTGCGCGCCGCGCGGCAGCACGGCCGCGAGCTGGCGGAAGGACGCGACGCCGTGCTGCCGCGGGTCGGCCTGGTACTCCAGCCGCGACCACTCGCCCTGGCGCGCCCGCGGCCCGCTCGCGCGCATGCAGGCGAATGAGGCACCCGACGCGCCCGGGGCCGCGCGGGCGGGGCGCGCGCCTTGAGGCGCGCGCCGCCGTGGCGCAGCTTGTACGTCTCCTCCACGTACACGTTGCCCCAGTGGGACACCTCCACCTCGCGCGTCAGCGCCGTCACCTCCGCGAACGGGCTGTTGTTCTCGTAGTGCACGCGCAGCGCGCGCGCGCTGAACGGGCCCGCGTCCGCGTACGGGCCGTAGCTCAGGCTCGCGCCCGACTTGCTGCTCGGCGGCAGCTCGGTGAAGGACGCCACGTCCTTGCTGAACAGCTTGACCTGCGCGCGCGCGCGTGTCGGCGCGGCCGCCCGCCCCCCACGCCCGGGCGCTCGCGGCGGGGCGCGCGCTCGGGGCGCACCTTGAGCGTCTGCGACTCCACGCGGTACGGGCTCAGCATGAACAGGTTGCCGGCGTACACGACGCGCTGCACGTCGTCCTGCCGCACCTCCGCCGGCTTGGGCGTGAGCAGCTTGGTGTGCGCCGCATACGTCTGCAGCGTGGCGCCCTTGCCGGGCGCCAGGGGCGTGTGCAACGCGGCGGCCACGCACGACACGTTGGCGGGCACGCCCGCGGCGTCGGCCTGCACATCGTCCTGCACTTGCAGCTCCGGCGCGTCGTCGGCGGCGCCCTGCAGCACCTGCACTCGCGAGCAGGCCCCCGTGAGGGCCCTGTGCCGGCGTGCGGCGAAGCCGCGGGCCCGGCAGCCCCGCAAGGGCCCCCACCTCGAAGAACGCGCGCCGCGCGGCGTGGTCCGCGCTGGTGCACAGCAGCACGTGATCCAGCGCCCTGCTGCCGCTGTTCTCCACCTCCAGCGTCTCGGTTATGACCACCGTGTGCGTGGCCAGCCCGATCTGCACGCCCGCGGCACGCGGCCATCAGCCCAGGCTCGGTGAGCGGGTCTCCGCTGCCGGCAGCGCACGCCGGGCGATCACATATCGCGTGGCCTTCTTGATGACCAGATCGCCGCCAGCGGCCGGCTCGGTGGCTGATGCTGATGCTGCGCACCAGCACGCCGCCAGGGCTGCCAGCAGCAGCTGCGCCATACCAGCCTGCCTCGCTCGCCCCATGCTCACGCCTCGGTCATCAAGACCTCCTGCCTGGCTTGACTTCAGCAGGCCTCCGGTGGCTCCCTGATGCGCACATTTGGCCCCCCGCCACCACAGGAAACCTTGAGCGGGTTCCAAGGTGCCCGCCGCGGCTCCTCCGCGGGCGTACTTCGCAACGGGACGTGCTTTTCATCTCTGAAGGCCAGCAAACGGGGCGCAAGGAGGAAGTGTGATGGCCAAGACAAAGACAAAGGAGCGCAAGCAGGCGGCGGCGCCAGCCGCCGCGCCGCCCGCCGCGCCAGCCGTCGCGAAGAAGAAGGCCAAGGCGGCCGAGAAGCTGGCTGTCAAGGCGCAGAGCAAGAAGCCGGTGGGTGCTGCTTGTTCGCTTGGGCCTCCTTGCTTGCATGAGCACGGGGCCGTCGCCGCCTGAGCTCCTGTGCTGGCAGGCAAAGAAGGTGGCGGCGCCGCCCCCAGACGACGACTCGTCCGAAGAGGAGGACGCGCCGGTGAACGGCGCCGCGGCGACCGTGACTCCTGTCAAGGTGCGGGCCCGCAGCCCCGCGCGGAGGCTGAGTGCGGCGGGCCGCCGCGCCACGAGTTGGGTCTGCCGGCTCGCACAGTCCCTGCGACCAAGTGTGCCACGGGGGCGCGGTGTGCGGCTGCTGAGCCCTGGCGCAGTGCGAGCTAGGGGGCGTGGCCGCGCTGCTTCAACTTATGCTGACAGGCGCCGCCTTGCAGGAGGACGACGACGAGAGCAGCGAAGAGGAGAGCAGCGACGAGGAGCCCGCCAAGCCGGCGGCCAAGCCGGCGGCTGGCAAGGGCGGCAAGGCCGCCGCTGCCAAGCCTGCGCCGGGCAAGGCCCTTAAGGGCGCGGCCGCCAAGGCGGCGGCCGCCAAGGCGGCGGCCGCCGAGGAGGAGGAGGATAGCAGCGAGGAGGAGGAGAGCTCCGAGGAGGAGGCGCCCCGCCCGGCCAAGATGGCCGCCAAGGCGGCGGTGGCCAAGGTCATCGAGGCGGAGGAGGAGGATGACGACGAGGATGAGGAGAGCTCCGACGAGGAGGAGGAGGCGCCGGCGCCGGCCAAGCCGGCCGCCAAGCCGGCCGCCAAGCCGGCCGCCAAGGCGGCCGCCAAGCCGGCGGCCAAGCCGGCGGCGGCGGCCGCGGCCGCGGAGGACAGCAGCGAGGAGGAGGACAGCGACGAAGACGACGACGAGGTGAGCTCCTCAGTTGGGTTTGCAGGCCGCTGTGCTTGCCGCTCGCGCAGTGCGGTGGCCGTCAATGCTGTTCTTGTAAGGTGTGCACGTTGCGTATGGGAGGGCGGACGTGGCTGCAGGACCTGGGCTAGGTGCATGGCAAGCAGACAGCGTGGAAGCGACACGTGCGCTGCGGGCTCAGGACGAGACGCCTGCCGCGGCTGCCAAGGCGAACGTTGCTGCTGCCGTCGAGGAGGACGATGAGGACAGCAGCGACGAGGACGATGATGAGGTGCGCGGCGATGTCCCCGCTGTGCTGCGGGGTGTCTGCATGGATGGCTTGATATGTCTGACGCGCTCGCGGGTGGGTGCGGATGCGGGGCGTGGGTGCGGCCTGCATGTTCCTGGTGCACACGGCGCATGCTGATACTGGTCGGCCGACGGTGTACGCAGGAGGAGAAGCCTGCCCCGCGCGGTAAGGCTGCCGCGGCGGCAGCAGCAGCAGCGGCGGAGGAGGAGGACGACGATGAGGAGGACAGCGACGACGACGATGATGAGGAGATGGCAGACGCCCCCACCATAGCCGCCAGCGTGAAGAAGAGGAAAGCTGAGGTGCGGGCGCGCTGCTCCGAGGCGCTTGCAGCCTGCCTGCGACAGCACCGTGCTGTCACAGAATGCACGGCAGTGACATGCATCCAAAAAAGCTGCCATGCATTCTTGCTCGGTTCCCTGGCTGTTTCTTGCCAGCACGAGGCTGAGCCCGCATATATGAAGCCACACGGCAGCACCATGTCGGGCGTGAGCCGCGCGTGAGAGCGCGCTCTGGGCAGCAGGAGGACGATGAGGAGGACGACGATGACGACGAGGAGGACGACGATGATGAAGAGGAGGAGGAGGCGCCCGCGGCCAAGGTGCGCAGAGGCCTGCTATGCGCACAGACGTGCGCAGAGCCTGCCCTCAATGCCCCGCCCGCCGCTGTGTCCCTACTCAAGGGCCCCGGCTGCGGCAGGCGCCGCCGGCGAAGAAGGCCAAGACGGCGGCGCCGGCCAAGGCGGACGCGTCGGCGGCCCAGGGCAGCTGCACGATCTTCATCAAGAACCTGGCCTGGTCCGCCACCGAGGACGACCTCACCGACTTCTTCAAGGACTGCGGCGCCGTCGAGAACGTCCGCATCGGTGCGCGGGCCGGGCCGGCGGCGGCGCCCGCCCTCCGGCGGCCGGCGGGCGGCATGCTGCACTGACCTGGGCGCCCGCTGCTGCAGTAGCCAACGCGCTGACCCGCGCGCGCGCCGGCGCGGCAGGCATGGACTACGAGACCAACCGCTCCAAGGGCTTCGCGCACGTGCAGTTCGCGGCCGTGGAGGGCGCTGCGGCCGCGATCGCCAAGAGCGGCGAGGAGTTCTGCGGCCGCGAGGTGTTCATCGACTCGGCCAAGGAGCGCGCGCCGGGCGGCGGCGGCACCCCGGGCAGCGCAGGGCGCGGTGTGCGCCCGCGGCGCACGCGAGCCCGCTGCTGTTGCTCAGCAGCGTGTACCTATAGCGCCCGCTGCCTGCTGCCTCGCGTTTTTCTAGAACCGCGCCGACGCCGCTCCGTGGGGAGCGCAGGCGGGGACGCCGACGGCACCACCGTCTTTGTCAAGGGCTTCAACCGCGAGCTGGGCGAGGACGAGGTGCGCAGCCAGCTCATGGAGGCGTTCAAGGATTGCGGCGAGATCAGCGCTGTGCGGCTGCCCACCGACCGCGAGACCGGCGACCTCAAGGGCATCGGCTTCGTCGAGTTTGCCACGGCGGGCGGCAAGGTGCGCGCGCGCCGCCTGCCCGGGCCGCGCAGCGAAGCCCGCCCTGCATGCCGCCTGCCGCGCTGCATGCGGGCGCCGGGGGCGAGGTGGCGCGCTGCGCGCAGACGGCTGCGACAGAGCTGGACGGCACCGAGGCCGCCGGCGGGTACCTCAAGGTGGACCCCAACGTCGGCGGCGGCGGCGGCCGCGGCGGCGGCGGCAGCCGCGGCGGCGGGTTTGGCGGCGGCGGCCGCTTCGGCGGCGGCCGGGGCGGCCGCGGGGGCGGGCGCTTTGACGGCGGCGGCCGCGGCGGCGGCCGCAGCTTTGGCGGCCGCGGCGGCGGCCGCTTCGACGGGGGCCGTGGTGCGGTCTCCCGCCGACCTGTCCTGAGACTTGCGGTGGCCTGGGTCGAGGCATGCACGCGTGCTACTTGCACCTGCTCTCTGTGCCGCGAGGCTGGGCCCCACACATGTGCTGAGGCGGGCAGGTGGGCGCGCAGGGCGCGGCCGCGGCGGACGGGACGGCGGAGGCCGGGGCCGCGGGGGCGGGCGGGACTTCAAGCCCAAGATGAGGATCGAGGTGGGCGGCGGCGGCGGCCAGAACAAGAAGCAGACGTTCGACGACTAGGCGGCGGCGTCCGCGCCAAACATGGGCCTGGCTGCATGCAGGCACAAGGACTTGTTGGGCCACCCTGGGGTCTCGGGACTTCGTGCCACAAAAAAGGGCAGGAGAGTTGCGCAGCGCGGCTGCCGTGCCGTGCGCAGTGTTGCGCACTGCAATCATTGTTGACTCAGCAAGACCGGTAACTTGTAGAAGCTTGTTGATGTGATAGCATTGTTCCAGCGCTGGTGGCTTTCTGAGCGGCGGGTGCTGTGGTTTGGGGCTGCGGGCCTGGTCAGTTGAGCAGTGCCTGGTCAGTTGCTTTGGATGGCTGCAGTCGCATGATCTCTCAGCTCGGTACAAAACATGGCAGGCGCATGGGAAGGCCACATGGACTGGGCCCTTGGCAGGAAGGCTTGCAGTTCAGCCATTGTTGGGTGATTTACCAGGCAATGCCTTGGCATGAAAAACAACCTAGCTAGGCTCCCTGATTTGAAAAATAGCTCTCGTTCAGCCTTCGAGCTGTAATTGCAACATATGGCGACAATGCGCGTATTGACAGGCCCGTGTTGATCTCTGAATTATGGCCGCCAAGCAACACAGGTTGACGATGCCTAAGAGCGCAGGGCCTAAATGCACCGATCAGAAGCAGAGCAGGCAGCGCTCCATCTCCAGCTTCTTCACGTCAAGCTCCAAGCCGGTGCGCCACGCAGGTCAGTCTGCCTCACACTCGTGACCGTCGTTCACTGGAAGCGCACGCTGTAAAGTTCCGCCTCCAGGGCGACCGTGGCCCGGCCTGGCCCATAACGAGCACTGATGCGCAGACACGCTGGGCACGCAGGCAGCGGACGAGCCTCCCTCAGCCAAGCGTGCCCGCACCGACAAGGCGCCAGCATGCAGGGCACCATCGCCGGCGACATGCACGCCTGAGGCAGCGCCCGTGCCGGCCGCCCAGCCGCCCTCGCCCAAGCCGGCGGCACCTGCTGCTGCAGCGGGGCGCAGGGCAGTGGGGCCGCGGGATATCCCGCTCGCGCTGCCCGGCCAGCAGCGGGCGGGCGCTCCGGGCGCGGGCAAGCAGCCCGCGCGTGCAGGGCGGGGCCGCGGGCGCCCGCGTGGGCGTGTGCTGGCGTCAGACGATGATGAGGGCGAGTCCGGTGACAGCGACTTTGCGGCCGACAGCGCCGGCAGCAACGCCGAGTCGTCCGGGGCAAGCGTGGTCTCCAGCGACAGTGAGCCTCCGCCCAAGGCGCCAAAGGCGAGCGCACGCCCGCTTTGCTCGCGCGCACGCAGCACCCAACACATGGCCGGCCAAGCAGTGACGATGCAGGGCCGGCCGGCGCGCGCGACGGCAACGCCCGCGCGCGCCCGCAGCGCTGGTAAAGCTACCCCGCGAGCGGCTGCAGAGGGCGGCGCCGCCCGAGGCGCCGGGGCCTCCGAGCGCCAGGCCGCCGCGAGCACGCCCGCGCCTGCACCCGCAGCGGCGCTGGCGAGCCTGGGTGCGCGCCCTGAGCAGGGCCTGTTCCACGACCCATGGGTGCACCGGCGCCTGCATGTGAGGGGCGGGCCGGACCACCCTGCCCATCCTGTGTGCCCTGCCGCCGGACAGGCGCCGCCACGCCCGCGCTCGGGGAGGAGCGGTACGAGGCGCGCGCGGCCCAGCGCTTCCCCTTCACGCTGCCCGACAACATCATGGACGCCGAGCGGCGGCGCCCTGCGTGCGACCCGCGGCCTGCGCCATGCTGCGCCGCCGCTGCATGGGCGGCCGTGCGAGCTGCGCGGCCGCGCGCCTGACAAGCGCGCCCCGCAGGCACCCGGAGTACGACCCCAGCACGCTCTACATCCCGCCCGGCTGGTTCAAGGCGGCCAAGGTCAGCGAGGGCCAGCGGCAGTGGTGCGGCCCCGCCTCTGCTCCGCGCGTTCTGGCAGGCACCCGGCGGCGCCTCCCCGGACTGCTGCAGGGCACGCCCGCCGCCCGCCCGCCCCCAGACGAATGAGTGGCTCCCACCCGCCGCGCACGGCTTGCAGGTGGGAGTTCAAGGCGCGGCACTGGGACGCGCTGCTGCTCTTCAAGATGGTGCGCCGCGCCGCCGCATGCCCCGGTGCAGGGTTCGCCAGCGGCGGCAGGGCTCATGCGACCGGGCGCGGGGTGTTCGCAGGGCAAGTTCTACGAGATCTTTGAGATGGACGCGCACGTGGCGGCCGACATCCTGCACCTCAACGCCATGCGGGCGCGCCGCCTCGGCTCCCGCCTGCCTGCCGTGGAAGACCTGGCATAGGGCGCCGTCACGACGGCCGGTCACTGGCGCGCAGAACGCGAGCCAGCAGCCCCATGTCGGCTTTCCGGAGGTGGGCTACGAGTGGGCGGCGGAGCGTCTGGCGCGCGCGGGGCTGCGCGTTGTAGTTGTCGAGCAGGCGCGCCCGGGGGCCGCCCGCGTTGCCCCGCAGCGCCTGGCAGCGAGCGCGCTCTCAGCGCGCGCGGGCCGCCGCGCAGGTGGAGACGCCGGCGCAGCTCGCGGCGCGCAACGAGCGGCGCGCGGCGGGCGTGGCCAAGGTGCCTCCCGCCCTCGGATTCCCCGCGCCATGGCGTACGCGCCCCGGCCCGGCGCTGCAGCGGCCTGGATGCGCGCTGACTGGGCGGCGTGCCGGCGGCGCCGCAGGAGACGGTGGTGCGGCGAGCCGTCGTGGCCGTGCTGACGCGCGGCACGCTCAGCGACCCGGCCATGCTGCAGTCGCAGCCGGACCCGGCCTGGCTGCTGGCGCTGGCGGAGGCGCCTGCAGCGGGCGGCGCGGCGCAGGCCGGCGCCGACGACCGCGTGCAGATCGGCGCCTGCTTCCTGGACGCCGCCAGCGGGCAGCTGCTCCTGGGCGAGTGGTGCGCGCCCGCGCCGCTCGCCCCAACTCGCGCCTGAGCGGACTGCGCTGGCCATCGTCCCTTCAGAGCAGAAGCGCGCACGACTGGGACGGCGGCGCCCTGGCCCACCGGCCGCGGGCGCGCCGCGCAGGACATGCGACGCGCTGCGCACGGGCCTGCGCGCGCGGCTGGCGGAGATGCGCCCGGTGGAGCTGGTGCTGCCGGCCGGCGCGCTGAGCGCGGCCACGCTCAGCGCGCTGCGCGGGATGCTGCCGGGCGTGCTCACCACCCAGCTGCGGCCCGGCTCCGGCTTCTGGGACGCCGGGCGCGCTCTGCACGAGCTGCGCACGGGCGGCTACTTCGACCATCGCGTTTTGAAGCCCGGGCCCAGCACGCCACCGCTGCTGGAGGTGAGCGCCACCGCCTCGCGCGCGCTGGGCGGCACGTCGCGCTGACCACGCCGCGGGGCCGAGCAGCAGCCGCGTGCGCGCGCCAGGCGCTGGTCAAGAGCAACAGCTTGGCGACGCTGCACGCGCTCGGCGGCGCCATGGGCTACATGCGGCGGTGCCTGCTGGACAAGGCCGTCCTGCCGCTGGGCCGCATGGCAGCGCTGCCCGACGCCGGCCCGCGCGCGCGCGCCGTCCCGGCGCAGCCGGAGGCAGTCCACCTGGACGGCTCAGCCTTCGTCAACCTGGAGGTGGGGTGCTTGCGCACAACCCGCAGGGCCGTCGCGCTGCCTGCGGCATGCACCGGTGGGACGGCGGGCGGCTGCGCGCAGATCGTGGAGAACGGCGAGGGCGGGCCCGCCGGGACGCTGCTCGCCGCGCTCGACCACTGCAGGACCGCGGCGGGGTGCGCCCGCCCCGCGCGGCGGCAGCCACCCCCTGTCGCATGCCTGCCCAGCCGCGCCTGACGGCGCGGGCGCCGGCATGCGCCAGGCGGCGCTGCCTGCGCGGGTGGCTGTGCCGGCCGCTGGCGCGCGCGGCCGACATTGTTGCGCGCCAGGACGCGGTGGCGGAACTCCTGGGGCCGGCGGCCGGGGCGCTGCAGGACGCGCGCGCGGCCCTCGCGGGTGCGTCCGCCCGGCGCCGCCCGGCCCTCAGCAGCCATGCCGGCCGTGCGCGGCGCGCCGGCGGGCACGCAGCGTCCTTGGGGGCCGCAAATGCCGGGCGCGCCGCGCCCACTGCCCGCCTAAGCGACGCGCGCGCGCCGCCAGGCGTCGGCGAGCTGGAGCGCACGGTCGCGCGGCTGCATGGCACCAGCCGCCGCGCCTGCATGCGCGACACGGTGGTGCTCTACGAGGACGCCGCACGCCGACACGTGACCGCGCTGCTCGCCGCACTGCGCGGCCTGCAGGCCGCCGCGGCCGCGTTCGGCGCCTTTGCGGCGCCGCCCGCCAGCGGCGTGCTGCGCGCGCTCACGCACGGCGGCGCGGCCGCGGCGTTCGCCGGTCCGCTGGAGCGCCTGGCCGGCGCCGCCGACTGGGACGCGGCCAAGACGAGCGGCCGCATCACGCCGCCGCCGGTGCGCCGCCGCCGCACCGCGCCTGCACCCCCCCCCCCCCCCCCCCTCCCCCGGGCCGTGCGGGCCATTCCGCTGCCGCTCTCCCAGCCTGTTCAGGCGCCCGCCTGCCAGGCTCACCTCGGGCGCGCGCAGGGCGTAAACGACATATTTGACGCCGCGGAGGAGGCCATTGTGGCGGCGGAGGCCGGGCTCACGGAGTATGCGGCGGACATGCGCCGCCGCCTGGGCACGGCTGTCACCTTTGTGGCCATTCAGAAGGAGAGCCACCTGCTGGAGGTACCTGAGGTGTGCCGCCCGGCCGCCGCATGCCAGCGCGCAGGCGCGCTGCTGTGCGGGTCGGCCGAGCCTGCTTTGCCACCAGCGCTCCTGTCTTTCATGTAGGCCATAAGCCGAGCTAACCTGCGCTCCATCGCGCGCGCCCTGAGGCCTGCGGCGGCGCCGCCCCGGCAGGCGACAGCGCGCATCCCCGCCGACTTTGAGCTGGCCGGCGCGCGGAAGGGCTTCAAGCGGTACCGCAGCGCGCGCCAGAAGGAGCTCGCCGGCGCGCTGGCCAACGCGCGCCTGGACCGCGAGTGCGCGCTCACCACCATCCTGCAGGCGCGGGCCTGCGCCGGCCCGAACGCGCGAGGCCTGGGCCGCGCGCGCGGGGAACCTGAGCGGGGGCCGCCGCCCGCCGCGCCAGGACCAGCTCGAGATCTTTGCGGCCCAGCACGAGCTGTGGCTGGCCGCCGCCAGGCAGGCCGCGGAGCTCGATGCGCTGGGCAGCCTGGCCGTGGCGGCGCAGCTGGGCGCCGCGCACGGGCCCGTCTGCCGGCCGCTGATTGTGGCGCGGCCAGACACCGAGCAGGTGGGCCGCGCTGCTGCTGCTGCCCACGGCAGGCAGGCGCCGTCGCGCCGCGCCGCATTGCGGGCCGCACGTCGCAGCAGGCTGCGCGGACGCAGGTGTTTGCGGCGGAGGCGCTGCGCCACCCGGCAGCGGCGGGCGCCTTTGTCCCCAACGACATCCAGCTCGGCGGCGGCCAGGCGCCGCTCATCCTGCTCACTGGTGCGCGGCGCGGCGGCCGCGGCGCCGCGCCCCGGGCGGCCGGCCGGGGCGTGCTGACGGCCGGCGCGCACGCGCAGGCCCCAACATGGGAGGCAAGTCCACGCTGCTGCGCCAGGTGCGCCGCGGCAGGGGTCGCCCTCCGCGCCGTGCGTGCGCGCTGCCAGACCTGCTCGCCCGGCGGCTGAGGCACGCCGGCGGCAGGTGTGCCTCGCCGCCATCATGGCGCAGGCCGGGGCGTGGGTGCCGGCCGCCCGGCTGGAGCTCACGCCGGTCGACAAGGTGTTCGTGCGCATGGGCGCGCACGACCACATCTTCACCGGCCAGGTGCCGCGGCCTGTCGGCCCCCGGCGGGCTGCGCGCGGCCGCCGCTAGCCGCAGCGCAACTGACCAGGGCGCGACGCTGCGGCAGAGCACATTCCTGGTCGAGCTGCTAGAGACGGCGGCCGCGCTCAACCAGGCCACGCACCGCAGCCTGGTGGCCCTGGACGAGCTGGGGCGGGGCACGGCCACCACGGACGGCGCCGCCATCGCCGCTGCCGTGCTGGAGCACTTTGCCGCAAAAACGCGCTGCAGGTCGGCCCGGCCCCCCTGCTCGGGCTGCCGGCAGCGGGCCGGCGCGCGCGTGACGCGCGCGCGCCCGCGCGCAGGGCGCTGTTCGCCACCCACTATGCGCGGCTGGCCGACGCGCACGCCGGCAGCGCGGCCGTCGCGGTGCGGCACATGGCCTGCGCGGTCAGCGCGCCGGCCGGCGGCTGCGAGCGCGTGACCTTCCTGTACAAGCTGGCGCCGGGCTGCTGCCCGCGGAGCTACGGCGTGGCCTGCGCGCGCTCGGCCGGTGCGCGGCCTGCGCCGCTGTGCGCGCCGCCCCTGGCAGCGCCCGCCGGCGCGTCGGCTGCCCACGCCGGCCCCGCGCGCAGGCCTGTCAGAGGCGCTGGTCCGGCGCGCGTCGGCCTACACGGCCAGGCTGGAGGCCGGGCAGGCGCTGGGCGTGGGCGCCCTGCTGGCGCGCGTGCGTGACTGCCTGGCCGGCGGCGGCCCCGCGGCGGCGCTCGCGCGCCTGCAGGCCGAGGCGCGCGCACTGGCGCCGTAGCGCGAGCGGCCCGCCTGGCAAGTCGGTGTAAGGGCACGTGCGATGTGTGATATGTCGGTGCATCCATCAGACCTCTCGTTGAGCGTCGTACCTTCTCCTGCTCAACACATCAACGGTCGGCGCCATCCAGGGCAAGGCAGTTCCGATACCCTGGCAGTCAGAAGGAATATAAATGCTGCGATTCCGTGGTAGGCAGACGGCAGCGCAAGGGCACTTTCTGTCCCCAGTGTGAGCCCCCTTGACACCCGCGAGGCCATCAGTGGCGGCCCGCGGCTCGGCGTCGCCCACGGGGAATCCCCAATGGGGCGGGGCGGCAAGGGCGGCGAGCTGGCCAGCGCCGAGCCTGCGCGGCAGCCCAAGCTGGAGTCCAGCTCCAAGCTGAAGCGCATCGCGTCCTGCGGCGAGGACCTCAGGACGCTGGCCACCATCTGGAGCTTTGCCCTGCTGCGCAAGGCGTCCAGCGCCAGCCACGCAGAGCGCCTGGAGCAGTTCTACTCAGCGCAGGCCGGCTCCTACGACAACTTTAGGAAAAACTTTCTGCATGGCAGACGCACGCTGCTGGCGTCCTGCGCGGCGCGCCTGGCCGCGGCGGGCGGCCCGCGCCCGGGCGCGGTGTGGTGCGACGTCGGCGGCGGCACCGGTGCGTGCCCCCGCCCGGATGGGTGGTCGGGTGTGTGCTGAGCCTGATCTGTGGCCAGGCATTGGAAACTGTAACCGGTTGGCACCCGGGCAGCACGGGCCGTGCCAGGCGTTGTGGCAGCTCTGGGCAGCCGCATCGGGCTTGTATGAAACGGGTGGGGCCTCTGCGTGCCGCTCGTGGCGCTGATCACGTCCCACACCTGACCTCCAAAGCCTCCATCATGCTCGCAGGGGAGAACGTGGACATGATGTCCGAGTACATGCCGCTGGACTCGTTCCAGCGCATCTACATTGTGGACCTGTGCAAGTCCCTGTGCGAGGTGGCCAGGAAAAAAGTCCGGGACAAGGGCTGGCGGAATGTGGTCGTGGTCGAGGGCGATGCCTGCACCTTTGTGCCGCCGGAGGGCAAGGCGCAGCTCATCACCTTCTCCTACTCGCTGTCGAGTGCGATCCTGCGCCCGCCGCCGGCCAGATCACTCTGTGGGCGGCGCATGTGCGCGGCACACACCGCGCCCTGCGCCGCGCCGCCGCGCGCCCCGCAGCGCCCGCTGACGCCTGTGCTCGGGGCCGCAGTGATCCCGCCGTTCCACACGGCCGTAGATCGCGCAATCACGTACCTGGACCACACGCACGGCCTGCTGGGCGTCACCGACTTTTACGTGCCCTCGCGCTACGACCTGCCGCTGCGGCGGATGTCGTGGGTCCGCCGCTTCTTCTGGCGGTGCGCGCCCGCGAGCGCCTGGCGCCTTCTTCATATGTGCGGTGCCCCGTGCGTGGGTGTTGACTGGGCGCGCCGGCGCGCAGGGCGACGTTCGACACAGACAACATCGACGTCGGGCCCGAGCGGCGGGACTACCTGGACCACCGCTTGTCGCGCGTGTGGGAGATGAACAGCCAGGTGCGCGCGGTGCCCTGGTATCAGGGCCGCGTGTGCGTTCCGATGCAAACGGAGGGGCAGGGCAGCCTGGTCCTTGCTTTACAGCGCAAGTCTGCCGCGGCCTCGGCTGGCGCCAGCAAGGCCGCATCGCAGTCCCACAGGCTGACCCTCCGGCCGCCGCTGGGCAGGGGTCGATCCCGTTCGTGCCGTACCTGCGGGCGCCGTACTACGTCTGGATCGGGCACATCCCGCAGCTCGCGACGGTGCTGGAGGAGAACCGCGTAGAAGCGCCGCCAATGTTCCCGCCCACGTTCCTGTACACGCAGTCCTGGGAGGACCCGCGGCCCGACATGGAGGTGGCCGCCCGCCCGCCTGCTGTCGGATGTGCTGTGCTGCCAGGCCGCTGGGCTTGTGACGGCCTGCCTGTCGTGCTGGGTTGAACCATTGAGTGCGCGCTCGGGGCTGCTGCTGCAGAGGCTGGGGGTCACGTCCAGCGGGTGCGGTGGGTGTGGCATAGCAGGCCTGCAGTTGATGATCAGGAATGCATGACATTGACCATCATCGAGCATGCATCACCCGACTTCATAAGCGTGCAGAGCCTTCTGTTGCGCGAGCGCTGGCAGGCTGCTGCACGGGGGCCGAGCCCGCGCCGCGCCGCGCAGGTGCTGAAGATCTGCGCCGAGGACACGGTGCTGACGCTGACGAGCGGCGGCTGCAACGCGCTCAACCTGCTGCTGCACGGCGCCGGGCGCGTCGTGGCGGTGGACTGCAACCCCGCGCAGTCCGCGCTGCTGGAGCTCAAGGCGACCGCCATCAGGCGCGCGGCGCGCCCGCCGCTCGCGCGCCGGGCCCGCACCGCGGCAGCACGCCCCGCACCGCGGCAGCACGCGCGCTGACTGTGACACTCGTTGGCTCGCGGCAGCCCGCGCGCTGACTCTGACGCTCGCGGAATGTGACAGTCGCGGTCTCTGACACCTCGCGGCAGCATGCGCGCTGACGCGCGCGCGCGCGCGGCCGCAGGCAGCTGGACTTTGAGGACGCGTGGAAGATGTTTGGCGAGGGCGTGCACCCAGGCGCGGGCGCGCTGTTCGAGCGCAAGCTGGCGCCCTTCCTGACGCAGACCTCGCTGGCCTTCTGGCGCAGCCGCCTGTGGTACTTCCAGCAGGGGCTCTACTACCAGGGCGGCATGGTGCGCCCGCGCCGCCGGCCGCCCCGGCCCGCCCGCGCCGCCGGCAGCCCCGGCCCGCCCGCGCCCGCGCACCGCCCAGCTGTGTGTCAGAGCACGCTCCGCCAGGCACTTGTTAGCGTGCCTCCGACCGGGGCAGCCGTGCGGCGTTTGCCGGATCTGGGGGCCGGCCGGCGCGGGCGCCGCGGCGCCTGACTTGGCGCGCGGGGCCGCGCAGGGCAAGGTGGTGTACTACATGCAGCTGCTGGCCAACTGGCTGGGCATGGGCGAGGCCATGGACCGGCTGGCGCACGCGCCGACGCTGTCCGCGCAGCGCGCCGCCTGGGAGAGCGCCTGGTTCATCAGCTTCTGCCTGCGCGCGCCCGCGTGGCTGGTGGACGCCGCCACGCGCCTGCTCGCGCTGCTCGCCTTCAACCGCTTCGTGCTCTGGTGCGGCCCCGGCGCCACCGCGCTTAACTGAGTTGCGTCACGCGCTGCGGCAGAGCCCAGGCGGCCACACGCCGCAAGCACTGTGTGCGCGTGCTCTGGCAATCCGAGCGTGGCATGACAGCCTGCAGGCGCTGCGGGGCAGGTTTGTGCGGCTGCGCGAGCAGCCCTGCTCGCGAGCGAGACAGCCGCCGAGCGCCCGCCGGGCAAGGCGCTCATGCACGGCTGCGGCGGCGGCGCAGGTTCGGCGCGGGCGTGCCGTGCAAGCAGTACCAGCTGATCCACCGCGACGGCCTGCGCATCTCTGCGTACGTCGCGCGCACGTTCGACGGCATCGCGCGCACGTCGCATCTGCGCAAGGACAACTACTTTTACTACAACTGCCTGACCGGGCGCTTCGCGCGCGACAACTGCCCCTCGTACCTCATCAAGGACAACTTCCTGGCGCTGAAGACCGGCCTGGTGAACAACCTGGAGCTCGTGACGGGCACCTTCATGGCGGCGCTCACGTCGCGCACGTACACCAAGGTCCGCCGCCGCCCTTGGTCCATGCCCCCGGCCCGAGCCCCGCGCCTGCACCCAAGCGGCCGGGGCAGACCGCGGCGGCGCCTGTGTGCTGGCACAGCGGCTGACGCGCCCGCCCCTGGTGCCGCCGCGCGGCAGCGCGCGCGGCCGGCGCCGCGCAGGCGATCCTGACGGGCCGCGCGCACGGGCGCAGGTGATCCTGATGGACCATGTGGACTGGCAGGACCTGGGCCAGGCGCGCGAGCTGGCCGCCGTGCTGGCCAAGCAGGTGGCGCCCGGCGGGCGCGTGATCTGGCGCTCGGCCGCGCTGTGCCCGCCGTACGCGCGCGTCATCCGCGAGGCCGGCTTTGAGGTCAAGTGCCTGCAGCGCGCGGACGAGGCGCGGCCCTGCCCCGCGCGCGCCTCCTGGGCGCATGGGCCGCCGGGCGGCCTGGCCAGCCCATGATGCGTGCGGCGGCGGTGCATGTGCGCGCTGCGCCGGTGTGATCGGCTCCTGCACATGACCTCCGTATGTTTGGCAGGGTTAGGGCTATGCAGGCATGCACCGCTTGGTCGACTCTCTGGTGCGCCGCGTGCAGGGCTACATGGACCGCGTCAACATGTACTCGTCTTTCTACGTCGCCATCCGCAAGGTGCACGCGGAGTGACGGGCGGCCTGGAGCTGTGAGGCGGCGTTCGGGTGGGGATGGTGGGTTGAAGCGGCCGCGATCCTGGTGAGCGAGGCGTGGGTGGCAGGTATTCTTTGAGCTCCGGGTGCCAGTCGGCTGGGCAGCGGAGGCACGGCAGCCGTGGCGCGTGAGAGTGGACGTCCGAACTCTGCTGTGTTTTCATAGGTGACGGGCACTGCAGTGGGCTGTAGGCGACATGGGGAGGTCGGGACGGCCCTGGCATGAGCGAGGTGTGCAGAAGCGAGCGTGGTGTGCAGAGGCCCCCCTGCGCACAGACTTGCCCCGTCTAGGAAAGATGGGGCGTCTTGTGGTCTGCGTGAGGCCCGCCCTGTGGCCGCTGTTTCACAAAGCGTCTGGTTGGGCTGCGGCCGCAGCAGAGTCGCAGCACGGTCTGTCCCGCAACAGGCTGCGGTCATGGAACTTGCAGATACAATCTGGAATACACCAGTGTGATGGCTAGAGCGGCCGTGCAGCCCATCCCCCAGGATGAGTCGGCGCCACGCTGCCGCCAGCCGCGCACGCAGGCCGGTGGCATGCACGCGAGCGGCTCAGCGGCTCTCGTACTGGCGCTGCAGCGCGCTGTACCGCGCGAGCTCCTCCAGCGACAGCGATGGGCGCAGCTCACGCAGCGCCGCCCAGAAGTCGCCCTGTGACACCTCCACCTCGCCCTCCGCCTGCTCCGCGCCCGCCGCCTCCTCCTGCGCGCGCGCCACAGCCTCGCTCCGCGCCCCAGCTGCGGAGGGAACAGAGCTCGACGCCCAGCCCTTCTCCCTATGATGCTTGCTCTGTCCCACCGACACACATCACCACAGGCGACCCGCCCGCGAGCCCAGGGCACACCACTGCAGCTATGCGCCAGCCGCAAAGAGAGCAAAGCACACATGCGCTTGTCCCACCCCATCCCAAATGATGGCTTGCACAGGCACCCTGCCCACCGCAGCATAGCACCACAGGCGCCCGGCCCGCAAGCCCTGGGCGCATCAGTGCCAGGACGCCCTATCTATCTCGGTCCGCATGACGGCTTGCACAGGCGCACCGCCCAGCGCAACACTGCATCGCGGACAGCCCGCCCGCGAGCCCGGGTCGCACCACGGCGGCCGCGCGGTACAGCGCGGCCGTCCACGCGTCCGCGGCCAGCGCATACAGGTCGGCGCCCGTGAACGTGGGCGCGCACTCGGCCGCCACAGCGCCCAGGTCCACGTCGGCCGCAAGCGCAAACTTGCGCGTCAGCGCGGTCAGCACCTGCGCGCGCGCGCCGCGCGTCAGGCCGCCCGCCCGCGCCCCCGGCGCAGGAGGCCGGGCAGGGCGCCGAGCCTGGGGCGGGGCGCCCTGCGGCGCGCCTTGACCTTGGAGCCGACGTCCTCCGCGACCCCGACGAACAGCAGGCGGTCCAGCCGCCCTGGCCGCAGCAGCGCGGCGTCCAGCAGGTCCGGCCTGCGCGCGCGCGCCGGTGCTCAGGCGCAAGGCTTACAAAGAGAGTGACAAGGTGCATGCAAGGAGCGCTCCGCCGGCAGCGCACGGCGGCGCACCGGTTGGTCGCGCCGATGATGAAGACGCCCTGGCCGGTCTGCAGGCCGTCGATCTGCGCCAGCAGCTGGCTGACGACGCGGTCCATGACGCCGCCGCTGTCCGCGCCGGCGCCGCGCGCCGGCGCCAGGCTGTCCAGCTCGTCGAAGAAGAGCACGCACGGCCGCGCGCGGTGCGCGCGCTCAAACACCTCGCGCACCTGCGCCGCGCGCGGCGGCGCGGCTGGCGCGTGCACAGCCACGCGCAGGCCAAGGCGCGCAGCGGGGGAGCCGGCGCAGGGGCGTGGAGTGGCTGTCTGGGCCGGCTTGCACGGGCACGGAGGCCTGCGGCGGGTCCTGGCCGGGACATGCTGCGGCGTGCATGCATGGTCGCACGGGGGCGCCGGCGGCGGCGCGCGCGCGCCTGGCGCTCGGACTCGCCGATGTACATGTTGATGAGCTCGGGGCCCTTGACGCTGAGGAAGTTGAGCGCGCACTCGGTCGCGACCGCCTTGGCCAGCAGCGTCTTGCCCGTGCCTGGCCGGGGCGCCGCGGGCGCCCGCTCAGCCTCGCCGCCTGCAGCCTCAGGACGCATGTGCATGGTCCAGGCAGCGCAGGGCGCAGCCACCACAGGCTGCGTGCTGAGCAGTGCATGCACAGTGGTCCTTGCGCACAAGCAACGACCCGGGCCACGCCTGGCGGCCCGTACAGCAGCACGCCCGAGCGCCGGCGCAGGCCGGTCGCGAAGAGGTGCGGGTGGCGCAGCGGCAGCTCCACCGTCTCCAGGATGGCCGCCTTGACCACCTCCAGGCCGCCCACGTCCTCCCAGCGCACGTCCGGCACCTGCGCAGCGCGCGCGCGCCGCGCCCGGTCAGCACTGCGCCCCAGCCGCTGGCCCCAGCCCGCGCTCGTCTATCAGATTACGCTCCTTGGCGCGCGAGGCTCCGAGCGACGCTGGATGCATGCGCCTGGGGCAGCGGCATGGGCCGCCTGCTCGCCCAGGCACAGCCGGCGTGGCCCAGCCCCCAGCAGCACAGCGGAGCACCTGCGGAGCGCCGATGGCGGCCGACGTGCGCTCGCGCGCCGCCTCCAGCGCGGCGTCCAGCTCCGCCTTGCCCACCACTAGCGGCCCGCCGCGCGGCGCCGCGCCCGCGCCCGCGCCCGCGCCCGCCGCCCCGGCGGGCGGCGGCCCTGCCGCGCCGCGCGCGCGCCAGGGCAGCAGCGGGCGCACCGCGGCCGCCGCTGCGTCAGCCGCGACCGCGCGCAGGTCGCGCGGCAGCAGGCCGCCGGCCTGCGCGGCGGCGGCCGCCAGCGCGGCGCCGTCCGCGCGCCGCGCCGCCAGCGCGCCGCGCAGCAGGCTCACGCGGTGCGGCTCATCCGGCGCGTCCAGCGCCAGCTCGTGCGTGAAGCAGCGCCGCAGCGCGGCCGGCACGTCGTCCGCCACCTCTGCGCACGCCACCAGCAGCACGCGCGCGCCGCCCGCCGCGCCGCCGGCGGCAATGCCCTCCGATGCGACCGTGGCCAGCCGCGTCGCGGCCGCGTCGCGCGCGCCTGCGCCCGGCACGCACGGTCCCCATGGATCGCGGCGCGGCGGGGGGCGCTCGCCGGCCTGGCCTCACTCGGCCCCCTTTGTCCCGGCAGCGCCTCGCCGAGGCGCCTTATGAACCGCGCGCGCTCTGATTGCGCTAAGCATGCCTGCTGGCGAGGTCCTTCCCGCAGCAGGTAGCCAGCCCCAGGCGCGCGCGCAGAGCTGGCGCGGGCGCGCGCCCGGGGCGCCGGCCGCCGGCGCGGCCAGCGCGCCGGCGTGGCGCAGCAGCAGCAGCGCGGGCGGGTACGCGCGCGCGGCCTCGAATGCGCCGCGCAGCGCGTCGGGCGCCGCGCCGCCGGCCGCCAGCTCCGCGCCGCTGAAGGGCACCAGGTGCAGGCCGAGCGCGGCGGCGGCCGCGCGCGCGGCGGTCGCCTTGCCACCGCCGCGCGGCGCCAGCAGCAGCACCGCCAGGCGCGGCCGTGCGGCCGGGGCGTCCTGAGCGGGGCAGCGGCGCTTTGCATGTGCCCAGGGCGTCCAACACGGACAGGCGCGGCGGAGCGCCCGCAGCGCTCTCCAGGACGGTGCCGCGCTTGGGTCGCAGCACACCCTCCCCCAGTCCTGGCATGCTCGCCTCGCTGCAGGCGTCCCCGGGCGCCAGGACGCCGGCGGCGCTGCAAAGCGCGCCAGCCGCGGGCTGACGACCGCAGCCTGTCACGGCGTTGCCAGGGCGGGCAAGTTGCAGGGCGACGGGTGGGCCGCCTCGGCTGCGAGGTCGGGGGCGCGCCGGGTGCAGCACGGGCGCCAGCAGCTCCGCCAAGCGCCGCCAGCCGGGCAGGAGGGCGCCCACGCCCGCCAGCACAGCCGGCTCACGCCAGGCCGCGTCGGCGTCGTCGCCGAGCGCCGGCGGCGCGGCCCGCGCGCCCGCGGCGGCCGGCGGTGCGGCGCTCGCGTGCGCTGCGGGGGCGGGCTGCGGCGCGGCGCCGGCACGCCGGAACGCCCGCATGCCCACCGGCAGGGCTCCGCTGCAAGACCCCTGCTGGCCCACACGCGCTCTCAGATGAATCCACTGCGCAAGCCCTCCTGACACTGTGTCGCCTGCAGGCTCGCCTGAGGCTTGCACGGCTCACTCGCAGCATGGACCGGCAACTTAGTGCACACGTGCTCCTGTGCCCAGAGTGCTTTGAGAAAGGCAGGCTTGCGGCAGACCTCCAGCGCGATGGACGAGTGGCGGCAGTCGACGAGCAGGCTGCCGCTCGTGCGCGGCTGCATGTTCACCACCCTGAAGTAGCGCAGTCGGACGGGCAGCGCCGCGCCGGCATCGCCCGGGCGGAACAGGGCGCGCAGCAGGTCGCACTGCCCCGACGCATCCTCTGTCGCGGCCGCAAACACGTCGCCCTCGGCCAGCAACCTGCGCCGCACGCGCAGCCGGCCGAGTTCACAGCCCCTGGGCGGGTGGGCCAGATGGCAAGCGGGCGTGGCTGGTGGGGATGCGACGGGGGGCTCGCGCCTGGGCGCGTCTGAGAAATGGCGGCGCAAGGCAGCCACAAGCTGCTCCCCGGCCACCTCTGCGCTGGGCGCAGGCTCCGCCGCGTCGCTGTCCGCGGGCCCGGCCGCGGGGTCGGCCGGGTCCCGGGCGCCGCCGCCGCGCCGCAGCACCGACGCGTCGGGCTCCGCCAGGCAGGCCACTGTCACGCCCGCCGCCAGGCCCGGCCGCTGCGCAAAGCCGCGCGCCGGCCGGCCCTCGCCCGGCGGCACGTCGGCGGACGGCGGCTGCAGCGCCTCCACGGTCACCGCGCAGCCGCCGCGCTCGCCGCCAGCGGCGCCCGGCGCGGCTGCGGCGCGCGGCAGGAAGGGCGCCAGCTGGTAGGGCAGCCCCAGGTTGAAGGCCAGCTGCGGCGCCAGGTACGCCGTGTCCTCGCGCCATCGCGGCTGCGCCGGCGCCTCGGCAGCAGCCGCCGCGGCCGGCGCGGGCGCGTCCACTGCCGCCGGCTCGGCGTCGCCAGCCAGGACCCGCGCGACGCGCACCACGCCGTCCGGCCGCCCCGCCGCGCTCACCTGCCGGGCCCGGCGAGCTCAGGGCGCCGCACCGGGCTGCTGGCAGCTGCGCGGTGCGCACAGCCCGCGCCGCGCCGCACCTTCACCAGGGAGCCGTGGAAGACGCGCAGCCGGAGCAGCGTGGCCGCCGCGACGACGAGCTCGCTGTCTGCGTCGCGCCCTGCGTCGCGCGGCTGCGGGGCTGCGCCCGCGCCGTCGCACGCGCCCGGGGCCGGCGCCGCCAGCGGCGCGGGGCGGCGCAGCACCTCGGCCGCGAGCTCCAGGCGCACAGGGCCGCCGCGCTCCGGGGCGCCCGCCTGTTGCTGCACTCGGGCCAGCCGCTCGGCCGCGCGACCCGAGAGCAGCGCGGGCGGCCTCCCCATGCTGCGTCGGCGGTCGCCTGCAGCGTGGGCGGCGAAAAGATTTTGCTCAGGCAAGGTGGCTTGCTGCTGAGCCTGCCTGATATGAGCTGCACACATAGCTCACCGCGCGCTGGGAGTGCTGGTGCTGGCGTGTCAGACGCTGCCCTGGCCCTGCGCACACGCAGACACAGTAACATCCAGTCACAACCGCAGCGAACGTGCACGCAGCCCGAGAGTGTCAGCGGTGGACTCGTGGCGCACCTGAAAGCTCTTTCAAAGGCCAAGTGCACGTCAGATTGGCTCAGGGCGGGATCCTCGAGCACACACGCAGCCGAAACAGATGGCACTGTTCCTCCTGGCCCGCCGATTGGCTCACTGCCGGCCGGGTACATCTGCCTGTGGCTGCAGCTTTAATGTCAACACCAAACATGATCATGGGCAACCTCCTCGGGCGCGACAACGCGTGCCTCGCCCTCCCACCGACTGAGCATCCCCTGCAATCAGCTGCTGTCCGGTCCCATGGGCATGCAGTGATCTAAGAGCTTAAGGGACCCTGCATTGGTTGCAAGCTTCTTCAAGGGCAATGCAGGCAAAGTACGAACAGCTAGTTCGTCAAACTCTAGGCCTCCCTTGCTCGACCACTGCTGCGGTGGCAGTCTCACTGTGAAGGTTGGCCGCCTGAGCAGCCTGGGCCTGGCTGGTCAAGGCATCCACCTTGTGCACCACCACTCGCTGTTTCATCTACAATAGTCGGCGGGTGTGTCCTTTGCGCCGTGTGCAAGGTTCTTTAGCACCAAATGCCACAGCGCATCAAGGGCACGCGCGAGTCCAATGCTGACCGAGCAGCTGGGCCTTCAGCTCTGCGCCTGGACCAGCTCCCCGCAGAGGTGCGTGCAGAGGAGCGCACGCCCTGCCTGTTGACGCTGGGGCCTCGGCGCTCTGTACGCAGGGAGATCGCGTCGCCTTTGACGTGTGCTGCTCGGCCTTTGCAGGTCCTGCAGGCGTGCGCGGTCCACCTTGCCCAGAACTGCTGGATCGAGCCCCAAGCCTTGACAGAAGCCTTCTTGCTGCCGACAGTCTGCAGGCGCGCACCACACCTTTCACATACGAAGCAGCTACAGGCCTGCCGCCGCCATGCTTAGGACCCGGTGCGCTTGGCAGGCGGTTGAAGGAGGCGCTCGAGCGGCCTTATTGGAGCGTGCTGGGGGGCGCCCTGGCTGCCAGGCTGTGGCGGGCGCTTGGACGGCCCGGCGCGCCCCTTCCTGTGCTACATGGCGTAGAAAAGCTTCACCCTGCTACTGGTGCACAGAGCACAGCGTGGGAAAGTGCGCCTCGCACTCGACTGAGCACGCACAGATCGAGCGCCAGCCTCGCTTGGTGGTGATTTCACCAGCTCCCCTTGGCTGCCGCAGGCACGCACGAGGAAGACAGCGCGCGGCGGTGGCTCAAGGTGCAAGGCGGCGCTGTCAAGTGCGTGAGGGGCCTGGCCGTCGGCGTGGATGCAGGGTATGTGCCTGGCCGCAACCTGGACGCCGTGCGGCTGTCGACCTTGCTGGCCAGCCTGCCCGCGCTGACATCCATCGGCTCGCCGGGTGAACCTGTTTCCCTGTGCGCGGACGCGCACCGCACACCCACCGCAGCAGCCGTCCGGGCCTTCCTGGCCGGGGCCGCGCGCGCCATAGGGCGCTGCTCGGGCCTGCAGAGCCTGCATCTGGGCATCACCCTGCTCGGCGGGCTGGCGGACCAGCTCCCGGAGGCGCTGGTGCGCGCGCTGGCCAGCGTGCGCACCCTGGAAGAGGTCAACCTCACCTTTGAGACCTTTGAGGACAGCAGGCCCGACTGGCCGGTCACTTTCAGCCTCGCGCACCTGGTGGCGGGCCTGGCCGGCCTGCCGCGGCTGCGCGCGCTGATTCTGACAGTGCAGAACGTCTGCATGGATGCCACGCTGCCCGCCAGCGTGTCGCGCCTGGCGCAGCTGACCTATCTGCGCCTCTCCGACATTCATGGCCTGCGCTGCGAACCCGGCTGGGCGCGCCTGCCGGCGCTTGCGCGTCTCCAGTTTGTGGACTGCGAGTTTGCGGGCGACGGCGAGGCTGCGCTGCCGGGCATGGACGCGCTGGCGGCCCTGACCAGCCTGGAGCTGGACAGGTGCCCCAGCCTGCGGCTGCTCCCCGCGTCCCTGTGGCGGCTGTCGCAGCTGCGCTGCCTTAGCCATGATGCCCAAACGTGGGATGAGGCCGGCGAGCCGCGCAGCGCGGTGTCGGTCCTGGGCCTGCCCTTGAGCGCACCCTGCTTTGCGTCTCTCACGGAATTGACCCTGACCGGGCACAATCTGCGCATGCCCCTGGGCGGCGCGCCCTGCTTTGCGTCCCTGACGCGCTTGACCCTGGCAGCGCGCAACCTGCGGGCCTTTCCGCTGTGCATCCTGGCCGCGACGCGCTTGCAGTTCCTCGACCTAGCCGACTGCTGCTTTGGGCAGCTGCCCGAGGGCGTGAGCGCGCTCACCGGCCTCGAGCAGCTGCACCTCGGGTGGCCCTCGCTCGTCGAAAAGGAGGTTGGGGGCAGCATTGACGCCCGCGCCCTGGGCAGCCTGGCCGCCTTCCCGCGCCTGCGCAGGCTGAGCTTTGAGAACTGCAGCGTGCAGTTTTGTTCAGACTTCCAGGCCGCGGCCGCGCACCCGCGCCTGGAGCAGCTCAGGCTCACGACTGCGTATCCTGGCGGCCCAACTTGCATGGCATTCGTGGCTATGCCTGTGTTCTGGTGAAGCGAGGACGCTCACGCGTGCTTCGCCTCGTGGGCAGCCGCGTCCGCGGCGCGGGGCGGCGCAGCAGCTGCGACTTCCGTGCCGCCCTGGATGCTGCGGGGTTCCCGTTTGAGTACGATGCATACTCCTCTGCCGAGGAGGCCTCTGACTTTTAAGTCCTCTGGCGAGGAGTCCTCTGACGAGGAGTCCTTTGGCGGGGAGTCCTCTGACGAAGAGTCCTCTGACTGGGAGTCCTCCTCTGACGAGGAGTAGTGCCCTGACGGGCAAGCGCATGTGCCTGCTGTGTTGAGGATGGCCGCGGCAATGCTGCTGTCTTGTAAGAATGATGATCATTAGGGTGGGTTGCATGCAATGCGCTGTAGTCTGGTGTAGATCAGCGAGGGGCCTGCAGCGCCAAGGCGCCTGTGTAAGCCATGTGCGCCCGCCCGAGCAGTGCATCAACGCTTTAATTGGGGTATAGCGCGCAGCCTGGCGGCAAGTGTCTCGGGCATGCAGGGAGCGATGCAGTGCGGCACGGCTGCATGCGTGCTAGGATTGCTGCGCGCCTGTAGGAGAGGCAAGGTACACTAGTGGGATGCCTGGGACTGCGCGTGTGTTCAGGTGTGTGTGCTGTTGCTTTGCTGCGCGCCCTGCATGTCGGCCCGGTGTGAAATGTGTCACCAGACTTCCCCCAGGAACAGCACGCCAGCCGGCCGCATCTGCTTGCATTACCCTGCACCGTCTCCTGGACGTGCGACATGTGACCCCGGGCTGTGGGCCGCGCAATGCCCGTCAGGCTCCGCCCGCCGCAGCCTCGCGCAGGCGAGCCCCGCGCCCTCCTGTGTTGACGCGCGCAATGGCTATCCTCATTACTGTCACAATCCTTGTCAGCTGTAGCTGCTGGTGGAAGGCTAACAAGGCCATGAAGACACCGATGCGCATGTGATTGCAAGAATGTAGGCCTATACATCAGTTTCCTTGGGCAGGCCCATGCAGGGAGGTATTTGGGGTTGATGGATTACGCAGCAAAATGTCAGTTGCAGGCAAAGGGCCAGTGTCCACATGCTCGAAGTTTGACAACACATGTCACACCGACTCGAAGTGCACATGCACGCCCTGTGCCGACGTCTGAGGCTTGCAGTGATGCGTGCATGAGCATGCCAACTCTGCAGGCGGCGCACAGGGCGCCTGCAAGCCGCGCACAGGGCACCCAGCAGCCCAGGCAGCATGTAAGCTCTCCGTCAGCGACCCGTTTGGCCTGCACCAGCGTGCAGAGCTCGCAGGCGCACAGGGTGCCTGTAGGCGGCTCCCGGAGCGCCCAGGAGCACCTAGGCACCTGCGCATGCGGCGCCCACCCAGCCCAGCCAGCGCATGAGCACCCTGCCTGTGTCGCAGGCTCTGGACGCATGCGCCTTTAAGCATGGCGGGGTATGATGCATTGGGCTTTCACTTGGCGAGGATCGGCTTACGCGCGGGCGGCAGTTGCCCGGGAAGCAGGATCAACCTCACACAACAGCATGCGCACAGGAGGGAGGCGCCTGCGGCATGGCCCTCACGCCCCCTCCCACCCGCTTGTAGCCGAGCTGCGCGCCAGGAAGAGAGTCCTTTCACACCTGTGCGCGCATGTCGCGCTGCAAACCCGCAGCAACATGTGGCTTCTGCAGGCAGTTGGCGCTCCTGCTGAACCCGTGCGCAGCCATTCCGCAGCGCACTGTTGCGGTGCGCACCGTACCGCACACCGATCGTGGACCATGATGACATCACGGGGGCCCCAGCTAGGCCGGTTGCCGCGGCGCTCGGGGTGTCCACAGGCGGGGGGCCCGCCGTCCAAGAGGGCTGGTGTGCCGCCTGCGCGCGCATAGCCCAGAGCCTCAATGGGGGGCTGCCCAGCGCAAGCGCGAGGTACTGCTAGCAAAGTGTGAGGCCTGGCTGGACTGCTAGCAGCGGCAGCAGCACGCCGGACGACCTCCTTGTGAATTTGCACAACGTGTTTGTGCAGCTAAACAGGAAGGACACCACAGTTGGCATCCAGGCCGCTCTGGCGGCCAAGGAATCCGTGGAGTCTATCATGCAGCGAGCCTGTATCAAGACACTCGTCAATTTGATGAAGCATGCCGATCTGAAGAGGCATTTGAAGGACCGCAAGGCCTGGCCAGCTGCTCAGTGCATTCTATGCACCTTGCATGCTTGCCAGGCCTTGCGGTCCTTCAGGTGCCTCTTTAGATTGGCATACTTCAGCAAGTTGGCAAGTGTTTTGATGCACGCGCGTCGCATGACAGACTCAACAGACTCCTTGGCCGCCAGGGCAGCCTGGATGCTACCCCTGCAAATGCCATGTGCGGCGTCTGCCCCGCATAGATGCCCGCCATGCTCAAGCACTGCAGAACGCCTGTCAGCGACGTAGGGTGACATCGCTCCTCACTAAACTGGGTTAAGGCTGGGATTTGCTGCTGGACATGGATGGAAGAGACAGCTGGGTAAGTCCAGCCAGGATGCACATAGCCAGCAACAGGCCAAGCAACCTGGCCAGATTTAGGCAAGGCTGAACCTCACCAAGCTGCGCTTCCCGTGGCTGCACCGCGCCCGGCTTTCCGACTTGGAGCAAAGGGGCCCGGATGACCAACATGTCCCCTGACCCCAGACTTAGCTGGGGTACAGCCTGTCCATTGCGCTGGTCCCATCTGCTAGCATGAGGCCAGCCACCTGCATAGCCCCGGCCTCCTGCCTCCGCATGAAGGTGGCCCACAATACACACTGCATGGTCGCATCCTGGGCGGCCTTGGCTGCGACCAGGGGCGTGTGCCCACTTCCGGCTACCTCGGTGGCTACGAGGGTTTCCCGTCCAAGGAGACAGCGCTGGCAGAGGGCACGGAAGTCGGTGCGTGCGCAGGCAGCGCGCCTGCTGCCAGCGTGCAGCATAGGCGAGGCTCGCACCTGCGAGCATGCAGCTCACCAGCTCACAAGGTGGTCAGCGCCGCATCCACAAGCTTGCATCTGCGCGCGCGCCAGGCCATATTGCTCACCAAGGTGCTCACCACCGGACTGTCGTCAGTTTAGGCGTCAAGCAGTGAGACACTGTAGGCTCACTAGTTCAAGCGTGCAGTTGTGCTCACAATAGCCTGGCTGCTGGCACCCTCCAAATAAAGCGCAAGCCTGTCTATGCCATGGCGGCGCTCGCCATGGATACAGCTGCTGGTGGAGCTGTCTTGTAAGATGCTACTTTGCGGACTCCAAGGGACAAGAGAAGGCGGACTCGAGCTCTGCGACTGGAGCCTTGTCGGCTTGGGCGCCTCCTGCGCTGCGAAGGAGCTGTCGGCGTGGCAGGCAAGCGAGGCCTCTTTGCCCTAGCACTGCTACCAGCGCTCAGACAATGCGAGCGAGGCTCATGCTACAGGGATGGCCTGTGCTGAAAATCTGATTTCCCTGAACTCTCCTTGGACTCCTTGGTATTTCATAAAGACTAGATTGTGAATATAGGACCCACACTACAAACTTTAAAAGGCTTGTGTGACAGATGCCGTGAAAACATCTGCGCTCCTCGAAGTACTTGCAGGCCTTCACAGGTGGTGCGCCAGACATTGAAGTGCAAAGAAGCCGCCAGACATGCAATTTGGCACTTGCATTACAGCCTGCGGCCGTGCAAGCGCAACGTCCTCGGGCCCACGGCTAATTATGCGCATGCGCGCTGTTGTGCTGGCATACCCCTCTTCAAGCTGCTCAATGCGAGCACGACAAAAGTACTTGCAGCTCAACCAAGCTTGCATTGAAAGAGCTGGGCAGTATGCCTGAGCTAAGGAGCTGTCAATGCATGCCTGATTCATGCTCATGAGTGAAGAGCAAGCCCGGGGGAGGTGCCCATGGACAAGCCCGTGGTTACCCCATGCATTTAGTAATAGACCAAGCTGGACCCACATGCTCGGCGCTTTTCTGGCGCACAGGCGCAGCAGACCACCTGGCATGCTTGCCCGTGTGTCCTGCTGCTTGCCGCGTCAGAGTGCACTCTGCCGCCAGCCGCACGGCCTGTCCGTCAATGCAGGCCGCAGTGGCCCACAGCGAGCGTTGCTACCCACAGTTCCGGCTGAGATACCTGTGGGAGGCGCTGCTCGTAGCGGTGAGCCCTGGCGGGGCGGAGGGCATGCGCTAGCAGCAGCCAGGCCCCAAGCGGCTCCACGAACTCCCTGCCCGCCTCCTGTGCACACTCCCCACGCGCCTCCGGCGCAGCCTTCCCCCAGCTTGGCTACCAGGTGCTTGGCTATCAGGGCGCAGGCGGCGGCCCCTCCTTGGCCGTGTCCGCCTAGCCGGCGGGCCCGCGCACGGGGAGCGCGCCGGAGGCTTGCGCGCCCTCCGCGGCGCCATCATCGCCCAGCGGCGCGTCCTCCAGGGCGCTGTCCGAGCTGTCGGACGCCGCGGCCTCCTTGTGCTCCGCCTCTGACTCGCCTGCGCCCGCGGCGCGCTGCGCAGGTCACAGCGGGCGCAAACAGAGCCATGCATGCACACGCTCCAGAGCTGCTGGGCGATATCGCGCGCGGCATGAGCACACCAAGCCTGCTGCTTGCCACCCTGGGGGCCGCAGGCAGCAGCCTGTCGCGCTTTTAAAGCACTTGGAGTAAGGCACAGAGAGCAAATGTCTGCCCGCCTTCACATGGCTGACGCACAGGCGCAGCATGTGCGCTGCGCCGCGCGCAATGCCCGGCGCTGGTGGAGCATGGTGCAGGCGGCCTGCCGCCAGGCGCGGCGGGCGCGCACCGCCGGGCATGGGGACGTCGCGCGAGCCGGCGCCGCCGCCGGGGGCGGCCCGCCCCGCCAGCGAGCCCTCGCTGCGCGGCTGGTCGTCCTCCAAGGAGCTGTCGGACTCCGTGTCAGACTCGCCTGCGCGGCGCGCCGCGCGCGTCAGCGCCGGCGCTGCCAGCGGCATGCATGCACTGCTCGGGCGGCAGCCTGCCGCGAGGGCGCGCGGCACAAGCACACCGGCGCTGGTGGAGCGTGTCCCAGGCGGCCTGCGGCCGGGCGGCGCGGGCGCGCACCGCCGGGCATGGGGACGTCGCGCGAGCCGGCGCCGCCGCCGGGGGCGGCCCGCCCCGCCAGCGGCTGACTGCTGCGCGCAGGCATGCGCCTCCCGTACGGGCAGGTGTAGCCCGGGCCGAGGGAGGCAGCCAGCGCGTCGAAGTCGATCGGGCCCGCGCATGTGAACGACGTATCCTGCTTCCAAGTGGCTGCCTTGGTATCCAGCGGGTCGGGACCCCCGGCAAGGACGCGCTGCACCAGGAGATCGTTCGCCGCTTGCTCCGCCGCCGTGTACTGCGGCTCGCGGATGGGCGCCGCGTACGCCGCCGCCGTGGCGTTGCGGCTGGCGACGCCGACGCCATCCGCGGCCGCCGGGGCGGCCGCGCGAGCGGCGGGTGGGCCGGCATTGCCATTGGCGGACACCGGCGGGTCCAGCCCTGGCTCGGCGGACCACGCGGCGGGCTTGGGCTCCGGAGGGCGAGGGTGGATGTTCGCCAGCTCGTCATCGCGCGCGCCGCACACGAAATGCTCGTTGGCATACGTCGATGTTTTGTGACCGACCTTGCTGAAGCCCTGCGCCGCGTCATGGCCTCAGTGTCAGCAAGCGTGCATGGGGCAGCACATACGCAGGGCGGGCCCTGGCACCGGGCACGCACATGGCTGTAGAGCTGGCCCTCGAAGCTGTCAAACGCAATTATATCCTTCTCGCAGCCTTGCGGCCACACCTCACGCACAAACTTGTCAGGTTGCCGCACCGTGAAGCTGCCGCGCCCCGCGCGCAGCAGGTGGTCAGCAGGCCTCTCCCTGTCCAGGTGGGTAGCGCTTCTTGGGGCACGCAGGCCGGCGCGTGCGCGGGCAGCGCGCCCGCCTTTGGCGTGCAGCGTGGGCGGGTAAGGCACGTACCTGCGGCCATCGATGCACCAGGACACGGTGTCATCTGTGCTGGGATCGTCCACCAGCCTGTACCTGCGCGCCCAGCCCGCGAGCATGCTCACCACGCGCTGGCCACGCGAGCGTCGCACGGTGCTCGGTCTGCTGCCTGCCTGCATTTGTTGATTGAAAAAACACCAATGCATACTTTTTTCGCAGTGGCCCGCCTTGGACAGGTGGCCCGTGCCCCAGGTCTGCCAATGCAGACGTTCCAAGGCGAATGCCGCAGGCACTGGGCGCCAGAGCGAGGCAGCGTGCGCAATCGTTCAGGTGCCCGAAAGCAGTCCTGAGGGCAGAAGACGCAGGACTCACAGCTTTGTAAAGAAGTTTGCCAGCTTCTCGTCCGCCATGGGCGCTGCAGGCGTGGACTCTCTCCCCAAGCGAGCTCTGGGACTGCTCCCAGCACCCCAGGCGGCACTGGCGGCTGGAACTATGCCAATAGAACGTGCATCCCGAACGAGAGCGCACTCAGGCCGGACGTGACTCTCGAGGCCTGGTCCCCAGGAGTAGGAAGCAAATTAGGGTCCCTGTAGAGGCTGGAGTTCGTGACAACGCCAACGACCTTTATACCGTGAACGCGCCAGACAGCAGGTGAGCTGCCACATGTCCAGGCGGCGGGTGCTCACGGCCGTGCGAGCGGACAGTCTCGTGAGCGCCTGGGCGCCTTTGCACGCTGCTTGGGGGGTGCCGTCCATGGTCGGGGCTGCGCTACCTGTTGGAGCGCTGCTCCTGGAGGCAGCCCTGCTGGGGCGGCGCCAGCGGGGGGTGATCATTGTCAAACCACATGTGTAGACGCCCGCTGCACCAACACTCACGCCCAATCCATGCCCCCTCCACCCTGTCCCGCGGCAGTCTTGCGTGTGTGCGCATGTGCGCGCGTGCCGTGCCTGGACGGCGCGCAGGCGGCAGACCACAGCCTCAAAAATGC
>JAABUJ010000472.1_pt1 | contig 79426 bp, 83 predicted proteins | sample 5559131 | NCBI WGS metagenome assembly JAABUJ01 (sample SAMN10711875, study PRJNA513366) | rock metagenome | isolation source: Antarctica rocks | place: Antarctica: Victoria Land, Mt New Zealand nord | collected 2016-01-07 | reverse complement strand
GCCATGCCCCACGTGCATGAGCCGCGTGCACCCCCCCTGCGAGCCAGGATAGGATAGGATATGGGTTTTTTTTAACGCTAGCGAGCTGCGAGGCCAGCAGCGCCTGCGGGGCAGCATGTGCAGGAGTGTGACCGCGGCGGGCGAGCGGGCGCGGACGCCGCAGGCTCGCCGACGACGGCCGGGCCGCCGGGCGCGGCCCTGCGGCGGCGCCGCCTGCGCGCCGCCGGCCGGCACAGGGCGCAGGCGCGGCCGGGGTACGCACCGCCGGAGCTCGTTGCTGGCTCGTTGGTCAGGCGCAGCACACACTCCGACGACTGGCTGACCCGCACATGCCACCACTCCTGCGCGCGCCGCGCCGCCGGCTGGGCTCAGCGTCTTCACATCTGCACGCGCTCTCTGGAGCGGCGCGAGCGAGCAACAAGAAGAAACCCTGATGCGTAGCTGCTGCTCGGCGCGGCGCAGGCGGGCGCGAGGACGTGCTTCAGGCGTCGCGCAGGGACGCAGCGCACGTGCAGCCGCAGCGGGGCCGGCGGCGCGCCTTGATTGACATAGGGTTCTGCCAGTGGCAGTCGAGCGGCGTGGCCGCGCAGTGGCAGCCGCGCGTGCACTCCAGCGTGCCCGTGCCCATGCCCTCGTAGCTCATCAGCACGCCCAGGCCGAGCACCACGCGCATGCTGGGGCTGGCCAGCATCGGGTTGCGCGTGTCCATCTGCGCAGCCGGGAAGTAAGCGGTTAGGATAAGGGGACTTTGACCCTATTCTTCCACAGGTGTGGCCTGCTTCCTGGACATGTGGTGTGCGGTGCGCCTCATGGCAGGAAGCTGCGCTGCACGGCAGCCCTAGCTGGACGTGCTCTGGCGGCCGCAACACGCGCGTCGCGCACAGCACGCCGAGCCGCTGACGTTCGCGCACCGCGCATGTGTGCAGCCGGGCGCTGAGGCGCGCTCTGTGAGCAAGCGACGAGCGGGTCGCCCTGAAAAGGATAGGCTCCGAGTGCGCGCCCTCTGGCGCCCCCAGGCTTCCTAGGTAATTGCCTGTGTCAGCGACCTAGGGCTGCTTAGGCGCAGGGTGCCGCACCTTGATCTCCAGCACGTCGCCCGGCTTGGAGCTGGACCATCCCCAGCGGTGCGCGCCGTAGTGCGTGAGGTCGTCCACCCACTCGAAGCCCTGCATGCGCGCGTGGGAGTTTTGGGGCGCGCCGCCACGGCGGCGGGTGCAGGTCCCGCATAAATACGTCGTGTGGCGAGGCCCACGCGCTCGCGAAGCGCGGCTATCTAAGGATGCGCGAACCAGCAACTGCAAGCATGTGGCCTGAGGCGCTGGAGCCGCCGGGCGCGTCCGAGCACTGCAGCGCGGCGCTCAGCTGCACGCGCGCCAGGCAACAGTTCCATCCGCATGGGGGCGGCCGCACCCCGGCCTCGCCCTTGGTCGCCGCGTCCCGCAGCGCGGCGTCGTGCAGGCAGGCCACGCCGAGGCTCTCGTGGTTGCCCGGCAGCATGGGCTCCGGCAGCGCCGCCGCGGCCGCCGCCTCGTCCGCGGCGGCCGGCGGGAAGAGCGCCGCGGCCGCCAGCATGTTCTGCAGGTACCCGATCACCATGTCCGCCATGTACCTGCCGCGCCACGGTGCATGGCTCAGGTCAGGGTCAGGGTCAGGGTCAGGATATGCAAAGGGTACATGATAGGATTCAGTGCAAGCCCTCCGAGTGTCCAGTGTCAGGGCAGTTCAGGGTGGTCACACAATGCAGAAGCGCAGCCGCGTGCGGTTTGCGAACCCTGCACCCCTTGGTTGGGCCGCACACGAGAGGCGTCAGCCCTGGAGCAAGGTGAATTGCAGCCGCATGGAGGAGGCGGGTGCGAGCGCAGCACAGCCTGGGCCGCTGCCACCCCCACCGCGGCGGGCGCGGGCAGCGGCCGCGCACTGGTTGGGGCCCAGGTGATTCAAAATAATGTTAGGGGTAGGGCTAGGGCAGGGCGCGCACTGGTGGCCCAGGTAGTTGGGGTGGTTCAGGTTGCACATGAAGTCGCGGCTGCGGAAGCCCGGCTCGTTGCGCGCCTAGCGGTGGAACAGCGCGTCGCGCACCGACAGCGCCGGCAGGCCGTAGTACGCCGCCAGCAGGCCTGACTCCGGCTGCACCGTGTGGTTCCTGCGGCGTGCATGCATGCCGCTCAGCCCCGGCCCGCCCCTGCCGGCTGTCCCCAACCCTGCAGCGCCAGCAGTCCCGACATCGGCTGCGCCGCGCGGCTCATGCGGCGCGCACGCCCCTCAGCCCCAGCGGGCACTCCTAGCCAGATCTGCCAGGCGAGGCCGGGCAGGGTTTGCACGCTGGTGTGTTCCGTACGCGGAGGGCTTTTGTGTGACTCGAGCACGAAGGCTGCCTGTTACTGAGACCCTGCACACGCATGGGCAAGCTGCGGGAGGCGGCGAGGGGTGGCCTGTTCGGGCCTGGGCCGGGCGGCGGGGCCAGGCGGCGGGGCCGGGCGGCGGGGCCAGGCGGCGGGGCCGGGCGCGCACCAGAAGGAGCGCTGGCCCTGGTTCATGCTGGGGCTCCAAAAGTGCATGTAGATGACGGCCGGGCGGTTGGGGTACTGCAGCAGCTTGCGCATCAGCACCTCCAGCGAGCGCCTGCGCGAGCCGGGCGCCCCATACGTTTCTTTCTGCCCCCACACATCGGAAGGCCTGGTGACTTTTATGGTCCACGGCGCGGGCGGGCCGCCGGGGCGCGCCTGTGCCCATTATTCATCCACGGCGTCTGCACGCCGTCATTGACGTCAAACTCCAGGAGTACCTGCGGCGCCGTGCGGGTGGGCATCGCGCGATCGGCAGACCCCGCGCACGTGCAGCTCAGCAAGGCCGCGCGGCGATGCAGGCTGCAGCAGCACAGACGAGGCGCGAGCATGCTGGCGCAGGCGAGCCACTCTGCGGCGCTGGCAAGGCAGGATAGAGCGGGCGGCCGTGAGCATGGCCGCCTTCGGCAGCGCAGGGTGCCAGCCCTCGTTAAGCCGCACCAGGTCAATGTCTCCGTTGGGCACCTGCAGGCAGCTGCGCGCCCCCCGCACATCGCTGCTGTCAGCCTCGTCGTGCCAGGCGGGCCCCCCAGCACGCATGCCCCGCCAAGCTGCATGCCTGCGCGGCCCCAAAAACCTGAAAGGCGGGCGCGCCTGGCAAAGTAGGGCGAGCCTGTCGAGGCGCGCGCGCCGTTGAAGAACTTGTGCTGCGCGCCGTCGGCGGGCGGGAAGGTCTGCGCGATCCAGTCGCTGACGTGCGCCTGCGCGCGCGCGCGCGTCAGCGCGCCCGCTCGCGCCGCCGGCGCCGCGTGTGAGACGAGAGGAGTCCCGAACTAGCTCTGGTGGCCAAAGCAACTCCGGGAAGGCCTCAAGAGCAGGCTGGTAGTTTGGTCTGACATTTTCATACCTGGCAGAGTCTGATTTATAGTACAAGCAGCATTTGCACTGCCAGCTGCTTTCCCGGTGAGCCATGACCAGCGCCCCGCGCCCTACTGTATTCTGGTCTGCCCGCCGGGGGCGCACAAAGTAGGCGTCGTGCGTCGTATCAAGGTCCGCCCCGATGTCGATCGAGCCGCCGAGGATGACCGCTGATATAGCCTCGCCTGCGCGCGCCCCATGCCTATGGAATCTCCTGGCCTGCTGCACGGTGGGGGCGATGCAGGGCGAAGCTCACGTGCATCTGCGCAGCACACGGTCAAGAGCTGGAGTAGGCCAGGCCGGGTCGCGGCGTGTCAAGCGGCAAGTGGATGCCGCCGGGGCGGGGCCGCACCGCGCAGGAGCTTGCCCAGCGCGCGGCGCAGGCGGCTGCCGTCGCCCGCGTGGCTGACCGAGCGGGCGAGGTCGCCTGCGTCCAGGCGCAGCGGCTGCTCAAACAGGCGCTCCAGCAGCGCCGTGGTGTCCACCGGCGCGCCCTGGACGCGCCCGCCGCCCGCCGCCGCTCAGCCGCGGCTGCAAAGGGGGCCGGCCGGCCGTCTGTGCAGGCGTCTGGAGGGTGCTGGGGCGCGGTGCGGGAGGCGGCCCACCTCCGGCGCGGAAGCGTTCAGGAGCGGCGCAAGCGCGGCTACCTCCTGCAGCGCCGCGACCGGCGCGCGCTTGTGCGTCGGCACCTCCAGCTGGTACCAGCCCTGCTCCTCGTACTTGACGCCTGCGGGCGCGGCCGGGCGGGCTGGGCGCCCCGCGCGCGCCGGGGAGGCACCAGCGCTCGCGCGGGCGCGCAGCGCACCATTGCATGTGTCAAACTCAGGCTCCAGGTCCCTGTACGGCTCCTCCTCGTGCAGGCGGCGGCCTGCCTGCGCCTGCGCCGCGCAGCAGAGAAGCGCGCAGCACGCCGCGGCGAGCGTGACCGCGCTCGGCCTGGTCATGCCGCCTGCATGCTCCGGGACCTGGTGGGGCACGGCGCCTTGCCGACAGCGCCCGGCCGTCACCGCCTGTTCAGCACGTAAGAGGCGGGAACTGGAGAACTATAACGTTCGAATTCGGGCAGGTATACGGTAGGTTTCTGGAAATGATCCCAACAGATAAAGGCAATCGCCGCTCCTGAGACAATAAGACGTGCCTTTGCTAGCTGCGACCATGGCAATCACAACGTTGCCTCAGACCCCGGTGCGCTGAGCCCCGCTCGCGTCACTGCCCAATGCTGTGACGCACAAGCCGCATGCAGCGGTGTCCTGCTGCAGGGCAGCCCCTCACGTCGTTGCGGGCGCAGGCTGTGGCTGCCCATGCCGCCGCCAAGGCGCTGCCTCCCCATGCGGCGGTGGTGACCCGGCGCACGGCGCTGGCCGCTGCCCTCTTCTCCGGTGCGCCCGTCTGCAGCGCTCTGACAGCGCTGCGCGAGGTCCCTGCTGCCAAGAGCTCGCGAGGCGCTGAGTTGACCCGCGACCGCAGGCCTCGCGGTGGCGGACAGGGCGAGCGCCAAGGTCTCCATCCCCTCGCAGGAGAGCACGGCCGGCAACCGGGGCGGGTCCTCGTACGCGTCCGGCGCTGCGTACGGCATGGAAGGTCGGCCGCATTCCCTGTGTGTGAAGCGCTAGGTTTGTGCCACTGCTGTGCTAAGTGGTCCCCCACTTCGCACTTGCGCAGGCATCAAGAAGCGCGGCATCACCGCCGGAGAGCGCAAGAAGCTCCTGGCGGCGATCCAGCGCGTCACCGCCCCCATCGTCGGCGTCCCCAAAGAGTGATAACCCAGGCCGGCAGAGCCGCGCTTTTGTTGGGGGCAGCGCGCTACAGGGTGCCCTGTCGCAAAGCTCTTGCGCCGAGCCCGTGTCGCTTGGGCTGAGTGAAGAAAATTGCTATCAGACCAGTGTGCTGCGGCAAGCTCTGAGCAGGCGGCAAGGGCCGGCTCTGTGTTGCGTGTGTAGCGGTAGCCAGGAAGAATGTATTCAGTCGTAAGCTTAGTCTGCCGTGATCCAGCAACCAACTGCTCTGAGATGTCCAAGGTGTTCTGATCAGCTGGTATCAATGCGCCCTGTTTGCCTGAGAAGAGAAATGTCGCTCACGGTGTGTTAGCAGGCTGACTTGTTGCCTTGCTGGCCAAAACATATGTTGTTGAGTGGTCGCATGCATTGTTTTTTCACACGCAGTGTGCTTAGCACGGACCTCCTTGGGTGAGCTGGGGCACGGTTCAGGCACCCGTCCCAGCTGATGCGGCATCTGCTGCACTCGGATCATCAGCTGGCATGCGGTGGCCTGCTCAGCTTGCGGCTCAGTTCTCTGTTGAAGCGGTGTAACAAAGGAGTTTGAGGGCCACTTGCGGAGCGTGCCATGTGTCAGGTTGGCCTATACCAGAGTGCTATGTGACCTCTTTGCAAGTGCGCTGACCTTCGGATTTTCCAAGGGCGGCAAGCTGGCAAGCTGGCACTCTTGTGGGAGGCGATCTCAGTCTTTTGCAGACGCCCCACGCAACAAAGGGAGCTGGACACAACAGCACAGATAGCTAGCGCTGCTCTGCATGCAAAGCACCAAAGCAGAGGTGTGCGCATAAGAACTCGAGCTGTCCTAGTGACGCTGCGGTTGGTGGCACATGATACATTACGCCTCACGCGTCGCGTGTCGCACACAAAGAATCAGGACCGTACATGGCAGCTCCAGCACAGACCCCTGAAACGGAGCACAACGGGCTGACGGCTCCCAAGAAGTGGCACAAGAATAAACATGAAACCTACTCAAGTTGACCCACACTCAAGTTGACCCGTGCCTACTGCTACCACCAGCCATGTCTGCTCTACCACAGAGGGCCGCGACCCCATGCGGGCCCACACATCAGAGCGCGGAAAGATCAAATGTCATCCTGCTGTGTCACATGCCCTGCACATGTGCCGCACCTCAGACCCACGTACACCCCGTCAGGTCGCGGCGCCCCAGAGCCGCTCGGCGAGGCTGCGCAGGCGCGGAGCCGCGTCGCCCCAGTACCGCCTCTCGCGTCCGCTCGCAGGCCGCCGGTTCCGCGGGAACAGGGCGCGGATCTTGGACGCCCAGTCATAGTGCGCGGCGCTCGCGTCCGCGAACGTGTTGCGCGCCTTGCCGTACAGCGCGTACCGGAGCACCTGCAAGTGAGTGATCCCGTCAGCGCGACACGGCTACCGGGTTGTAGCGGCCCAGAGCTGCAGTGTGCATGCCAACAGCCTGCCACCGTGCTGGACAGAAGGCCCGGGAACGGCCAGCGTGACTCCAAACGAGCAGCAACGTGCCCACGCGGTGCGGCGGGCTCCTGAGCCATGCATGGCCATGCGCCCTGCACCGGCGCCGTATGGGCGAGCGACCGGGGCCGCCCGGGCAGCCGCCGGGAGGCTCGCGCGCCTCGATCAGGTGCGGCAGGCCTGAGTTGAGCGAGCCGACGAGGTAGTCGGTGTGCGCCAGGACCTCAATGTCCACCAGCAGCTGCAGCGTGGCCATGCACCGCTCGCCCAGCTGCAGCGCGTTGAACGCGTCCTGCCCCGCGCCGCCCGCGCATCAGCCGCGCAGTCATGCAGGGTTTGGGTGCGTAGGCGCCAGCGCCGGCGCCCTCCCAGCGCCGGGCGGCAAGGCGGCACGGGGCGGCCAGCCGGCGCGCCTGGCTGTGCCCCGTCTCGTTGTAGTAGGGCTCCGTGCGGTGCAGGCGGCAGCCCAGCACCTCCGCCGCCAGCCGGCCCGCCTCCTCCAGCTTGCTCAGCTCGTCGCCGAGCACGATGCAGGTCCCGCCCTGGCCGGGCGGGGCGGTCGGCGCAGGCGAGCGGGTGCGCTGGCGACCGGCGAGCGCTGGCAGCCAGGGCACGGCTTTGCGCAGGCGCATGCGGGAGCGCCCTGGTGTGACCCATGTGGCAGACCGCTCCACAGCGGCCACCGACGCACAGCTGTCAGGAAGGGGAGCTCACAGAGATGCGCTGACCAAAGCGTGCAGCAGCTGCATGCGCAGAAGCTGAGACTGGTGCGCAAGCAGGAGGGCGCAAGTAGCCAAAGCTCTCTGGCACCTGGACGTCCGGCCAGGCGTCCGCGACGGTCGCCACATAGTCCTCCGGCTCGGTGGTCTTGCGCTTCTGCGCGCGCGTGCGCGCAGGGTGCCCAATGCTGCACTACAGGCGCAGGGAGACGCCGGGAAACACTGCAGGCGCACGGCCACGCTGGCAAAGCCCGGACGCGGGCCGGGCGCTCGGCTCCACGGATGCTGCTGACAGCACTGTCGCCGGCCCGCCCGTGCAGCTTAGGCTCGGTTGAGACATATGCTGATGCAGTGAGTCGCGTGAAGCGGAGCAGCGTGCAAGCGAGCCCAGAGCCCCCGCGGCTGCCCTGCCGGCATGCGGAGCTGGCGTCCTGCGCCTGAGGCGACACAGGCCCCGCAGGTCCCTGGCGGCCCTCGCCGAGCAGCAAGAGAGAATGAAAGCTTGATATTTGTTGCGCCTTGTCCGCAAAGGTCAACAGTGCGCGCGCACCAGCGCCTGGTCCTCGGCCACCTTGTCGCCGTGGCGCACGTGGAAGCCGACGACCGGCCGCGCCAGCAGCGCCAGGCCCCTGAGCTGCTCGTCCACGCGGTGCTGCACCCACTGCTGCAGCCGCCACGCCTGCGCGCGCGCCGCCGGCCCGCTCGGCCGCGCGCGGGACAAGCGCCGCGGGCGCGAGCAGCCCATGGCGCGCCAAGGTTGTCTGCTGTTCTGGCAGGCGTCCTTGCCACAAGCAATGCAGGCCCGCTCTTCAGGCCCGGCCCGGCTCCGTGTCTGGCCGCCCGCGCGCTGCTGCAACGGTCAGACGGCAGCTGCTAAGAGTCAGCTGCACGGCGCCCGGCGCACCCGCGCGGCGCCCTCGGCGTTGAAGCTGTCCCAGCCGACCTTGAGCCGGGTGTGCAGCACGTAGTCCACGTCCGAGAACGTCACGTGCTCGCACGCCTCCCCGGCCGCCTCCTCCTTGGCGGGCGACCAGGGCACCAGCAGGTCCTGCGCGCTGCCGCCTGCTTCAGTCCAGGCCAGGTCAGTCCAGGCCAGGTGTTGACCACCAGCGGCCGCGCAGCTCCCAAACGCGGTGTGCGCGTCCGCGCACGCATTGGCAGAACTACAAGGGCTAGCTCTGTATTTTCGGTCAAAAATGGTACACCTCAAGCTGCAGAAGCAGACACGGCAAGCCGTGGGGGCGCGCGCCTGCGTGGCGAAGAAGTCGTGCCACCCGCCGCCCTCCTCGCAGGCGTACCTGAAGCGCGAGGAGTCCAGGAACAGCGTGCCGTTCGTGCCGTCATACACGGGCACCGCGTGCAGCACGTGTATCGCGTTGGACGCAAAGCCAGACCCCTGCAGCCGCAGCACGGTGCACCCGCGCGCGCCGGCGCACAGCGACCCGAGTGCGGCCAGCGCCAGCAGCGGGCACGCGCGCGGCGCCGCGCGCCAGCGGCCCGGGCTGGCCATCCTACGTGCTCGCTCGAGCTCGCGACATGCAGGGAGGCTGCGCCGTCAGAGTCCCCTGCTGCTCAGGCCCGTGCAGCATATGTCACTGCGCCTACACAACCTAAAGCGCACCAGCGGCCGCCCTGCACCGATTGCACTGCACTGTTGCTCTGCTCGGTAGTGCTCGAGTGTCGATAAATTGAACTTCCTTGCGCTGGGCGCGTTCAAATACGACTCCTTCCGGGACAGCTCTGCTGCAAATTCTCCTCGACTTCCTTCAAGACTTGCTACTCCGGAGATAGCTTTGCCCATATAAGCGTTAAGTGAAAGGTGTGTATGCCAGTATTTACGTGAGCATGTGGAACTGCCACAGGCGGCCAGCTTCAAGTATCTTGTGCAACCAAGGTGGTAGTATGTGGTGGGATCATCTGAGGTACAATGCAGACTGTGAAGCACTGCCCCTTACAAAGCGTCGACGACCACTGCTCACTTACTACAAACAAATTGTTCACTTACTACAGACAGGTTGAGAAGTCTCAACAGTGCCAGCACAGTGCCAGCACGACATGCAGACATGCCGCAAGGACAGCGGCGACACTGGTTGCCAGGTTGGGTTCCAGAGCTTGCACCTGCGCATGCCGGTCACGCATGCTACGCCGTGGACTGCTGCAGGACGGGCGCGCACAGGGTAGCAGGAGAGTCCACGGCTCGCAGCGGGTTAACTACACCGGCATGCCCCCCCAAAAATACCAACACCCTGTGACTTGCAGCATGCAGGAGTGCTTAGCTACGAGCATTCGGCTCTCACACTGCGCATAGCTTGCACAGGCAAAATGCGCGGGACCGCACAAACACCCCAGTCTTGCCACTTGCCCGCGCCCTGCAGCAAGGCATCCTCTACGCACGGCAGGCGCGTCGCGTGTGGGGTCCTCGAAAACTTCGCCCGGCGCTGCCTGGGCCAGCCCGCCAAGCCTCTGCATCAGTGGGTACGAGCGCCCGGCACAGTGCAGCCAGGTCTGCATGCTCCAGGTGCGCGAGCAAGCAGGCACAGGAGCAGCCAGCGCCGACGCGGCCTGTTTGCGCTGCAGCGCGCCCAGGAGCGGTCCGCACATCGCCGAAGAAGCGCCACGCAGCAAAGCGTTAAAGCAGCCGCCCCTCCTCAAGCCGCCCGCAGCATGCGCCGCCCAGTGATGGAGAAGCTGGGCTGCGCGCCGCACACCGCAGAGCAGCCTCAGGGCAGGGGTGGTGCGGACGCCCTGAGGCGTACATGCCGGGGTCTGCATACGAGTCCGACTGGCACTCAGCGGGTCCGTGCGGCCGCGATCACCCCCCGCAGGTAGTCTCATGCCTGCTTGAACAGCTGCTCGCATGCTCCCGGGCTTGGGCGCACGCCCCGTGGCGCTCATGGCATGCGAGGGCCCACTGCGGCTACGACACGTGGCCCGCAGGCTGTGCACTGCCACTGCGCCTCCAGCACAGCGCATGCTTGGCTCAGAGCATGCGCCCACTTGGGCGCTTGGCAATGAACAATAGATTAAACTGAATTTAGGCCGCGCGCCTGCGGCAGGTTGAAGCGGATGGCGTTGTCGCTGACCGGGATGTTGCCGGCCTGCGCGGGCGACGCGCGGGCGAGGTCCGCGCCCAGCGCCGCGCCGGCCGCCACCTGCTCCGGCGTCGGCGGCGCCTGCCGGGCCGTCGCGCCGCCCAGCAGCGACGCCAGCAGGTTGCTCGACGCCGGCGGCGCCGCGGCGGCCGGGCTCGCGAACGCGTTGGACGCCGACACCGTGCGCGTGTCGGCCGTCGTCCCGACGCCCGGCACGATCGCCGGCGATGCCGAGGCCGGCGGGCTCGTGCGCGCCGGCGACGTCGACGGCGCTGGCGTTGACGTCGCGTCCGGCGCGCTCGTGGCCACGGTGCCGTTGCCGGCGGCCAGCACGGCGCCGCTGTGCGGCACGAGCAGGCCGGTGGCGGCGGCGACCGCGGCCGCGCCGCCCTGGCTGGCCAGGCTGGGCACGCGGTCGTCGGGGCCGACCTGGATGTTGGGGTTGGGCGCCTTGAGCTGGATGGCGTTGGGCGACACGCCGGAGCCCATGTCGCCCAGGCCGGAGCCGACGCCGGACGTCGGGCCGGTGGACTGCGCCGCGTTGGCGCCGGCCGCGGCCGCCGCGCCGGTCGCGCCGGTCACCGCGTTGACCAGGCCGCCCAGCACGCCGGCGGCGGCGCCGCCGAGGCCGCCGGCCGGCTGCGCCTGGAACGAGACCGGCCGCGCGAGCGCGGCCAGGCCGGGCGCGGCGGCGGCGAACGGCCGCGCGAGCGCGGCCAGGCCGGGCGCGGCGGCGGCGCGCGGCGCGTCGGCGGGCGCGGCCGCGTACAGGGTAGGGAAGGGCGCGGCCGCGTACAGCGCGCGCACGCTGCCGCCGGCCAGCAGCGAGCCGCGCTGCGCGCCGGCGGCCGCGACCGCCTCGGCGTTGTCGTGCAGCGTCTGGCGGCTGATCTCGTCGATGTCGGTGTGCACCTGGCGGCGGGCGGCGAGCGGCTGTCAGCGCGCGGCCGGGCGCGCCGCGGCGCGCCCGAGCTCGTGCGCGCGCTGGGCCCGTGCCCATGACCATTCCCGGCACCCCGCCCCCTCGATATTACTGCTGCACTGCTTGTTGCCGTGGCAGGCCCTCAGCAGGCGCCACCCATTTAGGGGCACGCCCTGGCATCCCCGCAAGAAGGTTGCCTGTGGCAGCCGGCGGGCGCGCCGCAACGCGCCCGCACCCGTGCCAGCCCCGGGGCGCACCTTCTCCGCGATGCTGCCGTTGCCTGTGAAGGTGAGCGGCTCCGCAGCTGTGGCGATCGCGCCGGCTGTCGCCGGCGTCGCGACGCCGGCGGCCTCGCTGGGCACCACCGCATCGGAGCCTGTGGTGCGCGCGACCACAGCGGGCTCCGGCCGGCTAGCCTCTGACGCGGGCTGCGGTGCTGCGGCGCCCGGCCCGCTCACGCGCCGCACGCGCTCCGCCGAGCCCGGCACGATCACCGGCGTGCCCGGCGCGGCGGCGACCGGCACCGGCGCGGGCACGAGCGGCGCGTTGAACTGGCCCGGGAAGGGCGCGGGGCGGATGGCGCTGGGCGTGGGCCGCGTGCGGCCCTCATAGCCGGGGAAGTCGCCCGGGGGCAGCGGCGCCGGCGGCGTGGTCGGCGCCGGCGCCGTGCTCGGCTTGGGCTTGGTGCCCTTCTCGGCGGCCGCGAGCGGCAGCGCGCCGAGCTCCGGCGCGGGCGCGGGCGCGGGCGAGAAGGCCAGGCTGCGCTCGCACGCGAGCAGCGCCAGCAGCAGCGCGGCCAGCGCGCTCTGCATTGTCGCCCGCGTTTGCATGAGCGGGCCCTGCGGGCGCGCGGCCCTGGAGTTGGCCGCGCGGTGCTCAAGCACGTGCTGGCAGCGGCGCGCACAGGCAGTGCAGGCCCGGCAACAGGATGCGTGCGCACGAACCAGATGCTGGGCCCTGTGCGTCCTGACGCGTGGCGGCCACTAACGCAGCTCCGGGCCTTGACCAGCGGCGCGTTCCAGTTCGTGCGGGGTGGCGTACGGAGGGAAAAGTAGTAGTAGTCCCAGTGTACTTTCGCGGCAGCTCTGCACCGTATCACCTGGAGAACCCTCCCACCCGCTCGCTTCTTGTAGACATCTCAGCAAGTTGCTCAGTGAGCAACAGCTCACAGCGGACTGCTCAGGCTAAGCGCGCCTGTATGTTGCCTCAAGCTTGGCCCGCCACAAAGATGTTCATTTGTGATAAATAAAGTGTGGAGCTGTGCGTATCCAGCGGAGTCAGTGCCAGAGCTGTGGACCAGTGCTCTCAGTGCGTTTTGTGCCCCGAGCCAAGCCACAGCGCGTCACCAACATCGCACAGCATGCAACGGCAACAGTCCTCAGCTCTTTGCGCCTTTCAAATCAGTGGTAGGCTTGGGTGGCCTTCGAGTGCTGCGTCTGGCGCGCCCTTTTGTATCGTTGTGACTGATACACACGCGTCAGCATGGAGCGGGAGCCGGGCTTACACGGAGCGCGTGGCCTCCAGTGCATGCGGGCAACTGATCTCGCTGTGCTGTCAGCCAAGTCTCGGTGGGACAGCTGGTTGAGAGGCTTCGTTGGCAGCGCCGCTGGCGCTTGCCTGCTGCGCTGCACACGCACACACAGCGCGAGCCATTGCGCCATAGGAGCATGCAGGCTGTTCACCTTTGTCCAACCACTCACACTGAAGCGCACTAATAAAGTCTGTTGGAAGGGCCGGCCTTCTAACCCATGCGCACGGCCAACATCTCAGCGTTTAGTAAGCGACACACATACTTGTTTCTCCGTCTGCTTTGCGACGCACATAGGGACCACATCAGTCTCAGCAACCTCTAAGAGCTACCCTGTGCTATATTGCCACCAGGAAAAGCAGCGCGAGCCGCCGCGGGGCCGAGTAGCTCAGTGGTTTTAGAGCGTCCGCCTTCGGCGATGAAAGCGGAAGGTCGTGGTTTCGATCACCACCTTGGTCGTGTGAGTTTTTTTTGCATGTTAAGGGAGCTCGGCGCCAGCATGGACTTGGTCCTGAGCGCACCACATCGTTGTGCATGCCGGCCAGCCTTATGACGCGCTCAATGCTGAATCATGACCGTGGCCGTGGCCTGCACAACTTCTGCATGTGGGTGTGCCTGTTGGCTCATCCCCTTTTGGAGATGCTTAACGGAGGCGACCGCGCTCTGCGAGGGGAAGGAGCATGCCAGCGCTTTCAGCGCCCTGCTGCGGAACACATGCACGCTGGTCTGCCGACGGCCTGGTGTGGCGCCGGGGCTGCCTGCAACATCAGCTTGTCAAGGTGGCAGAAGCCGTGTGTTGCACAGCACAGAGACGCATGCTCCAATATGGAGCTTTTGTCACGGGATGCTGCAGGTCCCAGAACAGCTGAGATGGCGGGCTGCAGGGACGCCGCCAGGGACCACTCAGGTCTATCCCACAGCACCATGGAAGGTACAAGGGCCGCATGGCCGCCGCGCCCGCGCGGCACGCCTGTGCTCGCCGCACGGCACACCTCCCACACCCTGCTGGTCTACATCCCATCTGCTCGCACATGGACAAATACAGGCGGTCGCACGCTCGCGCTGCGGCCGTCCGCGCGCGCGCTGCCCGCGCGGCGCCTCAGGCCGCCAGCGCGCCGGCAAACTGCGCTGCGTCGTGCGCGCCCGGCGCCGGCGCGGCCGCGGCCGCCTCGGCGGCGTCGGCGGCGGCGGCCCAGGCGGCCGCCGCCGCCGCGTCGCCCTGCCGCGCCTCAAAAACGGCGGCCGCAGAGAGCAGCGGGACATGCGGCGGCGTGACGCGCGCTCCGGACGCAAAGAGGCGCCGCGCGGCGGCCGCGTCGCCGGCCGCCGCCTCCAGCAGCGCCCATTCCAGCGCGAGCGGCGCGTAGCGCGGGCACGCGCGCCGGCCCGCGCGAAAGGCGGCGCGCGCGGCGGCCGGCCGCCCCTCGCCGGCCTCCAGCGCGCCGAGCGCCTGGAAGAGGTAGGGGTCGCCCGGCGCGGCGGCCACGCCCTTCTCAAAGCAGGCGCGCGCGGCAGCCGCGTCGCCGCGGCGGCGCTCCAGCTGGCCCCACTGCAGCCAGGTGCGCGGCGCGCCCGGGTCCGCCGCGGCCGCCTCGCCGAACAGGCCCGCGGCCGCGCCCAGGTCGCCTGCGCGCTTCTCGAACGCGGCCCAGCCGCGCAGCAGGCGCCCGCGGCCGCCCGGCGGCCCGCCGGCCGCGGCGCCGCCGGCCCAGAGCGCGCGCGCGGCGCCGGCGTCGCGCGCCGCCTCCGCGCGCCGCGCGGCCGCCTCGTGACTCAGCAGCGCGCCGCTGGCGGGCGGGCAGTGAATGCCGCGCGCGTACGCGGCATCCGCCGCCTCACCCCGCCCGCCCGCCTCCTCCAGGCCGCCCAGGCTCGCCCAGGCGCGCCCGTTGGCCGGGTGGTGCTCGAGCAGGCGGCGCAGCAGCGCGGCCGCGCGCTCCGGCCGCCCGCGCGCCGCCTCCAGCTGCGCGGCCGCGTGCAGCAGCTGCGCGTTGCCCGGCGCGGCCGCCAGACCCGCGCCGAGCAGGCGCTCCGCGGCGGCCGCGTCACCGGCGCGCGCCTCCAGCAGGCCTGCGCCCAGCAGGCTGGGCACGTGGCCCGGGTCGGCGGCGAGCGCGGCGGCGAACAGGCGGCGCGCGGCGCCGCGCCGCCCGCGCCGCGCCTCCAGCCGCGCCCAGGCCTCCAGCAGCGGCGCGTGCGGCGGCGCGGCGGCCGCGCCCGCGCGGAACAGGCGCCCGGCCGCCGCTGCGTCGCCCGCGCGCCACTCCAGCAGCGCCCAGGCCTGCCAGGACGGCGCGTGCCCGGGCTCCGCGTCAACCGCCGCAGCGAACGCGGCGCGCGCGGCCGCCGCATCGCCCGCCGCAGCGGCCGCCAGCGCGGCGCCCTGCAGCGCGGCGCCGTGGCCGGGCTCGGCCTCGAGCGCGCGCGCGCACAGCGCGGCCGCGACCGCCGGGTCGCCCGCGCCGCGCTCCAGCGCGGCCCACGCGGTCAGCAGCGCCGGCGTGGCCGGCTCGGCGGCCGCGAACAGGCGCCGCGCGGCCGCCGGCCGGCCCGCGCGCGCCTCCAGGCCCGCCCAGGCCTGCGCGCGGCGCGCCGTCAGCGCCCCCGGCGCCGCGCCGGCGTGGCCAGGTCGGCTGCCGTGTGCAGGAGCCGCGCCGCGCGCCGGCCGGGCGGGGCCGGGGCCGGCGCGCACCGCGCAGGCGACGGCGTTGCCCGGCCAGCGCTCGAGCGCGGCGGCGAACAGGCGGCGCGCGGCGGGCAGGTCGCCGCGGCGGCCGGCCGCCGCGCCCGCCGACGTGGCCAGGTGCACGTTGTCCGGCCAGCGCGCGAGCGCCGCGTCAAACAGCGCCGCCGCGCGCGCCGGGTCGCGCTCGCCCAGCGCCGCGCGGTGCGCCGCCTTCTGCTCCGCCGCCAGCGCCCAGGCCGCGCCGGCCTCATGCAGCTCCATGGCGGGGGCGGCCGCGCAGCGGGCGGGCGCCCGGCGCGCGCGCCGGGGCCCGCCCGGCGGGCACGGGCGCGCGGGGAGCGCCCACGCGCCCCACATCAGCTGCCCTCCGGGCCGCCAGCGGCAGCGCCGGCCTGCTTGTGCTTAGCTGTGGGCCCTGACCTCTGATCCTCTGCCTGCACCTGTTAAAGTGCAGCTATGAAGTACAGCATCAGCAGTCAGGCCAGACGCCCCTTACCCATCACATCCTCATCGCTTGAGGCTGGGCCTCTCTTCTATGCGTCTGGACAAAGTCGATGGACCGGCCAGCCTCACGCTCCCTCCTGCCCGTTCGATTATACACAGCAGGCCCGCGCACAGCGAGTTGCAAGCTGCCCAGCTTTTGGGACTGCATCCCGCGCGGGCGCGCAGCGCATGCCCGCGTGGCTGCCGAGCGGCAGGGGGCAGCTGCCGCGGCTGCAGGCGGGTGAGGTACGCCGCACTGCTGCATGCCGTTGCTGTGTTCCAGCTGAAGGCTTTGAGTGGGGGCGACGCGCGACACGGCTTGCCCCCTTAGTTAGCCTTCACACAGCACGTTGGGGGTGCTGCGGGGTCTCCTGCACGCGCCCCCGCCGCCTGCACTGCGAGGCACCCACGGTGGGCTCGCCTCACGCGCAGCGGCTACACCTGCTTGCTCCCGTTGCTGTGTTGCCCGCGCTGGTGCCCTGCTGGTCACGTACTGTTGAGACAGTAGTGCAGGAGCTAGCCAGGCACGTATCAAGTGCACCAGCTGCCTATTGTCTCTCCTGCAATCCCTGTCTCATTGGAGCCCAGACGCCTGCAGATGCGCCGCCGGGGGGTGTGAGTGCGCAAGGCGTCAGCGGTGCTGCGCACACGTGTAGCACAGCGTGGCAGTCTGGTGGCTGTGCAGCTGCCCTGCCTGAGACCGCGGTGGTTGCCGACTCCTTGGCGCCCCCCGGGGCGCAGGTGGTCCGGGGCTCGTGCTGCGAGCAGCCAGCTGCCCGTGCTCCGCGAGCGCTGGGACACCGCCCTGCCTGCAGCCCACGCTCGGTGCGCGTGCGGGAGGGAGCAGCGCGGTGCTGGCCCTGCTCGTCCACCGTCGGCGGGGCTGTACGCGAGCGCGCGCTGCGCTGCCGGCCGCCGCCTTGGGAAGCTGCGGCGCACCGTCGCACAGACAGCCTGCGCGACAGGCTCGCGGCAGCGGAGTCGCCGCCTCGGGGCGCGCCGACGCGCCTGGGCTCTGGGCCGCTGCCGGTCTTGGCAGCGTCTGCTGATGGAAGCCGATTTGCCGCCGCCGTCATGCTGGGCTGCTTGGCTGAGCCCCCCGCCTGCTGCAACCAGGTCAAACAGCGCTGTTGCAGCAAGGAGCCGGCGGCGGCCGGAGGCGCAGCCCAGCCCGGACGGCCCAGGCTGCTGCGCAGAGCAGGAGGGATGCGGGAGTGGGGGCCCAGGCATTCGCAGCGCTGCACCAACTCATTACAAAGCCGCCAAGTTCTGTATTGATGTGTGCCAATAAGTAACTGCCGCGCACCCAAATGCGTACCCAGAGTGCAACTTGGGCAACATGGGTGGTCAGTATCAGTGAGCAGGGCCGCGCTCCGTGGCGTGACTGCGAGCCTGGTCACGTGCCAGGCCACACGCATGCGCCACGCCCGCGGCGGTGCCGCGGCGCGCAGCGCGCGGGCGCGCGGGCGCGCGGCGCGCGGGCGCGCGGTCACGCGCCGTTGCCGTTCTGCGCGGGCGTGTAGTCGGGCACACCCAGCTCGTTCAGCAGCGCGCGCCAGCGCTTGGGCTCCTCGTCGAAGATGTACGTCATCGGCTGCACCAGCACGCCGCTGCCGCCGACCTGGCGCGCGCGCAGCGGCGCTGCGTTAGCGTCATCCTTGACCCTGTGCTGCCGGGCATGGCAGGCGGTGCGGGCTGCGTGGCATGCCCATACAACTCTTTCTTCCGGCCAGGCCGCGCCCGGCCGGCGGCGCTGCGCACCGAGCGCGACACGACGCTGCATGCACGCCAGTAGTTCGCCCTGCGGGGGCGGCCGCGCCGCGAGCGCACGGTGCGCGGGCGGCCGGCACACCGGGGCGGCGGCGGCGCGGCGCACCGAGCGCAGGCCGCGGATGCTCTCATACAGCTCGCTCTTGGGCACGCAGATGGTGGCGGCGAAGGCGGCGCCTGGGCCCGGGCTGCGCGTGAAGACGGGGCTGACCGTCGGCCCCTGCAGGCCGCCGAGCGCGGGGCAGGCCAGCACGCGCGCGCCGACCTCCTCCGCGCTCGCGCCGCGCATGTTGGCCACCACGCTGTAGTAGCGCTCGGCAGTCAGGTGCGCCTGCGCCGCGCCGCCGCAGGTTGGCCGCGCTGTCCCAAGTATCAGATGACACACGGAGCACTGAAGCCGCGCAGAGAGGTGGGGCTCGGCCGCAGGCGGATGGTGTGCCGGACACTGGGCGCTCTTGCGGCGGGCGCCCGCGAGCTGCCCCGCAGCCACGGCGCCGGCCATGCATCGGCCAGGCCGGAGGAGGCGGCGGCTGTTCGGCGCGGCCGCGCGCCTCTAGGCGCTCGATGAGCTCGTGCACCAGGTCGAGCAGGCCCGGGCGGCGCAGCAGCGCGGCGCGGTTGGCGACGAGCACGCCCTCGCTGTCCATCACGCGCCCGCCCGCCAGCTGCTTCAGGTTGTTCTCGCGCAGCGTGACGCCCGTGGACACCTGCGCGCGGAGATGCCTGCTAGAGAGAGGGTGGGGGTAGCATAGGGTACCAACACCCTTGGCACCGCGCATACGCAGCGCGCTCGGCGCCCGCCCGCCCGCAGGCGTGGCCGGCCCTGCCGCGGGCGCCCCGGCGGCGCCGCGCTGCGCACGGCGCGCGCCCGCGGCGCGCGCCCGCGCACTTTCTGCAGCCGCAGCGGCCGCCTGCTGCAGCGCGCAGGGATGCAGGCAGAACGCACGGCGGCGCGACGGCGCGCCGCGCGGCTGCGTCTGTAAACTGATCCCACAACAACAGATCAAGACGATCAAGGCGGTCGTGGCGACAGTGCTGGCCGCGGGCGGGGGCCGGGCCGGACCAGGTCGAGGATGATGTCGGCGCTGCCCATGAGCGGCGCGGCCTCCAGCGCGCCGTCCGCGCTGAGCAGCGCCACGTGCGGGAACGCGTGGCGCGCAAAGAAGCGCGCCGCGATGCTGTGGTAGCCAGTGACCACGCGCAGCGGGGTCTCCGCCGTCCAGTCCGGCATGCTGCGCGGCCGGGGCGGCGCTCAGGGTTTTCAGGGCTCGCGCCGGCCCCGAGGTGCGGTTGGTAGCCCTGCCCGCGCCCGCCGCCGCGGGCCGTGCTGTGAAGCGCCCAGCACCGCCGCGGCAAGGCCGGTCTACCCTGTGCGGGAGCGGGGCGGCTGCACGCGCTCCGGCTCAGGCGCCGCGCCGGTCACGGGCAGCGACTTGCCAATGACTCCAAAGCTCTCACCGTCGCGGCGGCGCCCGGGAGGCCCTGCAGCCCTGAGCAGGCTGCCACCGGCGGCCGCATGTGCAAGGCTGCGCGGGCGGCGCCCGGCCTGACACGCCGCTGGCCTGGGGTGTCAAGGCAGCGCCTTGACACCCCGTCCCGCCGCGGGCCCTGACACGCAGCCCTGCCCTGACGGCGTCAGGCTGACGCGCAGCCCTGCCTGCGGTATGGCGCGCCTGCGCAGCTGGTCCAGGCTGTCGATGCCGGCGAAGCGGCCGCCGGTGGGCACGCCCAGGCCCAGGTGGCACTTGCCAAAGTTGAGCGCGTCGTGCAGCATGATCAGGCTGGGGTCCCCATTGCCGATCTCAGCGAACATGTCGTGGCCGACGATGCCCAGGTCCACGTCGCCGTACGTCAGCTTGCGCACTACGTCCGACGCGCGCTGGAACCACACCTCCAGGCCCGGCATCTGCGCGGGACGTTGGGGATGGTTGACTCGGCACGACGGGGCGCCGCGCGGCCGCCCGACGCGGCCCAGCCGAGGGGGGCCGGTGGGGCGCGCCTGCGCCATGCTGCCGACGTACTGCCGCGGATTGGGCTTGTACACGCCGAGCTGGCAGTCCTGCGAGCGGCGTGCGCAGCCGTGAGCGGTGCACGCGCGCAGGGCTGCCGTCCCTGCAAGCAGCGGGCGGTGTGCGCCGGGCCGGAGCGGCCCAGCCCGCTGTGCGCACCTTGAGCAGCTGCTGCGTGTCCTCCGCCATGCGGCCCTTGCTCGGGATCGCCATCCGCAGCGTGGTGCGCTCGGTCGGCTTGGCGTGCACGGGCGCTGCGCGCGTGCGCAGGGCAGGCCTCAGCATCGGCAGCGCCGGGGGGCGGGCAGACGCCGCAGGCGGGGCGTCCCGGCAGGCAGGAGCGGAAAGATACCAGGCGGCGGGTGCGCACGCGCGTCCGCAACCTGCCGGTTGGAGAGGCCGGCATTGACCCGCAGCTGCCGCCGCGCTACCCAGGCGCGCGGCCGCCTGCACGAGACAGGCCGCGCCCAGGCCGCCAGCGGCAGGTTTGGGCTGGCCTGCTCCGGCCGCGCCGGAGTGCCGCTCTGGCGAGGCTGCCGCGTTTGCAGCATCGTGAGTGTGGGGGCCCGCAGGACCTCGTCTTGCCCTGGTCACAACTACAAGCGTCCGTGGTGTGTGCGTGGGCAGGACACCGTGTGCAATCTGACGCCCTGCCTAGCGTTCCGGGGTGATCTATGCAAGCATAACAGCCCCGGCTGCAGTGCACGTAACAGTGGTCGAGCCGGGCACCAACGGGGCCTGGCTGGATGCGCTGGAGGGGCAGGTACTGCTGAGGCTCAGCAGCTGAGCGGAACTCCTGGATGCCGACAGGGTTGCACGAGGCCCTTTGTCTCCTGGCGCCCAGCTGCCGCCAGGTGCGGCCCCAAAGTTGGCTGCACGGCAGTTACTCCGCCCTTTATTGTATCCGAAGTGCCGGCCGTAGTCCTTCTTGCAGTTGATGCACTCGTCCACGCACGGCCCGGCTTGAGTACTGGCAGGAGTGTGCCTCCTTCAAGAACACGTATCCAGGCTCCTTGCGCATGCCCTTGCACACGCGGCAGCCGTTATGATGCCGGCTGTACTGCGCTTTGCGCAGCCGTGCGTGGCCGGGGAGAGCCTGTGCCTGCTACCGATGCCATGGTAGTGCAGCGCAACCGCCAGGGGAGACTCAGCACGCTGATCGCTTGTGCCAGCAAGGGCAAGCGCATGCGAACACGCCAGCGCTGCGTTGAGCCTGAAAAGGCGGTGTCGCGGTTCGGCGTGTGCAAGGAGCCTGCATACGTGTTCTTCAAGGAGGGCCAGTCCTGCTAGTGTACCAGGCCGGGCTGTGCGGACCCGTGCACATCTGCAAGAAGGAGTATGACCGGTGCTCCCTTCGATGCAGCGCAGGGCAGGAAGGGGAAGTGACGGCAAACAGGGAGCAGCTTTGCTTGGCTTCTTCGGGAGTTGTATTGCGTTTCTTATCCTCAGCTTGCAAGGTACTGTTGCCTTACGGCGCGCCTGCCCAGCACGTCCGCCACCCAGCACTTTTTTCTTGGGTCTCTGTGTGTGGCCGCGTCCTGTGTCCGCGCCGCAGACCGCCTCAAGTTCCTGGTGAGGGCTGAAAGCGGCCTGTATGTTGCCTCTCTTCCTTTACTTTGCGTTACTGTAGCTCCTAAGTTTTTGACAGGTTACACGCCCTGTAAACCACTCAGTCGTTCTGGGCTGATCGCCTGCCAGGTGTGCTGGCTTGCTGCAAATTGAAGGCACACGCCGGCACAAAGCAACACGCCGGCAGTGTCGCGCAGCCCCCGCAGGCACGCGGTCCGCGGCGCAGCACTGCCGCGGCCACTTCTATACAGTCTGCTGTCACACACGGGCGTCTGCGGCTGCACGCAGCCTGCATCAGGGCAGAACTCAGGCGTGGAGGCGCCTGCATGGCCTGCGAGCGCCGCTGCGCCCGGGCGCTCCTGGCCCACACAGCAACCAAACCAGACCAGACCCAGCAAGCTCAAGCGAGCGCCCGGACGATGAGCAGGTCCCGCGCCAGCGCCCGGCGCTCGCGCTGCATGCCGCCGCCCGGCCCGGCGAGCGCGGCCGCCGGCGCCATCGGCCGCGGCAGCGAAGCCTCGGCCGCGCGGGCGGCCACGGCGCGCGCGCGCGACGCCGGCCGGCGGCGCCCGTCGCAGCCGAACAGCTCGCCGCGCAGCCGGCCCCCGTCCGCGACCGCGCCGCCGGGCGGCGGGCCAGCCATCAGGCCGGTCCCCGCGCTGCGCGGCCGCACGGGCGCGCCGGCCGCAGGGCCTGCGCCAGCCAGTACGAGCCCCTGCTCGAGCTCCGCCACGCACGGCCGCCGTGCGCGCCGGCCCAGCGACAGCGTGTAGCAGGCGGGGAAGCCGGCGGCGTCGCCGAGAGGGTGCCAGGCGGCGGCCGCCGCGCGCGCGTCCGCGCCAGGCAGCGCGAACCAGAGCGCGCGGCCCTGCCCGGCGAATGTCGCGGGCGCCGGCGCCGGCGCCGGCAGGCCGGCCGCGTCGTAGCGCGCCTGCTCGAACGCGGAGCGGCCGGGCTGCGCGCCGGGCGCCGCCGAGGCTGGGCGCGCGGCGGGACCCTGCATGCGCGCGGCCGGCCGCTCGCCACCGCAGCGGGTGGCGGGCCGGCACGGCAGGCCGCCGCTGCCCTGGCCGTCATCTGCCGCCGCCGCCGCCGCCGCCGCCGCCGCCGCCGCCGCTGCCGCCGCCGCCGCGACCGCGGCGTCCGTCCAGGCGTCCGCGGGCGGGCGCGCAGGGCCCTGCCGTGCGGCCGCGAGCGCGCAGCCTGTCGCGCAAAAGCCCACCGCGCCCGCCGCCTCCCATGGCACCCATGCCTGCCCGGCCTCGGGGTCCGGCGACCGCGGCGTCGCCGCCGCCGGCGCCGCCGACGCGGGCCGGCCGGCGAGCGCGGCCCAGAAGCCGCGGCGAGCGCGGCCGTAGCCGGATAGGGTAGGGCGGAAGAGCGGCGCATACTGAACGTAGCCGTCCGCGCCGCGCAGGCTGCACCCCAGGCGCCAGGCCTGCGCGGCCGGCACGCCCACCTGCGCCGCGCCGCCGCACGTCGCAGCCGCGCGGGCCGGCCCGGCGGCGGGCGCCAGCAGTTAAACGCCTGCTGAGGGCGCCCCGCAAGGGGCAGCGCCGCCGCTAATCGCAACGCGCACCCGCGCGGATGCCAGCGCAGCGCCGAACTCGGCGGCCGTCAGCAGGCCGCTCGCGTCGCGGTCGCGCGCGCGCAGGGCGCGCCACAGCGCGCCGCTCGTCTCGCCGGCCTCCGCGCTCACCAGTGCGCGCAGCTCCGCGAGCCCGTCGTCGCCCGCGTCGCCGGGTGCGAGCGAGGTGGCCGGGGCGGCCACCGAGGCTGCGCGCGCGTCGCCGCCGGCGCCGCCGGCGCCGCTACAGCGCCTGGCGCGCCGCGCCCGGCTGGCGCCGCGCGCGCGCCTGCCGCGCCCTGGGCCGGAGAGCGATTTGCAGCGCAGCAGGTGCTGCGGCCCGGTGAGGGACGGCACCTGCTAGTGCACGGCGGCGCCAGCGCCGCCCCGCGCGTGGCAAGTGGAGGCCGCCGGGCCGCGCCGCGCACGTCGCTGCAGTCCAGCGCGAGGTCACGCGCCGCGGCCAACCGGCGCGCCTGGCGCGCAGCGCCCGGCTGCAGGCCCGGCACGGCCGGCAAGGCTGCGCCGGCTGGTCAGGCAGCAGGTTGCGCGCACCCGCGCTGCCGGCGCCTGCGCGCGCGGCGTGCGCGGCTTCGGCGGCGGCGGCAGCGCAGGCTCCGCCGCCGGCGCAGGCTCCGCTGTGACGTGCTGCGGCTGCGGCGGGCACGCGCCGCGCGCGCGCCGTGCCGCGCGGCGCAGGCCGGCGCTGTCGGCCGCTGCCAGCGCGCTGCTGGGGCGCGCCGCGTGCAGGCGCGTGGCGCAGCAGCTCAGCGCGGCGCCTGCGTCCGGCGCCTGCGGGGGCGCGCAAGCGGTGGGCGGTCCTGCTTGCGTGTGACCCCGAAGCGGGGGGAATGGGGGGGGCGGGGGGGGGTGCCTCCGGCGCGCGCCTGCAGCGGCGCGTCCGCTAGGTACCACGCTGCGCTGCGCGGCCGCTCGCCTATGAAGCGCCGCCGCGTGCGCCGCTCTGCGGGGCCGCGCGCCGGCCACTCGCCGTCGTGCTGGGCCATACGCAGGGCGGGCGGCGAGAGGCGTGTGGCAGGCGTCGGCTGTGTGCACCCAGCCCAGCGCCCTGTGCTCCCGCCCGGCGGGCAGGAGCACGCGCCGGAGGCTGGCGCTCTCAGCAGCCTGTGCGCCTGCACGCTGTCAGCAGCGTGGCTCCCTCCTCGGTCGCTGCTTGCCTGCGTTCCCTGCCCGCCAGGGACAGGGCTGCCCCGGCTGGTGGCAGCCGCGCCTCCCTCCGCTGGTCCTTGCGCCCTTCCACAGAGCGCCGGCCCGCGGCCACCGCCCCTTCAACCCCACTTCCCTGCGCGGCGTGGCTCGGCAGCCGCTCTGCAGGCCACCCGCCTGCCCAGCTCGCGGTCCTACAGCGGCTACCAGGCCCGTCCTGGTACTCCCGCCCGGGCACTGCGTCAATACACGCTGCTGCGAGGTGAAGCGCTGTGAGCTGAGAGTGCAGCAGCGGGCCCTCCTGCGCAGTACGCCGGGCCGCTGCGCCGGTCCTCCCGCGCACACTCCCTGCAGAGCCAAGGGTGATGAGCGCTGCGGGCTCTCATGCTCGGGCTACCTAGCGCGCAAGCTGCCTGGCTATGCCCTCCAGCGCGCTCCCGCCAAGCGAGGAGGCAAACGGGAGAAGTAGGGTCCTCACCGGGTCGGGCTTGCCCGCCTCGCGGCCAGCTCCCGGCTCTGACTTGTCGCCAATCCCCACCGCACGCTGGGGACAGGCTGCAGGCCAGACCAGGCCCTACAGCCTGCGACCCCAGATCCGTCCGGCTGGCGCTGCGTGGCTCCCGATCGAGCCGGACCCCGGGCCGGCCCGGGGCAGCTCAGCTCGCCGCGAGGCCACGGGCGGGGCTGCGGCGCCGCGCAATGACGCGGGCTGCCGCGTGCCCCCGCGAGCCGAGCGCGCCAGCGGAGGCGCGCAAGGCGGGCGCGCCGCCAGCGTCGGGGCCGAAGGCCAGCTCCGTGGCGTCGCTTATCACCTCAACGACGCGTGTGAAGCGGCGGGCAGGCGCGCGCTGCGTGGGGCGCCCCTTGCAGCATGGCGGGGGTCCTCCACCTGTGCTGCGCCCGGGCACGCGGCGACTCCACCGTGGGCCAAGCTGTGTCGTCCGGCCCGCGCTGGCACGCGACGGCCTGCATGCAGGGCTTGTGCACAGTATGGCGCGTGCGCGCGTGCATGGTACAGTTGGGTCCGCGCCGGATGTGTGCCTGCTCGGGGTGCGAGCTGCTGCGCACTGGCGCACCGCACTGCTGGGCAGCGGGGGCAGGGCGGCAGCGATTGTTCCATCCTCGGTCAGGCAGCCGCTCATGCGCAGGTGGCAGGATGTTACGCGCCAGGGCCTCGCAGTCAGTGCTGCTGGTCACTGGCAGCCCTGCTGAGCGCGCTCTGGCGTCCTGCATGGGATGTGCCCGCGCGCGCCGCGAAGCAGCACTAGGGCGCCTTGCCCGCGTCGCTGTACCGTGGTGCCGGCCAGCTGCCGCCGGGGTCAGCGCCCGGCGGCAGCTGGCCGGCGTGCTGCAGCCACCGTGAACGAGCACGCGCCGTCATTGTCGCGCCCTTGCAGTCTATGTGCACGAAGCTGAGCCTCTCCCCCGGCTGCGGCGCAGGCGCCGCGAGCGAGGCGCCGCAGGCCAAGCGACCGGCCACGCAGGCGGAACTGGCGCGCCTGCGCACGGTGCGGTCCCCCCGCTTCTCGCGCGCGTGCGCACTGTTCACCTCCTGGCACCAGCGGCGCTGAGCCGCGGCGCGTCCCTGCGCGCAGGCAGACGCCGGTCATGCGGAGCGCGCCGAGGCGGCCCGGGCCGCCGGCGCAGCGGCGGAGCGGGGGCAGGCCTCGGCGGTGGCGGCGCGCGGGGCAACGGCAGCGCGACCGGGCGCCGGCCGCGCCAAGACCGTGCTCGGCAACCTGTTCTCGCCGGTGCTGACGCTGTTCAATGGCGGCGCCTGGGACGGCGACGGCGGCGCGCCGCCCGCAGAGCAGGCGCGCGACGCCCTCCGCCGCCGCGCCCCAGATTATGGCGCCTGCCGCGAGGAAGAGCTCTTGCTGCGGCGCGAGCGTTGCTCGGCGCTGTCGGGTGGAGCGCCGCCGTTAGCCTGGCTGTTGCAGCGCGAGGCTTGGCCCGATCCGGTGGCAGATTAATATGGCGCTGTGCGCAGGGCTGCGCCGACGCGGCGGCGGGCGAGGCGGCGGGCGGCCTACGCGCGAGCGGCGGCTGCTCCGAGAACGCGGCGGCGGAGCGGGCGGCGGGCACGGGCGCCGGCGCACCGCCCACGCCCGAGGTGGCCGCCTGCAGCGGCGCGTCCGCCGGGTGCTCGGCCGGCAACGAGAGCGAGAGCGACACGTGCGTCGACGAGCGCGCGCTGTGCACGCTGGTCTCCAGGCGCGCCCCGGGAGCGGGGCAGGGGGTCGGGGCGGCGGCGAGCGCGCGCGCAGCGGCCCTACTGCAGAGCGGAGGGAACTGAGACGACTGGGGCGGGGCAGGCACGCGCGTGAGAGCACATAGCTGGGGAGTGAGCGCTGGGTGGCCCCCACGTCTGTTTCGCAGAGGCTGCGCCGGCTGCGCGCCGGGGGCGGCGGCCCGAGCGGGCGGGGTGCGCTGCGTGCAGGGCGCCCGAGCTCGAGTACGGCGCGGTGGCGACCTTTGAGGCGTATGACGAGGAGTGCCTGGAGTTCGACCCCTACGCGTTCATCAAGAGCCTGCCGCCGCTGGCTGACGTGGTGCCGCCCGCGCGGCCGGCGCCGCTGCTGCCGCGCCAGACGCGGCGCTGCCCGCGCAAGACACTCGTGCTGGACCTGGACGAGACGCTGGTGCACAGCACGCTGGATGCGTGCGACGCGCCGGACTTTGCGTTCAGCGTGGCGTTCGCCGGGCGGTCGCACACGGTGCACGTGCGCCGCCGCCCGCACCTGGCCGCCTTCCTGGAGGCGGCGGCCGCGCTGTTCGAGGTGGTCGTCTTCACCGCCTCGCAGAAGGTGTACGCGGAGCAGCTCATCAACGTGCTGGACCCCGGCAGGCGCGGTCCCGCACGCTTGCCGTGCCCGGCCCGTGGGCAGCCTGCAGCGCTCCTTGCGGGTTGTCTGCGCGGGGAGCGCGGGCACAGTCGCGAAAGGGGCGCTCGCAAGCGCGCTGTGATTGTGGTTAGACCTGAGTTTGCTGGAGCGTCGGGTGATGGTTGAGATCCAGTGGGAGCTGGTGGTCTACGAGGTGCGGGTGTGACGCTGGGGCCGCGCGCGCAGGCGGCTGATCCGGCACCGCGTGTTCCGCGACTCGTGCGTGCTCGTGGACGGCAACTACCTGAAGGATCTGAGCGTGCTCGGCCGCGACCTCGCCTGCACCGCCATCGTGGACAACTCGCCGCAGGCGCGGCCCCCGGCCCGCGCAGCAAACGCCCGCCCGCTCGTCACCTGTGCCGCTGATAGGCCACAGCAGGGAGGCTGCATCAGGACAGGTCGCCGCGTGCGCGCTTGCGCCGCGCGCCCGGGGTTTTCCAGCGAGGCGGCGCGGAGCGCGACGCGGGGCGGCCGGCCGCGCAGGCGTTCGGCTTCCAGCTGGCCAACGGCATCCCGATCGAGAGCTGGTACGACGACGAGGGCGACGACGAGCTGCTGCGCCTGCTGCCCTTCCTGGAGCGCCTGGCGGCGGCCGACTGCGCCGACGTGCGGCCGCTGATCGCCAACGCGTTCAAGCTGCACCAGCTGGTCGCGCGCGCGCCCTCGTTCCCGCCGCTGTGAGTGGCGCGGGCGGCGCGCAGCTGGGCAAAGGCACGGCTGTGCCTGTGTTGCCGGCTAGCCGGGGTAGCATAGGTACCTGGTTGCGCGCATTCAGGCGCATGCGCCCAGGCAGGTGATCCGCTGCGTGTTATCGGCGGCGTAGGGCGTTCGTGTACACACAGACATTAAGGTGCTTGGGCGTCCTTGTTTGCCGTGCGGCGCTTGCAGAGGTGTGCCTCAGGCTCGCATACTAGGTTGCGCCAAGTTGCGCCAGGGCCCTGATCGTGTCATTGGCTGTGCTTTACGTGAGGGGCGTTACTTGAGGGACGAGGCCGCAGCAGCCCGCGCGGGGTGAGCCAAGCTGCTGTGGTTGCTAGCGAGCAGAGAGCGTGTGTCGGCAGGGCGGCAGGAGGGTGGTAACGTGCCTTCGTTGTTGCAGCTGCGAGCGTGTGTACGTGGAGGCTGCTCAATAGGGTGCAGCAAAGTTTCAGGGCATGTTGGCGTGAGGCTGAGGGCGCCCCCGCTTACGCGGGGCGCATGTGACAGGCAGGCCTGGTGTTTGTGTCGAGGTGCAAGCAGCTTACAGCAGGACACAGCGCATGCAGTCGCGTCTTTTGCTGGGCTCCCAATCCCGACACACCCGCACACGCCTCATATGTTGTACACACACGCGCAGGCAACGCGCCTTGCCACTTCAAGACAGAGAGACAATTCCAAATACAACGCGCAACAGCAACACCCCACACAGGCTTTCTGAAGTAATGGCTTGCCACCAGGCACCCAGAGCCTGGCAGGCTGGCGCCCACCTCGGCAGGCTCTCAAGCCTTGTCTAACCTCCTGGCCGCCGCGTCCGACCAGGCGTAGTACCCGCTGGTGCCGGCCATTAGCGCGACGGTCGCAAACTGCGGCCCGGGCACCCCCCGCGTCAGCGCGGCGCACTTCTGAAACGCGCGCTCTGCGTGCGCGACACGCTCCGCGCACCTGAAAGCCAACACGCGCTCGCATCATCTGCTGCGACAGCTGCGAGTTGCCCTGCACAACAGGCCGCAGTCAGCGGGCTGCACGCGGTGCCCGTCTGCTGGCGTCCGCGCGCGAAAGTGGCCGAGCGCAGAGCCGTGCGAGCTGCGGGGGAGCGCGGGCGGGCGCACCCGCTTGAACGCCACGAGGCCCGCGCATAGCACGCCCGCCGTGGCCACAGCGCCGACCATGACGAGCGGGTTGCGCCGCTTGGGCGGCGCCACGTCGTCCTCATAGGTTGAAAAGTCCATAGCCGGCCCGCCGCGCGCCGGGCCCTGCTGCCCTGCTGCTAGCCGCCAGCTGCCGCAGCGCCAGGGAGTGAGCAGGCGGGCTCTCAATCTGTGGTAGCAGTGCAGCAATCTCGAATACCACTGAGCTGTTGCACAACTGCTCCTCTGTACTGCGCACAGAGACCTTTAACTGCTATGGAGCACCACTCCGCAACACTGCTGGCCCACAGCAGTCTCAACCCTACAGAGTGGTTACAAGGGTAGGCTGCGCAGAAGTGCTCCGAGGTAGGTGCTCTGCTGTTCCGGAGCTATTTAATAGTTGACCCCTGATATAAAGTCGTTCCTTACTGAGCTCAGTGAAAGAAGGCTAATACCACTAATGCTTGCATCGCAGCAAGCATTGTCACGCGGTGCCCGCCCTGAGCTCGCTGCCCGCCGCATAATAGTCTGCGGGGCTCACGTCCTTGGCGCCCCCAAAGGAGTCCAGCAGCCGCACAGACGCGACGTGCAGCTCGTACAGGGTGAAGCCGTGCGAGGCCGGCCAGCCCCGCATCGCGGGGTGCCTGCTGAAGAGCAGGCGCGCGGCCTCCGCGCGGCCGGCGCGCGGCACGGGCAGCAGCTCGCCCGCCAGCGACACCTTGGCGCACGAGGGGTCCTGCGCAGGCGCCGAAACCTCCGCGGCCGGGCACGAGCTTGCCAGCGTGTGGCAGGAGTTAGACAGCCAGTGCAGCGCGCCTGCGGGTCCTTGCCCAGGCACGCGCCGGGCAGCTGCAGCTCGCACAGCGTCAGGCTCGCGCTGGCGTTGGCCGCCGCGTCCTGGGCGGAGGCGTCGAACGCGGTCAGGTAGAAGAGCAGCCTGCCGGTCGGCTCGCCCGCCCCGCCGTCGGCAAAGCTTACCGCGTTCCTGCAGCGCAGACGGTGCTCAGGCCGGGCCCAATGCCTGTTCCCTGCCTGGCGCGTGCGCTGTGCGTGCGCGCCCGTAAGGCGAGCCGTGCAGGTGCTCGCTGAGCGTCGCCAGCGTGCCCCACGCCACCTCGTGCACGAGCCAGCGCGCGACCTGCGCCGACTCCTCAACGGGCGGCTTGCCGCTGAGCGCCGCGCCAGCACCTGCGAGCACTGCAGTGCATGCCAGCATGCACACTATCCGCGCCATCCCGCCTGCTGGGGTGGCACGCCCACTGCTAGGTAGGAACAGTCCCCAAGTGCCAGGAGGGCCAGGAGCGTCAGGTGGCCTTCGTAGAGCACCAGCACAGGCAGAAACCTCCACGGCAAGCCCCAGCGAGCCCCTGTGACGCAGCAGCAGCAGCGGAGGCCTTGAGAAAGCGGACGTAAGTGATAAACACACGCGCCCTCTCACAGTAGAGAGCACGAGCTGCGCAGACCGGGCAGGGCAGGTCGTGCATGGGAGCGCGCCGCCGCCGCCTGAACAAAGCGCTTGCGGCCGGGCAGGAGCCGGGCGCTGACTACTTCGACGAGCCCACGCAGCGCCAGGCCCCACACCGCGGCAGGGCGGCCGCGGCGCTGGCAGCGGACGGCGCGCTTGGCCGCTCCGTCGCGCTCGCGCTGTGCGCGCTGCTGTGCGCGTGCGCCGTCCTGCTGGCCGTCCACCGCGCGCTGACGGCTTGACCGCTCTGCGTCCCCGGTGAGGCAGCGTTGTATTCGTCTGCCGCCGCCCGTGCGGTCACAAGCCGGCGGGAGAGCGGGACGGCCTGCGCGGCCTGGCAGGTTGATGGCAGCGGCGCCCAGTGGGTGGGTGGAGGACGTTTTGGTCGGCGCGCTCGCTCCCGGCGTGAACGTGCGCGCCGCGCCCGCGCCGCTCGCCCCCCGCGCGTCGCCTGTCACCGCGCGCCGAGCGGCGTGACGACCACCCGCCGGCGCGCGCGCGCAGACCCCGACCGTCCTGCTGCTGAACGCGGCGCTGCTGGGCTGCATCGCATCGCTCGGCGTGCTGCTGGCGTTGGCGGCGCAGGCCGCGCCCGCGCTCGTGCCGCACGTAGCGTTCCTGCTCGTGCTCGCCACGGGCCTGCTCGGCCTCATCAACTGGCGCGCCCCTCGGCGCCCGGCGAGGCTGTCTCCTACCGCCAGCCTCCACACTGGCCTGCCCTGCAGGCAGCGGATGGCGCGCTGAGCTGACGGGCGCGGGGCTGCCGCCCCGCGCGCAGGTTCCTGGCGCAGGTCGGGACGGTCGACGCGCGCAAGCAGCGCCGGCAGCTGTTCGGGCCGCAGGGCGCGGGGCCGCAGGGCGCAGCAGCGCCGCGCGCGGCCGCCGCCGGCAAGGCCGAGTGACGGCCCCGGCGGGCGGGCGGCGGAGCTCCGCTCGGCGATGCGGGCGCGCGCCGCAACGCGTGCCGCCTGGGCGCTGCAGCGCGCCGGGGCGGCGGGTCCCGGCGCCGCTCGCGCGCAGCGCATGAGCGCGGCGCAGCCGCCCGAGGAGGCGGCAGCCGCGCCGCCCGCTGGCCCGCGCCCTGCCTCGCAGCCGGCCGGGCGCGGCGGCGGCGCGGCGGCGGCGGCGCAGCATGCGGCAGCGCCCTGCGCCGGGCTCGCTGCGGCGGCAACGGGTGTGCCGCCGGCGGCCGACGCGGGCGGCCGTGCCGGGGCGGCAGCGCGCTCGCCGGCAGCTGAGGCTCTGCGGCCGCCGAGCGCCGCGCCTGCGGCGGGCGGGGCGCCGCGGCGCCATGGCGGCGGCCTGTCTTGTGGCACTATGGCGGTCGCGCTGTCCGGCGGCGTGGACTCGGCCGTCGCGGCCATGCTGCTGCAGCAGCAGGGGTGCGCGCGCGCGCGCCTGCAGGCGCCCTGCTGCCCGACCGCCGGCCGGCCCTGCTTCGGCCAGCGCTGGACAGCTGTGCTCAGCAGAGGGTCCCCGCCGGCACAGAGCCGGCCCCGGTCCTGACGCGAGAGCCAGGCAGGCGTGCCCTGTTTTCTGCCGCAGCGGATGCGCGACAGCGCCCCAGTGGGCGTCCGGGCAGCGAGCCGGCGGCGCGGGTTGGGCGCGTCGCTGGGCGGCCGCCGAGCGGGCGCGGGCGCAGCCTGGCGACGCCGGCGCGCCGCGCGCAGGCACGAGCTGGTCGGCGTGTTCATGCGGAACTGGGACGAGGCGGAGGAGGCGGGCGCGCCGGGCGGCTGCGGCGAGGCAGACCTGGGCGCCGCGCGCGCGGTCGCGGCGCAGCTGCGCATCCCGCTGCACGAGGCCGACTTCACTGCGCAGTACTGGCACGACGTGTTCACCGACTTTGTCGCGCAGGTGCCGCCCGGCGCATACCATAGGGCAGCCCCGACCTTATCCCTGTCTGCGAGGGGGGGCGCGCGCGCCCCGCCCTGCACGCTCCCGGGGTTGTTGCGCACAGCTGCCATGCTGGGGCCGGGCGGGGCTGCGCCTGCGCCGCTGTGCAAGCAGCACAGGTGCGCCAGGCGCCGGGACTGCACCGCAGCAGCGCTCTGCGCTCCTGAACCCTGTCGTACCAGCGCGGGCCGCTGCCCGCACCCCCCAATGAGCGAAGTGGCGCGCGCTGACGCCGCGTGCGCCCGTGCGGCGCAGGCGGGCCGCGGCCTGACGCCCAACCCGGACCTGGCGTGCAACCGGCACATCAAGTTCGGCGCGCTGGCGGCCTGGGCGGCCGCGCGCGGCGCCGACACGCTGGCCACCGGCCACTACGCGCGCCTGCGGCCCTGCCCGCAGGGCGGCCCGCCGCAGCTCCTGCGCGGCCTGGACGCCGCCAAGGACCAGTCGTACTTTCTGGCGTCGGTGCCGGGCGCGGCGCTCGCGCGCGCGGCTTTCCCGCTCGGCGGCCTGACCAAGGCGGCCGTGCGGCGGCTGGCGGCCGACGCGCGCCTGGCGCCCGCGGGCCGCCGCTCCAGCGCTGGCATTTGCTTCATCGGTGCGCGCGCGCGGCGGGGCGCTGCTTTGGATAGGTCAGAGCGCCGCCCCAGCGCGGGCATCTGCTTCATCGGTGCGCGCGCGCGGCGGGGCGTTGCTCGGGATGGGTAGCGCGCCGTCCCAGCCCGGCACGCTGCGTCGCTTTGGGAAGGGCGCCCAGGCGTCCGGACGCAAGGTGCACAGGGCGCCCGGCCCTGCCTTGCTGTGGGAGCCGCCTGCTGGACGGCGTCGCCCCTGTCCGCACAAGCTTATGGAGCAGCACAGGTGGCCACTGCGCCGCGCTGGACAGCGTTGCATACCGCGCTCCAGGCGGCTGCGGCGCGGCCCCAACCGTAACCGCAAACTTGCGGCAGGCCGCCGCAAGTTTGGTGACTTTTTGGAGGGCTACGCGGCGCCGCGCGTGGGCCGCTTCGCGGACGTCGACACCGGCGCAGACCTCGGGCCGTGCGCCAACCTGGCCGCCCTGACGCACGGCCAGTGCGCCAGGATCAGCGGCAGCGCGCAGAGGCGCGCCGCCCTTCGCCGCGGTTGCCCCGGGCAGCAGCAGGCGCCTGCGTGCAGACGCTGCTCTGCACGCGGTGGTGCGGGGCAAGCGTTCGTGCGCGCCGGCAGACGCGCAGTGACCGGGAGGGTGGCGCTCGTCACAGAGGAATCGAATGCTCCGTGGGAGGGCTGCATGTGGGGCGTGGCCGGTGTGAAGTCCAGGGCAGACAGCCGGTGGGAGGTCTTCTGGTCTTGGCGAGAGCGCTTAGGGTCAACAGCATAGGGTGGTGCGGGTGCCTGCTGCCGCCGCGGAGGCGCCGAGCACGGCGACGCTGGCTGGGGAGGCGAGGCGGCGGGGGCGGCGGCGCGGCGCAGGATGTATGTGGCCGGCAAGGACCTGGTTGGCGGCCGCGCGTGGGTGGCCGCCGGGCACGCGCACACGGCGCTGTTCAGCGGCGCCGCGCTCGCGGGCGCGCCACACTGGGTGGCCGGCGCGCCGCCGGCCGCGCTGGCCGCCGGGCGGCCGCTGCGCTGCGAAGTCCAGGACCGGTGCGCGGCCCGGCGCGCGGCGGGCCCCGCCGCTCGCGCCGCCGGCGCGCCTGGAAATTGCTGCGCCCGTGCCGGCGCCACGCCACGCGCCGCCCGCGCCCCTCTTTCCCTGCCGCGCGTGGGAGGCGCTGCCAGGCCTGTCCCGGGTCGGGCGTTGCCGGCCGCGGTGGCGCCTGCCCGTTGCATGTCCCTGGGGCTCCGCTGCCCACTGCGGGGGCGCACCGCCGCGCAGCTACCGGGAGGCGGCGGCCGCGTGCGCGGTGCTGCCGGCGGCGGCCGCGGCGCCGCTGGCGCGCAGCGCGTTTTGCCGCCCGCTGCCCGAGGACGCCGCTGCGGCCGCGGCCGCCCAGTCGGACGGCCTCCAGGCGCGCCCCCGGCGCCGGCTGCCGTGCGCGAGCAGCGCCCTCCAACCCGCCCCGCACGCGCTCGCTGGCCGCGTGACCGGCGGGAGCTGCGTGGGCTGATGCGCCGGCGGCGGCGCCAGGTGGCTTTCGACCTGCCGGTGCGCGCGGTCACGCCGGGGCAGGCGCTGGTGTTCTACGACGGCGAGGTGTGCCTGGGCTCCGCGCCCGTGCGCGCGCCCGGGCGCACGCTCCACGAGCGCGGCCTGGCGCTGCCGGCAGCGGTGGCTGCACGGGCGGCCGCTGCCGCGCGCGCGCCGGCGCGCGAGGAGCCCGGCGGCGGCACACCCGGCGCGGCGCAGCCCCCGCCAGGACATGCCCAGCGGGGCCCGCTCAGGGAGGCCGCCGTTCGGGAGCAGTGGGCAGCGAGCGACGCCGCGGGCGGCGTCGCGCGGCGCTTCGGCGAGGCGGCATGCTGAGCGCAGGTGCTGCGTCTGTGTGTTTTGTGCGCGCGCCGCATGTAAAGGCACTGTTGCATCTCTGGAGGGTGCATCACGCACAGCTGTGCAGCCCGGCACATGGCACATGGCTCACAGCTCAGCGGCACAAGGCAAGCAGAGCCTTGGCTGCCACACAAAGCAGAGCTCCTGGTTCCCCACAGAGGGCGACTGGCAGGCGCCCGGGGACCGCCGCGCCGCCCATGGCCGCACGCCGCGCCTTGCTCAGCGCATGCAGGGCCGCCCTGCTCGGCCCGCCCGCATGCGAGCCCGCCGCGGAAGCGTGGCTGGGCGCCGGGCGCGGCCTCGGCGGGAGCCTGAGGAGCTGCGTGCGAGGCGTCAAGCGCCAGGCCAATGAAGTGCGGCCTGCGGCCACGCCTGCAATCTTCCTGCGCCTGCGGCGTGTCCTGGTGTGCGCCGCCCGATGCGCTCTGGCTGACGGGCCGTCAGGCTGCGCCGCGCAGGTGAGGCCCGGCAACATCATCGAGAGCGACGGCCGGCTCTGCGAGGTGGTAAAGTTCACGCACGCACATGGCCACGGCCGGCAGCTTGGGAACGTGCAGGCGCGCGCCCGCCCGCGCGCCGCCGCGGCCGCGGCTCAGGCCACGGCGCGCAGCTCCCCGCGCCGCAACTGCCGGTCTCGCTCAGGGTTAGGGTAGGTTCAGGAGTAGGGCAGGGTATAAGGTGAGGCTCAGCGGCGCGGGCGCGCGGCGCGGCAGATGGAGCTGTGCGACCTGGCGCGCGGCAGCAAGGCGTCCGGCCGCTGGCGGCCCGACGACGCCGTGGAGGTCGTGCGCCTGGAGAGCAAGCCCTTCCAGTACCTGTACAGCGAGGGTGCGGGCAGGGCCTCCCGGCCTGGCGTGCGCGGGCGGCGGCGGCGCGCCCGAGGGCCACGGGGCGCGGCGCTCACGCGCGGCGCGCGCGCGCGCCCTGCGCAGACGGCGGCCTGCTGGTCATGGACCCGGTCACGTACGAGCAGCGCAGCGTGCCGCGCGGCCTGCTCGGCGAGCGCGCCGCCTGGCTCGTGGAGGGCGCCACGCTGCAGCTCAGCCTGCACGGCGACGACGTGCTCGCAGGCGCGGCGCCCGCCCTACCCCTGCGCCTAGGCCCGCGCCCGGCCGCGCGCCCCCGCCCTGACACCGCGCGCGTCGTGCAGGCCAGCTGCCGCCCACGGTCACGCTCGAGGTGCGGCGGCGCCCCCGCCCCTGCTCACCCCTCTGTTCTGCAGCAGGCTCGGGTTCAAGCGTCCGTGCCGCAGGTGGTGGACGCCAGCCCGCCGGGCGACAAGGGCGGCAGCGTGTCGGCCAGCTACAAGCGCTGCACGCTCAACAACGGCGCGCAGGTGCGCCGCCGCGTCGTAGGCCGCCCGGAAGCGGCCGCCGTTGGCAGCAGCCACTGCGGGCATGCGCGCCCACACGCGGTGCGCCGCGCAGGTCATGGTGCCGCCGTCCATCGCGGAGGGGCACAGCATCGTCGTCGACACGCGCGACGGGTCGTTCTTGCGGCGCGCCGGCGTCGGGGACTGACCGCTGGGCCCGACCTGGCCGGGCGCGTGGCGCGACGTGCGGCGGTGCATGCTGAAATGCATGCGGCGGCGCGAGCTGAAATGCAGGCGGCAGCGACCTGAAATGCATGCGGCGGCGCGACCTGAAGTGCATGCGGCAGCGAGCTGAAAATGCATGCACATGCGATATGATAGCACTGCTCATCCACAGATGTGGTGCTCCTTGCAGCATCTGGCAGGCCCCCCATCTGACAGGCCCCCCCCTCAGGGGCACTCTGTAACGAGCCTGCATGCGCAAAGTGATTCACCAGACCGGCCCTGTCTGCCGCACCAGGCGCCGCCCAGTACGCTCGCAGATCTGGCCAATCTGCGCGCTCTCCCATACAGACATCTGACGCGGAAACACTGCACTGAAATACTCCTACACAGTGTGTCCTGCTGCGGCGGACGCTGCATGGCGCCGCGCAACGAGCCGGCGCCAGGCGGCCACCGTCTGAACACATCTACGGGCCGCGGACTGCCCTCCGCGCTATAACACACGGGCTACAAGCTACAGGCGGCGTCGCAGCGCCTCACGCGGGCTACAAGCTACAGGCGGCGGCGCGGCGCCTCACGCGGCCTCCGAGAAGGCCGGGCACGCGCTGGCGAGCGGCGCGTCCGCCCAGCGCCAGGCGGCGGCGAGCTCCGCGCGTGCGGCCGCAGCCTCAGACGCGCGGCCCTGCGCGGCCAGCGCGGCCGCCAGCCCGTGCAGCGCGTAGCCGGTGGCCGGGTGCTCCGCCAGGTCCTCCCGGAACACCTGCCGCCCCGGGGCCCGCCCCGGCGTGTCGGGCCGGCCGGCTCTCACAAGCCTGCGCTGGGCGGGGCCGGCGCCGCTGCGCGAGCGCATGCATGCAGGCGGCGCCGCCGGTCCGCCCTCCATGCGCTCGCTCCTTGCTCGGAGCACAGGCCGGCCCCGCCGTGGCCGCGGGGCAGGGTAAGCAGGCAGGACTGCGGCGGGCTCCATGCGACCCGCCCAGGGCAGGGCCAAGGCTGCGACGGCCCGAAGCCCGGAGCGGCGGCAGGGGCTGCGGAGGCGCAGCGCCGTGCGCTGGGATATGGACCTGCTCGGCGGCGGCGGCATCCGCCGTCGCGTTGAGCAGCAGCCAGCCGAGGCAGTGCCGTGAGGGCTGGTACCAGCGCGGCGGCTCGAAGTAGCCCAGGCCGTCCTCCACCGCCACCGCCTCCCGCAGCGCCGCCTCCGCTGCCTGCGCCAGGATCAAAGTTAGGGTCAGGCTCACGCGCGGCATCCCGCAGCGACTGGGAGTCCCGCGCGAGCGCACTGAGTGCAGCGCAGCCTGTGGCCGCTGGCCCTCCCCCGACGCCACGGCAGGCCGCACGCGGTGCGGCAGGCATGCAGGAGCAGCCCGCTCCCGTGCGACCCGACCAGAGCGCGTCTGGATGCGCTGCCCGGCAAGCCCCACAGGTTTCGGAGGCCGTCCGCAGGCGGGCGCCGCGCGCCCGGCCGCGCGCGCACCCGCGCATCGCCATGCAGGAGCGCCATGCGGCCGCGCGCGGTCGCGCCCGCGACGCGCGCCAGCGCCGCGTACTCGCACGCGTACAGGCCCAGGCCGCGCCCGCCCGGCGCCGGCAGCGTCGGCTCCTCCTGCTCCACAGCTGCCTCGGCCGCCTGCCGGTGCGCCAGGTCTACGTTCACTAACCTATCTACCCAACACGGCCGCCTGCCGCGGCGCCTTGCCGGCGCAGGCGCAGCCGCCCGGCTGCTGCCCGCCCTTGCGCGCCGGCCTCCCTCACAACACGGCGGGTCACTGAGAGCCGAGTGCAGTCCGCTGAGACACCATGCGCATGCCGGCGCCGCAGCGCGCGCGGCCTCGCCGGCCGAGCCAGCGCGCGGCCGAGCGTCAACAGCCCCCCAGCACTTACTTGCCTCAACCCGTGACGGGCGCGGCCCGCGGCGGGCGCGCCTGCAGCAGCGCCAGCTCGGAGTTGGCGTCGGCGGCAAGCCGCGCCGCGGCCGCGCCGCTGCCGCGCGCAGCCGCGCCGGCCGCGCGCGCGGCCAGCGCCAGCGTGCGCGCGTACCGGAACATGAGCGCCGCGTACTCGGGGCCGCCGCGCGCACACAGGCCGCGCGCCGTCGGTGGCGGGGGCCGCATCGCAAGCAGCGCGCTCCACCGCGCATGCATCACCTGCCCAGCGCCCGATCATGCGTGGTATGAGGCTGCGACAGGGCAGCGACAGGGCGGGCCGTGAGCGCCGGTCTCCCAGCGCTGCAAGCAGCCTCGGCTGGAACAGGCAAGCAGGCTGGGTGGCAGGACGGGCGCCGCGGGGGTCCGCGGGCGCCGGGGCGGCCGGCCCGGCGCAGCGCCACGGCCGGCGGTGGGCGCGGCGTCGAGCAGACCGGCCCCCGGGTGATCCTGGGACAGGGTAGGGGAGGGAAGGGCAGGCCGGCTCCATGCGCGCCTGGGACAGCGGCAGGTGCGTCCACTCGCGCGTGGCGTCGCCGTACGCGGCGGTCGCCAGGTCGTCCTGCATGCGCGCCAGCCGCCGCGAGTGCTCCTCCGCCAGCGCCGCCTGCCACGCGCGTGCGCGCGCGCTCGCTGGCGCCGCGCCCGCCGCCGCCGCCGCGCCAGCGCGCGGCGCCCACGACCGGCAGCAGCGCAGCTGGTACGGCGCGCGTCACGCAGGCAGGCCGGCGCCGAACCGAGCTGGGCGCTGCGCGTACGGTCGTGCGCGCCGCGCCGGCCGCGGGCGCACAGCGTGCGGGCTGGGCGGGCCCGCTCGCTCGCAGCGCGGGCGGGGCCGACGCGCCTGGCCGGCCATGTTGGCGGCGTAGATGAGCATGTCGGCGTTGTGCTCCACGCCGTACGGCGCCAGGCAGGCCGCGGCCAGTGCCGCATCCGCCTCGGCCGCGGCCTGATTCGCCACCACGGCGTCGTGGTAGCGCCCCACCCTGCGCGGCGCCGCGAGCGACCCGTAAGGGCGCGTGGACGCGCTGGCCGGGGCGGCGCCCCGCCGCCTGGCGCGCATGAGGATTGCTGCGCCGCTTACCACAGCACAGCGCGCCCAGCTGGGGCCCTGCAGCCAGGCAGGACCAGGGGGCAGCGCTCCGGGGGGCGCGGCGCGCGCCTGTTGTACGTGTGCCCAGGCATGTGCAGCAGGTGGCCCATGTGGCGCCGCCACGGCCCGGCGCCGTACGTCATGTTGGCCGCCGAGGCCAGCGCCGCTGTCGCGCTCAGGCCCGGCCCGCTGCGCGCCGCGGCACGCCTGTCTTTAACTCTCGCACGGCGCTGCGCAGGCAGCGGAGGCTGGCAGCATCCGTGGCCTGGCTCTGGCCGGGTGCGCGGGGGCCCGGGGTTCAGGGCTAGGGTAGAGGGTTAGCTCACGGGTGCGGGCTGGCGGCCTCGGTGAGGTGGATGGTCAGGTGATGCGCGAGCGGGTTGGCCGGGTCCAGGGCCAGCGCGGCCGCCAGCAGCCGCTCAGCCTCGGCCGCCTCGGGGCGCAGCGCAGGCGCGCCGGCCGCGTCCGTCGCGTGGTAGTCCCACTGCACGATGTTCATGAATGCCTCGGCGGCGATCGCCAGCGCGTGCGAGTCGCCGTGCGCATCGCCTGCGCGCCGCGCCGGGCGCTCGCGGCGGGGCGGGCGCTCGGGGAGGGTGCTTTGTGGTGCGGCGACATGCACTCAGCGCGCTGCGTCATCGGGTGTTCAGCAGGCGCTCCCGCTGGTGCAGCGCGCCAGAGCGCGCCCAGGCCCAGCGCGCTCTGGTCGGTCAGCTCCGTATCATCGCTGCCCTCATGCATGCCTGTCACGCGCGCGTCTCCGGGCTGCAACACTCCAACGGCAGTGGCGGTGTGGGCCGGGCCGGGCCCCTGGCACAAGCCGCTGGCGCCTGCAGCGCGCCCCGGGGCGCACCGGCTGCGCGCATGCCCTCGGCGTAGGCGCGCTCCGCCGCGTGGCGCGCCGGCTGGCGCTCGCTGCCGGGCGTGAAGCGCGCTTTGGCGGCCTCCGCATATGCCAGCTCGCGCGCAGCCAGCGGGTGGCCGCCGGCCGCCGCGGCGCGCGCCAGCTCCGCCGCGCGGCCGGCCGCGGCGGCCGCGTCTGCAAAGTGCTCCACGCCGAACGCGGGGAAGCTTGTCGCCTGCTCCACCACCGCCCTGCGAGCGCGCGCGCGCCCGTGTGCATAGGGTTTGGTGCAGGGTAGGTGTAGGGTCGGACACCGGCAGATTTCCGCACGGGCGCGCGCGCGGGCGCGCCTGTTGGCGCCGGGGCCCAGCGCATACGCACGGCCCCAGTGCGGCATGGCCGCGCCGGGGTCCGCGGCCGCCGCCAGGTCGAACGCGGCCAGCGCCTCCGCCTGGTTGAAGCCAAACTCCAGCAGCAGGCCCTGCGCGCGACCCGGGCGATGTTTAAGGCCCTTGGCCGCTCGGGAGCGCGGCCGGCTGGGCCGGCGGCGCGGGGAGCGGGCGAGACTGGCGCGCCTGGTTGAAGAGCAGCTGCGCCTCTTCGCTGGCGTGGATGCTGTGCGCAAACCCCTCGAGCGCCGGCGTGAACAGCGCCATGCGCTCCCGCGCGCCCGGCCGCCGGCAGGCGGCGCCGTGCGGCGCCCCTGCGGCGGCGCGGGTGCGGGTCGGGCCATCTGCTGCGCGCCCGCGGCGTGCGGGCCAGCGAGAGAGGGCGGCGCCGCACCTGAGCTCCTATGCTGCAGCCTGCGCAGCGCAAGCAGGCCCGCCAGCAGCAGGAGGCCGAGCGCGGCCGCAACCAGCGGACCGGCCTTCCTCCGCGCATCCCTGCCCCGCGCAGCACCAGGCACGGCTGCAGGGCGCGGCGCCGGGCCGAGCGCTGCACCGGCGCTGCGCGTCGGCGCGTCCGGCGGCACGCGCAGCAGACCTCCGAGAGCGCACACACAGCGTGGCGGACCTCTGCGCTGCGTGTTTGTTGCCGGCCGTAAAGTGCGCTGCGGGTTTGTCGCCGGCCGTCAAGTCGGACGCCTCCTGCGGCTTCATGCCGTGTGAGTCACATGGGCGGGCGCGGTCATGCACCATGACCGCGAGTAAAACCAGCCCGCATGCTCCCAGGTATAGCAGCAGTGTTGCGCCCTGTGTCACCGTCGCTGTTTCGCTGCAGTGGCCAAAACCATATACCACCATTGGGACCGAGCGGCATGCCAGTGCCACAACTGCGCAACCACAGCACGGCAGACCAAGCGCTGGGGGCGCACAGTGTCGTCGGTGGGCGCGCGGCGCCGGCGCGCCTCCGCAACCGCCGCCGCAAGCAGGCACGCGGACGCGCAGGCAGCCAGCAGCAGCGCGGTCAAGAGCACCATTGTCCACGGCTCGGACGGGCTGGCTAGGCCAGGAAGAGCGGCTCTCCTTGCTGCACTGCATCTGGTCATCAAGCTCGTGAGGTGGAGACCCTAGCTGAACGAGGTCTTCCATGGGGAGCTTGCCCGCGTCCGGCGTGGCTCGACCAGCCTCCGAGCACAAAAAGTACACCAGCAGCTCGAGACTGCCCTGCGGCGGGCTCTGCCACGGCTGCTGCGCTCACGGGATCAGAGTGGCTCAAGTTAGTTGGTAAAGGTCGCATCGGAGTCGAATAAAGCACATCGGACAGCGTTCCAGCGCGTGGGGCCCACGCACCTCCGAGGTGCGCGCAGAGGTGGGGGCGCGCGAGTGCTTGGCGAGCAGCACGTTGTCCGCAGCGGCTGTACAGCATTTGCATTGGGCAGTACATTCATGATGTCTCCGCTGCCCGCTGCCCCGCACACGTTGGGGCTGATGCACTCTCGACAGCTTGCCGTGCAGCGCCGCCCGGTCGCCCGAACCGAGCTGTGGCCGATGGGGCAGGTCAGCACGATGGCTGATGCTTTAGACCTGGGCATGCTCCGCCTGCCTTCCGCCCTGGCGCCGGAGTTCCCAATGGACCTGGACCTCATCGTCCCGGACTGGCTGCCCGAGGTGCCCAAGCAGCAGCAGGCGCGGCACCGATCCGCATCGCCCCTTGTTGGCGCCAGTACAACCGCGCTCGCCTGCAGCGGCGTCCTCTGGTTGGGCAGTGTAGCACCGAGGCGGCTGCGCGCGCAGGAGGCGGCGGCCGCGGGCGGTGCGGCGGACACGCCCGGCAAGCGCCTGCTGGAGTCCACCAGCCCCAAGGGCCCGCTGGCGCTGCGCCTGACGTCCGCCAGCGCGTCCGAGTCGGAGTCCGACGAGGACGAGTGCGGCCCGCGCGGCGGCGAGGCTGGCGGCGACGCCGCCGCCGAGGAGGACGCGGCCGAGGCGCCCAGCAGCGCCGCCAAGGGCGGCAGCCTGACCAGCCAGGACAGCGAGGCGGCCGCGCGCGTGCGCCGCTCGGCGCGCCTGCACCGCCCGGGCAGCGCCAGCCTGGCCCCCAAGGCGCGTGCCTGGCCCGGCCCGCGCTGTGGTGGCTCCGCCGCGCCTGGCACGCTTCGCGGCGCAGTTATGCGTTGGGGTTGCACGCGCGTGTGGCAGTGTGCGCTCGGGCGCGCCAGAGGCGTGACGCCGGGCACGCTGTGCTGGCGCGCAGCCCAAGGAGAAACGCAAGGTCGGGCGCCCGATCGCGTGGGTTGGCGACCCCAACTCGCCCGACCTGACGCCGCAGGCGCGCCCGCGGCCCGTGCACAACATGCATCGATACCGCTCTGGCGCTCGCTGGGCGCGTGTGCAGCTCTGGCGCTCGCGCGCCCGCCCGCACAGGGCAGCGCAGTGAGGCGGGTCGTGCTCGCGCAGGAGCGCCGGCGGATCAAGCGGCGCATTGCCAACCGCGAGTCTGCGCGGCGCGTGCGCGCGCGCCGTCAGGACATGCTCGAGGAGATGATTGAAAAGGTGGGCCGCTCGCCCCGGGGCTGGCCGTGGGCTGGAGCCCTGCGCCTACTCCCCCCAGCAGGGCAGACGCGGTGTTTTCAGCTGTTGGCTGTCACGGGGAGGGTGGTCAATTCGGCTGGAGCCATGCAGCCGTCTTGGGAGCTGGCGTGCATGTAGTCTTAATGATGTAACGACGCGCTGCGTGTCTTGCTTTGTCCAGTGCTGGCAGGTCACGGAGTGGTGCCCGAGCACGCCACTCGCCGCTGGCGCGCCATGGGTCGCCGAGCGGCGCGGCGCGCGCGTAGGCCAAGGAGATGGAGGCGGCCAACGCGGAGATGCAGTGGCACGCGCGCGAGTGCGACGAGCAGTGCCGCGCGCTCGAGGCGCAGGCCGCCGTGTTCCACGAGCGCTGGCGCGCGGCCGCCGCCGAGAACGAGCGCCTGCAGGCCGAGCTGGCCAAGCTGCGCGACGAGGTGGCGGTGCGCGCCCGCGTGTCCAGGGTAGGGTCAGGGCCATGACCCGATCCTGCCAACCCTTGACAACCGGGCGGCGGCCTCAACCCCCCTGCATGCCCCGCACCCGCCCCGGCCGCGCGCTGCCCTGGCAGGGCCGCGCCCGGCGCGGACGCTGCAGCACGGGTCGCACAGGGGCAGTTAAGCGCGGCCGCCCTGGCGCGCAGAGCCACCTGGCGCAGCACGGCAAGGCCGGCAAGGCCGAGGAGGTGCCGCCAAGGGCGGCGGCAGTGCCGGACGCGGTTGCGCGCACGCAGAGCGCCGCACTGCTTGACGCGCTGCTGCCGCTGGAGCCCATGGCCGTGTCGCTGGGCGACATGCTGGCGTCGCAGGCGGGCTGAGCGCGGCGCGCCCGGCGGTCCTCCGTCTGAGGGGGCCGCAGGTGGCCAGGGGACCCTGCGGCCCCCTGCGACGATGCATTGCATACCACCCCCCGCCCCTCCCCCCCTTACACCTTGCGAACACACTGATCGAGCGAGGACGCCCGCGCGCTTTCCCGCGCCGGGAGGGTCCGCCCCTGCATGAGGGGTGGCCTCGTAAACAGACGAGCACGTTTTGCCGGGCGCCGCGTGCGCGCCCGGCCGCAATTGCAGCACTGGGCACTTAGGCTTGCTGCGGCGGCGCGCGGCCTCCGTGGGACCCGCCCGCGGGTGGCGCCCACGGAGGCGGCGCGCTCCAGGCCGTAGCATTTCGCATGGTCCGCACACGCGCTGCATGGCAGCCAGGCGAGCGCACCACGGCTCGCCGCTGCCGCTGCATGGCGCGCCCCGGGCGCTGCCGCCGCTGGGACTTGCGGGGCTACATAGGTTGTCTCGTGCGTACGGGGGCCTTCCGGGAGTAGAGAGACTAGGTTTCGGGGTGCTGCTGGGCGCTGCGGCGCGGCCCCCTCCCCCCCTTTGTATAGTTTGCCCTGCTCAAGACGCGTGGGTGTCCAGGCGTGTGTTATTCAGTGTGTCAGGGAGCTGTCATGCCATCCTCCCCCCAGGCATTCGCTTCTTGGCGGGGGAGGGTGGCGCGCGTGCGCGTGATTTTTAGGGATGGGCGTGTCGCCGGTCTCTGTGCTGCGCATGCGATCAGTCAGTGCGTTGGTGCCCCCTTCCTTGTCTTGCGGGCGCTGTCGGGCGGGCGCTGGTCCGCGCGCCCGCCCGTATGCGCACCCGCTGAACGTCTAGGACGGCCGGGGCCGCCCGCGCCGTGGGTTGCCCGGGCACGACGGCTGCCTATCATGGCCCGCCTTTTTTTGTGCAGCCAGGGGAAGGGTGTCGATATGGAGCTCAGCAGCATGTGAATCACTATACGATAGCAGCGCTGCCGCATTGGGCAGGATGTGTGAAAATGAATTTGTCTGCCTAGGCCTTGCTGTGGACGGTGCCTGTTATGCGAGCAGTGAACCTTTTTCCCTGACCTGCTTACCCCTGTGATGCTTGAACACTGACAGCATGCCTGAAGTTGCCGTGTTATCTTTTAATAACTGTAGGTGGTCACCGGTCAGGCTTGGCGCTCGCCGTGACAGGCGCACCTCCGCCCCGAAACATCCACGCGCGCTCAGTGGAGCGCCGACACCGTGCGGCAGCCCTGCTGGAACACGTGTGCTGCGGACGAACTGGGCTCGCGCAAGGCGAGCACGCTCTCCAGCGCGCTGGCGGGGTGCATATTGCCTGTTTGCGGCGCATATTACCTATTTGCGGCGGCAGTGCTGGAACGTGAGCAGCAGCAGCGGTCGATATAGACGCACGACAGAGTTGCCTATAGATGAGGTTGCCTCAACAAAGAGAAGTCAGCTGACACAGCATCATGGCTCTGGCCTTCAGTTGAGCTGACGCGGTGTGCAATCAGATGCGCCCCGACCGTCATGCCCACTGGGCATGACGGCAAGGCAGTGAGTCACTGCGTCCGTATGCGCGCATGCGCACCGCCCAGTGGCCGTCGCGCACACCCCCACCATGAAGCAATCCAGGCCGGCAGCCGTGCGCTGCCCCTCGGCGCGCCAGAGCCCTGCTGCAGCGCCCTAATGAAATGGCGGGCGCGCGCGCGCCGCCCCCGGTGCTCAAACGCGCATCACCGGCGCCGGCCGCGCTTGCGGGACAGCGTCGGCGCTGCGCCGCGCGGCGGGCACGGGCGTCTAACCCTATACCCTAACCCTCTCCGCCGCGCGTCAGACCGCCGCCAGGCTGGCCAGGACGGCCGCGGCCACCTTGGCGCCGTCCACGGCCGCGGAGACGATGCCGCCAGCGTAGCCGGCGCCCTCGCCGGCCGGGAAGAGGCCCGGGTGGCTGACGCTCTCGCACGCACTCGCGTCCCGCAGCATGCTCAGCTGCCGCGCGCCGCGCGCCTGGTCAGCGCGCGGCTGCAAGGGGCCCGCATGCCTGACAGCAGATTTCACCATGTGGCAGTTTTCAGTGGCAAAGAAGGTTGCCGGCTTCGGAAGCATCCGCATGCAGGGCGCACCACGAGGCGCGCGCAGGCAGGCCGCGCCGGCGAGGTTGCCGCGCACCGGGCTGCTTGTGCGTGTCTCGGCGCCGTACAACACTGCCTCGTCGCAGACAATGCCGGGCAGGCTGCGCTCGAAGCGCGCGAGCGCGGCGCGTAACGCGGCGGTCACAGACGGCGAGTACAGGTCGTGCAGCGGTGCCGACTGCACGCCATTCCGGTACGACGTGGACGGTAGGCTGCTGGACATCTGCGCCGCGCGGGGCCACTGACGTCCTGCGCGCATGCCCAGCCTGCGCAGAGGCTGTCTGGGCAGGGCGACCGTTTGTGCGGCCCGAGCGCCGTGGCGGGCGCCCGGCGGGCGCCGCAGCGCACGCCGCGTGCGCGCCTAGCCGCCCAGGGAGTCGCTGACCCTACAGACCCTACCTAATCGGTGACTCTACCCTACTCGCGCGCCTGGCCGGCTAGGAAGTCAGTGAGGCGCTGGGCGGGCGCGGTGAGGTCGCCGCGCCCGCCGCCGCGCCGTGCCGCCTCCCTGCCGCACGGCGCGCGCGCCGGTCAGGGGCCGCGGCCCCAGCCGCAGGGCGCGCGCGGCGGCCCGCCGGCGCTGCGGGCAGGCCGAGGGACAGGCGCGCGGGCGGGCATGGGGGGCCGCACCGCTCTACCTCCACCTGCAGGGCGGCGCTGGGCAGCAGGCCGCCGCGCGCGTCCAGGTGCGCCCAGTCGCGCTCGTCCACGCTCGCCACCAGCGCGCTGTTCGCCCAGCGCGAGTCGCGTCGGCTGCGCGGCGGCACGCGCGTCAGGCCGCGCCCGGGCGCGCGCGCGCTCCGACAGGGCAGCCCCGCCGGGCGCGGCCCCGTGCCGGCGCGGCAGGGACGGCGCGGGGGCGGGGGCGGGGGCGCGCCTGAAGCTCATGCCGTTTACGCACAGCTCGTCCGGCCGCGTGGACGTGCAGACCACCTGCGCAATGCGCCGCGCGCTCGGCGCTGCAACGCGCCCTCGGCATAGGGCCTGCCCTACCCTACCCTATCCGGCAGGCGCGCCTGGCCGCCGGGGCACATGCAGAAGGAGAAGACGCCGCGACGGCCGCCCGCGGTGTCGGCCACGTCGGCCGCCAGCCGGTAGTCCGCCACCGGCAGCCGGCCCTTGCCGCGCTGCACGCCTGCGCGCCCGGCGCCAGCGCGTCTCGCCGCGGCGCAGGCGCCTCGCCGCGCGAGCCCGCCGCACGCGCGGCGGGTTGGCGGCCCAGCGCCCGCACAGATGCAGGCGGAGCAGGTACGCACATAGGCGCCATACCATGCCCTATACCCTACCGTACTCCACGAGACGCGCGGGCGCGCACCCGCGGCCAGGCGGCCGCCCAGCTGCAGCTCGTCGATCAGCGCCTGCGGGTGCTCCATGCGGAAGCCTAGTGCGTAGGGCTTGGGCGCCATGGCCACGCCCTGGCCGGCCAGCGCGGCGTACGCGTCGCGGCTGGCCGTGTGCCCGATCGCCAGCACCACCGCCGCCGCGCGCAGCTCGCCGCCGCCTGCGCGGCCGCCGCGGCGTGAGGCGCGCGGGCCGCGCGCCTGGGGGCGGGCCGCCGGACGGCGGGCGGAGCCGCGCGCGCGCCGGCGCTGGGGCCCGGGCCGGGGGCGCGCCGCGCAGGGCGACGCCGCGCACGCGCCCGCGCTCGACCAGCAGGCCGGCCATGGCGGCGCCGAAGCGCACGTCCACGCCCAGGCGGCGCAGGCGGGCGCGGAACTCGCGCAGCAGCAGCACCAGGCGGTCCGTGCCCAGGTGCGGCTTGCCGCTCACCAGGATGCCCTGCCCGCGCAAGGGTTAGGGCAGCGTCCGTACTTGCCGGACACAAGGATGTCCTGCCCGCGCCCAGGGCAGCCCCCTGCAACGTCATCACGGATGCATGCAGGCCACGCGCCGCGCGTCACGATGGGGGCCGGCCGGGCGGGGCGCCGACCGCGCGCATGCGCACCTCCGGCGCGCCCAGCGACACCAGCGTCTCCAGCACGCCGCGCACTGGGCGGCTGTTGCGCCCGATCTGCGTGGTCAGCTTGCCGTCGGACCAGGTGCCCGCGCCGCCCTCGCCTGCGCGCGCGGCCGCGCCTGCTGCGCTCGCGCCCCGGCCTGCTCCCCGCCCACATAGCCGAGCACGGCCTGCACCCTACACCCTAGACCCAGGTGCGCGGCGCGGGCGCAACAGGGGCCGGGCGCGACTCGCTGTGGCTGCAGGGCATGGGGCGGCGCGGCGGGCGGGTGCGGGCGTCGCGGGCACTGGAAGGGGCGGCCCGGCGCGGGCCGGAGCGCGCGCCGTAGCAGAAGTTAGAGTCGGGGTTGAGCAGGACACCGCGCGCGGCCATAGCGCCGATCGCACGCCCGCGCCGCTCGACCGGCTCGCCGCGCTCCAGCAGCACCACGCGCTCGCCCGCCTCTGCCAGCCGCAGCGCCGCGAACAGGCCGGCCGGGCCGCTGCGGCGCCACAGGCGGCGGCGTGAGGCCGCGCGCGCGGCAAGCGCTCGCGCACGCAGGCCGCGGAACGCCCACGCGCGCTGCACGCACACGCAGAGGAGGGCGTTCGAGCGGGCCGCGGCAGCGGACCTGCCCACGACGACGACCGGGTCGCGGCGCACGCCGCTGGGGCGCTCGCGCCGGCCAAGGTCGCCGGCGGGCACTTCTGAGCGCGGCGGCTCGACGGCGCCGGCCTCCGGCTCCAGCCTGGCGGGCGGCGAGCGCGCTCAGTGAGACAGGGCGCTCCGCCGCAGCTCCAAATACCGCCCGACCGGCAGCCGCGAAGGCAAGGCCGAGGGCCCCGCACCTCTCCAGGTGGCCGCCCAGCGGCGCCAGCTTGCGGCGCGGGCGCGCGGCGGCCAGCGTGGCCCCCGGCACGTCCAGCACGTAGTTCCAGCAGCAGCGGCGCTCGCCGCGCACGCGCCGCGCGTCAAAGCTCTTGCGCACGACCGCGAGCTCGCTGTACGGCGGCGGCGCCGCCAGGCGCAGCTGCCGGCGCAACGCCTCAGCGAGCGCCGCGCTGGGCGCAAAGTCGTCCTGCCCCGCGCCCTCCGCGCGTCAGCCGGCTGCTGCGCAGGGCGGCGACGCACTGGCCGGCAGAGCGCCTGGCATGCGGCGTCCACCTTGCCGGCGTCCGACTCGGCTGGGATTTTGACGTTGTACACGCGCCATGTGGGCGCATCCTGAACGCCCTGGGGCGGCGCCTGCCTTGTCGCGGGCGCCTGCTGGGCTGCCGCGGCGGCGCGACAGGGCCGCGGCGGCAGCCGAGCGGGGATGCGACGGTTGCGGCTGCCCGACTCGGCGCTGCGGGCGGCGGGGTACGTGGGCTTGTCGGCACGCAGCATGCGCCCTGCTCGTTGGCTGCTCTGGAGACAAATTCGCCACACAGACAAGTCACCAACGTTACCACTCACAGCCTCTCAGCTTATTTAAGGGAGCTCTGAGAAGGCTCTCTGAACTTTGGGCCTATTTACTTGAGCCTGTGGCAGACCTGGACAGCCAGTTCTGGCCAAGCCACTCCCAGGGTAAGCACGGCTCTCAGCGCACACGGTCTCACCAGCACCAGATGCTCAATGTGTTACAATGGAGCCCTGGGAGCTTTGAGCCCAAGAACCTGAGCCCAGACTCAGCCAGCTCCGAACCAGCCCCCGCACGGGGTACGCCCCGCGCCGCGCCGCCCCTCAGTCGGCCCCGCAGCGGCGGAAGGCAACCGTGCACACGCGCGTGCCCTCCCGCCCGCCAAAGCGCAGCACCGGGTACGTTCGCACGTGGTCAACATACGCCCACTGCGCCCCGGGCACGCACTCCGCTCCCCGCTCGCCGCGCGCCCCGCAGCCGCAGCCGCCCGGCACGCCCTCGTCCGCGTGGCCGCGGTCACTCTCCGCGCCCGGCGGCGCGACGCCGCCCGGCGGCGCATGGCCGCAGAACTCGTCCTTCAGCTCGCCCAGCGTGCTGTTGCACGACGTCAGCACGAGCAGCCCGCCGGGCGCGAGCAGGCGGGCCGCGGCGGCGCGGTAGGCGGCCCGCGCGGCGGCGCCGTCGGGCCGCAGGCCGACCGCGTCCAGCACGCCCTTGTCGGTCAGCACATCGCCGCAGCCGGCGGGCAGGCGCGAAGTGAGCAGGTCATCCAGGAGCCAGGCGATGCCGGGCGCGCCGCGCCGCGCCGCCACGGCCGCCGCCAGCCGCACGGCCGCGCCGCTGTAGTCCGAGCCGGTCAGGCGCGCGTACCTGCAGGGCTAGGATTGGGTTTAGGGTCAGGGGCCTGCCTTGGCGCGCGCCCACTGGCCGCAGCCCCTTGAGCCTGCTCAGCGCGCTAGGTAGGGCGGCGGGCCTCGGGGCGCACCCGCGCCGCGCCAGCTCCAGCAGCAGCACGCCGTTGCCGGTGCCCACGTCCAGGATGCGCAGCTGCTCCGGGGCGCCTGGCTGGCAGGCGCGCCTCGGCCTCAGGTGCCGCTGGCGCCCGGCGCAAGCTGCTGCGCGACGCGAGCCGGCCGCTGCGGCAGGGGCCGCGCGCCTGACACGGCGCCGACCGAGCCGGGCGAGCGCAGCAGCGCGTCGGTCCAGTCGACCATCTTGGCGAGCACGGCCTCCCCGAACCTGGGCACGCAAGGGAGCTTTGGACAGGTCTGCGCTTGCGGCCAGGTCCGCGGCTCGCCCGGCGGTGCGCCGCCTTGAAGGGCGGCCCGCGCACCAGTTCTCCCCCTCGTCGCCGTGCTGCTCCAGGTTGCGCAGCTCCAGTTCATACACGCTCTCCCAGTGCGCGTGCGTGCCAAGCTTCGACCCGGCTAGTTCCTCCTCGTCCCCAGAACTGCTCTCTTCCATCGCGCCCGAGCCGCGCGAGCCCGCGCGCGCCGCTACCGCAAGGCGCAGGGCCGCCGCAGCTTGCTACGTGTCACCTCAGCTGTGCGCCGCTCGGCCCCCAGTAGCGCAGGCCTATGCACGCGCTGTGCGGTGCGCTGCCAAGCCTGCATCGGCCAGAGACGCTCAGCACTTGCATGCGGCTCAGCTGAGTGCGGCACAGCTTGCGTTGCACGCACCCTGCTGGACAAGGCGAGGAGGGTGCCGAAGCTCCTACCGCCGCCTCCGTGTGGTAGCCCTGCCTCTGCTTGTGCTGGGGCGGCGGCAGCCCGCCGCGCGTCAGGACACCGGCAGCTTGCATGAGAGCAGCGCCTGCTCTGTCCAAGCGTGTCGGGCACCAACCTTTGGGTTGGCTTTGCACACAATGAAAACGCGCTTGCGGCGGATGACCACGCGGCAGGCGTCGCACAGGCGGCGCACTGCGGCTCTGACCTTCATAGTGACCTGCACATCTACGGCCGGGCGGATACAGGCGCTGTCTCAGGACTCGGTCTGTGTTTTGCTGGGCGGAGCGAGAGCACTGATCGGGTCGGTTGCAAGGCTTGCCCTGCATCTCAGGGGTGCACTGCCAAAATTAAAGTCACTACGTGCTCTATCCCATCTTCAGGCCCCACTGGCTGTGCTCCCACATGAGCTCCATCAAGAGGGAACTCACGGGCATGTGCGGCCACACGCCGCACACAGCTGAGACAACGGGGCGGCCCTCTGCAACGAGAACCAAGCGAAGGAGGCGGCCGCGCCCCCGTCCAAAAAGGCTCCGCTTGCAGGCGCGCAGGCAGATGTGCTGGCTGCGTGCTGCGTGCTGCATGCTGCGGCCCTGCCTGCCAAGTGCGCGTTTGCGCACGCACGCGTCATGCTGGTTCTGGCGCAAACGGGCGCACAGCGGGGCTCGGGCCCGAAAAAAAAGCCCGCCCGGCCGCGCGCGCCCGCGGCGCGGCATGCGCGCGGGCTGCCGCGTAGAGCCGTGGCGCAGAGCGTTAGGTTTAGGGTTAGGCGCTCAGGCGCCAGCCTCCTCGGGCTCGCCGAAGCCGGCGCGGAAGTCGCCGAACTCGGCACCATCGTAGTCCGCGATCGACACGGTGGCGAGCTCACGCGCGGCCACGTCCGTGACGCTGGCCGCCGGGTAGCGTATGCAGTAGTCCAGCGTGAACACCGTCATCGGCACTGCGCCCCCGATTCTGGGCTGTTACCAGAATCTGAAACGCGCATTACCCGCGCCCCCGCCCACCTATTCTGCTGCAGCTGGCTGTCTCGCCAGCCGCACGCGCCCGTCAAGGCCAGGCGCTGCTCAGCAAGGCCGCAAGCCCTAAATCAGCCTGCTCTGCAACGGCATGCATGCGCGAGGCGCCTCGCGATGCTCTGGGCTCGGTCAGGCCGGCCCATGGCGCTGGGCCAGCTTCACGCACTGGGCGCCGCTCGCCAGAGCGCATGCAGGGGATGTGGGCGCCGACCATGTAACGCGCTGCGCATGCCGCGAGCCGAGCGGCGCGGCCGCCTTCCGGGCGCCGCGCCGGGCGGGCGGGCGCGCCTGCGAGCAGCAGGCCCCACACGCCGAGCGAGTGCTCCGCGACGACGAGCACGGTGAGCACCAGCAGCGGGTGCAGCTTCAGGTGTGCCGAGTAGATGGCCGGGTTCAGGCCGTACGCCTCGATCATGTGGATGCCGATCACCATCACGATCACCAGGCCCAGCTGCGCGGCCCCGGCGCGCGGCTATCCTCCACAACCCACTGGGTGCGGCGCATCCGCCACATAATCCACTAGGTGCGGCGCATGCGCCAATGTGCCCCCAGCGGGTGCGACGCAGCCGCCATGTAACCCTTTGGGAACGGCCGGGCGCGCCGCACGCCGGGCGGCGCCAGGCGCGGCAGGCTTGCCAGGGAGCCCGCTTGAGGGTGCGCCCAGCCGGACGGCGGCTGCGCGGGCTGGCCGCAGGCAGATGCGGCGGCGCAGGCCGCGCCTTGACAAAGCCGTACTCGGTGAGCGCGGTGAAGGCGATGGGGACGGTGGAGATGAAGCAGCCGGCGATGGGGATGAAGGAGCAGATGAAGACGAACAGCGACAGCAGGCCCACGCCCGGGATGGCCAGCGCCCACATGCCGGCCGCCGTCAGCGCCGTGTTGACGAGCGCGATGCGCGCCTGCGCGCGGGGCCTAGCTCGGCGCGACGCCGAGGGCGCGCGGCGGGCGCGGTGGGCGGGCGCGGCGGGGCGGGCGGGTCGGGCGGGCACCTGCGCCTGCAGCGCCTTGCCGAACAGCTGGCTGAAGACGGCGACCGAGGGCGCGACCTCCTCGTAGACGGGCGCCAGCCGGCTGGTCCGCAGGCTGCGCACGCCCGCCGCGATGGTCGGCAGGTCCCAGACCACCATGAAGCTCAGCACCAGGCTAACGCCCACCTGCGCGCGCGGCCCGCGCTCGCCGCGCCGGCCCCATCCGCCGGGGCAGCGGGCGCCCGCGCCGCGCCCGCGACCCCAGGCACCCGATCTACGCCAGGCCCTGAGGGACAGGGCGCGCGCGCGCCTGCACGGCAAAGCGCGAGATGAACTTGACGAGCGCGGTGGTGAAGCTGACGGCGGCCTCGGTGTACCCGCGCAGCATCGTCTGCAGCACCGAGCCCAGGTACGCCGTGCGCTCCGACGTCCACGGCGCCGGCCACTGCGCCGCGCGCGCCGCGCCCGTCACGCCCCGCTGCTGCGTCGCCGGCCGCGCCGAGCCCAGCCGCTCGCGGGTGGCATCAGTGTCGCGCAGACTCGGGCTCCTGACAGCGTACCCGGACGGCCGCGCTCGGGCGGGGCCTGCTGCTGCCCACAGCGGGCAGCCGCACAGCATCCAGCCGGCGCGCCGCGTGCCGCGGGGGCGCGCCTGGCTCGCGGGGCTGCTCAGCGCGCCGGCCAGGTCGTCGCCGGACGCGATCAGCAGGAAGCGCTCCAGCTGGTCCATGATGCCGTCCCTGCGCCGGCGCACCCCGTTGGGCGCCCTGGAGCTGCAGTGGAGCGCTACACCCCCCTGGGCGCCCTGGAACGCTGCACCCCCTTGAGCGTCGTGGAGCGCTGCAATCAGGCCCGCCCTGTACCGAGGCGCCCCCCCCTCTCCCCCCCTCTGTCCGCGCGCGCGCCGAGCGCCGGGCCGCACCCGACGCCATGGCGCACTTTCTCCAGCACGACCGTCCAGATGCTGTCGCTCTGCAGCCTGCTCACAAAGTCGGCGCTCTCCCTGATGATGTCCGGGATCGTCTGCGCCGGGGCACAGCACTCAGGGCGCGCTGGAGGCACACTGCCAGCGGGCCTCCGCGCGGAGCCGAGCCCGGCCCTGCTGGGGGGTGACGACGCGGCGCACCATGACGCCGAAGAGCGTCACGCAGCTGACGATCGCGGCAAAGTAGACCACGACGAACAGGCGCCGCTGCCAGGTCGGCGGGAGCGGCTCCAGCATCGTGGCGCCCTCTGTCAGGCGCTGGGCGGAGCGCACAAAGCCGTTGCCGATGAACGCCAGGATGAACGTCCCCATAGCTATCTGCGCCGCCGGGCGCGCGCGCGTGAGCCGCGCCGGCGCCCGGCCTCTGCGCAGGCAGCCGCAGCGCGGTTCGGGCAAGGCGGGCGGGCGAGGGGCGCGCGCCCCGAAGAAGTCTTTCAGGTTGAGCGCCGCCACAGCGACGACCAGCCAGACGCCGATGCGCTCCCAGGGCACGATGCGCCCGAGCCAGTCGATCAAGTCGCGCCCAGGCACAGGCTGCACCATCTGCACCTGCGTCTCCGCGCTGCGCGACGCGGTCGCGCACGCGCTCACGCCGCTGCGCGGCGTGTGTCGCTGCTGCTGCAGGCCCGCGCGGTTGCGCTCGGCGGCGACCGTGCGCGCCAGTTGCCTGCATCTGGGGCACTGCCTCCGCCCGCCCGGGCTCGACGGCACGGCGGGCGCGTGCGGGCCTGCCGTGCGCGGCAGGCGCATGCACCTGCTGTGCTGCAGCGTGCTGCGGCCGCTCATCTTGGCGTGCGAGCTGTCACCGCATCGCCCAGCGGCCACGCACGTAGCGCTGCACGGCACAAGCCGCAGTGCTATCCCAATGGACAGGCTAGGCAGGAGGACTGGTGCACGTCCTGCTGGGTGCAATGCTCAAGCATTCCCCGAGGCCCCCTTTTGCAGCAAATGCACCCATACATGCAGCCGAGGTCCTGCCGCAGGACTCTCTCTGCACACGGACTCGCTGCAGGAGCACTGTTACGGACACTGGCAGTGCGGCAGAGCCCGGGGTCTTGAGGTCAAAGGCGCCGCCCTGGTCGCCTGACGCTTGAGAGCGCATCCGTGCCGTGCGGCAGGCCCCGCGGGAAGCGAGCTCGCCGCCCGCGAGGCTGTGGTGGTCGCGTCTGTGCGCCCCATGGCTGCCGCCCGCGGGCGGGGCAGCTAGCCGAGCGAGCAGGGATGTTTCGGCGCCTGGCGCGGCTGGTTGCGCAGCGCGGCGTGTTTGGCGCGGGCGCCGATGCGGCGGCGGCGGTGAGAGCTGCTGCTCACTGCTCCAGGTCCCAGCGCTGGCAGTGTGGAAGCAGGCCTGTGACGGGCCGCTCGCGTGCAGGCGAGCCCGGGCGCAGGCAGCGCCCTGCTGGCCGGCAGCGCGGAGGCAGGGCCGCCGTGCGGTGCGCTGCCCCGCTTGTCGCCGGCGCCACGCGCAGCCCGCGCCCCTCAAGCGCCTGACGCATGCACGCGCCCGCGCAGGCCGCTGGCTGGCGCGGCTCATGAGCGTGTCCACCGAGTCCGGCCTGAAGATTTACAAGCCGACCACGCCAGGTGCCGCCCCCGCCCCACGCTCAAGCCCGCCCGGCGCGTGCCGCTTTGGCCGGGCCGTGGATGCGCGCCTGACGCGCCAGCGCCGCAGGCTTCCGCGGCCGCGTGGTCACGCTGCGCGAGGGCCTGTGGAAGGGCGGCCCGTACAAGCCGCTGACGGTCGGGCTGCGCAAGACTGGCGGGCGCAACAACCAGGGCCGCATCACGGTCTGGCACCGCGGCGGCGGCAGCAAGCGCCTGTACCGCCAGGTGCCGCCCCCATGATGCGTAGTGGCTGCCTGCCTCCTGCGCGCAGCCCGGCCGGCCTCGCCAAAGCGCGCTAGAAGCCCGGGTGGCTCGGGTGCGCGTGAGCTGCCGCGTTATGGCTGAGCAACACGCGGGGCCTGCGGCGCAGGTGGACTTTCAGCGCCCGGCCGTCGCGGGCTCGGGCGTGGTGGAGCGGCTGGAGTACGACCCGAATCGCAGCGCGCGCATCGCGCTCGTGCGCTACCCCGCGGGTGCGGCCCCGGCGCGCCTGCAAGCGGGGGGCGGCCGGGCGCCGGCGCGCCGAGTGCCCGCTGCGCGGGGCCCGCCGGCGAGGCGCTTGTGGCACGGCCTGGCTCGCTGTTTGGCAGGACGGATGCCTCCTGTGCGCCTCTGCGGCACGAGGTGCTGCAATGACCCGCGGCGCCGCGCGCGCAGGCGTGGCGGGCGACCAGCGCGGCTTTGCCTACATGCTGGCGCCGCAACATGTGGCGGTCGGGGACGCGGTGCGCTCGGGCCCGTCCGCGCCCATCCGGCCCGGCAGCTCGCTGCAGCTCCGCCACATCCCCGACGGGCAGCAGGCGCGGCGCCCCGCTCTCGCGCGCCCTGCTCGCGTGGCCTGGCTTGCCGTCCGGCGCCGCGCTGCCTGATTGGTGGATTGATGATGGCGAGCGCCATGGTTGGCGGCAGCTGCTGGCCCCGGCATGCGCCCAAGCGTGCGGCGGGGACGCGCGTGCAGATACACAACGTGGAGCTGCTGCCGGGGCGGGGCGGCAAGCTGGCGCGCGCCGCGGGCACGAGCTCGGTGCTCGTCAGCAAGGGTGCGCCCGCGCGTCCGCCGCCGAGCTGCGCCTTTTTGGAAGAGCCTGGTTAGCGTGGCGCCGGGCGCGTGCCCGGGCGGTCGCAATGCGCTGGCGGCATGGAACATCTGGTTGGGGCAGGGTAGGGCTCACGCTCAGGCTGGCGCCGCGGCGCGCAGGCGCGGATGGGTACGCGATCGTGAAGATGCCGTCCGGGGAGCAGCGGCGCGTGCCGGACGGCTGCCGCGCCACAATCGGCGTGCTGAGCAACCCGGCGCACAAGAACCGCAAGCTGGGCAAGGCGGGCGCGTCGCGCTGGTCGGGCCGCCGGCCGACCGTGCGCGGCGTGGCCATGAACTGCGTGGACCACCCGCACGGCGGCGGCCGCGGCAAGAGCAAGGGCCGGCTGAGCCAGACGCCCTGGGGCAAGCCGACCAAGGGGTACAAGACGCGCAAGCGCCGCGCGCGCACCGACCGGCTGATCCACCTGTCGCGCCACGCGGCGCGCAAGCGCGGCGCCTAAAGCGGCGCCGCGGCCACAGCCGCCGGCCGGCGCGCCGGCGGCGCCCTGCCCGCTGCCCGACTGCGCCCCTGCCTGCCGCCCCGTGCTGGGACATGCAACCTGCCGGCGCGGCTCAGGCATGGGAGCCGGGCCAGGTGCTTTGCCGCTGCTGCTGTGCTTGCGCTCGCAGAGCGGCAGTGGCAGTACCTGAGCACATCTCTGTAAACTGTCATGAAACACGTAGTATCTGGGCAGGTGGCTAAAGCCATTGGTAATGCGCTCTGCGATGGCCTGTTTGGCTTCTGCTGAGAACAGTCCCTTGGCGTGGTATATGCGGTAGAGCGGCACCGTGGCAGCAATGCCCTCACTTGCAAGAACTTCACAGAACAAGATGTGTCACGGTTGCCACCTGTAAATATCACCTGGTTGTGAGTCTCGCCTGCTGCACCAGCGCCGCGGCAGGTCTTGCTTACAGCTTCAGCAGACAAAAAGCCACGAAGCTGATGAACACATCTTGTACCTGTCAACCCTAGCACGTAACTATCACCCATGCGCCAAGGAAAAGCAAACTACACAGCCGCAGTTGGCTGAAACAGATGTATCATATTTTCAGTGCATGCAAATGCATAGATCCCTGCATAGTCCTGCATAGTCCTCATCCGCGTTACGCGCAATAGCAGGCAAAGGGCGCACCCTCACCAAGACAGTCAGACAGCATGCAAAGTCAATTCGAGCATGCAGTACTGCAGCATGCAGCACTAGTACAAGCAAACAACGGGCCGCGCAGCACAGCCATGGGAACTACGTGCTCAACACTCAGCCGGTGCTGCACGATCTAGTAGGGCACAGGCTTGTTCAGCTCAATCCACTTCTTTTCGGCGTCGGTGTCGGGCATCGGCGGGCGCAGGCCGTTCTCCCTCCAGGAGCTGCGGTCGATGTACTCGATGTGCGACTCCCAGTCCAGGCCGCGGTCGCGCACGTACGGGGCGAACGCCTCCTGGATGGCCTCGACCTGGGCGCAGGCAGGCCCGGGGCGCTCAGGATGCAGCGCAACGAGACAGCTAAAGCACAGAGGCCGCGCCCACAAGCATACAACGCCAGCCTCCTGGGCTGCATTGGGGTCGCAGGCAGGGGGGCTGCGTGCACGGCGCAGCGACACCCGCGGACACTCGGGGCACGCCGCGCAGGCCGGCACGCACCACGACGTCCTCGGGCCGGCCCTCGAGCTGCGTGCGCGCTAGGTGCTGCGAGACGACGCGCACGAAGCGCGCGTTGGGCTGCCCGCCAATGTAGAAGCTCTCCGGCTCGACCTCCAGAAAGACGACCACGACGTAGAACTTGGGCAGGATGCTGTAGATCTTGGTGATGCGCTCGGAGATGGCCTGCTTGTCCTCCGCCGAGAAGACGCCCTTGGCGGTGTAGATGCGGTGCAGCGGCATGGCGGGCAATGCGCGTGGCTGGCAGGAAGCGGGTGTGTCACTGCTGTGTTAGCTTTTGCAAATGTAAGTGTGGTGTGTTGGTGCACCGCTGGGGATGTGCTGCTTAAGTACATGCGATGTGCTGAGGCGCGCGAGACGGCTCATGTGAGTGCGCAACGAGATCGATGAGCACATTGTGTAACGTCTCCATGCTGACCCCGGGCCACACCCTTGCATGCCCCTCCCGCTGCAGGCCTGCTGGAAGGACCGCAGAAACAGGCCGCCAGCTGCTGCAGCATGCGCAGCAGGTGCGCACACGTCACGCTCACAATCATGGAGCCGGCCGCGGTCAGGCCAGCGCGCGGCGCAGGGCCGGCAGGCAGCCCTGCGCGGCCAGGTGCGCCAGCAGCAGCAGCGCGTCCACCCAGCCGTCAGCGTCAGCCTCCGTCTCTGCGGCGCGTCAGCACGCGCTCACGCTCGCCCACCACCTTATCATGCAGCTCTTGGCGTGCGCGCGGCGGCGCGCACCGGCCACAAAGTACACGCCGGCGGGCCGGCTGTGCAGCGCCACCCAGAACGCGTGGCCGGCCGGCAGGCTGGGGTCGTGGCACGCCTTGACCGCCGCCACGTCGCCGAGGCGCACCCTGCGGCGCGCGCGCGCGGCGTCGGGCGCGCGGCGCGGCAGCACGCGGCAGTCCGCCCGGCCGGGCGGGCGCGCACCTGTGCCGCGGCGGCGCGCCGGGGGCGGCCGCGGCCTCGCCGCCGCGCTCGTCCGCGGAGCGCAGGCCATCCTGGTCGGCCACAACCCAGCAGCGCTCCCACCTGCGGGCGGACGCGCGGGCGTCGCAGCGCGCCCGAGCGCGCGAGCGGGGCGGGCCTCGGCGTGCGGGCGGGCGGCGGGCGCGCGCCGCTCATGGCACGTGCCGGCGGCGGCGGGGTCCGCCGCGAGCAGCGCGCCCGCGCGCAGCGCCGGCCGCGGCAGCAGCTCACGCACAACGCCCAGGCTGCGCCTGTAGACCTCCTTGCCGGGCTGCAGCGCGGCCGCGAGCGCGATGTACTGCGCGGCCAGCCGGAACAGGCGCTCGCCGGCCGCCTCGTCCGCCGCCGCCGCGGCCGCCGCGACCGGGTCCTGCGTGCGGCGGCAGGTTTCCAACCCTCCCCACGGCCCGGCCGGCGGCGCGGCGCGGCGCGGGCGCTGTTTAAAAAAGACGCCGTCGGCCGCGGTGGTCGCTTTGCACGCCGGCACAAGAAGCGCAGTAAGCACATGGTGCACCAGCAAGGAGAGCGCAGCAGGTGGTCGATCCGTCAGAGGGGCACCAGGCGCAGTTGTGGCAAGACATGGCAGGCTTCAGAGCCACGCGGGCGCCAGCTGGTCGCGCTGACGCCGCGCGAGGCGGCCGGGCGCGCGCCTGGGTGAGAGTGTGGTAGGGTAGGGTAGGCCGGCCGGGCGCGCGCCTGCGACAGCTGCGGCGACAGCGCGCCCGGCGCGGCCAGCATGCCGGCGTGCGCGTACACGACCGTGCCCAGGTTGTAGCAGGCGCGGTCAAACTCGGGCCGCAGGCGGATGGCGCGCCGGAACTTGGCGATGCTGTGCGCGACCAGGTAGCCGCGCTCGGCCGGCGGCCGCATCGACGCCAGCTCCGACAGCACCAGGCCCCAGTTGTTCAGCGCCTGCGCGCGCGCCGCCTGAGATCAGTCCAGCCGGGTCCGGGCACTGGCACTAGCTCCAAGGGCAGGCAGCAGCGGCGCTCGGATGGCCCGGCGGCGGCGGGCGCGCGCGCCTGCGGATTGTTGGGGTTCCACTTGAGCGAGGTGGCGTACTTGGCGGCCGCGCCCAGCAGGTGCTGCGCGGCGGCCGCCGCGTCGCCGGGCGCGGCCGCGCGCGCCATGTCCGACAGCGCCACGCCGCAGTTGTACTGCGCCGCGTGGCTCCACTCGCGCAGGCGCCCGGCCGCCTCATAGCACTCGCACGCCTGGCGCGCGCGCGCGCGGCGTCATGCCCGGCGCGAGGCGTGGCTGAGGTTGCCCGCGCGGCGCGGCGGGCGCACGCCTCGGCCAGCAGGCGCAGCTGCTCCGCGCGCGAGACGCCCGCGCGCACGGCCAGCTCCTGCAGCGCCAGGCCGTGGTTGTAGCAGGCCTCAAAGTCGCCCGGCTGGCGCTGCGCCGCGCGCGCAAAGCGCTGCGCCGCCAGCGCCAGCTCCCGCGTCACCGGGTCGGCGCTCTTGAGCGGCAGCGGCGCGTGCGCGGGCGCCGCCGCCGCGCCCGGCGCCGCGCTCGTGCTGGTGACCTGGGCGCGCCGGCGGCTGTCAGGGGCGGGGCGGCGCCTGGCCGGCGCGCGGGCAAGCGGGGCAGCCCCTGGCGCTGGGCGGACCTCGGCGTCCCGGGAGCTGTTGGGCCCCGCCAGCGCGGCCTTAGCGCGGCGCAGCTCCTCGCCGGACAGCTTGAGGGCGTCGAGCTGCATGCCACTCGCCGTAGGCGGGCACCGTGGGCTGGATGATCATACTGCCATGCCTGCTGCTCTACACACACAACGCGCGACCCGCCGGCAGTACCGGCCGACCTCTGTGCACTGCTGGGACTCGAGCGCTTGGCTGCAACTCAGCGCAAAGAGCGGTGGAGGCTGTATGACGCCGGCTGAAGTTTGTATTTTCGACGCCTCTGCGGAGTCAGCCACTCAGAGCTAGAATCAGTGGAGGCTGTATGATGCCGGTTGAAGTTTGCCTATGGACGAAAGCGTCTTGGCCGGAGTCCAATACCCTGCAAATGTTGTGTGCCAGACATGCACGTGCATGCGCACGTGCGATCGCATCGCGAGGGCCCTCGGCATGGAGGGAGGCAGCGCCCTCGGCATGGAGGGAGGCTATCGTGAGCTTGATGTCCACGTGCGCTGCTTTGCTTCACCAGGACGTCGCCGCACGCCCGAGTCACGCATCCTTGCCGCTGAGGTGTGTGTCGGCTGCCCCGATCGCGCGCCTGATCGGGCGCAGGGCGCTGCGGAGCCGCCACCGTACGTGCAGCCGGACGTGAGCGGGCACAGGCCACTCTGCCTTGGCCTGCCCGTGAGCCTCGCTGCTTGTTCTCAAGCACTCTCTGCTCCACTGTCGGCCGTGCGCTGCACGCTGGTGTGAGATGACAGCGGGCAAGGCTGCGCCATGCTCGCGATGGGCGCCCGCTCGCGCAGGCCCAGGCTCGGGATGGCGGCGTCGATGGAGTCGGAGGAGGGCGCGGGCGGGCAAGCTGCCGCGCAGCTGGCGCAGTATTTGGAGCTGCCGGCGGTCAGCAGGGCCTGGATCTGCAAGCACGACGGCGGATCAGACGGGGACTTCTATGGCGGCGGGAGCGACGCGGACGACGACGGTCCCCGCAGGAGCGCGCTGCTCACCGTGCTGCTCACGCAGCGCGACCTGGCCGGCAACCAGGCGCGCAGGTTCACCGTCTCGGCGCACCTGCCGCGCGTGCCGAGCAAGCGCGGCCGCCTGACGGCCGGCCCGCCCGCGGAGCTGCGCGACGCGCAGCTGCTCTCCCACTGCCACACAGGCGCGCCCGCACGCGGACCAGGCCGGGCCGCCCGCCCGCGCGCGCCGCCCGACGCGCGCGCCGCTCACGCGGCGCGCGCCGCGCTGCGCAGGGCTGGCCACGCTGACGGCGCGCGCCGCGCTGCGCAGGGCTGGCCACGCTGACGGCGCGCGCGGCGCCGGAGGGCGCGGGCACGCTGCTGCAGGTGTGGACGCACCGCGGCGTGCTGTGCGAGCTGGCCGTGCCCAAGAGCGTGCACGGCGCGGTGTACGGCGACGGCTGGTTCGCCGGCTGCGCATGGTGCCCGCGCGGCGACCGCGTCGCGTACGTGGCCGAGGCGCGCGCGCGCGCCCCCCCGCCTTGCCGCCCCGCCCCGGCCCCGCGCGCCGTTCGCGCCCGCACGGCGACGGCCGCAACGCGCGCAGGAGCCCGCCAGCAGCGCGCTGCCGGAGTGGGGCCGCTGGGGCACGCACGCCGTTGGCAAGGATGCCAGGAAGCGCGATGCCGACAGCGAGCCGCGCGCCGCGCCCCGGACCTGGCGCGCGGTCGGCGACTGGCAGGCGCGCGCTCGCACGAGCCCGGCCCCGCGCCTGACCGCGTCGCAGCGAGGCTGGCCGCATCGCACGCTCCTGTCGCTCACGCGGCCCCCTCTGCGCCCCAGGAGGATTGGGGGGAGACGCAGACGGGCAAGCGCGCGCCCGCGCTCTTCGTGCTGGACGTGGCCGCGCGGCGGGTGACGCGCGTGCGCGGCCTGCCGGCCGACGCGAGCGCCGCGGCGCCCGTCTGGGAACCGGCCGGCGCGCCGGCCGCCCCGCCCCGTGACCCGTGACCCTGCCCAGCGCGGGTGCAAGCGGCTGCCGCGTCATGCACGGCGCCCGGCGGTCCACGTAGCGCAAGAATGACGCGGCGGGCATGCGCGCGGCCGCTCACCGCGCCTGGGGCGCGCGCAGGCGACGGCCTGGTGTGCGTTGTGTGGCCGCACCGGGCGCCCAACGTCCCGGCGCTGCCCATGCGCCTGGGCGCGGTGCACTGCGTCAACCGGCCCTGCGGCCTGTGGCACGTGCGCGTGCCGCGCGAGGCCGGCGGCGCCCAGGTGCGCGCCGCGCGCCCGCGAGACCACGCAGCCCCGCGCGTCCCTGTGCGTGTCAGCGCGCTCAGGGCCGGCTGGGCGGCAGCTGCAATGCGGCGTGCTGGCCGTCTGGGGGCGCGGCGCGCGGCGCTGACGGCGCGTGCGCGCAGGCCGAGGCCGTGTGCCTCACGCCCGGGATGCTGAGCGCGTCGAGCCCGCGCTTCAGCCCCGACGGCGGCCTGCTGGCGTTCCTGTCGCACGAGGCCGCGGCCGCCTCCGGCGTTCACTGCGCCACCGCGGCCCTGCTGACGCTGCCGTGGCCGCCGCCGGGTCCGCCGCGCCCCGCTCCCAGCACGGACTCAGTTTGCGCGGCGCAAGGCAGGCGCTGGCCCGCCGCGGCCGCGAGCGCGCGCGACGGTCCTCAGTGTCCGGGGGCCGGCTGTGCACAGGCGACCTGGCGGCCGCACGGCGAACCGTCGTGCCTGTGCGGCCGGACGAGCGCCGCGACATCGGCGGCCCGCGTCGGCACGGCGCCTTCCCGGGCATCTACGCGCTGGCGCTGCCGGAGCAGCCGTTCCTGGACCGGCGCACGCTGCTGCTCACCACGCAGTGGCGCTCGGTGCAGACCGCGCTGGCGGTCTACCTGACGACTGGGGACGTCTGCGGTAACACCGAGCAGGCGGAGAATGTGAGTGAGGTGGTGCTGGCCTGCGCGCACGGTGCGCCCGCCGCCCCCGCCGCGCGGCGCCGCCGCGCGCGCAAGCGCCCGCCCGTGCGCACCCGGATACTACCCTGCATAGGGTTACGTGCGCGCGCGCTGGGCCGCAGGCTGGAGCGCGATCGCGGTGTCCATGCCGGACAGGCCGCCCAACGTGCAGGTCACGCAGTGCGTGGACCTGCCGTGGACGACGGGCGGCTGGCAGGGTTGGCAGCGCAACCTGCTCCCGGAGCGGACCCCTGTCGATCCGGCCGCCGGGCGGAGCCTTGGCGTCGGGACAACGCTCGTCAAGGTGCGCCGCTGCACGGTCGCGCAGCGCCGCCGGCCGCGCCTGCCCGCCGCGGCAGCGGGCGCGTCGGCCTGTCCGCGCACCAGGCGCCAATTCATTGGTGTCGGCAGGCACGGCCGCGCGCGGGGCCCGGCGGCGACTGCGTGGAGGCAATCGTCGTGCATCCCAGCGAGCGAACGGGGGCGCTGCCTGGCATCCTGTGGCCCCACGGGGGTGCGCCCTGGCCCCGCACTAGCGAGGGACCTGCGGTCCATGTCTGCGACCCGCTAACTCGCCGCCAGGCGCGCTGCGCCAATGCGGGCGTAGTCGCTCGTGGCGCCCGCGCTTGCGCAGCCGCGCGAGCGTCAGCGCGGCGGCCCGCCGCGCGCAGGGCCGCACACGGCGCACGTGGCATCATTCCAGCCCTCGGTGGCCTTCCTAGCCGCGCGCGGCTACGCCTGCATCCTGGTCAACTTCCGGTGCGCGCCCGGGCCCACCGGCGCGCCGCAGCCGCCCGGCGCCAGCGTAGCTCACGCGCGCCGGCGCGCGCGCAGGGGCTCCACGGGGTACGGCGAGGACAGCCTGCAGGCGCTGCCGGGCCGCATCGGCGACCTCGATGTGGACGACTGCCTCGCCGCGCTGGACGCCGCCGTGGCGGCAGGCGCGCGCACGCGCGCCGCACAGCGGCCCCGCTCTAAAAATGCCGGTGCGTGCCGGCTCGGGGATCGGCAGCGGGCGTTGCCACCACGTGCCGCGCGCGTGCGCAGGCCTGGTCGACCCGGCGCGCGTGGCGGCCCTGGGCGGCAGCCACGGCGGCTTCCTGACCGGCCACCTGGTGGGCCAGCACGCCGGGCGCTTTCGCGCCGGCATCATGCGCAACCCCGTCCTGGACCTGAGCCTGATGACGCACTTGACCGACATCCCGGACTGGTGCTACGTCGAGGCGTTCGGCGTGGAGGTGCGCCCACGCGGCCGCGGCCCTGGCATGCGCATGCGCATGCGCGCCCGGCGCGCCGAGCGCCGCGGCGCCGCGCGCAGGAGGGCCGGCGGCGCATGAGCGCGCGCCCGACACCGGACGACCTGGCGCGCTTCCGCGCCGTGTCGCCGATCGCGCACGTTGAGCGCGTGGCCGCGCCGCTGCTGATCCTGCTCGGCGGCAAGGACCGCAGGCGCGCCCGGGGGCCCCGGCCGGGCTGTCGCAGGCTGCCTGAGGGTATCGTGGGCATCTCCAAACACAAACATATAAGTTTTGTGTGGTCTGCCGTGCCCAGCGGGCCCGCCTGAGGCGCGCGCGCGCCGCAGGGTGCCGCTGGCGGATGCGCACCGGTACATCGCCGCGCTGCGCGCGCGGCCGGGCGCGCCGGAGGTGCGCGTGCTGCAGTTTGCGGAGGACACGCACGCGCTGGACAAGCCGCAGACCGAGTTCGAGCAGTGGGTGACGGCCGCGGCGTGGCTGGAGCGCCACTTGACTGAAAGAGTGAATGAATGAATGACCTGATGAATCAATGATGGACCGGGTGGACTCCGCCCGGGGCCGGCACCCGATGCCGCGACACCAGCTCTTGCACACGCTGCTTGCGGCTAGCGGGCTGCACTGCGCCTGAGCCCGGCGCGCGCGAGAGCAGTGGCAGGTGAAGTGTAGAGAGGTGCAGCGCGGCGTGCTCTGCTCATGGGCTAGCTGAGGCCGCTGGCGCCTCGCGGTTGTGCCTGGTGCTCACGCAGGGACGGGCATGCTGCACACATGAGCAAATAAGTTACCAGCATGCAACAGCCAGCTGCGGCTGTTTACGGGTGCGGCCTTACGGCAGGGCTGCTCGGCATGCTGCTCACTGTCAGCCCGCTCACCCGTAGGCCGGTACAGATGCAGCAGGCGGCTGCTCTGGTGTCCTGGAAACCGCATGGAGCGAAGCACCATGCACACCATGTGTCATGCTGATGATTCTCATATCAGTAATCCAAAAGACCTGCAGGACCGTAGTGATCCCCCTAGGAGGACTCCTCCTGCTGGGCTCAGCGGCAACCTGCAGAGGCCCTTCGCCCACTGGTCCATCAGAGAGTAGTGACGGCAGAGGTCAGTCAAGACCCGTCTGTCTGGTCAGAGGACAGTCCTGGCCACAATTTTCAATCAGGCGAGTTGGCTGTGCTGCGGTCGCTTGAGCAAAGCGCCTTGTAGTCTGAGCAGTACGCGCGTGCGCCGTGCCAGCTGTGCAGGGGCCGACTGAGGCGCTGCGCAAGCAGCAGGCTCATACCAGAGCAGTGGAATGGAAGAGGCGGTCAGGCAACGGGCGCCTGGCACACTGCCGCACGCCGAGCCGGTGAGGAACACCCTGTGCCCTGCACCGTCCCTGCGGCCGTGCACGCCTCCATGGCACAGTCTCTGCTTGCAAACCCGCGCACGTACGCGCCTCTGCGTACTGCAAATCCAGAGCGCAGGGCTGGCGCTGACGCGCTGCGTTGCTGCAGGCAAGCGTGGACTCTGGGCACGTTCTCTTTGCGGGTGCGGCTCTCGACCCGCTCCGGCTGCCCCGGCAGCGCAGCGCGAGCATGCATGCGCGGGGCCCCGTGAGGATGTTTGCCTCCGCGCAGGGTTGGTGTTCTGGCTGGCCGTGCTGGCCGTGCTGCTCAGCCTGCGGCCCTGGCAGTGGTGGGCCGCGAGCAGCGGGCTGCGCTGGCGCCGCAACGGCAAGGCGGCCTGGGCGCCCGGCAGCCTGGACGGTGCCTGGCCGTCCGGCTGGCGGCCGCGGGACGTCGCCGCGGCGGCCGCCGCGGCGGGCGGGCTGCTGCTGCTGCTGCTGCTAGCGGCGGGCGCTGCGGGGCGGGGCGCGGGCGGGGCGGCGGCGGGCGCGCGGGGGGCCGGGGCGCTGGCGACGCCCGCGGCCCTGAGCGCGCGCGCGGAGCCGGGCGAGCAGACGGACCCGCGCGACATCGTCGTGACGACGACCACGGTCGTCAAGCACGCGCACACGTCTGTGATGCGCACGCTGTACCTGGACTCCATCTTTGTCAGCCTCGCCAGCTACCGGTGCGCCGCGCGGCCCTCCGCGATGTCCTAGGACGTGCGCGGCGCTGGGTGCAGCACCCGCAGGCCACCTGCACAGCGCTCGCCTGGGCGGCGCCCACCTGACGCGCGGCGCGCGGCCGCCGCAGGGACGTCGAGTGCCACCGGACCGTGGCGGACCTGTTTGCGGCGGCGCACTTCCCGGAGCGCGTGTTTGTGGGCGCCGTGGAGCAGGACAAGGAACAGAACGAGAGCTGCCTGGACCCTGCGTACGCGCGCTTCAATTCCAATGTGCGCTTCATGTCCATCCCCTGGTCGGAGAGCAAGGGGCCGACGTACGCGCGCTACCTCGCGGCCACGCTGTACGACGGCGAGACATACTACCTGCAACTGGTGCGCGCCCGCGCACCTGGCGCTGCGCGGGCGCCCGCGCCTGCCCTCGCGCTGGACGCACTGTAGTGTTGCAAGGGCTTCACGCCGGACGCGCGCGCGCGCAGGACTCGCACATGAAGTTCGAGCCGGCCTGGTGCGGCCCGGCTGCTGGGCCGCCCGGCCCCGCCTGCGCCCTGCGGCTGCGCCAGCCAGGCGCTGAGCGGGGTGTGACGCCGGGGCAGGGACGTCAGGCTCATCGACATGCTGAAGCTGTGCCCGTCGCCCAAGCCCATCCTGACGACCTACCCGGGTGCGCCGGCCGCCCCGGGCCGCCCGCGCGCCCGCCCGCCCGCGCCCGGCGGCCCGGCGCCGAGCCCCTAACCCTACCCGCGCGCGCAGTGGACGTGAACAACCTAGCGTCGGGCGAGCGCGAGACGCCCACGCTGTGCGGCTCGTTCTGGAACGAGCGCGGCATGATCTCGTTCCGCGCGGGCATGATGGCCAAGACGAGCGCGCCGCGGCCGACGCCCTTCATCGCGGCCGGCTACCTGTTCGGCCGCGGGCAGATGCTGGCGGAGGTGCCCTTCGACCCGGACCTGCCGCAGGTGGCGCCGCGGCCGCCCGCCCGCGCCGCGCATGCGTTCCCGACGCGGCCGGCCGGGCCGCTGAGCGGGGCTCTGCTTGCGCGCGCAGCTGTTCACGGGCGAGGAGATTGCGCATGCGGTGCGCGCCGCCGCGCCGCGTGCCCGCGCGTCACCGTGCCTGGGCCCGTCGTTGTCACGAGTGGCCCTGCTGTCACCCGAAACCTCTGCCACCCACCCATTGCACCCATGCATGTGGGTGGCCGCTGCCGCACCCACTACGATCGTTCTCTCGAAGCGCTGCTCCGACGCCTCTGGCTGGATGGCCTGCTGATGTGCGGGCGCGCGCCTGCATTCACGCCCGCGCCGCGCGCGCAGGCGCGCCTGTGGACGTCCGGCTGGGACATGTTCTGCCCGAGCGAGAACCTGATATACCACCTGTACGTCACCAAGGAGCACGGCGTGTCGCGGCCCAAGTACTGGGACGAGGTCGCCGGCTACTACGAGTCGCAGGCGCGCCCGCCCGGCCGCCGCGCGCGCGCGCCGCCGCGCGGCCGCGCTGCGCCGCGGCGGCTGTGCTGCGCGCTTGAGGCCATCTGAGGGTCCTGTTCCCAACCCCTGCACCGAGCCATACCCTACCCTACCACCGGGCGGCAGACGCGCTCGGAGGCCAAGGTCAAGTTCCTGCTGGGCCTGGGGCCGCGGCCGGAGGGCATCCCGATCCACGAGCGATGCGGCCTCGGCGCCGCGCGCACGCTGGACGCGTACTGGCGGTGGGCCGGCATCGACCCCGCCAACCGGAACGAGACCGGCTCGGACGCCCGCTTCTGCAACCGCGCCTGAGCCGCGCCGGGGCGGCCTGCTGCGGCGGAGGTGCAGGTTTTGGGGTCAGGAGAGCCTGGGCGACCCATGCTGTAACAGACTAGCGCCTGTGCAGCAGCGGGTGAGATATACACCCGTGCATCAGCCAAGCCAGGCATCAAATCATGCCGTCCAGCCTGATTGGTCCAGCCCGATTACTAAAGCCATGCCCCGCCAGGGTATGCTCCGCACTTGCCCAGGCAATGCAGCGCCCCGCCATCAGTGAGCTCTGCTCCGCGGCTGGGCAATAGCATGGCCACAGCACCGTGATGGATCGGGCTGGCAAGAGGAAACAGGCCCTGGAGTCACGCGCTGAAGCAGCCCCCGCTGAGCGAGTGTTAACGAGGTCGGCAGCCAAGAAGGCCCGCGTGGAGCCCGTGCCGCCGTTGGAGAAGGAGCGTCGCCGCCGGCCAGCGGCTAGTCCGGGCGAGCAGGCCGTCGCTCGGGCTCCTCGCTCCCGGTCCGCTCGCAGGGCGGGCGTGCCGGTGCCTGCGCCGGCCGAGGCCGCGCCGGAGCCGGACGCAGGCAGGGCGGGCGCCAAGGGCGGCGAGCAGGCCGAGGAGGGCGGGATGGATCGGGAGGCAGCGGGCAGGGCGGGCGAGGGACAGGGCGGCCGCGGGGACCGCGAGGACGAGGTGCGTGCCCTGCTGCGCGTCCCGGCCGCCCGCACGGCGCTGCGTACCGCCGCAGCGCGCCCCGCGCGTGAGCGCGCGGCGCGACTGATGCACTCGGCACCGCATAGGCAGCGGCCCTGGTCGCCGCGTGACCTCGCCGCGTGCGCTGCGCAGGACAAGCTGGGCGCCGAGGCGTACAACCGGCAGTTTGCCACGGCGAACAGGTCGCGCCCCGCAAAACATCGACCCGCGGCTGCGCGGCCTGCGCGAGTCATATGCTGTCGGTGGCGGTGCCGAGCGCGGGCGGAGCGGCTGTGCGCTCACAAGGAAAGTGCCTGACGCGGCTCCGCGCGCGCAGCGCGCTGCATGGGCTGCTGCGCAAGCTGGGCGCTGGGTTCGAGGACATCATGCCCGCCGGCGGCGCGTCCAGCTCGCGCCTCAAGGTGCCGCCCCGGCCGCCCGGCGCGCCGCGGCGCCGCGGCGGCATGCATGCAAAGGGTCGGCCGGACGTGCGCCTCACCCGCGCCGCGCGCAGGGCATCCTGGTCCAGCTGCGCCAGGACGACGACGAGGTCGCGCAGCTGGAGGCGCTCAGCCAGCTGAACGAGCTGCTGTCGGTGTCGAGCGAGGAGTCGCTCAGCGTGTTCCCGGTCGAGCAGCTCGTGCCCGTGCTGGCGCGGCCCCGCGGCTGCCCGACCAGCTCAGGCTCCCCCCGTCACAGCTGGCCTCACCGCGGGGCCGGCGCGGCGCCGGCAGGTGCACCTGCTCAACGCGGAGCACAACCCGGACGTGATGCTGCTGGCCGCGCGCGCGCTGACCTTCCTGGCGGACGTGCTGCCGTCGTCCTGCTCGGCCATCGTGCGGCACGGCGCCGTGGACGCCTTCTGCGCGCGCCTGCTCACCATCGAGTACATCGACCTGGCCGAGCAGTCGCTGCAGGCGCGCGGCGTACCCTACACCTAACCTGTACCGCGGCCCCCGCCCCCCGCACCTCGCCGGCGCGGCTCGCTGCATCCGGCGCGCGCACCGTGCTCGCGCACGCACAGCCGAAGCAAACACCACGACATGTGCGCGCGGCGCACGCCTGAGCGGCGGCGGCAGCGCGCGCGCGCAGGCGCTGCAGAAGCTGTCGGCGGAGCACCCGCAGGCGGTGCTGCGCCAGGGCGGCCTGGTCGCCTGCCTCTCCTTCCTGGACTTCTTCCAGACGGGCGTGCAGCGCGTGGCGGTCGCCACGGCGGCCAACATGTGCCGCGGCCTCTCCACCGACGCCACCGACGCCGTGCAGACCGCCGTGCCCATCCTCACCAACCTGCTGCAGTACCAGGCGCGGCGCCGCAACCCTGCCCTACACCCGCTGCTCCACCGGCCGCGCGGCCGTGGCGCACATGCTTGGCGCGGGAGGCTGATCAGCAGCAGGAGTGCAGCATGAGCTGGTCATGGTGAACCGACGGGCGCGGCGCGGGGCGGCTGCGGCAGGACGCCAAGGTGGTGGATCGTAACCAGGTTATGGAAAAATCTCTCGGGCGCGGCGCGGGGGCGGGCGCGGCTGGACGCCAAGGTGGTGGACCGTAACCGCTTTACGCTAAAACCTGACGGGCGCGGCGCGGGGGCGGCGGCGCAGGACGCCAAGGTGGTGGAGAGCGCGTGCCTGGCGCTGACGCGCATCGCGCAGGCGCTCGCGCACAGCGCGCCGCACCTGGAGCTGCTGTGCGGCTGCGGCCTGATCGGCAGCGCGCTGCAGCTGGTGGCCGTGTCGGACGCGGGCGGCATGACCAGCCAGCTCAGCGTGTCCACCTACTACGGCCTGGTCCGGCTGCTCACCACGTGCACGGCCGGCTCGCCCGCCGTCGCCGAGAGCCTGCTGCAGGCAGGCGTGTCCGGCACGCTGCGCACGCTGCTGGCCAGGCGCGCGCCCCCGCGGCGCCGCGGCCCCGCCCCCGGCGCGCCGTCGGCGCCCGTGCTCAGACCCTATCCTGACCCTACCCCACCCTATACCGCTCCCTCCGCGCGCGCGCGTGCGGCCTGAGCGCAGGGGCGCGCGCGCCCAGCTCCACGCTGTTCTCGGCGCCGACCGCGTCGCCGGCGTCCGTGCTGCGCTCGAGCGACCAGCTGCTGGAGGTGGTGTCGCTGGCCGCCGCGCTGCTGCCGCCGCTGCCGGACGCGCAGGCCGCCATCCTGCGCGACCTGCCCATCGTGCCCGCCGTGGCGCCGGGTGCGCGCGCGTCACGCCCCGCCCCCCCTTCGAGAGCCACGGGCGCGCGCGGCGCGCCGCCGCCGGCTGGGCGCATGCGGCTCCGGCGGCGGCCCCGATCCCCATCGCGGCTCAGGCGCTCGGCGGCGGGCGCGCAGGCGCGGGCGGCGAGGGCGAGGCCTGCGCGCGCGTGCGCTTCCTGGCCGGCCACCCGGCCGTGCTGCAGCGCTACGGCGCCGACCTGCTCGCGCTGCTGGTGCAGGTGTACGGCGGCACCGTCGTGCCGCAGGCGCGCGCGCCGCCGGTCGGCCGCCCTGCCCTGACCTACCCTAACCCTGGCCCTGGCCCGGGCGCGCGCCTGAGCGCGCGCGGCCGCGCAGGTCAAGGCGCGCTGCCTGGACGCGATCGCCAAGGTGCTGCACCACGCGCCCGCGCCGCAGCTGCGCGCGCTGCTGGCGGACGTGCCGCTCGCGTCTTTCGTGGCGGGCCTGCTGGCCGCGCGCGACGCCGGCACGCAGGCCGCCGCGCTGCGCCTGGCCGAGCTGCTCATGGGCAAGCTGCCGGAGCTGTACCGGCGCGCGTTCCGGCGCGAGGGCGTCGTGCACGCGCTGGGCCTGCTGGCCGCGGCCGCGCCGGCCGCGCCGCCGGCCGCCGCCGCCGCCCGGGGCAAGGAGCGCGAGCGCGCGCCCTCCAAGCGCGCCAGCGCGCGCGGCAAGGTGCGCGCCCGCCCGGCGCGACGCTGAGCGCCGCTGTGCGCCGGGCGCCGCGTGCGACGCCGCGGCTTGGGCGCCTGTGCATTGAAAACCCTACCCTGGCCGCGCGCAGGGCAGGGACGCGGAGGCGCGGCGCGCCGCGGAGGAGCGCGCGCCGCCGGCCGCCGAGCCGTCCGCGCCAGCCGCGGCTGCGGCCGCGCCGCCGGCGCCGACGCTGGGCCAGGCGGTCGCGCTGCGCGCGCGGCGCTTCCTGGGCGAGCAGTTTGGCGCCGACGGCGGCGGCGCCGCCGAGACGGAGGGCGTGCTCCGGCTGCGGTGCGTGCCCGGGCCCGCCGACGGGCGCGCGGCGGGCGCAAGCTTACAGGGCTTGCAGAGCTGACCGCGCGCGTGCACGCAGGGGCATTGCGGCGCGGCTGGGGCAGCCTGGCGCGGAGGCGGACCTGGTGGCGGCGCTGCAGGCGCCGGACGCCGAGAGCGGCGTGTCCACGTTCGAGTTCCTGGCCAGCGGCGTGGTCGCGCGGCTACGGGCCTACCTGCGCGGCGCGCCCCCTGGCCCTCTCTTGTCGTCCGTGTCAACACGTGGTGGGCCGGGGCTTTCTGTTGGCGGGAGGCCGCCGGTGGCGAGCGCGGGGTGCGCCGCGCAGGCGAGGACCTGGCCGGCGACGCGGACGGCGGCGCGCTGCTGGCGCGCCTGCACGGCTTTGCGGAGGCGACGCTGGCGCCGGGCGGCGGCGGCGGGCCGCGCCTGCTGGCCCTGGTGCGCAAGCTGCAGGACGGCCTGGCCGCCTGCGAGGCCTTCCCGGTCGCGTACAGCCAGCTGAGCCCAAGCGCCGCCTCGCTGCGCTTCCTGAGCCTGGGCGAGGGCCACGCGGCCATGCGCGCCGCGGCCGCCGAGCCCGACAGCCTCAGCGCGGGCCTGGCCGCGCTGGCGCAGCCGTTCAAGCTGCGCCTCAGCCGCGCGCCGCACGAGCGCCAGCTGCGCGACTACTCGTCCAACGTCGTGCTCATCGAGCCGCTGGCCACCATGGCGGCCGTGGAGGAGTTCCTGTGGCCGCGCGTGTTCCGCGCGGAGGCGCCCGCGCCGGCCGCACGGCCGGCCGCGGGCGCCGGCGGCGCCGGCGCGCCCGCGGCCTCCACCGGCGCGCCGCCCGCCGGCGCCGAGGCGCCCCCGCCGGCCGCCGGCGCCGCGCCCGGCCCGGCGCCGGAGGGCCCGCCAGCGGGCGGCGGCCGCGCCACGCGCGCGCACCCCGCGCCGGCAGCGCCGGCCGCGCCGCCCGCCGAGGCCGCCGCGTCGCCGCGCCTGACGCGCGCGCAGGCCGCGCGCTGCTCGGCGGTCGCCGGCAGCGCCGCAACCTCTGCGCCGGCGGCGCCGCCCGCGGAGGCCGCGGCGGTGGCCGCGGCGCCGCCGGCCGGCGTGGGCCGCCGCGCCGAGGAGCCGGCCGCGCCGGAGCTGTCCGAGGAGGACAATGACATAATCATGCTGCAGGTGCGGCTGGCGCCTGCCCGCCGTAAACCTGACCGCCAGCGAGTGCCGCCGGCGGGCGCGCCTGAGCGCCGTCGCGCGCGCAGGGCGAGGGCGGCGACGAGGGCGAGGACGACGAGGACGACGGCGATGAGGACGAGGTGCCCTTCGACGAGGAGGATGCCGACGCGGACGACGGCGAGGGCCTGGGCGGCGGCGCCGGCGGCATGCACGTGCATGACATGCACCTCGCGGACGCGGCCGCGCCGGCGGCCGCGCCGCCGCGCGGCTCGCCGGCGGCGCCGGCGCGCGCGGAGGAGCGGCCCGCCCCGCCGTGCGCGCCCCTCCCTCCCACGCGTCGCGGCGACGCGGCATGCGCGCGCTCGCACTGGACGGCCGCCCGCCGCGCCATACTGAGCGGCGGCCGCCGCGCAGGCCGGCGGAGGCGGCGCCGAGCTATGCGCAGGCGGCCGCGCGGCGCGCGGCGCCGGCGGCGCCGGCGGGCGCCGCCGGCGAGCACCGGCTGCGCTTCGCGCTGGGCGGCGCGCCGCTGCCGCAGAGCGCGACCATCTTTCAGGCCATCCAGAGCGCGCAGCACCGCCGGCCCGCGGTGGCGGGCGGCGACGCGGCGGGCGCACCGGCGCAGCCGCACGCCCGCCGGCTGTGGGACGAGGTGCACACCGTGCACTACAGCCGGTGCGCCCGCGCCCGTGCAGCGCCCAGCGCCGTGTTTGCCCGAGCCGTGCGGCAACGCAACGGCAGCGAGCTGTGTCGCTGCCGCCGCCAGGTTTGACAACCCCGGGGACGCCGGCGGCGCGTCTGCGGCGGCCGCGCCGGCCGGGGCCGCGGGCGACGCGCCCGGCGGTGCGCCGGCCGCCGGCCGCCTGCGCGCGTCGCCGCTGGGCGAGCTGCTGGGCGCGGGCCTGCCGGCGGCGCTGGAGGGCAGCGAGCAGACGCGCGACGTGCTGACCGTGCTCAAGCTGCTGGAGGCGCTGCGGCGGTGCGCCGCCGGCCCGCGCTTGGGGGGGGCGGCGGCCCTGGGCGCACTCAGCCGGTGCTGCGAATGCGCGCCGCGCGGTGTGCGCGAGGGCGACGCTCACCCGGGGGCATGCGCCGCGCGCAGGCTGGCGCCGCACCTGGCCGCGCACGAGGCGGGCGCGCAGGGGCGGCTGCTGCGCGGCGGCGCGCCGGTCGCCATCGGCCGCGAGGAGTTTGTCAGCGCCAAGCTGGCGCCCAAGCTGGCGCAGCAGCTCAAGGTGCGCTTGCGGCGCGCCCGCGCCGCACGCCGGGTGGTGGGGACTAACCATATGCCGGGGCCGGGGTTGTGACCCTGCGCGCGCGCCGCGCAGGACGTGCTGGCCATCTGCGGCGCCAGCCTGCCGCCCTGGTGCAGCCAGCTGGTCGGCTCGTGCAGCTTTCTGTTCCCGTTCGAGCTGCGCCGGCGCTACTTCTACTGCACCGCGTTCGGCCTGGCGCGCGCGCTGCAGCACCTGCAGCTGCAGCAGGCGGCGGAGGGCGCGGCAGCGTCGCCGCTGGACCCGCACGCGCGCGAGCTGCGCGTCGGCCGCCTGCAGCGCCAGAAGGCGCGCGCGCGCGCGCGCGGCCCGCAACGCGTCCTGCTGTGCATGCTGGGGCCCTGCACAATGCGCCGCGGGGCAGGGGCGCCCTGCTGTGCGCGCCGGCGGCAGCGCCGACGCCGCGCGCACGGCCGCAGGTGCGCATCTCGCGGCGCCGCGTGCTGGAGTCGGCGGCCAAGGTGTTTGAGATGTACGGCACGGGGCGCGCCGTGCTGGAGATCGAGTACTTTGGCGAGGTGGGCACGGGCCTGGGCCCGACGCTGGAGTTCTACACGCTACTGTCGCATGAGCTGCAGCGCCGCGGGCTCGGGCTCTGGCGCTGCGACGACGGCTCCTCCGCCGCCAGCGGCGGTGCGGCCCGCGCCGGGCCCCGCGCTAGCGCGTTCGACTGCATCTTTCTTAGTTTTCAGAGCCACCAGCCATGTCCATCAAAGACAAATACTCTTGCTCCTTGTCTGTTGAAGGCAAGTGAGTATTCCATGTCTGACCGAACGCGCGCCCGCCCCCGGCGGCAGGGCCGACCAAGGCGGGCGCGGGCGGCGGCGCCGCCGCCAAGGCCAAGGCGGAGGCGACGCCGACCATCCGCGCGGAGACCGCGCTCACGCCGCAGGCGGCCGCCGGCGAGAGCGCGCGGCCGGACGCGTACGTGCACGCGCCGCAGGGCCTCTTCCCGGCGCCGCTGCCGCCGTCCGAGCGCGCCGCCGGTGCGCCGCCCGCGCCCGCAGTACTTTGCATGCGCGGCGCCGTGTCGTGCGGCGCGGGGCGCGAGGTGAAGGGCCGCGCGCGCAGGCGGGCGCGTGGTGGAGCGCTTTCGGCTGCTGGGGCGCGCCATGGCCAAGGCGCTGCAGGACTGCCGCCTGCTGGACCTGCCGCTCTCCTACCTCTTCTACAGGCGCGCCCAGGCGCCCCCGCGCTCATGCTTTGGTCGGTGGCCGATGAGCGCGCAGAATTTGACCCGCGCCCGCCGGCGCGCAGGGCGGCGCTCGGGCGGCCGGTGGACCTGTTTGATGTGCGGCGCGTGGATGCGCTGCTGGGCGCGTCGCTGGAGCGGCTGGCGGCGGCGCAGCGCGCCTGGGCGGCCGCCGGCGAGCCGGCCGCGCCGCTGCTGGTCGACGGGGCGCCCATCGACGACCTGTGCCTCACCTTCGTGCTGCCAGGCGCGCCGCCGCCGGCGCTGCCGCGCAGGGCCCGGCGCGGCCGGCAGTCTGCGCTGCTCAGCGCGGGGCCGTTCTGTGCCTGACGCGCGCCGCGGGCCCGCAGGCTACCCAGAGTACGAGTTGCGCGCGGGCGGCGCGGACATGGCGGTGGGCGCGCACAATGTGGCCGAGTACGTGGAGGCGGTCGCGCACGCCACGCTGCGCGAGGGCATCCAGGCGCAGCTGGCGGCCTTCAGGCGCGCGCGCGCCCCGCGCAGGGGCCCCCCGCTCGCCTGGCTGCGCGCGCATGGAGCGGTGGCCGCGCCGCCCTCTGCCACAAGCTGCGCGTGTACTCTGCAGCGCATGCAGAGAGCGCGCCGCGCGCAGGGCCGGCTTCAACGACGTGTTCCCGCTCGCGGCGCTGGCGGCGTTCCATGAGGACGAGCTGGAGGCCATGCTGTGCGGCATGGGCGAGGCCTGGAGCGTGGCCATGCTGGCGGACACCATCAAGTTTGACCACGGGCGCGCGCCCGCTCGACCCCGCACGCGCGGCTTGCGTGTCCCGGCGGCCTGCCGCGCTGAGGCGGGCGCGGCATGACCCTACCCCTGGCGCAGGTACACCGCCGCCAGCGCGTCTGCGCGGCACCTGCTGGAAATCCTGGCGGAGCTGGACGCGGCCGACCAGCGGCGCTTCCTGCGCTTTGTCACCGGCTCGCCGCGCCTGCCGCCCGGCGGCCTCGGCGCGCTGCAGCCCCGGCGCGCCGCCCCCGCGCCCACGCCCCGCGCCCCGTCTGCTGCCCCGGCCCGCACCAGCGCGCCCCCGGCGCCGCCCCGGCCGCGGCCGCCGGCCTCATTCGCTGCAGGCGGATGAGGGGTCGAGCCTCTGACCGCCATCATGCTCGGTTTCTCAATGAGAATGCCAGAAGCGTTGGAGTTTGCTGACGGCAATGCCAAAAGCGGGCGACCTGACGGCCGCGGCGCGCGGCGCAGGCTCACGGTGGTGCGCAAGGTGTCCAGCGCGCAGCCGCCCGACGCGGCGCAGGAGGCGCCGCCCGGCGGCGCGCCCGCGCCCGCGGCGCTGGCCGACCGCGACCTGCCCTCGGTCATGACGTGCGCCAACTACATCAAGCTGCCGCCGTACTCGAGCAAGGCGGTCGCGCGCGCGCGCCTGCTGCTGGCCATCCGCGAGGGTCAGGGCTCGTTCGACCTGTCCTAGGGCGTTGCGCGGGGCGTGCCGCGGTGGGCGTTGGGCGGGCGGCGCCGCGTGTGTGTCGCGGCCGCTCGCCGCGCGCCGCGCGCCGCAGCCGTGTGCAGTAGGAGGCGGGCTGCGCTGTGCAGTGCAGGTTTCATTGGGGTTCGGGCCCCCGCCGCGCGGGCGGGGCTGTTTAAAAACATAAGCGCGTCGCCTGCGCGCGCCGCGTGCGCTGCGCCACTCCGCGCCCTGCCCTGCATGCGGCCTCATGCTGCCGCGGCTCGCGGACGGGCGAGATGCAGTAGTAGGCGGCAGTGTCCTGTTACAAGCGCGGCATACACATATGCGCCCTGCACGCCCGAGTGTCCAGACCAGGGCGTGGCGCGGTCGCCAACCTGCTCCTCTGGATCCAGCCCCACAGTCACCGCTGAACAAGGATCGGCTGCACTGGAGCAGCAGGCCACTGATCGCTCTCTCTCTCTGCACCCGCAGCCTGCAAATCACTGCAGTCATCACGCTCGCAGCCGCGCCAGTCCAGGTCAAGCAGCAGGTCCCGCTGGCCTGGCGCATGCACCCGCATGCCAGCCCATTCTTGCGCCAGGCCAGCAGCAGCCAGCGCCCAGCCAAGCTACTCGCACCCCAACAAGAGCCGTGCCGCGCCGCCAGGCGCCCGGCGCTCACGCCTGGGGCTCAGGACGCGGCGGCGGCGGCCAGCTTGCGGCGGCGCAGGCCGCACGCGTTGCAGAGCAGCGCGGGGCCGTTGCGGCGCCAGGTCGGCGTCGTGTCCGTCCCGCACTCGGAGCACACCTGGTGCTTGTTGGCCGCGCTGCGGCGCTGCGGCGCAGCCGGCGCGCCGGCACCGGGCCCGCCGCGCGCGGCGTCGCCGGAGGCCGCGCTGGCGGAGCTGCCGCCGGCGTCCTCGCGCGCGCGCCGCTTGAAGCCCGCCAGGCGCGCGCCGGGCAGGCCGTCCGAGCCGCTGCTCGCGGCGCCCGGCAGCGCGCCGCTGCCGCCCGGCGTGCCCAGCGCGCCCGCCGGGGCGAGCGCGCCCGGTGCCGCGTGCGCGGGCATGCCCTGCGCGGTCGGGGACGCGTGGGCAGGCGGGGGTGCGCGAGCAGGCCGCGCGCGCGGGCCTGGGCGCGCGGGGTCGGGGGGGCGGGCGGGCGCACCAGGCGCAGGGCGTCCAGCAGCTGCAGCACCGCCGAGCGCGGCAGCGCCTCCGCATGGGCTGGCGCGGCCCCGGCGGCCATCTGCTTGAGCAGCAGCTCCATGGGCAGGCCCGACGCCGCGGACGCCGCCCGGCCGGCCAGGCCGCCCACGCGCACGGTGTCCTCGGCCGGGCTCACCCAGCGCGGCCCAGCAATGCTCGGCGGCATGGCCGGCCGCAGCGCTGCGCCGGCGCTGCCCGCCGCCGCCGCCGGCGGTGGCGGCGGCGGCGGCGGCACCGGCGCAAGCGGCGGCGGCGGCGGCGGCGGCGGCGGGGGCAGCGGCGGCTGGGGCCGCGCCGCGGCGTCGCCCGCACCGGCCGGCGGCGGGCGCAGCAGGACGGCGGCGGCCACACGCGCGCGCTCGGCGCCGGCCTCGCGCGCCAGTGCGGCCGCGCGCACCGCCGCGG
>JAABUJ010000471.1_pt1 | contig 79477 bp, 76 predicted proteins | sample 5559131 | NCBI WGS metagenome assembly JAABUJ01 (sample SAMN10711875, study PRJNA513366) | rock metagenome | isolation source: Antarctica rocks | place: Antarctica: Victoria Land, Mt New Zealand nord | collected 2016-01-07 | reverse complement strand
TCGGTGCCGGTCCGAGCGACGCTGCGGCAAGACTGTGATGAGTCACACTCCGAAGAGTGGACAAGCTTCTGATCAGGCCAACGCACGGCGACCGGGCCGGTGCCGGCAGCAAGAGCGGACAAGTCCCCATTGAAGGCACCAACAGCGGTCCGATCAGTCTTTGGGTCACGCTCTAGCCACCGACGCCAGCCTTGCTCACCCACTCGCGGAACCGGTGAATCTCATACTCACAATCGGTCTTCTTGAGAGCTTTAGAACCCCGGGCCATGTGTCACCCAACGTATAGCGGTCTCGACGTCTACGTGTGACGGACGTGCCCAAACTCGCAGGATGCGTTGTCAGCGACGTCTTCCAGCAACCTGCCAGCGATCGCACAAAGCGTAGTCGGGGTCGAGTCACGCAGAGCCTCTAAAACGTCATTTTGAAGTGACCCCGAGATAGAAGATATGACGGGGCCGGCGTCAAAGGACCACGATCTGATCTCCCTTCCGACGAAAGATTCGTTGAGGCGCACCATAATTGCCCGAAGCTGCGCGGCCCACAAGCGATCATGTACAGTGATGAGTAGCTGCCACTCGTGGAATGATGTGAGTAGATACTCCGCAAACCGTAGATGAATTTCACCGCTGAGGCTCCGGACCGCGTCATCAAGGATCAAAAGCGATTCTGTCCGAGGTTCGCGGCATCTCGAGCAAGCGCAATGAACAGCAATAGTGTGACAAGGTCCTGCTTGCCTTCGCTTAGAACCCGGGAGGGCGGACATTCGCGCCCATTGGTTAGCCGCACTACGACCTCAAGTGAAACCTCGGTCTCTACCGCAACGTCTAGGCGTATTTCTTGCACGAAGTCATTTTGCGAGATCGACCGGAACGCGTCCGTCAAGGATCGGCTGGTGTTACGGAGTACGGAATGGATCGGCGCCAGCCTCGCTTCCTTTTGGACCCTCTTGCGCCGCGACAGCTGTCCACGAGAGATATCACCTTCGATGGCGCAGGGCGGCCTGGTAGACGAAGCCGGCGGTGCGGGCCTGGCGTAGATGGGCTTGCCCCAGAGGGCCGACCACCGGGCGTCGTTCCCGTGCACCAGGTTGGCCACCACCACGTGGGTGTGCAGCTGGGGATCCTCGGCCCGGGAGGTCCGGTGGCGAAAGGCGGCCGCCACCATGCCCGAGGTGGCCTCGGTGCGCAGTCCGTTGTGGCCCCGCCGGGCCCAGGTGGCGTGGTCCTCCAGATAGGTGAGGGCCTCCGGCAGTGCGCCGTCATGGGCGCCCCGGACAGTGGCGGCCACCTGCTGCCTGGATAGGCAGGCCAGCAGGCTCACCCCCTTGGGGGCGGAGAAGGTGAAGTCGAAGCCGCCCAGGCGCCCACCAGATGCCGCCTTGCCGGTGACCAGCGAGGCACCGCTGGCTGGGTCCTTACCGTTCAGCACGCCACCCAGGGCGTCCTCGGTCACCTCGCCGGACAGGTCCAGGTCTTCGCATCCCCGACCCACCCAGGTGCCGGGCTTCTCCCCCGATCCGGGGTAGTAGGCCTCGGGCCCGGAAGCTACGTGGCTTACGTAGTAGATGGGATTGGTTGAGATCTTGCCGATGGAGATCATGGGCGCAGCGTGCGCCGAGGGGTTGACGGCAACGTTGACGGTTGTGTTGACAAATCCTTGACAGCGCCGAGTTGCCCCTGAGTCGCCCCGAGTCGCCCTCGTGTAACAGCAGGTGGAAGCGGGTGTCGGCAAACTTGGTGATGGCCAGAAAAAACTTCAGAAGTCTTGCCGGCTGGCCACGGAGGGAGGGGGGCGACTCTCTAGATCAGCCTTGACGTCGCTGTGGGGGGCACCGCTTGGGCATCGGCTGGAGCCGGCGGCCCCCTTTGGGGGGCCGCCGGAACGGGGGGGAGCTGGCTCCCCGGGTGGATCGCCCTGGCGGTGCTTGGACGCGGGCGAGTGAATAGCGGATGGCTGGGGTCTGGGTTCACCGGCCGAGGGCCGATCGGGGCCGGTTCGGACTCGGCGGTAGCGAGGTCCGACCGGTTGGTGGCAGTTGCCGACGAGGGCATGGGAAGATTCCCAGGGTTGGTGAGGGTCATCGGCATCGGGTCAGAGCCGGCCGAGGCACTGGAGGTCGCGATGTTGCGTGCGGTGTTCGTGCGTACCTTGAAGGCGGGGGTGACCTACGAGCAGTTCGCGGCGGCTTGGCTGCCGGTAGGCATTGACGGCGACTATCCGGCGAAGACACGGGTCTCTCGTAACCTGTCAGACGACCGGCAGGTCATCACCATCGTGGAGCTGGACATCCAGGCTGGGGAGTTCAAGGCGGCGCTGGCGTCACTGACTCGCCTGGACGCTCGGGACCGGCTGGAAGAGATCGTGGCATCGACCCAGCTGGAGGGCGCCTACGAAGACGTGCTCGACGAGGCAACGCTTCGAGGCATCGACGTCTCGGATGTCATCGCCGGCTACTGGAGGCACTACCTACTCAACCGTGTGCCCCCGACCGGGAAGGACAGGAGGTACAGAGTGGACGACGACTTCTGGGCCTGGGAGTTCGTCGAGGATGTTGCGCGGCGTGGTGCTTCTGAGTCGATTGGTCTTCTGGTCAAGCTGGCCGAGGCCGCCCCGGACGACGGTGCCTTGGCCTATCTCGGAGCGGGACCGCTTGAAGGACTGATCCAGGATCGTGGTGAGCAGGTCTTTGACGCCATCGAGGCCGCCGCTCGCCAGCACCCCCGTCTCATGGCCGCGTTGGCAGGAGTCATCTGTGGTGACGATGAGGAGCAACATCACATCGAGGGACCGAGCAGACGGCTTCGTCGCAGGTCTCGGGGTAGGCGCCCTCTTCTTCGTCTACCTGTCGGCACCCCGGAACGAGATGACCGGCCTGGCCACCGCCGGCCATGCGACACCACGATGGTTCGAGCTGATGCCGCCCTCAACGCACGCAGCCTGGCCTCCCGAAGCGCTCGATGCCGGCGCCAGTCTGGACGTGCTGACCGCTGGGATGCAGCGGCAGGAACGTCCGCCGCCGACGGCTACCTCGTGGCGACGCACGCCCTGACCGACTCGACCGACGCCGAACGATCAGGCGTCCGCCTGGAGCTTGCGTGACCTCGACGGCGCTGACTCCGACTATCGGAGGAGATTCGCGTCGCCGATCACCTCGAGGAGGGTACGATTCCCTCTTGGGGCGACGGTGACCGGGACTCCTGCGGCAGCGGGCTCGGGGGAAGCGTCGGCGAGGTGGTCGGCGCGAGGCGCGCGCTCGTTCGGGAGAGTTGGTCTACGAGCGGGCGCGTGAGCGGTTGACCGCGCGCGGCGTGGGCCTCAGCGAGTGTCATCTCGTGCGGGACTCGGCAGTCCTCGGACCTACGGTCGAGGGTGTCGTCGCCAACTGCGGGCTGGTCATCGTGGGCGGCGGCGACGGCACCGTGAGCTCGGTGAGCGGAATGGTGGCGCGTGCTGGCGCCACGCTCGGAGTCATCCCGCTCGGAACGGCGAACGACTTCGCGAGAACGCTGGGCATCCCCTCGGAGCTCGAGGCCGCCTGCGCCGCGATTGCCGCCGGCAACGTGGTCGAGGTCGATCTCGGCCGCGCCGGCGGGGACTGTTTTCTCAACGTCGCTTCGGTCGGCTTTGGTGCTGCGGTCGCCGCGGCCATGTCCCCGCGCGCCAAGAAGGTGCTGGGTCCGGCCGCCTACGCGCTTGCGGCGACGCGGGCGGCCGGTTCGGTCCGCCCGTTCTCGGTCGAGCTTTGCCCGGTCGATGCCGCCACGGCCGACGGCCCGGCGGAACGATTCGACCGGGTGGTGCACGTCGCGGTCGGCAACGGCCGCTACTACGGCGGTGGGCGTCAGGTGTCCCCGACCGCTGGGGTTGCCGACGCGGCGCTCGACGTGCTCGTCATCCGCTGGGCCGGGTGGCGCGAGCTGATCGGGGTGACGCGCCGGTTGCGCACCGGTGACTTCGCCGGCCTGCGGTCGGTGTCGTCCCGGCGCACACCGTCGATCGAACTGCGCACGGACCCGCCGATGCCCGTCAACCTCGACGGCGAGCTCCGTGGTGTCACGCCCCTGCGCTTCGCGGTCGAACCCGGGGCGCTGCGGGTCCTCGCTCCCCAGGCGGCCGGCCTCGACCCGCTCGGGCCGACGGGCGCCACGGACCGCCGGCCGACCGACCGGCGCCACCACCGCCAGCGACGACGACGTGGCGGGACGACCGCATGAGGGTGCTGGCCGGGCCGATCCTGCGCCGGGTCGAGACCCGAAGCGTACGGGTGTGGCTGGCCACCGCCGAGGCGGTCGGCGCGCAGCTGAGGGTGTACCGGGCCGGCCACGAACACGAGGCGCCGGTCGGCTCCGGCGGAGCAGAGTCGGTGGTGCTGGGCAGGGGACTGTTCGTGCACCTGGTCACGGCGACGCCGGTGGCGGGCTCGTTCCCCGTCGACGAGCTGTTGACCTACGACTTGACGATCACCAATGAGACCCGAGCCGTCACGCTCGCGGAGCTGGGTTTGCTGCAGGGCCCGTCGTCGCTCTGCTACCGGGGCTTCACCCTGCCGAGCTTCTTCGTTCGTGAAAGCTGCGGCCCGCTCAACGTCCTGCACGGTTCGTGCCGCAAGCTGCACGGCAAGGGCGACGACGCCAACCTCAGCGCCGACGCCCTGCTGGAGGAGACGAGCGCGGACCTGACCCGCCGTCCCGGCGCCCTGTTCTACACCGGCGACCAGATCTACGCCGACGACGTCGCGCCGGCGCTGATGCCCTACGTCCACGATCTCGGGCGCCGGCTCGTCGGCCACGAGGAGAACATCCCGGCGATGCCGCCCCAGGCCAGCCTGCCAATCGGCGGCCGCGGCAAGCTCATGCGCGGCGTGGCGCGGTTCACCACGCCCAAAGGTGGAAATCACCTGATGACCTTCGGCGAGTACGCGGCCGCCCACCTTCTTGCGTTCTGCGACGAGCTATGGCCGCCAACCGCGGCCGAGTTCGTCGGGCTCGCTCACCAGGCGATAGACAAAGGGCGCCTCGGTGACGTCCGCAAGCACCTCGAGAGGGGGATCCCCGAGCTTGACGCGGCGCGCCGGTCGTTGCCGTCGGTGCGCCGCGTCCTGGCCAACATCCCGACGTACATGATTTTCGACGACCACGACGTCACCGACGACTGGAACCTCACCCGCAGGTGGCGCGACGAGGTCGGGGCGAGCCCGGCCGGGCGCCGGATAGTCGCCAACGCGCTGGCCGCGTACTGGGCGTTCCAGGGATGGGGGAACCACCCCGGGGAGGCCGGTGCCGCGTTCGCCGAAGCGATTACCGCGCACCTGACCATCGGCAGCGAGCAAGCCGGCAACGACTATGACCACACGCTGTGGTCGTTCGACCGCTGGAGCTTCCTCGCCGCCACCGACCCGCCGGCGATCTGCCTCGACACGCGGACCCAGCGGGACTTCGACAGCGCGGAGGGGGCGGCGATCCTCGTCGGCGCAAAGGCTCGCGAGCGGGTGGCGGCGTTGGTCGCACCGCTCGAGCGCCGGCGGGGGGAGCCGCTGCTGGTGGTGTCGCCCACCCCCCTGTTCGGCCTCGAGGTCCACGAGCGGCGGCAGAAGGCGGTGGCCAACGAGATCGGCCCCTACACCGTCGACATGGAGGGGTGGCACTCAAACCTGCGCGGTCTCGTCGACTTCCTGCGGTTCCTCGCCCACGACCTCGGCTGCGACACCGCCGTGGTGCTCTCCGGCGACGTCCATTACGGCCTTACGGTCGACACCACGTTCTCCGTCGACGACCGCACCATCCGTGTCGCCCAGTTCGTGAGCAGCGGGATGAAGCACTCGGGTTCGCTCACGAAGGACCTGCTCCACCTGGTGGGCCGGCTCAGCCGCACCCGCCACACCCGCGTCGGCTGGACCCAGGCCCCGCCGATGACGACATCGCCGCTCAGGCGGCGCCTGTTGCTTCGCGCGGCCGGCACCGACGAGTGGGACAAGCAGGGCCCCCTGTGCCTGTCGCCCCGCGCCGCCCGAGCGTTACGCATCGACCAGCCGCCCGACTTCGAGGAGATCCGCACCTATGTCCGCCCGGACGGCCCGTCCGCATCGGTGCTCGTGGGCGAGAACAACGTCGGGTGGGTGACCCTCGACGGGCACCGAGCCACACAACGGCTCCTCACCATCGACGAAGGGACCACTGTCCACGAAACCTCGCTGGACCTCACCCCTGCCGCCCGACCGCCGGCGTAACGCCGGTCGAGAGCGCACCGGGCGGACGGCGGTCTCGGGCGCGGGCGATTCCCTCGTCGTCGCCGGTCACGTGTACGGACCGCGGTCCCACCCGCGCCGGCCGTTCTTCTCCGGAGGAGGGGCCTGGGGACGGCTCCTGGTCGCGCTCCACGACGACGCCACCGCGGTGGCGTTGGTGGGCGGCGACAAGCCGGGGAACTGGGTTGCGTGGTACGAGGCCCGGGGCCGACGGCTGACGCGTACTACGAAAGTTCCTCAGGAGGCAACGATGAGCGATGTCAGCACCTCGACGGCAGACGGCGAGTGGCAGGACTGGGCCGAAGTAGCGAGCGCCGACTTGGCCGATCGCACCTTTAGGGCTCTGGTCGACGAGATCGAAGCGACCAGACGTGGGCCCGGGAGTACTCGGCCACCCTGGCGGGCCTTCGCAAAGCCCTACGGATCACCCAGGCCGATGTGGCCCAGCGACTCGGTGCGAGCCAGTCGGAGGTGTCGCGCATCGAGTGACGGGACGACGTGCTGGTCTCGACGCTGAGAGGGTTTGTGGGGCGCTTGGGGCCGACCTCGAGCTCGTGGCAGGCTTCCGCGACGGCCATGTTGTTGGATCGACCTGACCGACGTCGCATGAGCCCGCTATCGGTCCCACCGAAAGCCAGAGCCTGCGCTGGCGAGATTCGCGCCGTTGCCCTTGGCGCCGACACCGAACTTGACCATCAACTGGCGGTAGAACTCCACCGTCTCGGGGGGGCACGTCGGCGTCGGGGTCGAGCTACTCATGCGCCCAGCGCGCTCCTCGCAGACCGCGCTCCATGCCGGCCCGGTCACCGAGCTCCCCGCTGGCGTCATGGCCACCTCGAACAGCGTGAGCTCGGTGGGCAGCACCAGGTGGCCCTGCTCGGTCGCCCACTGCGCCAGCTTCGGTATCCATCGGCAGTGCCAATGCCGCCGGCGCGGCGGCCGCCTTGGCGACGGGGGGGCCGATATCGGTACGCACCTGGCCGCTGTCGGCCCAGCCGTCGGCGCTGGTGTGGTGGCGGCCCGAGCGGGGGTTGACGAACACGATCCCGCCCAACTCATCCCCCCCGGTCAGCTCGGCCGCTTGGCGAGGAAAGCCGGCGGCAGGGGGATGGGTGGTTCATCGTTTGCCTTTCGTGATGTCGGCGGTTCACAGGCGTCGGCCGAGGCGCAGCCCGGCCCGGCCGGCCACGGCGAGCGCGGCCATCACTGCCAGGCCCACGGCGACATGACCCCAGCCGGCAGCGGACAATTCGGCGAGCCCGAAGGCGTGGCCGGCGGGGGTGGCCGCGAGGATGACCCCGGCAGCGGTGGCCGCGGCCGACCAGGCCCAAAACGCCGGGTTCTGCCGGGGACCGAGGGTGGGGCGGGCCCGCAGAGCGAAGGCGACGAGGGCGTGGCCGATCAGCCAGGCGGTCACCGCCGCGCTCTGCGGTTCATGGCGGGAAAGAAGGGCGGCGCACAACACCCCGGCGCCCAAAGCGACGCCGACGAGCGCTAGGGCGGTCAGCTCGGCCCGGTCCAAGAACCGGGAGCCGCCAACCGCGGGGCGGCGGTCCATGTCGGTGGCGGTGGGCGGCTCGGACACGAACGCGACCGAGGCGCCCAGGTCCATGAACAGTTCGAGCAGCACGTGATGTGGACCGGTTTGAACAGCGAGGCGTGGCCCAACGCCAGGGGGATGGCGGTGGCGGCAACCAGGGCCAGTTTGGCGCCCGGGTAGAAGGCGACGGCTCGGCGCAGCTGGGAGCGGACGGTCCGGCCGGTTTGGACCGCGGCGGCGATGGAGTCGTCGTCGGTGAGGACGATCCCGGCGGCCTGGCGGGCCAGGTCGGTGCCGCGCCGTCCCATGGCGATCCCGATGTCGGCCTGGGCCAGGGCGGGGGCGTCATTGACGCCGTCACCGGTGACCGGCACCACCTCCCCTTCGCCTTGGAGGACCCGGACCAGGCGCAACTTGTCGGCCGGCGTCGCCCGGGCCACACCGCTAGCGCCAGCCAGGCGGCCGGTGAGCGTGGCGTCGTCGATATCGGCCAGTGCCCGCCCGCCGGCCAGCATCTCGCCGGTCACGCCGATGGCGGCGGCCACCGCGGCGGCGGTAGCGGCCGAAGAGGGTCCTCGAACGCGGCGAAGCCGACCAGCTCCAAATCTGCCTCCGCCTGAGCGGCGTCGGCGGGCATGGTGGCGGCCTGGCCGGTAGCGAAGGCCAGCACCCGCAGCCCGCCGGCGGCCAGTCGCACATAAGCGGCGACCCTTTCGTCGTGGGCGGGGACGGCGCAGGCGGCCAGGACGGCTTCGGGGGCGCCCTTGACAGCCACCACAAACGACTCCGGGCCGGCCTGCCAGACCCGGCTCATCTGTTTGCGGTCCGGGTCGAACGGAAACTCGCCGACCGCCACCAGCCCGGCGTCAGGCGCGATGCCGTCACGTTCGGCCGTTTCCCGAAGCGACGACTCGACCGGGTCGCGGCCGGCGTCGTCGCCGTCGCCGCTGGCCAGCACGGCCAGGCGGAGCACCTCGCCCCGATCTCCGATGATCTCGACGAGGCGCTGGCGGTTCTCGGTCAACGTGCCCGTCTTGTCTGTCAAGACAATCGTGGCCGACCCGATCGTCTCCGCGGCCCGCAGGCGGCGCACCAACGCCCCCCGGGCCGCCAGGCGCCGGCCCCCAACGGCGAGCAGCACGGTGACCAGGATGGGCAGCTCCTCGGGGATGGTGGCGAACGCCAACGCCAGCCGCTTGGCCGCGTAGAGCCCCTCTTGTTCACTGGGGGAGTCACCGAGGGTTCTGCTTGGGTGGCCCGGCACGAAGGCGAGGCGAATCGCTTACCTCCACAGAACCGGTGACGGGTACTCGCGGTCGTTACCGACGACAAGCCGCGCCCCGACCTCAGTGGCGGGCAACCCTCCGCGCGGGAGGCTCATCGTCGGCCCCACGATCACCCACGCCAGTGGGATCGTGAGCGGTGACGCTGAAGGGTCTTACCTAAATGAGGCACCGGACGGCTATTAACACGTCGGGTCTACTGAAGATCGTCTGTGGTTGTGGCCGATGCCAGGCGTTTCTCGCTGGTGTACCGCTGGCCTTGCGTCCAGGCACCCTTGCTACGATGGTGCACTGGCTGTCTCAACACCAAGGTGCGAGAGTCGGTCTTGGCCGACAGGATGAATAGGTCGTGGACACTGCCGAGCTCTCTGGTGGCCTCTGCCAGATTGAGCCGGATGATTTTGGCGACCACCCGGCCCGCGGGATCATCACCCACTTCCCTCCGTTTGGCCTCTTCCTCAGTGAACAGCACGTTCTGATCCTGCGAGAGGATGGCCGGAACCTCTGGCTTGATTTGCTTATCAGCATAAAGCCCAAGCGTGTCAGGCGTGGGCGGAAGGAACGGTTTGCCTGACATATATAGACTGAGTTCACCGAGTACTCGGGGTAAGCGAGCCGCGCGGCTACGATGACCGTGTCTTCGGTGTCAAGCAACCCGTCGGCATCCAATGGTGTCTTGGCCATCGCAGGACTTTACTGCTGGTTTTTCAGGCGCCCGACCACTCCAACAGCATGGACCCGGGTCAGTTCCTGATTGTCGTGGGAGGGGACGTGTGAAGCGCTATCGCTCCACTCTTTCATGGCACTTGGCTTCCGCTGCCGGCCGGCCATGCACCACCTGCCCGAGATGGTCGGCGGCCCGACGGTCGGCTGACCGGCGCGACTTGGCGTAATGGCGGGCGAGCACGCCGGGGCCGTGGCCCTGGCGCTCGGCGACCATGGAGATGTTGAAGCCGGCGTCGAGCAGCTCGCTTGAGGTGAAGCGACGCAGGGCGAGGATGGACCCGTCGAACCGGCGAAGGGTGGGATAGGCCGCTCGGGCTGCTTCCCGGCGCTCGGCCGAACGGACGGCCGCGGCCGCCCAGCGGTCGCTCCTTCCGAGAGCTGCGCCGATGTCTCGAAACGACAAGCCACCCTTCGGTGGCGGCCCGGTTCGTCGTGATGGCCTTGCGGAGCGCTGGCGGTACAGGCGGAGGGCCTCTTCCTCCAATGCAGCCGTCTCGGGTCGAATGTCGTCGATTCCCAGGTGCTCCTTGAGTATCGCGGTCCGCCGGGTCACGTAGTCGGGCGGCATCGGCGTGGAGCAGTCCAGGGCCAGGCTGAACAGGAAGGGATCGAGATCAAGGGTGGCGCCGCCGGCCGCCGCTCGCTCCTCCATCTGCCGGACGTGGCCAACCAGCATGGTTAGGGTCTCGGCGTCGACGTAGAAGCTGCGCTCCACCCGCGTCTTGGTCCCCTTCATCTGCTTGGTCTCACTCACCGCCGCATCCACCCGGATCCGGCCCTCGGACCAGTCGATACGCGACGACCGAATGGCCACGAGCTCGCCCCGGCGCATGCCCGTCACTGCTCCGAGGGCCAGGACTGGTGCGACGTCGGGCACGACGTCGACGGCAGTGGAGAGGAGGAGGCAAAGCTCCTCGACCTCCGGTGGCGTGCGCTCCTTGGTCACACGGCGGGTGGAGGGCAGCTGGAATTCCAACATCGGGTTGTGGGAGACGATCCCTCGTCGTTTGGCCCAGCGGAACAGCGGGGAGTACAGGCACTTGGCCTGATTGAGTCGCGAGCGGCTGAGCCCGGCAGCTCGCATGGCCCCGAAGATCCGGTCGATCCGCGCCTCATCGACGTCTCGGAGGCGGTGTTTGCCGATGATCGGTGAGAACCACTTGAGGTGCAGGCGGCGGTAGTCAGCAATGGTTTTCTCCTCTCGGCCCTTCTCGGCTCGGAGGTGCTCATCCAGGAACCGGTCCATCGCCTCGTCCACCGTGAGATCCCTCAGCTTGGCGGTCTCGGCCTGGCGGGTCTCGGTAACCTCGGCCACGAAGGAGGCCAGGGCGGCGACGGCCTGGCGCTCGGTGTCGGTTTCCAGCGTGCGGAACACACGACGAGGCTTGCCATCGCTGTAGCGCCCGGCGCTGACCGTCAGCTCCCACGCTCCCGGCCGGACCTGGCGTAGTGATCCGCCTCCCGACCGGCCGCGTCGTCCGATCATGGCTGTCTTGGGCTTCGGGGCCTTGGGTGGGGTGGCTGGCGAGCGATCCGTTGGGACTTTGAGGCTGAGATGATCCAAGCGGACGCACGCCGGCTCCTCCGGGCAGGCCATCACCTTGGCACCGTCCGGCACGGGCTCCCGCTCCAACTCCCACACCACCCGGCGAGCCGTGGTTGAGTGGCCATCAACCGACATAACGCCGGCGCCCCGCCCGTCTGTCGCGCCGGTCCATATGTGGTGCTCACCACTCCGGTCGATCTTCGCCGCAACCCGCCGCGCCAGCGAGGCCATGCTGAGACTTTAGCAGGAGCTTGAGCCAAGGCTTTAGCACGCCGTTGCGGTAGAGCAGCCTCAACCGCGGTCTTTGCTAAAGGCTAGAAACTCCCGATCGACCCCCTGACCTGGACTCCTGTGGTGCGCCCCCTGGGATTTGAACCCAGAACCTGCGGATTAAGAGTCCGTTGCTCTGCCATTGAGCTAGAGGCGCGTGCGTACGCTAGCGGGTCGCGCTGCCGGATGGGTGACCGGCCGAGGGTGACCGAGGGGACTTGAACCCCCGACCTCCAGGGCCACAACCTGGCGCTCTAACCAACTGAGCTACGGCCACCATGAACCAAGCATGACACACTTGGGATTGGGCATCGTAGCCCGGTTCTCTGCATCGCCCCTGTAGCTCAGTGGACAGAGCGGCTGCCTTCTAAGCAGCGGGTCCCAGGTTCAAGTCCTGGCGGGGGCGCCAGCCGGCCGGCCGGCCGGACGGTCCAGACATTGCGCGAACACATGGCGAGGAGGGGCTGTTCTCATGGATTATTGACGGAATCGCGACGGAGCGCGTACGCTGGAGCCATGCCCTCCGCATTTGCCGACGAGGCCGTCCGGATCCACCGCGCCGCTCAGCTGTCCGATCGAATGATTGCAGAGGCGGTCGGCGCGAAGCCGAGCACGGTGCGCGACTGGCTCAATGGTCGCAGTTCACCGACCGGCGAGCGGGCACGTCGGCTGGCCGAGTTGGCTGAGATCACCGATCGCCTGGCTCGGGTGATTGACGCTCGCTACATCTCGGTCTGGTTGGTCAAACCGGTCGAGGCCCTTGACGACTACACGCCCGTCGAGCTGATTGCTCGCGGTCAGGTCCGCCGGGTGGCTCGGCTCATCAGCACCCTCGAATCGCCCGGCGCTGCCTGATTGGCGTGGCGCTTGACGTCGACTCGACGACCGTCGAGGGAGTATGGCAACGCCATGTGCCCGCCGGTGTCGACCCCGTCCACCGTCCGGCTCCACCCGGCGACAACCGTTGGCAGCGCGGCCACGTCGTCGATGCCCTGTACCTCGCCGACAGCCTGGCCTGCGCCTGGGCCGAGTGGTACCGCCACCTGGCCGAGGCCGCCATGCCGCCCAACATCGCCCTGCCCGGCGACTTGTGGTGCTACCAGGTAGCGCCGCTGCAGGTAGCCGACCTGTCCGACGTCACCCGACTCGCCCGCGTTGGCCTACCGCTATCACGCCCGGGTCGGCGCAGCTGGCCAGCCTTCCAAGCAGTGGGTGAGGAGTTGCAGGACGAGGGCTGGCGTGGCCTGCTCGCGCCGAGTGCAGCGCGACCAGCCAGCCACGTCCTTGCCGTGTTCCTTTCCGGCACCACGCTGCCTCCCCAACTGGTCACCGCCGGGTGCACAGGCGTTGCCCAGCCACCTGCGCCACCTGAGACCGAGCCGCCCAGGTTCTACGGACGGCTGGGTGGGTACGAACCCGGCATGAGCCAACGGTTCGCAACGATGCCAGTGGTGGTGAGCTTCCAGGCTCCTGAGAGGTCCCTCCTCCCGCGAAACCCGGTGCAACTGTGACCATGCACCATTGGCAGGTCGGCGCCGGGGCGCATCGTTTCGGCGACGGGATAGTCAACTGGTACCTGGTCGACGACGGCGGGGCGTTGACCCTGATCGACACCGCGTGGCCGCGTAGCTGGCCGGAGATCGAACAGGCAGTACAAGGCATCGGGCGTCGGGTGGAGGACATACAGGCGATCCTGTTGACCCACGGCCATGCCGATCACATGGGAGGCGCCGCGGATGCCCACCAAGCCACCGGCTTGGCCGTGCGGGCCCACCGCCACGAGATCCCCCGCCTCGAGGGTCGCAAGAAGGGCGGCTCGTCATGGGCTCTGGTGCCGCGCCTCGCTCCCCACCTGTGGCGGCCCACGGCGTTTGGCTTCGTGGTGCACGCCGTGCGTCGCGGCTTTCTCACTCCCCGCTGGCTGACCGACCTGGTGGCCTTCGAGGATGGCGAGCAGCTGGACGTTCCTGGTCGTCCCACGGCGGTCTTTACACCGGGGCATACCGAGGGGCACAGTGGTTTCCACCTGGCCGACCGGGGCCTTCTCTTCACCGGCGACGAGCTGGTCACCATGGATCCCCTGACCCGCCAGCGGGGCCCGAGACTGATGCCGGCCGCCGTCAACGACAATCAGGACCAGGCTCGGGCGTCCCTGGACAAGTTGGTCGGACTGGACGCCGGGCTACTGCTCCCCGGCCACGGTGATCCGTGGAACGGTACTCCGGCGGATGCGGTGGCCCGGGCCCGCCAGTCCGACACTCGCCGGAGCGCGGCATAAGCAGATCCCAAGTGCGCTGGGCCAGCGGAGCAGGCCATCCCGCCTGCTCCGCTGGCCTCTCGGGCGTCGGGACCAGCGGTTCTAAGGCATGGCCGCGTTGGCGCCAACCAGCTTGAACTGGGCGCCGGTCGGGTCGGCAGCAGCTGCCAGGCGGCCATACGGGGTGTCCTCGGCGGCCATGAGGATTGAGCCGCCGAGCTCGACGGTCCGCGCCAGGGCGGCGTCGGTGTCCTCCACCCCGAAGTAGACCGACCAGTGGGCCGCAACACCGTCGGGGAGAAGGCCTGAGGCGTCCATGATCCCAGCCAGCCATCGTTCACCGTGCTTGAGCGTGGTGTAGTGGAACTGGGGAGTATCGCTGACGACGTGAGTGTCCCAACCGAACACATCGCGATAGAAGTCGACGGCTGCCTGGTAGTCCCGGGTGTGCAGCTCGAACCAGCTGGGGCTGCCGGGTTTCCCCGTAATCCCGAACCCACGATGCAGGCCGGGCTGCCAGATCCCGATCACCGCGCCTCCGGGATCGCTGACCATCGCCATGCTGCCGAGGTCACCGACGACCATCTCCTGGACGTGGACCCCTCCTCCTCGGGCGATGGCCAGGTCCACGGTCTTGCCGGCGTCGTCGCTGGCCAGGTAGATCGACCAGACGTCGGGCAGACGCGAGTCTGGCTGGCTGGCCATGCATCCCGCCAACCGGATGGCGTCCTTGGTGAAGTTGAAATAGCCGCCGAACTCATCGGCGGGTTCCTCCGCCTCCCAGCCAAAGAGCTGGCTGTAGAACTCACGGCTGGCTTCGGTGTCGGAGGTCATCAGATCGACCCAGCAGGGCGCTCCGATGGGGGCATTCTCTTGGTTGGGCATGGTGGCTCCTTGGTGAGGCTCGAAATTCGAGATGTCACCACCTTCGACGGCCCAAGGGCCCGGAACTCATCTGCCGGCCGGACGGCCCCAGCGCCGCCCGAACAGCCTCCCATCCCTCAACTTCAACTCCCGCGCTACGACTCCCGCAGCTACCGCATAGACGGGCGACAGGGCCTACGGTGACGCGGTGAGACCCCGACCATGCCATCGAACCCGATGACCCATGCCCGTGGCTGACGCTGACCCTGAGGCGGTGGTTGACGATGACGCGGCCATGGTGCTGGCCCTGGTCGAGGCTCGGGCCGCCTTGGCCCATGGGGACGTACCGGTGGGCGCGGTGGTGATCTCCGACGGCTTGGTGGTCAGCCGGCGCCACAACGAGCGTCAGCTTCGAGGCGATCCCACTGCCCATGCCGAGGTACTGGCCATTCGAGATGCCGCGGTGGCCCTCGGACGCTGGCGCCTGCCGGAGGTCACCGTGGTGGCCACCCTGGAGCCGTGCCCCATGTGCGCCGGCGCCCTGGTGGCAGCCAGGGTGCGCCGGGTGGTGTACGGCGCCCCCGATCCGAGGGCCGGCTCGTGCGGGTCGCTCTACAACCTGTGTGCCGATCCCCGCCTCAACCACGAGGTGGAGGTCGTGCCCGGGGTCAGATCCGAGGCTTCAGCTGGCCTCCTCGAGGACTTCTTCGCTGCTCGTCGTCTCCGCTGACGGCGCCCTACTACTCTTCAGGCAGAGGCGGAGACGGTAACCAGGAGGGATCAATGGCCAACTGGCGCGAAAGGCTGAAGGCAGCCACCCACGGTGAGGTGTCGAGGGAGGGCCTGGACCCCTACCGGGCAGCCGGAGCCGGGGTGTACGAGTACATCTTGGAGGTCGACGCTCTGCGCAAGCAGAGCGCAAACGCTCCCAACCTACAGGCGGCCCTGCTGGCTGGCTGGGTGGCCTTTGCCCTGCAGGTCATGGGCGACGAGATGCTGGACGCGGATGCCGCTGTTGATCCCTCTACCGCTCACTTCGTGCCCCCGGTGACCGCCGCTCAGGTGGCTGCCTTCTACCAGGAGGTCCAGGGATGGATGGCCCGGGGAATGGCCGCTAAGGCAAACCCGTCATATCGCCTCGACGTCTCGGTTCCCGCACCGATGCCGCCATGGGTCGAGGTCGAGCCGTGCCCCTTCGCCCATCTGCGGGCCCTTCGCCTGGCCGTCAGCCGGCTTCGCGATCAGGCCGAGTCGGTCGCGGCCGGCTTTGATGCAAGCAGTCAGGACAATCACGCGCGAGAGTTGGTAGCCCAGGGCTCGGCAGAGGCGGCGTCGGCTGCCGAATATGCCAACGGCCTGTGGGGAGCGACGTCGGGCCCACCGCCGCCTCAGATGCACGAGGCCATCGAGCGCAGCCTCAAGGCAGCCGCCGAGAGTTACTTCTATCTTGGCCAACTGCTGGCCATGCCCCGCCTGGCCGATCTGCCACGCCCGGTGCGCCCAGTCCAGGCGGATGGGCAGCCGCAGGGACAGCAGCCCCAGGGACAGCGGTCGTTCATTCAGAACATTCTCCAGTCATATCCCCAGGTGGGTCAGCGGCGTGGTGGCATGGGAATGGCGGTCGGCGGCGGGATCCTGGGAGCCATCTTGGGAGAGCAGATCGCCAGCCAGGTGTTCGGCGGCGGCGGCGGCTGGGGTGATGGCGGCGGCTGGGGTGATGGCGGCGGCTGGGGTGACGGCGGCGGCTGGGGTGACGGCGGGGATGGCGGCGGATGGGGCGACGGTGGGGACGGTGGTGGCTGGGGCGACGACCAGGGCGGCGGCGGGGACTTCTTCTGACCGGTAGCCTCTAGGACGGAGGGATGCCAGAGCGGCCGAATGGGACGGTCTCGAACACCGTTGTGGCTTATGGTCACCGTGGGTTCAAATCCCACTCCCTCCGCGCCAAGCTCGTAGCGATGGACCGGCCGGACGGCGGGTACCGTCGAAGTCATGCACAACGCCAGCCTCGGACCGCTCACCGTTTCGTGCCTCGGCCTGGGTTGTATGGGGATGTCGCAGTCCTACGGGCCGCCCGAGGCCCGAGACGATGCAGAGTCCATCGCCACCATCCACCGGGCGCTGGACCTCGGCTGCACGTTCCTCGACACGGCTGACATTTACGGGGAAGGCGCCAACGAGACCCTGGTCGGTCGGGCCCTGGCTGGTCGGCGCCACCAGGCGACCCTGGCCACCAAGTTTGGCCTGCTGCCCGGGTGGGGGGCGGACCGAAATGCGCCATCCCAGGTCATCGACGCCAGCCCTGGCCACGTCGCCCAGGCCATCGACGCCTCCCTGCGCCGCCTGGGCACCGATCACGTCGACCTGTGGTATCTGCACCGCCTGGACCGCCAGGTGCCCATCGAGGACACGGTGGGGGCCATGGCCGAGGCGGTGGTCGCCGGCAAGGTGCGCCACCTGGGCCTGTCGGAGGTGTCGGCCGCCACCCTGCGCCGGGCCCACGCCACCCACCCCATCGCCGCGGTGCAAAGCGAGTGGTCGCTTTGGACCCGTGACCCCGAGGCGTCGGTCCTGGCCACCTGTCGTGAGCTGGGCGTCGGCATCGTGGCCTTCGCCCCCCTGGGCCGGGGGTTCCTCTCCGGCGATCTGCGCAGCCCGGACGACTTCGCGGCGGATGACATGCGCCGGGGGCTGCCCCGCTTCCAGGGTAAGAACTTCGACCGCAACCTCGACCTGGTGGCCAAGGTGGGGGAGCTGGCGGCAGCCAAGGGTTGTACCCCGGCCCAGTTGGCCCTGGCCTGGCTGCTGGCCCAGGGGGGCGACGTGGCGCCCATCCCGGGCACCAAGCACCGCTCGCGCCTGGAGGAGAACCTGGGTGCCACGGCCGTCGAGCTCTCCGGCGCCGACCTGGCCGGCATCAACGCCGCCTTCCCCCCTGAGGTGGCCGCCGGCGACCGCTACACCGACATGAGCCACATCGACCGCTGAGGGCGGGGCCGCCACCCAGGTGAGAGTGAGCACGGTGCTCGGTTGGGGCATCGCCATATTTCGCGAAAAACACCTCCACCGACCACCAGTGCCTTGCCCACCTCTAGCCGGTGTTGCGCAGGCCGGTGGCGATGCCGTTCACGGTCAGCATCAGTGCCCGGTGCAGGTCGGGGTCCGCCTCGGCGCCAGCCCGGGAGCGGGCCAGCAGGGCGACCTGGAGGTAGTTGATGGGGTCGAGGTAGGCGTCGCGCACCTCCAGGGTGCGGCGCAGGGTGGGGTGACGGGCCAGCAGACGCTCCTCGCCCACCACCGCCAGGACCTGGGTGACGGTGCGGGCGTACTCGTCCTGGATGGCCTCGAACAGGTAGTGCAGTGAGGGATCGACCAGGCGCTCGACGTACGCCCAGGCGATGGCCAGGTCGGTCTTGAACAGGACCATCTCGACGTTGGACAGGAACGACCGAAAGAAGTCCCAGCTGGTGTACATCTCCCGCAGGGCGTCCGAGTGGCCCTCGGCCCGGGCCCGCTCCAGGCCGGCTCCCACTCCGAACCATCCCGGCACGATCTGGCGCGACTGGGTCCAGCCAAAGACCCACGGTATGGCCCGCAGGTCATCAAGGGTGGCATCCGAGCTCCCGGGGCGCCGGGACGGGCGTGAGCCGATGTTGAGGCCGGCCAGCTCGTCGACCGGGGTGGATGACAGGAAATAGGCCACCAGCCTCGGATCGTCCACCAGGCGGCGATAGGCGGCCAGGGCGGCTCCCGACACGCAGTCCATCACCGCGTCCCAGCGGGCCAGCACCTCGGGCGCCTGGCGAGACTCGCGGTGCAAGAGGGTGGCCTTCAACACCGCCGCCAGGGTGATCTCCAGATTGCGCCGGGCCAGGGCGGGCAGGCCGTACTTGTCGGAGATGACCTCCCCCTGCTCGGTGATCTTGATCGCTCCGTCCAGGGCGCCGTAGGGCTGGGCCATGATGGCGTCCCCGGTCGGGCCGCCGCCGCGGCCCACTGTGCCCCCCCGTCCGTGGAACAGGCGCAGGCGCACCCCGTGGGCCTGGGCGCAGTCCCGCAGTGCCCGTTGGGCCCGATGGATGGCCCACAGCGAGGTGGTGATGCCGCCGTCCTTGTTGGAATCCGAGTAGCCGAGCATGACCTCTTGGGTGTTGCCCCGCAGGGCCACCACCCGCCGGTATGACGGGTCCGCCAGGAGCTCGTCCAGGATGTCGCGTGCGTGGGTCAGCTCCTCGATTGTCTCCAGGAGCGGGACGAAGTCGATCTCCGCGATGCCCGCCTTGAGGTCGACCAGGCCGGCCTCCCGGGCCAGGACCACCGCCGCCAGGACGTCGTCCGCCCCCCTGGTCATCGACACGATGTAGCTCTCTATGGCATCGGGGTAGCGGTCGATGGCCGTTCGGATCATGTTGAAGATGGCCATGACCTCAGTGGCGGTGGTCTCGCCGGCCGGGCCGCCCAGCTGGGTGCGCCGCACGGTGAGGGGGCGGCCGCCGGCCAGCTCGGCCGACAGGACGCGCCTCCTTTGGGGCCGCGACAGCGACAGGTAATCATGATCCAGGGCGCCGACCCGGTCGAAGATGACGGCCAGGGCCAGGTGCTGGCGCTCGGCGTGCTCGCGCACGTCCATGGTGGCCAGCGACAGCCCGCAAGCCGCAGTGGGCCGCAAGAAGCGGTCGAGCGGGCCGTGGGCGATGGACTCACCCTTGTGCTGGAGGAAGGAAGATCTCATGACCTCCAGGTCGTCCAGCAGTTCGCCGTTCGACGTATAGGACACGAGCGACGGCGAGCCGCCAGCCAGGCGGCGGCGGGAGTTGGCCAGGCGCTGGCGGATGTAGGAGCACTTGAGCCGGTACGGCTCCTCTGCGTTGATCCGCCCGTACCGTTGGTAGACCTCGGGCATCTGGAGCCGGTCGGCCGACAGGCTCTCCTCCAGGGCGGTGGAGATGGCCACCACCCGGGTCGATGAGCTGAGCTGGGCGATGAGCTGGTCCACGCCGGCCAGGAGGTCGCCTATGGCGTGGTCGTGCTGGAGGGCCAGCACGTCCAGGGTGACCTGGGGGGTCACGCGGGGGTTGCCGTCCCGGTCTCCGCCCGCCCATGTGCCGAAGCGGACCGGGCGGGAACGGGGGGAGAGCTCCACGCCGATCCGGGCGAGCTGGCACGCCAGGTTCTCCAGCACCTCGGGCAGGACCTCGGCGAACATCTGGTCGAGGTAGTGCACCGCCGAGGCCGCCTCGTCCATCGGCTCGGGGCGCTCCCGGCGCAGCTCATCGGTCTGCCACAACAGCTCGATGACCTCACCCAGGCGAGTGTCGAGACGGCTGCGTTCGGCTTCGGTGGCGCGGGGATCGCAGCGCTGCTCCAACAGCTCGGCCACCTGCCGGCGCTTGTTGAGGACCGATCGGCGGGCCGACTCGGTGGGGTGGGCGGTGAAGACCGGTCGCAGCTCCAGGGCGTCCACCACTGCCTCGATCTCCGGGAGCGGCAGATCGGCCGCCGCCATGGCATCCACCGTCTCCTCCAGCCAGCCGCTGTCCGGACCGGAGCTAAGCAGCTCGTCGGCCCGGTGCAGCTGCTCGGCGATGTTGGCCAGGTGAAAATAGGCGGAGAAGGCCCGGACCAGTGACATGGCAGTGGGCAGGTCGACTCCCGACAGGAGGGATTCCACCTCCGCCGCGTCGTCTGTCGGGTCGCTCACGTCACTGGGGTCTGTCGGATCATCTCCCAGGGCGGTGGTGCGGGCTCGCTTGGTCAGGGCTCGCACCCGCTCGACCAGGTCGAACAGCTCCCTGCCCTCCTGGCGGATCAGCGACTGTCCGAGCAGCTCGCCGAGCCGGCGGATGTCGGCCCGGAGATCCTGGTCCGCCTGGACGCGATCTGGCGTCAGGCCTTGGTCAGCGGGCATCCAGGCCAGGTTACGCGGGTGACGAGCTCCCCCCAGTAACGAGACGCGCCTGTAATCGGCTCCATCCCTGACGCTGGGCTCCGTAGACTTAGCTACGTGAGCACCGGCCCGATCAAACTCGACGTGACTGCCGGCGATGACGGCGGTTTCACTGTTTCTGGACCTGCCCTCGGCGAGCTCGGGCAGCCGGGCGCCAGCCTTCATGTCGTGGTTGAACAGCGCGCTGGGCGGGTCTCCATGCTCGGGGCCTTGCGCGGCATTCCCGGCCCCACGTGGAGCGAGGCCGACTTCGAAAGCCTCTCCGAGGAGATGTGGGGCGACACCGGCCTGATCGATGGCCAATGAAGACACCTCCGTCGTTTGCGACACACACGCTCTGGTCTGGTACCTCACGGGTCCTGAGCGCCTCTCCCAGCCGGCCACCGAGGCCCTGGAAGCTGCCGTCGACTCCGGCATCATCGTTTCCAAAGACGGCCCAGACCCGCCTCGGTCATTCCAACCCTCAGATGACCCTCGGCCTCTACGTCCGGTCCAACCAGGATGCCGACCGGGCCGCAGCCGACATGGTGGGCGAACGCCTGCGTCCGCGCGATTCCCGCCCGACAGTCGCAACCCCACGACTGCCGACCCCGCATCCGCCGATGAACACCCTTCTGACCAGGGAGAATGTGGTGGGCGCTACAGGACTCGAACCTGTGACCTCAGCCGTGTGAAGGCTTTTCGGGCCACTTTGCCTACCTGCGCCGATGAGCCGTAAGGCCAGGTCAAGCCCCCTTTTTGCGGTGACACCATAAGTCACGATGGTCCGGGAAATGCCACCGTTCCCGGACCGTTCCCGGACTGCCGGGCGAGGTCGGACTGTTGAGCGCCAATCCCGCCCAGCGTCGCCGGCTGGCCACCATCCGGCTGCGACGGGTCAATGATTTGAAGGTCAGATGGTCACCTCGTGACATCGTTTTGGGAGAACCGGAGAGACATACGATGTGCTTGTGGCCCACGTGCGGTTAGGAAGCCAGCGGGTGGGCTTGTTCAGCGATGAAGCGTTGCAGGTCGGCCACCGAGACCACCGCTGGCGTGGTCGGGGTGGCGGCCCGCTCGGTGATCCACTGGCGGATGAGCGTCGTGGCCGGGATGCCCAGCTCGGCGGCTTGGGCTCGGACCTGGTTCATGAGCGACTGCGGGAGCCGGATCGACGTGGAGACCAGGACCTCGGTGGCCTTGTCGGTCTGGAGGATGGCGTCGGTGAAGTGCTCGGCCACGTCGGTGGTGTCGTAGTAGTCGCGGAGCTGGTCGATCTTGTCTTGGTCCATGTTCATCGGCTCCTTTCGCGGAACGTGCGTTTCTCGGTGGCGGTCATGTCGCGGGCGGTGACGACAAAGTCTCGACCGTCGCTGGCTTCGGTGACGACGACGAGCAGTAGTCGCCCGGCGTCGGTGGTGCCCAGGACCTCGGTGGTGTCTTTGTGTCCGGGAACGACGAGGCGGGGTTGGCTGTAGAGGACCTGTTCGACTTCAAGCGGGGCCACGTTGTGGCGGCTGATGTGGGTTTCGGAGTCCTCGGTCCACATTACCTCCCCGAACACCACGTCATCGTACCACGCTTGTGGTACGATGGGCACCGGGCTCGTCGACCGAACCGACAGCCCAACGCCGTTCGTACATTGAATAGGCCGTTGTGGTCACCGGAGCGGACGGAACTCGCCCCGGTACTGGTCATCGACTCTGGCTACCGAAAGGCTGACGACCCCGCTCAGGGCGAAGGGCACTAGCAAGCCCTTGGCCGTCATCCGCACGCCGGTCAGCCATCCTGCCCAGGTGACCAACCCCACCATCTCCCAAACAAGCCCCTCGACCCCTACAGCCACCCACCTGCCTGACCAACCCCACCATCTCCCAAAACAAGCCCCTCGACCCCTACAGCCACCCACCTGCCTGACCAACCCCACCATCTCCCAAAACAAGCCCCTCGACCCCTACAGCCAAAACCTCCCAATACCGCAGTCCCAGGCCGCACACAGTATGCATTCTCATGCCGAAGGGGCTACGGGAACCTTTTCGGGAAGTTTTTCATGCCATCCGGCGATAAGCCATTTGGGTCCCGCGGCATAATGGGCAAGGCAGGACGCGGGGGCCGTCTTTGCCTTGGCCAAAGCCAAGGCCGCCCGCTTGTTGAGGGACCTATGCCCTACGGGTGGTGGCGGACCTGGTGATCGAGGATCGCTTCGATGTCGACCCACGACGTGCCGGTCACGAGCCGGATCAGGATCCCGCGGAAGCACAACCGGTTCGACGCCCGCGGCCGATGGAAGCCCAGCGGATGCGATCGGTCCGGCGCCGGGAGGAGCGGCTCAAAGGCCGACCAGGGGGACATCAACCACTTCGCGTTCCAGGGCGCGCATGATGGCGAGCACCTCCACGGGTCGTCGGATGGTGGGCAGTTCCCGGAATCAGGCCTGAGACGAGGATCGGTGGAAGATCCTGAACCGGCAGCTCGTACGCCGCTACGGCCCGAGCTCGAAAGCGAGCGGGCTCAGCGCTGGGCTCAGGACGAGTAGCTGCGTCATCCTCAGAATCGGTGATGGCCAGGCCCGGGAGACATTGACATCGTGACTTTCGGCTCCGTTGTTCCTCACGGGCCCAGAACAACCCGGAGAGCCCGAGGCTCACATCGCGGCATAAGGCCCCCTCCCAACGGTCCGCCCCGCCGTACAAGGCATCTCGGCCCGGGTATGGCCTGTCAGGCGCCCCTGTGCCGCGGCGGGTTGGGCGGGGGAGCAGCGGGCCGGCGGTTTCGCGGGTGATCTCCGAGACCGACCGCGCGCCTTGCCGTTCACGCCGTCGCGATCACATCGGCCAAGCGCCGTGCGCCCTCATCGAGGAGATTCTTGGGGACGGTGGCGAACGAAAGGCGGAGATGGGCGGGGTGGCGTTGCTCGGCTGAGACAGCGAACGCCGAGCCGGGTACGAAGGCGACGCCCGCCTCGATGGCGAGCGGCAAGAGTCTTGCCGTGTCGATCTGAGGCGCAGACAACCGAGCCCAGATGAACATCCCTCCGTCGGGGCTGAGAAAGGAGATGCCATCTCCGAGGTGGCGGTGCAGCGCCGCCTCGAGTGCCGCCGCCCTGCCCCGATAGAGCGCCCTGAGGTGCTCTACGTGATCCTCGAGGAAGCTGTGGGCCAGGAGGCGGTACACGACATGCTGCCCCAGCGTCGAGGTGTGGAGGTCGACCGCTTGCTTCATCAGCGCGATGCGGCGTGACACGTCCGGTGGCGCGACCACCCATCCGATCCGTAGGCCTGGGCTCAGGAGCTTCGATGTCGTGCCGACCGAGATGACACGATCACATGATGTTGCGATCGGCGGGAGCGCCTCCCCGTGCCAGCGCAGGTGGCTGTATGGATCGTCCTCGATGATCATGAACCCGTAGGTGTCGCTCAGCTCGGCCATGCGTTTCCGTCGGTCGAGGCTCAGCGTGGCCCCGGACGGGTTGTCCAGCTCGGGGACGACGTAGACGATCGTCGGGCGCCGGCCGCTGCGGAGGTCGAGCTCCAGGCGATAGACGTCCATCCCGTTTCGGTCGGCGCTCACGCCGAGCATCGTCGCTTGGCTGAGGCTGATGGCCTGGATGGCCCCGACGTAGCCCGGATCGGCCAGCGCCACCACATCTCCGGGGTTGGTCGTCGCTCGCAGAGCAAGCTCGATCGCCTGCTGGGACCCGTTCGTGATCACGACCTGTTCGGGAGAGGCGTGGTAGCGCCTCGCGATCTCTTGGCGAAGCGGTGGATACCCTTCCGTTTCCGAGTACTGGAGAACGACCTCCGGTTGTTGATCCAGGAGCTCACTCATCGTTGAAGTGATGCGCCCGACCGGAAAGCCTTCCGCAGCGGGAAGTCCGCCGGCGAGCGAGATCACGTCCCGCCTGTTGGTCACGGCGAGGAGCTCGCGGATCGCCGACGAGCGGAGAGACTCGGCTGCCCGGCTCACAGGCAGGTGCGGGCTCGGGAGCTGCTCGCCGGCGTCGAGGTTCACGGGGTGAGCGTCGCATAGAGTGGACCATGGCGAACAGGGCCACTTCGTAGAAAGTGGTCCGGTCCGAGGCTGAGGCGAGCGTGGCTGAGGTGCTCGGTGAATGGGCCCTCGGACCGGGCCGGTTGTACTGGCAGCTGGCGCGCCACCTCACGTCGGCCATCGAGCGCGGCGTGCTCGCGCCGGGGCGGCGGCTGCCGTCAGAACGTGCGTTGGCGAGGACCCTCCATGTGAGTCGAGGAACGGTCGTCGCGGCGTACGACCTGATGGTCGGCCAAGGGCAGCTTGAGCGCCGCCAAGGCAGCGGCACATTCGTGGCGTCCCTGCCTGTGCCCTCCCTGCCGGTCGGGCGCGAGGGTTCGACTCTGGTGCACCGCCTGGTCGACCGCAGCGATGGTCCCGGCGGCTTGATCGATCTCTCCATCTCTGTCCTTCGCAGCGCCAGCGGTCTGCCGGCCATGAGCGTGACCACGGCGGATCTCGTCAAGGTGGTCCCGGACACGGGGCTCAGCCCTTCCGGCCTGCCGGCACTCCGCGAGGCACTCGCCAGATACCTGACGAGGCTCGGCTTGGGTAGCGAGGCACACGAGATCGTCGTCACCACCGGGGCGCAACAGGCGATCGCGGTCGCCATCTCCTGTTGGGTACGACCCGGTGATCCCGTCCTCATCGACGATCCGACCTACCCCGGCGCGCTCTCTGCCCTGATCGCCGCCGGAGCTCGACCGATCGGGATCTCGGTCGATCAGGAGGGAATCAGGCTCGACGAGCTGGAACGGGGCCTGGATCAGCGGCCGAGCCTCATCTACCTGCAATCGGCCGCCCACAGCCCTATCGGCAGCGTCTTGAGCCACCATCGCCGTGTCAGGCTCGCCGAGCTGATCGAGCGTTCGCACGTCCCGGTCATCGAGGATCAGTCGCTGGCCGAGCTGACGTGGTCCGCCTGCCCTCCGCCGCTGGCGAGCTACTGCACTCGATCCTCTGTGGTGACCGTCGGCTCGATCGACAAGCTCTTCTGGGGCGGCCTCCGCGTGGGGTGGGCCAGAGCACCTGCCGCCGTGGCCCTTCGCCTAGCACGGGTGAAGGCCACCCACGACCTCGGTTCGTCGGTGCTGTCGCAGCTCATGGCTGTGCGCCTCCTCGAGGGGCTCCAGACGTCGACGTTCGCGGATGACCGTCGGGCCGATCTGCTGGCCCGCTACCACGTCTTGGCCCGCAACCTGCGCACCCAGCTCCCCGACTGGGAGTGGTCCGAACCGAGCGGCGGCCTATCGATCTGGGCGCGGATCCCCGAAGGGCAAGCGATGGCCTTCGCCCAGGTCGCTCTGCGCTGCGGTGTGGCGGTCGCCACCGCCGACGCGTTGTCGTGCAGCCAACGCCACACCGACCGTCTGCGCCTCAGCTTCAGTTCGAGAGCAGACGAATTGGAAGAAGGCGTGCGGCGGCTTGCGACTGCCTGGGGGGTCTGGCACGGCCAGCCGCGACCCGCGGTCAGCGCTCACGTTCCGGGCCGGTCAGGCGCTCGATGAGGCTGCGAACTGTCGTTGCGTTGCTGACGAGGTGCCGACCACCTCGGAGTCGAGCCACGTGCCGCCTGCCGCCCACCCGTTCGATGGCGTCCGACAAGCCCGGATGTCTGCCACCCGGTCATTCAGGAGGTTGCTGACGTCCTCGGCGGAGGTGGACAGCAGCTCCTCGACGTAGGATGGAGCGCCGTCGAATACCCAGCGGTCGCCGGACACCGCACCAGCGATGGCGCGCCGGACTGGTCGCTGCCCTCGGGGCCCAGCCAGTCCCGCCGGATGTGGGACGCAGCGAGCCGCCCGGCGAGCACCCGCCGCCAAGGTCGACTTACCGCTCCCAGCGCAGCCGATGACGACCATCCGGTCAGCTTCGAACGCTTGGGGAGCGATGATCACGACGTCATTGTGGCAGCGAGCGCGGCGGTCCGCCCCGCGATGCACCGTGCCGTCCGAACCGTCTCGCGCGGGGATCCTCTAGTGCGAGAACCCCCGCGCGGCCTCGTGGGGTGTGCCTATCGGGTCTTGTAAACCCCGGTGGTCTCGGCGTGGTAGCCCTTGGCGCCGATCGAGACCGCCAGTGGACTGCGGGGGTCCTCGACGGCGGCGAGGCGGTGGAGGGCGTGCCCGAAGTCGTAGCGGGACGACCAGTCCAGGTCGCGACGGGCCCGGGCGTTGACGTAGACCCGCTCAAATGACGGTACTGGGAAGATCGAAGTTCTTGAGGCTTTGATCGACCAGTTCGCGACCGCTGGAACCGCACCTGAGCGCCTATCCGCTCAGGTCCTTAGACGCCCACGGGCTGACAAGGGGGACAGAAGTTGGGCAGGGGCCACTTTCGGGTGTCGTTTGGCAACCCCGATCTAAAAACGGGAAGAAAATTAGTTCCCGACGGGAACTTTTCTCCTTGACGGGGCCTAATCGGGAACATTTTCGGGAAGTCCGAGTCGCATGCTCGTAGGCATCCACAGCCGCCCGGCACCGGGCTGGGCGGCCCGCAGGAGAAGGAGAAGTACACATGCCAAACACCGCAGGCCTCGTCAGCCCGAGCGTTGGGGAGTACTTGACTGTAGCTGAGGTAGCCCACTACCTCCGCGAGAACATCCGCACCACTCGGCGCAGGATCGCGCGAGGTGAGCTCGCCTATTGCACGCCACCGGGCAGTCGGCGAATTCTGGTGGCTGAGTCGGACCTGGTTGCGTACATGGCGGCCAGCCGCATCGAGCCGTGCCAAGAACGCTGATGCCCGACTGTTCGGAAGCGTCAGCTCCCAACGGGTCGATCCCCGCCCTGCGTTCGCTACCAGCCAGCGGCCCCAACGGCGCGGGCCCTGGTCGGCAGCAGAAGCCTCGGCATTCGACGGCTCGTCGCGTGGCTGAGGTGACCGCCGAAGAGGTTTACTGGCACTAGCCCGGCCGCATCCCGCTTGGCATGATCAGGTGCTCGACGGTGGCCCCGGCGTGGGCAAGTCTACGGTCATGCTCGACCTGGCGGCCGGGACCAGCACCGGGTCACCGATGCCCGACGGTCATCGCCCCGACGGTCCGGCTGGCGTGGTGCTCATGTCAGCCGAGGACCCGGTAGCGCAGGTCATCCAGCCCCAGGTCACCGACGTTTGCCGGTGATGTCTCCGAAGGTAGGAAGGCGCCCATGGGCCGTCCACGAGAGGACTGCCAATCGCAATGGTCCTGCGGCCGATTGTGGCTACATGTGGCCGATGCGCTGGCGCAGGGGCCGGAGGCCGCGGATTCGGCGCTTGCCGGCGAAATGCTCGAGGTCGCTAACCAGCTGGCGGACGCGGCGCAGTTCCTTTATCTCCCCGGGTGCAATGGTCTCGGCCCGCGTGAGGGTTTCTACCGCCTCCAGCAGCCCAAGGCGCTGGGCGTGGCACATTGCGTCCACCGCCCAGCGCAGGACGCGGCGGCCCTCGACGGTGACCCCGGCCTCGTCGAGTGGACCGGCCCACTCGGACCAGGTCCTGGGTACTCGGTCCGCCGCGTCGAGTTCCTGGGCCATACCTGCGATCGTGCCACTCCAGAAGGGAGCGTGACAGATGTTTCGGGAGACGTGGCTCAGCAGTGCTACCCCCGCGACTCTCAGCCCTGGGGCCCGGATTCTGGCTGACGCCGGCTTCGATGGGATCCGCTATGGACTCAGCCACGAGCCCGGCCTACGGCTGCGGGTGTGGCCCTGTTCGGTGAGGCGGGTGAGCAACCAACCTTTGGCCCTGTCGATGACGGCCGCATCCCGGAAGTCCTCGTCACCAAGGCCATGGCCCGCTTCGGTTTCCGTATTGCTCCGTAGGTTGTCTGGCGCCAGTTGAAGCGCGCCTGCCGGGTGGTGGTGCTTCCTGGCGGACCAGCCCAGCACCAACCCAACAATGACGGTTCAGTATTTCTCAACCCGCCCCAGGCTGTTCCTCGATCGACTGCCGGCAGCTGCGTTCAGAACCTTGGACACCTTGGCCCTGAACAGGGTTTTACCGCCCGGAGGACGCTAATCCCGCCGAAGGTGTCCAAACCCATGGGTTGGACACCTTGGAGACCTTGGAACCCCTGGCGGGCGACAAGGCCCCCGACCGCCACGAGGCCGACACGGCTCGATTTACCGTCAATGGTCCTGGTTGCGAGGACCGTACTTTGGACCCAATACCCACCGACGAGGACCTCGACCGCCGGGACGCCGACGGCGCCGAGTGGGAGGAGCTGAACCGATGAGCAACAGTCGCACCCATCGTCGCCGCGTGGCCGGCGCCAGGCTGGCCGCCACCTTGGCCGAGGCCGACGCATTCGAGCCCACCTACGTCGGGCCGGCGCCTGGTGGAGGGGAGCTGGGGCGCGCCGGCCCGGTGCTGACGCTGGTGGCCAGCATCCCAGCGGGGGCACCACCGGAACTGGCCGAGACCCTCAACCGACGCCGGCGAGCCAGCCTCACCGGCCGGTGCGCCTGCGGAGACCGGCGCCACCTGGGCCGAGCCAACCGCCCTGCCTCGCTCCTGCCCGTGGTGCACGCCAAGGACTGCCCGGCCGCCGATGGGGCCGTCATCGAGGCCCTCGAAGCCTGGAAGCCTGTGACAGCACTCGACTGGTAGAGTTATCATTTGCCGCGGTCGGAGGCCTCCGCATTGTTCCTGCCTTCCTGTCAGAGCCAGGGGTTCGTCTGGCCGGCGGGCCCTGGTATTCAACCTCGCGAGTGCAGTGTTGGGGATTGGATTACAGGGAGAGTGCCGATGGCCAGGAGACCCTGGCCCGCCAGGGTCGGGCCAAGACCATGTTCGCTGAGAGTGCCTGGGAGGGCCGGCGCGATGGCGCCTCCTACATCAGAGTCAGATGGCACGGTGGGCGGCATCGCCGTGTACCGCCTGGACCGCCTGGCCCGTGACCTGGTGCTACAAGAGCAGCTCTTGGCTGAGGTTCGCCGCATGGGCGGGCAACTGTTCACCACCAGCGCGGCCGAAGCCGGCTACCTGGCCGATGATCCTGACGACCCATCCCGCCGGCTCATCGCCAGGTGCTCGGAGCGGTCAGCGAGTACGAGCGGACCATGATTGCCCTTCGCCTTCGCTCCGGCCGGCGCCGTAAGGCCGACAAGGGCGGCTTTGCCTATGGTTCGCCTGCCTACGGCTACCAGGCGGTGCGTGGCGAGCTGGTGGTCGACGAGGCCGAGCAGACCACCGTTACCCGAGTGGCCGAGCTTCACCGGGCCGGCGCCAGCCTGCGGGCCATTGGTGCCACCTTGAAAGCCGAGGGGCGCCCCCCCAAGCGGGGCCAGCGCTGGCACCCACAGACGGTGGCCGGCATCGTGCGCCGCCTTCCCGGTGAGCAGGTGGTGGCATGAGCCGGCGCCCGTTCGGCACTACGCGCCCACAGCCCAGCGGCAAGGTGCTGGCCCGGTACCAGGACTCAACCGGCAAGGAGCACGCCAAGGTTCTCGCCAGCCAGAGGCAGGCTGACCGGTGGTTGGCGGCGCAGGCTACGGATCGGGAGCGCGGCGTATGGGTGGACCCCCGAGCCGGCCGTATCACCTTCGCCACCTGGCTGGACCGGTGGAGGCCGACAGTGGTGGACCTGAGGCCCTCGACCCTGGCCCGAGACGACGGCTACATCGAGCGGTACCTCCTGCCCACCTTCGGAGCGCGCCAACTGGCGCAGATAACGAACATGGACGTTCGAGCGTGGGTGGCCGAGCTGTCGGCCAGGGAGCTGGCCCCGGCCACCGTGGTCAAGGCCGGCCAGATCATGGGCAAGGTCATGCGGGCGGCCGTGCAGGCCGGACTCATCCTCTCGTCACCCTGCGACGGCGTTCGCCTGCCGCGGGTGGAGCGGGCCGAGATGCGTTTCCTTGCTCCTGCCGAGGTAGGCGCCCTGGCCGAGGCCATGGACGACCGCTACGCCGCCCTGATCTACCTGGCCGCGTACGGCGGGTTGAGAGTGGGGGAGCTGTTCGGGCTGCGGGCCAAGCGAGTGGACCTGCTGCGGGCCAGGCTGGAGGTGACCGAGGCCGTGGTGAGCGTGGCTGGCCGGCTGCACTTCGGGCCACCCAAGACAAGCGCCGGCCGGCGAAGCGTTCCACTGCCCAAGGTGGTCACCTCGGCCCTGGCCGGCCACTTGGCCCGCTACCCGGCCGGACCCGACGCGCTGGTCTTCACCGCTCCCGGAGGCGGCCCCGTTCGCCTGGAGCTGTGGCGAGCCCGATACTGGCGCCCAGCCGTGCTCCGGGCCGGCTTTGAGCCACTGCGGCCGCATGACCTCCGACATACCGCCGTGGCCCTATGGATCGAGGCGGGAGCCAATCCGAAGGAGATCGCGGCCCGCGCTGGTCACTCGTCGGTCGTCACCGTCCTCGACCGCTACGGTCACCGCTTCGCTGGCTCCGAGGACCGGGTGAACGACGCCCTGGACGCCCTAGAGCGCCGCCCGGCCGGCTCTGCTGGCTCCGGTGGTTGCCCTCGAAGATGGCGCAGATGAGACATTACAGTCCGGGAGTTTCCACCTCTCCCGGACTTTTCCCGGACTGCCGGGAGCCGACTCGCCTGCCAGAGAGACCGGAAAGTCCTCTGACTAGGACTTTTACTAGTGGGCGCTACAGGACTCGAACCTGTGACCTCAGCCGTGTGAAGGCTGCGCTCTACCAACTGAGCCAAGCGCCCGGGCTGGCCCATAGAGAACGGTGGCCCCGGCTGGGACCGGCCGCCACGGAACTTCGGACCAGTCCCGAGTCTCGCATTTGCCCTCACCGGTCGCAAGAGTCGCTAGCGTTGGACTCATCTCATCCACCCTGGCCCGGGCGACGCCCGTACCCCCCAGCCGGCTCCGCCGCTGCGTGGCCTCACCCTTGATCTTGGCCACCCTCCTGGTGGTCGCCGGCATCCTTCACTTCGTGGCGACTCCGACCTACGAGCGCATCGTGCCCCGGGTGCTCGGTCATCCCCGGCTGCTGGTGCAGGTGAGCGGCCTGGCCGAAATCCTCCTCGGTGCCCTCCTCGCCCCTCCCCGTACCCGCCGGCTGGGCGCCTGGCTCACCATCGCCCTGTTCGTGGCGGTCTTCCCGGCCAACGTCCAGATGGCCCTCGACGGTGGGATCAAGGACGCCGGCTTTCCGGCCAACTCGGCTTGGTTGTCATGGCTGCGACTTCCCCTCCAGTTGCCCCTCATCGCCTGGGCCTACCGCTACACCCGCTGAGCGGGCCTGTCACAGCCCCGCCGTAGGGTTGTGGCTATGGACATCCGGGACAGGCTCTACATCGACGGCAAGTGGGTTTCCTCCACCGGCACCGGGGCCATCGACGTGATCAACCCCACCACCGAGGAGGTCATGGGCACCGTCCCCGAGGGGACCTCCGAGGATGTGGACAAGGCGGTTGCGGCGGCGAGGGCATCTTTCGCGACATGGTCTCAGACCTCACCCGAGGAACGCTCGAACTACCTGTACCGCATCCAGGACGGCCTGCAGGCCCGCATGGCCGATATCGGCAACACCATCGCCGCCGAGCTGGGCATGCCCATCAACCTGGCCATGATGATCCAGGCCGGGCTACCCACCGTCAGCTTTGGCACCATGGCCCAGCTGGCCCGGGACCTCCCATGGGAGGAGCAGATCGGCAACTCCCTGGTGGTGCGCGAGCCGGTGGGGGTGGTGGGGGCCATCACTCCGTGGAATTATCCCCTTCACCAGATCGCGGCCAAGGTTGCGCCCGCCCTGGCCGCCGGCTGCACGGTGGTGCTCAAGCCCAGCGAGATCGTGCCGCTCAATTCCTTCTACCTGGCCGAGGTGGCCGAGGAGGTGGGTCTGCCGCCGGGCGTGCTCAACCTGGTGACCGGGGTGGGCTCGGTTGTGGGGGAGGCCATCGCCGCCCATCCCGAGGTGGACATGGTCTCGTTCACCGGCTCCACCCGGGCCGGCCGGCGAGTCTCCGAGCTGGCCGCCCGCACGGTGAAGCGGGTGACCCTGGAGCTGGGCGGCAAGTCCCCCAACGTGATCCTCGACGACGCCAACCTGGAGAAGGCGGTCTCCACCGGCGTGGGCGCCTGCTACCTCAACTCGGGTCAGACCTGCTCGGCCCTCACCCGCATGATCGTGCCCCGCTCCTGCCTGGGCGAGGTGGAGGAGATCGCCACCCGCAGCGCCGAGGAGTACACCACCGGTGATCCCTTTGTCGACGGCACTCGCCTCGGCCCGCTGGTCTCGGACACCCAGCGCCAGCGGGTGCGGGGCTACATAGAGAGTGGCCTGGCCGACGGGGCCAAGCTGCTCACTGGTGGTGCGGAGGCGCCGGAGGGCCAGGACAGGGGCTATTTCGTACGTCCTACGGTCTTCTCCGAGGTGCGTCCGGACATGGCCATTGCCCAGGAGGAGATCTTCGGTCCGGTGCTTTCGATCATGCCCTACGACGACGAGGACGAGGCGGTCAAGCTGGCCAACGACTCCATCTACGGCCTGGCCGGGGCGGTGTGGTCAGGTGACCCGGAGCGGGCCAAGGCGGTGGCCCGGCGGCTGCGGACCGGCCAGGTCGATGTCAACGGCGGCGGCTTCAACCCCCTGGCCCCCTTTGGTGGCTACAAGCAGTCGGGCCACGGTCGAGAGCTCGGCCGTTACGGCCTGGAGGAGTACCTGGAGGTCAAGTCCCTCCAGCTGTAGACGGCTCAGCGAAACAGGCGAGGTGGCCGCCGGGGCCCCTCGCCCACTCGCACGAGGCTGCGCCCGGCGGAGCGGTCAGGCTGCTTGGAAGGTGAGGTTGTAGGGCAGGGGGACCGTCTGGGGGACGATCACCGGCTTGCCGTCGACCTGTAGGGAAACGTGAGCGGCATTGCCCACCCGGACCTGGGACGAGCCGGCCAAGTTGAGTTGCCCGGAGGCTCCCCCGGGCAGCGTCTTTTGGAACATGATCGTCCCGGTTGCGTCGGTGACCCGGACCCAGCACGGGCCGGTGGTGGTGAAGGACAGCATGTAGCCGGTGGTCGGGGCGTTGTAGGTGGCCCCGTTGGCGTCGTTGGACACCGCCGTCACCTGGTTGGAGGGGATGGTGGTCGTTGGCCTCCCGGTGTTGGGCCGAGACGTGGGTCGCGTGCTGCTGTGCCCCGGGGTCGTGGTTGGCGACGTGCCAGCACCCCCGGCCTGGGCCGAACGAGCGGCCGGTGGGTTGGTGTGGCCGGATCGTCCGACCGCCAGGCTGACCACGGTGACCGTGAGACCGATGAGGACCACCAGACCGATCACCCCACCGGCCAGGCGGCCCACCCGACCGATGCTCCTGCTCCTTCGGGCACCGCTGCTCCCGGGCTCGATCGAGGCCGCGCGCATCCAGGTGGCCGGACCGCCCTTGCTGGCCGACGACTTGAGACCCGCCAGCGCGGTGGCACCGGTCTCGGGACTTCGGGCGGGGGGCGAAAGGGGCTCGGCCGGGTGGCCCATCCACCCCTGTCCGGTGGCTGAGCTGCTCGGTCGACCAGACATCCGGGCCAGGGTGTCCATGGCGTGCTCGTAGTCATTGACCGAGCCGCGCCTGGACGACGATCCTCGTCGGGCCGACAGGCCCACGATGGCCACCAGGATGACCACTCCCAGGACCACCAGAATGAGGGTCACCGCCGTAGTGTCCTTTGGCACTGTCCTTGGGGGGGCACGTCTTTGGTGGGCACGATTGACCTCATGACCTTGCTGACTACCTGACCAGGAGGGACGCGAACACCCATAGTCCTCATGGTAGGCAGTCCGAGGTCGCTTTCAGGGCGCGGTCCTGCCCCGATCACCGTGAGGCCGCGCAGATGTGTACCATTTGCGGGTTTCCTCGTCCTTCCCGACCCGAACAGGACCCCGCCGCCATGCCCTCAAACACCATGCCCTCAGACCTTGACCCCCGCCGCCCGATGGGCCTGACCCTGGGGCAGCGCCTGGACCGGGTGCGCTGGAGCCCCCGCCATGTGACGATCCTGGTGGCCCTGGGAGCCGGATGGCTGTTCGACTCGCTCGAGGTGAACCTGGTGGGGAACTTCATCAACCCTCTGGACAAGCATTTCCACGCCTCGGCCGCCGCCGGACAGTTCGTGATCTTCTCCTGGCTGATCGGGATCCTGATCGGGGCGCTGGTCGGCGGCCGGCTGGCTGATCGCTTCGGCCGGCGACGAATGTTCGTGGCCACCCTGATCTGGTACGCCGGCTTCACCGTGCTGACCGGCTTCAGCCCAGCTCTTTCGGTGGTGGTGGCCCTGCGGTTCATCACCGGCCTCGGGGTGGGCGCCGAGTACCCGATCATCAACGCAGCCATAGCCGAGCTGATGCCGGCGCGAGTGCGCGGCAGGGCCAGCGCGGCGGTGATGAACTTCTGGTCGATCGGGGCCATCCTGGCCGGGCTCCTGGCCTTCTTGCTGCTCAATACGGTGGCCCTGTCCGACGGTGTCTCGTGGCGCTACGGGTTCGCCCTGGGCGGTGTCCTGGCAGTGGTCGTCGTCCTCTTTCGCCGCCGTCTGCCGGAGTCGCCCCGCTGGCTGGCCAGCCAGGGGCGCCAGGATGAGGCGGAGGCCATCGTGGCCCGGCTCGAGGCGGCGGCCGGCATCGGTGACGGGGAAGAGGCCGGCTTCGCGGCCGAGCAGGCCTCCCTCACTTTTGGCCAGGCTCTGCGAGAGCTGGTACACCGTTACCCGGGCCGGTTGGCGCTGGGAGCGGCCCTGGACCTGTCCGAGGCCTTCGGGTACTACGGCATCTTCGCCTTCCTTCCGTTGGTGGTCTTCCCGGCCATTGGCATTGCCAACAGCCGGATCCCCCTCTTTTACATCTTCGGCAATGTCGGCGCCCTGGTAGGGGGTCTGGGCATGACCCTGCTGTTCGACAAGCTGGGTCGAGCCCGAACGGTGATCACCTTCTACCTACTGGCCGCCCTGGGGGTTGGCTTTTTGGCGGTGGCCACCAACACCGCCAACTCCACCTTGGTGCTGATAGCCTTCATGGTCTCCAGTGGCTTCGCCACCGCCGCCTGGACGTCGGCCTACCCGACCTTCACCGAGCTCTTTCCGACTCACCTGCGCGGCGCCGGTGTGGGGGCATCGGTGGCCGTGGGACGGATTGGAGCCGCTTTTGGCGTCACCCTGGTCACCACCGTGGCCATGCACACCAACGTCACTGCCGGTTACCTGATCGTGGTGGCCTTCTGGCTGGTGGGGGTGGCGGCCATGGTGCTTTACACGCTGCGCGGCGGCGTGGAGGCCGCCCGGCGGCCCCTCGAATCCCTGGTGACGCCCAAGGGCCGCCCCGAGAGTGCCCTGGCCTAACCACGCTCCCCGCCGGCTCAGGGGCGCGCTCAGCAGCAGGCTTCCGGCCGGCTTGCTCAGGAGCTGGCCACCGGAAGGTGGTGGTGACGGCGGGGATGGCCGAGCAGGGGAGCACGGTGGGTGCAGCAGTCGCAGTTCATTCTGGCGTCACCCGCTCGCGCCTGGTGGTAGCGATCTACCACCAGGTGGGCGATCCGGGCATCGGGGCCCATCTCGCGGCCCACCGTCACCGCCACGTCCGAATGCTCTGCTGCCCAAGCTCGGGTCTGGGCCCGGATCCGTTCCACCAGGATGCCGGTGAACAAGAAGTAGGGAACCACAGCTACGCGTCTGGCTCCCAAGCGCCGGCAGCGCTCCAGCGCCTCGGCCACCCCGGGACGGGCCAAAGACACAAATGCCGGCTCCACCATGGTGGGGAGCAGCTCGGACTCTGAGACCAGCCGGGTCACCTTGTACAGGTCGGCATTGGCGTCGGGGTCGGTGGATCCCCTGCCGACCAGGATTACTGCGTCACTGGACCGGACTGGCTCCCACAGCGATGACGCCACCCTCTCCTCGGCCACCGACAACACCAGCGGATGGATACCCAGGTCTCGGGCATAGGTGAATCCGACTCGGGGATGGCGACGCCGTGCGGCGGCTAGAGCCGCCGGGCCGTCGTCCTTCAGATGCCCCGCTCCCAGCAGCACGAGGGGCACGGCCACCACCGACGAGACACCTTCGCTGGCCAGCGCATCAATGGCATCGTGCAGGTTGGGCGGGGCCAGCTCGATGAAGCCACACCCGAGGCGAAGCTCTGGGGCCAGCTCGGCCACCATCTCGGCCAGCGCCCAGTACTGGCTCACGCCGAGGTCTGCCCGGCTGCCGTGGCCGATCATCAGCAGGCCCGGGCGGTCGCTCACCTTTGGGCGTCTCCAGCGGCCAGCCGAGCCAGGGCGTTGATCGCGGCGGCGGCCACCGCCGAGCCGCCCTTGTCGCCCACGTTGGCGATGGCCGGCAGCCCACTGGCCAACAGGGCCCGCTTGGCCTCGGCCGCACCGACGAAGCCGACGGGTAGTCCCACCACCACCGCCGGCTCGAAGTCACCGGCCGCTGCCAGGTGCAACACTTCGACGAGGGCGGTGGGGGCGCAGCCGATCACGATCACCGCGCCCTTCGGGTGGCACCTGGCCGCCAGGGACATAGCTCGGGCACACCTGGTTGGCCCTGATGGTCCGTTCAACGACGTCGGGTCGACCCGGTCCAGGAGGCATTGCGCCCCCAGGCCACGGATGCCGTGGCGGACCATTTCGGTGTCGGTGATCACCGGGGCGCCGTCGGCCAGCGCCGCCACTCCGGCGGCGGCGCAACGTTCGTCCACCACCATGGTGGTGGCGTACTCGAGATCCGCGCTGGCGTGGATGACCCGGGCCACCACCGCCCGGCCCAGGGGGCCGAAAGCAGACAGATCGACCCGTTCCGCCAGGCGGCGGTAGCTCTCGGCCTCGATGGGATGGACCGAGCTCATCGCGCCACTTCGGTGATGGCATCGGTCGGGCAGACCTCTATGCAGGAGAGGCAGGCGGTGCAGCGGTGGTCCAGTACCTTGGGGCGCCGAGGGGCAGTTACCAGGGCACCTTCGGGGCAGGTGGCGAGACAGGCACCACAGGCGGTGCACCGCTCGTCCACCACGACGGTGGTGGCGTTCACCAGCCCGCCCGGTTGGCGGAGTGGCCTGCCGCTCTACCCGTCTCGTCGGAGCCGTCCGGACGCCGGGTGCCGTTGGAGCCGCCGCCCCCCATATGGCCTCGGCTGTCCACACGTCCCGTGTATCCCCGGGGGGTGAACATACGTCCATTGGCCACCCGGGTGGCAGACGACCCGACGACCACGCAGGTGGTCATGCCCACCGCCTCCACGTCGAGGCCTTCCAGGGTCGTGAGCGAGCAGCTCTGCCCAACCCTGGCTATGTCGGTCACCACCCCAACCGGGGTGTCCGGTGCCCGGTGGCCGAGCAGTACCTGGCGCGCCTTCTCCAGCTGCCAGTCCCGGCCGAGCGAGCGGGGGTTGTAGAGCACGATCACCAGATCGGCCAGGGCCGCCGCCCGCAAACGTGTCTCGATGACATCCCACTCGGTCAGCAGGTCTGACAGGCTGATCACCGCGTGGTCATGGCCCAGGGGCGCGCCCAGGAGGGCGGCCGCGGCCAGACCGGCGGTGACGCCGGGAACCACCTCCAGGTCGAAGTCGTTGGCTACGGGGTCGTCGTTGGTCAGCTCGAGGGTGATGGAAGCCATGGCGTAGATGCCTGGGTCACCGCTGCAGACCAGAGCTACCCGGCGTCCGGCTCTGGCCTCCGCCAGGGCCAATTCGGCCCTGGCCACCTCGTCACCAATGCGGGAGGCCATCACCTGCTGGTGGGGCGACAGCAGCTCGGCGCACTGGTCGAGATACGGGCGGTAGCCCACCACCACCTGAGCACGGCGCACGGCAGCGGTAGCCGCCGGCGTGCGGTGAGCAGCCGACCCCGGGCCCAGACCCACCACCGCCAGGTGACCGCGAGGTCGGGTTCGCCGGGCAATGGCCACCGTGCAGTGAGCCGCTCGCTGCTTGGGGACCACCAGCCTCCCGCCCGGCCCGCTGGCCAGGAGGGCGGCCGCCTCACAGACGCTGGGAGTGCCTACTGCGGTGGCCACCACCGAGCTGGGCGAGGGTACGGCCACCTCGGCCAGTTGGGCCGCGCCGAATGAACGAACCGGTAGGCCCAGGGCAACGATGGCCGGCGAGGCCGACCGGCGGTCGATGGTGGCCACCTCGGCCACCGATGCCATGGCCAGGGGCTCATCTCCGGGCTGCACCGACCCCCCGCCGGGCTGCACCGACCCCCCGCCGGGCTGCACCGACCCCCCGCCGGGCTGCACCGACCCCCCGCCGGGCTGCACCGACCCCCCGCCGGGGGCTGCTGGGGCGTCCCCTACCGCCCCGGCCAGGGCCGCTCTCAGCAGGGCGGCCACCTCGGCGGGGGGCGCATCGCTCGATGTCCCGATCCCGGCCACCAGGCTCGGCGGGTGCAGAACCACCGTGCCGGGCCTCGAGGGGTGCACCAGGTCGCTGACCACCACCCGCTCCGGGCCCGGCTGGTCGCCCTGTGTGCCGGGCACCCACCCCGCGCCGGCGGCCACCAAATGTGATGGCAGCGGCCAGCCGAGCGGGTTCTCGACGATGGGGGAGCGTCCGTCCAGCAGGGCACGGGTCACGCCCGCCACGTCGCCCACGGCCGCCAGCCCCGGCAGGTCATCCAGGCCGGCGTTACCGGTGGCGTCGGTGGCGGTGGTTATCACCGGCTCGGCTCCCAGCAGGACGGCTATCTGGCGGGCCAGGTCGTTGGCCCCTCTCGCGTGGCCACCGCACAGGGAGACCGAGTACCGACCGGCGTCGTCGACGCATACCACTGCCGGATCAGCGTGCTTGTCAACCAGCAGCGGGCCCACCAGGCGCACGGCCGCGCCGGTGGCCAGTACCAGAACAAAGGCCTCCACCCCTGCCCACCGGGCCCGCACCGTCTCCGCCGCCCGCCCGTGGACGTGCTCGAAAGGGAGGCGCTCGGCAAGGGCTCGGCCGCGCTCGGTCACCGAGATGGTGAGGACGCTCAATGCTGGGGCCCCCAGACCACGAAAATAGGATTCTCGGCGGCCAGCCGCACCCCCCCGTCAGGCAGCCGCCGCCCCCGCGCCACCCCTATCTGGACCAGCTGACCGAGCCGTTCGACGGCCGCCGCCGCCCGGTCGAGGGCGGCATAGGTGGCCACCACCTGCCCACCGGGACGCAGCCGGGCCAGCACCGCATCCAGTACCGGAAGTCCACCACCACCCACGAATGCCCTGTCCGGGTCCGGGAGGCCGGCCAAGGCGGCGGGGGCGGTGCCCTGCACCACCTCGACGCTCGTTCGGTGGGCCAGGGCGTTGGCCTCTACCCGAGCGGCGTCGTCGGGTCTCTCCTCCACCGCGATCACCTGTAGGCCGGGGCGTAGGCGGGCGCACTCCACGGCCACACTTCCGCTGCTCGCGCCCACGTCCCACAGCACCCCCTGGGCCGGCAGGGCCAGCTTGCCCAGGGCGACGGCTCGCACCTCGGCCCGGGTGAGCATCCCGCCCCGATGGGCGAAGCCCTCGTCGGTCAGGCCCCAAGCCAGGACTGCCTCCGAAGACACCTCGGCGCCGGACGCCAGCAGCACCACCACCGACAGCGGCTCCCATGGGCGTCCGCCCAAACCGACCAGGTCGGTTTCCCGTACTACCTCGTCCGGCTCACCCAGGTGGCTGCAGACGGCCACCCGGCGGGGGTCGACTCCAAGATCCATGAGGGCTCGGCCCAGCTGCTGGGGAGTTGCGTCTGGGGAGGTGAGCACGGCCACCTTGGGATGGGCCAGGATGGCTCGGGCCGCGCTGGCCAGTGGGCGGCCGTGGGCCGAGACCACCACTGCGTCGTCCCACGCCAGGCCCAGGCGGGCAAAGGCCAGCGACACCGACGAAGGTGCCGGGTGGACGTCCAGCGCTTCGGCTCCGAACCGCTCGATCAACGGCCGCACGATCCCGAAGAACCCAGGGTCTCCGGACGCCAGCACACACACCGGCCCAGTCTCGTAGCCTATGGCGTCCAGTGCCCCAGCGAGGTCGACCCCAGGGAGCTCGAGGGTCGTGCCCGCCTCGAGCCGGTCGGCACCGAGGACGATCACCCGCTGGGCCGACCGGGACGACCCGGTGGGGATCGCCGTCTCGGCGGGGGGAGGCGCCGGCGGGGCTTCCACCGGGGCCTCCGGCGAGGCTTGGGTGTGGGCGTCGGCCGGATCCTCGGGCGAGGCGTGGGTGTGGGCGTCGGCCGGATCGGCGTGGATGTCGGCCGGCTCGGCCTCGGGCGGCGCGTAGGCCGATGGCTCGGGCGGCGCGTAGGCCGATGGCTCGGGCCAGGCGCGGGCGTGGGACTCGACCGGCTTAGCGGGGGTGGCGGGCGGGGCGTAGGCGTCGGCTGGCTCGGCCTCGGCCTGAACGCCGACCGGCCCCGCCTCGGGTGACACGGGCGCCTCGGCTGGCTCGGCCACGGGCGAAGCGGTGCCCGACTCCGCCTCCGGTGACTCCGTTGCCGGCGGTCGCCGGCCCACCCTGTCGAGGTGGCGGGTGGCTCCTATCAACAAGGCGGCGCTCTCGATGGCCCGCTGGGCGGCCGCGCTCAGCTGCCTGGCGCCCCCGGACAGGCCGACCACAGCAATGCGCCCCGACGCCGCGTCCCCCGACGCCGCGTCCCCCGACCCCGTGCGCTCAGCCACGGGCCACTACCGCCCAACCGTCGAAGTCGACCATCCACACCTCGACGTCGAGGGCCCCCCCGACGTGAGCCCGGCAGGCCTCGCTGGCCCGGCGGCACAGGCGTTGGAGGGGGAGAGGGGTTTGGTGGAGGAGGCATATTTCGAAAAAGTGTCTCGCAGTGGCAGTCTCGGTGGCCGCCTCCACGACCGGCAGGGGTGCGCCGCTGGCGGTGGCCGCCTCGGTCAGCACGGCGTTGTCGACCTTGGAGCGGTGGAAGTGGGTCATCATCACGCCGGCGGCCAGCTTGGTGATCTTGCCGACCATGGCCACCAGGGTGGCCCGGACCATGCCGGCCGCCGCCGCCCGGCGCAGGGCGATGCCGGTGAAGTCGCCGACCTCGACGAAGCAGACAGGGTCCAGGTCGGGCAGGAGCCGCATGGCCGCCTTCTCGCTGCGACTGCCAGTGGCCAGCACCATGGCCGCCTGGCCCCCGGCAGCGGCCACGTCGACCTGTTGGACCACCGAGGCCCGGTAGGCCGCGGTGGAGAAGGGTCGAACGATCCCGGTGGTGCCCAGTATGGAGATACCGCCGACAATACCCAGGCGGTCGTTGGTGGTCTTGGCCGCCATGGCTTCGCCACCGGGGACCGAGAACGTGACACTGAGCGGCTCGGCCGTGACCTCGGCCAGGGCGGCGGTGATCATGCGGCGGGGGACGGGATTGATGGCTGGCGCCCCGACGGGCAGGCCCAGGCCCGGCCGGGTGACGGTGCCCACACCCGAGCCGGCCGCCAGGTCGGTTGCCCTTCCGGGAGCCGCTGGCCCGACGGTGGCCGTGAGGTGGGCACCGTCGGTGCAATCGGGATCGTCACCGGCGTCCTTGATCACGACCGCCTGATGGGGGAGGGCACCGCGTCGGACGTCGAAGCACACTCTCCGCCCGGCTGGCAGGGCCACCTCGACCTGGTCGGGCAGGGCACCGGTCATCAGGGCCAGGGCCGCCGCCTTGGCCGCCGCCGATGCGCAGGTACCGGTGGTCCAGCCGGTTCGCAGGCCCCGGCGGTCGGGGGTGGTGGGGTCAGGGGTGGCGTGTGCGCTGCTCATGCCGGGCCACCTCGGCTGTCTCCGCCTGGACCTGGACCTGGGCTTTGGCCTGGACGTGGGCGCCGGACGGTGGCGGGACGACCATTTCGGTCCTCCCTGCCTGGCTGGCCTCCGGACAGCGAAGCGGGGCGCCCGGTGGTCGAGCCGGGTGCCGAACGGCGCCGGTAGCCGTGGGCCCAGTCTGGTGAATAGAGATGGCTCCGGCTGGCTGGAGCGGCCAGCGCCGGTCCCACCAGCACCAGCACGGTGGTAGTGGCCCCGGTGGACGACAGATCGGCGGCAAGTTGGCCCACCGTGGAGTGGATCACCTGCTGGTCGGGCCAGGATGCCCGGACCACGATGGCCGCCGGCGTGTCCGGCCGGTAGGAGCTGGCCTCGGCCAACAGCTGAGCCTGCAGCTCGGTGGGCCGGGCCGCCGACAAGAACACGGCCAGGGTGGCTCCGTGGGCCGCGAAGGCAGCCACAGACTCCCCTGGGGGCACCGACGCCGCCGTGCGACCGGCCAGCCTGGTCAGCACCACGCTCTGGGAGACGGTGGGGATGGTGAGCTCCCGCCCGAGGGCAGCGGCGGCCGCTGCCAGGGAGCTGACTCCGGGCACCATTTCGAACTCCCGCTGATTGGCCAGGCACCAGTCGATCTGCTCCTGGATGGCGCCGTAGATGGAGGGATCGCCCGAGTGGAGGCGCACGATGTGGGCATCCGGGTGCTCTTGGTAGACGGCCAGGACGTCCTCGAGGGTCATGACCGCCGAGTCGTGAATCTTGGCGTCCGGACGGGCGTGGTCGAGCAGGGCGGCAGGCACGAGCGAGGAGGCCCACACCACCAGGTCAGCCGCGCCCAGTCGGGCCGCTCCCCGCAGGGTGATCAGGTCGGGAGCACCTGGTCCGGCACCTACGAAGCTGATCACTGGTTGGCCTGGCGCCGGGTGGGTGGGACGATCACGGTGGCCAGATAGCTGGCCGGTTCGTCAGCCACGTGGGCGACCGGACAGATTCGCTCGCCCGGCAGCCCCAGCAGTTCCCCCAGGATGGCTCCGTCCAGGCGCCCAGACCGGGCTAGGGCGGCCGCCACCTCGGGCAGGTGGCGGCCGCCCTTGTAGACGACCACCGCATCGTCGCCCTGGCTCAGCACCGCCTCCAGGTCACCCGGCCCGTCGAGGGCGGTGACCAGGGTCAAGACGTCGGTTCCATCCAGCAGGACGGTGCCCGCTTGGGCGGCCAGCGCCTGGAAGGCCATGATCCCCGGGACGGTGACTATCTCCACGCTGGGGCGGTGGTCGATCACGCTGGCCGCCAGAAAGGAAAAGGTGGAGTACATGTTGGGGTCACCCAGGGTGACGAACGCCACCTGCTCACCGGCGTCCAACCAGGCCAGCAGGGAAAGGGCGGCCTGGCGGTGTGAGGTCCCTGCCGCGCCTTCCGGGCGGGCGGTGCTGTCGGCCCCTCCTACCGGGTGGGCGGTGCGATCCGCCCCGCCTGGGGGGCGGGTCATGTCGAAGACCAGGCGCTCGATCCTGACGCCCGGGTTGACCTGGCGGACGATGGCCTCCGCTCGGCCCACCGAATCAAAAGAGGTGGTGGGCGCCACCACCCGATCAGACTGGGCGATGACCCGCAGGGCCTTGGTGGTCACCAGCTCAGGGTCGCCGGGGCCGACGCCCACACCGACCAGGCGACCAGGGGTCTGGCGCATAGTCAAGCCTGGGGTACCGGATATACGGCATCGGCATCTCGGTGTCGGCGCTCAGCCTCACGCTGGGATGCCTCGTTGGCTCGGGCCTGACGGCAGAGCTCGGGCAGGGTGTCGATGAGCGAACGCGCCTCGCTGGCGTCCCGATCGCGCAGGGTGGCGCGCTGGCGCCGGCCGGGCACGTCGAGATGGACACTGGCCAGGCCCAGGCTCCGCTGCCAGGGTCCCTGGACGAAGCGAAGGCTCTGGACCTTGGCCAGCGGCACCCAAGAGGTGGCTCGCCGCAGCCGTCCGGAGACGGCCAGCCCGTAGGAGTCGTCATGACCGCCAGCCAGGAAGTGGTACGACAGGGGTGCCTTCCAACGGGCCCGAGAGGGAGCCGGCCGAGCCACTACGGCCCGCTCGGGCAGGACCCTTTCCACCAGGGCGGCGGCCGCGGTCGCCGGGCCTACGGGCATCAGTGCCCGCACCACTCGGCCTGCCGGCTCGTCCCTTCGACGATGCCCAGTCGATCCAGCTACCACCACTTCCAGCCGGCACCAACCCAAGGGCCGCCACAAGAGGGGCTCGACCTGGCGGACGGCCTGGATCCGGCCCCGAGGGATGGTCTCGGCCACCGTCTCCAGCAGCCCGCAGCGGATCCTCAGCCCGTCGGGCGCGTCGGCCAGGCGAAAGTCCGCCTCGCTGGTGACCCTCTTCACCGCCGGTGACACCAGCGCGATTAACGCCACCAACGTCGAGCCGGCAGTGGCGGCCAGTGCCCCAGGCACCAGTATCGCCACCACCACCGTGATCACGATCACCGACAAGGCGATCACGCCGGACCCGCTGAGGGCGACCGAGATCGCCAGCCGGGATGTGGGCACCGACACCAGTGGTGCCTCCGGAGGCGGAGCGGCATCCTCCCTGACCCCATGGGCGAGGGCCAAGAGACGGCCCCGAGTGGCCTCCGCCTCTGGTGCCGCCAGGTAGGCCAGACGCACATGGGCCCGTGAGCCGGCTACCCGCAGGCGCAGCTCAGTGAGACCCAGGAGCCGCCCCACTGCCGGCTGGACCAGATCGATGGCTTGGATTCTGGCCAGGGGCACCTGGCGGGAGTCCCGACGCAGCAGGCCGGACTCGATGCGCAAGGTCACGCCGTCCACCTTCCAGCGGGTCACCAACCAGGACACCACCGCTCCCACCAGCGCCAGGGCCACCACCACCAGGTCGGTGATGTGGGAGGCGAGCCGGCCTGAGCCACGCTGCAAGGTGTTGGCGCCGAGCACCACCACCAGGCCGATCATGGCCCGAGAGAAGCGCACGACCGGTGAGAGGGGATGCAGTCGGTGCCATTCACCTCCCGCGGCTGATCCATCGGCCCCACCCTCAAACCCTCCCGCGGCTGATCCATCGGCCGCACCCTCGACTGATTTGCTGACCGCCCCGGCGGGCGTGGCCGGCTGGGTCACAATCCGGCCGCTTTGGCCTCGCCCAGGGCAGCCAGGCGGTCCCGCAGCCGAGCTGCCTCGGAGGCCTCGAGACCCGGGACCCGAGCGTCGCTGGCGGCCGCGGCGGTGTGAAGCCGGGCGGTGGCCAGACCAAAGGCCCGCTCAGCCAGGCCCGAGTTCACGTCCACGAACTGCATGCGCCCGTACGGCACGACGGAGAGCCGTCGGATCAGCACACCTCGCCGGACCAGCAGGTCGTCGGCTCGCTCCAGATAGCCCCACGAGCGGACCCGACGCTGCAGCAGGTTGTCGATCAGTAGACCTGCCCCCAGGACTACCGCCATGGTGACCAGCAGCGCCACGGTGGCACCGGAGGGCACCATCACAGCCCCGACCAACAGCGCCAGCACGATGAGCAGGGTCGGCACCCCAATCTCCACCCTGCGCATCAGACCCAGCCGCCTGGACGGGCTTCGCCACTCATCAGGCACTGGGCCCCTTGCCGGCGAGGTAATCGGCACACCTGGCAGCTTGCTGGCATGTGGCATCTCCGTGGGCACTGGGTGCTCCTGCGGCTCAGGATCCACGGGTGGCCCTCCAGCCCTTGGGCGACAATGCTGGGCGACAGCACGTGTGCCATATTGCACTCGTAGCCGCTGTCTCAGTCGAGGATACTCTCTGGCTGAGGCTTGGGAGAGGGCTCGGGAGAGGATCGGAACCATGGAGAGCTCGTTTGCCACCGGAAAGCTGGGTGCGCGCCCTGATGATCTCACTGCCCTGCTGCGGGAGGAGGGGCCCTTCCTCACCGTTTACCTGACCACCGAGGGGGCGGTACCCAACGCTGGCCAGCTCAGCGAGAAGCGCTGGAAGGCGCTCCGGGAGGATCTGAGCGCCTCCAGCCCCGAGGTCCCGGACGCGGCGTTGGATGCCGTGGAGGCGCTGGTGGGCGAGGCCCACCTGTCGGGAGAGACCCTCGCAGTGGTCGCCGGACCGGCGGGAGTCCGCCACGTCGAGCACCATCCCGAGCCGCCCAGCCGGGACCTGGCCCGGTGGGGCCCCCTGCCGCTGATCGGACCCCTCATCGAGTGGCGCCAGCAGTCGCCGACCCATCTCCTCGTCCTGGCCGATCGAACCGGCGCCGACCTGATCACCGTCGTGCACAGTGACTCGGAGGGACTGGCCAGCCCGGCCGGCGCCGACTCGGGCGCCCAGGCGCGCACCGAGACGACGGTCCAGCCCCCATCGGTGGCAGGCATGTCCCAGCGGCGCAATCACCAGCGAGCCGAGAACTCCTGGGCCGACAACGCCCGGTCAGAGGCCGACGCGGTGGCCCGGCTGGTGGATGCTCACCAGCCCCGGCTGGTCCTGGCCGCAGGAGACGTCCGAGCCGTCCAGATGCTGAGAGATGCCGTCCCAAACCAGGTGAGAGACATCATGGAGGTCATTGAAGGTGGCCGGACGGTGGACGGCTCCAGTGACGACCTGGCCGACGAGGTGGTTCGTCAGGTGTCGTCTGCCGTGGCCGAGGACACGGTGGCCGTGCTTCACCAACTGCGCAGCCTCCTTGGTCAGGGCCAGGCCACCGAGGGCGCCGATGCGGTGCTCGACGCCCTGCGCCAGAGCCAGGTCGAGTTGCTCATCCTGCACGACGATCCTGACGACGATCGCACGGCATGGTTCGGCCTGGCGACGGGCCAGGTGGCCATGAGCAGCCAAGAGCTGGAGGACCTCGGTGTCGACCAACTTCGCCGGGGCCGCCTGGCGGATGTCGTGCTGCTGGGCGCGCTCGAAACAGGTGCCGCGGTACGGATCGTCCCCCACGGCGGTGGGCCGGCCGACGACCTGGGGGCGCTGCTTCGCTGGCCGACCCCTGAGGGAGTTGGTTGAGCACCGACAGACCCGGGCCGGCCCGGACGGCCCTGGTTGCGGGCCCTACCCGGCCGGGTAGAACTGGCTCATGTCGATGAAAACACCTCGTGGATGGTTCAGTCGAGTGGTGCGGTCATTGCTCCTGGTGGGCTCGGGATGGGTGGCCGGGTACTTCGTCGATCCGGACAGAGGCCACGCCCGGCGAGTGCGAACCCGCGACCAGCTGAGGGCGGTCGTGCGTCGCCAGAGCCACAAGGCCGAGCAGACGCTGCACTATGCGCAGGACAAGGTGAAGGGGACGGTCGCTCGTACCGAGGGTGCCGGCCAGGTCACGCCGGTCGACGATCGAGCGGTGGTGGACGCCATCAAGCAGGCGCTGGCGACCCTGGACTTCCCGACCACCGATGTGGTGGTCGACGTGTTCGAGGGGGTTGCCACGTTGCGGGGCCAGCTGGATGACGCGAGCCAGATGAGACAGGTCGAGGTCGACACGCTGAAGGCCCCCGGCGTCGGCGAGGTCCTCAGCTATCTCCACCTGCCAGGGTCGCCCGCACCCAACAAGGCAGCCAGTCTTACCCCCTAAAGACTCCCCGAAAGGCTCTATCGGTGGGTCGGGCCGCTACCGGCTTCTCCCCGTCGACCCGGACCTGGACCTGGCCCCGGATGATCCGGCCGGGGCTATCCAGCATCTGGACCATCGCCATACGCCCCATTACCGCCGGTTCGACGTGCTGGCGGCCGTCGGGGTCGGGGGGTTCCTGGGTAGCTGGGGGCGATACCAGCTGGGTCTGGCGTGGCCCACACCGGTGGGGCACCTGCCATGGGTGACGCTGACCATCAACACCTCTGGGTCTTTCCTGCTCGGACTGACCCTCACTTTGATACTCATCCGGCGCCTGCGGAGCCGCTACCTGCGTCCCTTCTTTTGCGTCGGAGTGCTGGGTGCCTGGACCACCGTGTCCAGTCTGACGCTGGAGGGGGACCTGCTCCTGCGGGGCGGTCGGCTGGCCACCGCCGGCGGCTATCTGGTGCTCACTGTGGGCCTCGGACTGCTGGCCGCCTGGTGCGGCATGGCCCTGGCGGCCCGGCTCGACGCCCGAAGGAGGCGGAGATGGGCCTCGCCCTAGCCGTCGGCCTGGCTGGCGCAGTGGGAGCAGTGAGCCGCTACCTGGTGGACAATGCCATCACCGATCGACATGGCGGTATGTTCCCGTGGGGAACCCTTACCGTTAATGTCGTAGGCTCCTTCATCCTGGGTCTGGTGGCCGGCCTGGTCCTCCACCACGCCGGCTCGCGGAGCGTGCAGGTGGTCGTGGGCATTGGCTTTTGCGGCGCCCTCACCACTTGGAGCACGGCCACCTGGGAGTCGGTCAGGCTGTTGCAGGAGGGAGTGATCGCTGCTGCCCTGGCCTTCACGGTGGCCAACCTGATGGTCAGCCTGCTGCTGGCCGGGCTCGGCCTGGCCGTCTCGGCCCTGTAGCTGGCGGACGTTGCCGGGGTCTCTCAGCCGGTGTCCGCAGGCGCTGGCGCAAGAGCTTCTATACTCTAAGTATTCACCGTATGTAGCACCGGAGTGAGGAGGGACCCGTGGCCGTATCCGCCATCACCGACGATACCGAGGCTGACCACGTCATTGATCGGGGAGGTCTGATCGAGCGGTTCCTCGAATTGCAGCCCGTGCTCGGACGGCGCCTGGGTGCCTGCCTGACTCCGGAGCTGCGGGAGGAGCTGGGCTCCATCACCATCCATCAGATGCAGGTGGTGATGCGCCTCAAGCCGGGGCCCATCACCATGCGAGAGTTGGCCCGAGACCTCGATGTCTCCGAGAGCGCCACCACCGCGGCCGCCGATCGGCTGGTCGGCCAGGGACTGGCCGAGCGCCAGGCCGACCCGGCCGACCGGCGGGTGGTGCGCCTGACCCTCTCGGATCGGGGTCGGCTGTTCATAGAGAAGTTCCACCGAGCCCGCAGGGGCCAGGTGGAGGAGGCGTTCGAGGTCCTTTCCGACGCCCAGGTGCGGGCCTTCGTGGATGTCCTGGAGACGCTGGCCGCTGACCCGGGACCGCATCAGTCGGGATCGAGATGAGCGACCAGGAGGCAGTTCTGAACACCACCGACCCGGCCACCCTCGATCCGGTCACTACCGGCCCGAGTGGCAGCGGCCCCGGTCTGGCCGGTCAGCCGACAACTGAGAGTGGGCTGACCCACCGGCAGATCCTCGTCGTATTTTCCGGGCTGATGCTTGGAATGCTGCTGGCGGCTCTGGACCAGACCATCGTGGCCACCGCCCTGCCCACCATTGTGGGCGACCTTCATGGGCTCAACCGGCTGTCCTGGGTGGTCACCGCCTACCTGCTGACCTCGACCGCCTCGGCTCCCCTCTACGGCAAGATCTCCGACCTCTACGGGCGCAAGCGGGTCTTCCAGGGGGCCATCTTGATCTTTCTGACCGGCTCGGTGCTGTCCGGGCTGTCCCAGACCATGAACCAGCTGGTCGCCTTCCGGGCCATCCAGGGGCTGGGGGCGGGCGGGCTCATCGTGTTGGCCACCACCATCATCGGCGACATCGTCTCCCCCCGGGAGAGGGGGCGCTACCAGGGGTACTTCGGGGCCGTCTTCGGGCTGGCCAGCGTGGCCGGGCCGCTCCTGGGCGGCTTCCTGGTCGAGGGCCCGGGTTGGCGCTGGATCTTCTACGTGAACCTGCCGATCGGGGCGGTGGCGCTGGTGGTCACCAGCCTGGTGCTCAAGGACAGCATCCGGCGCCGGGCCCACCGCATCGACTTCGGGGGGGCCGGCCTCATGGTGGCAGGCGTCTCAGCCCTGTTGCTGGTCACCGTATGGGCCGGCAATCGGTACCCCTGGTCGTCGCCCACCATCATCGGGCTGGCCGGAGCCGGTATCGGCCTCATCGTCGCCTTCCTGGTGAGGGAGCGCCACGCGGCCGAGCCGATCCTGCCCCTTCGGCTGTTCGCCAACCGCGTCTTCAGCGTGGCCAGCGCCATGGGCTTCATCGTCGGGGTGGCCATGTTCGGGGCCATCATCTTCCTGCCCGTCTACCTCCAACTGGTCAACGGAGTCTCGCCCACCGTGTCAGGGCTGCTGCTCATCCCGCTGGTGGTGGGGCTGTTCGTGGCCTCCATCGGCAGCGGCCAGATCATCTCCCGGGTGGGGCGCTACAAGATCTTCCCCATCCTGGGGACTGCCCTCATGGCCGTCGGGCTGTGGCTGCTGTCCCACCTGGGCGTCCACACCAGCCACGTCATGGCCTCGCTCTACATGCTGGTCCTGGGGGTGGGGATCGGAGGGGTCATGCAGGTCCTGGTCCTGGCCACGCAAAATGCGGTCGACTATGCCGACCTGGGGGTGGCCACGTCCCTGGCCACCTTCTTCCGCTCCCTCGGGGGAGCGTTCGGGACGTCGATCTTCGGCGCCATCCTGACCTCCCGCCTCACCCACCTGCTGCCTCAGCTGCTGCCGCCGGGGACGCCGGCCAAGTCGGTCCAGGTGGCCCTCACCGGCAGCCCGGCCGCCCTGGCCCGGCTGTCCCCGGCGGCCCAAAGCGGGGCGGTGACTGCCTTCGTGCGATCACTGCACACCGTGTTCACGGTGGGGGTCCCCTTCGCGCTGGCTGCCTTTGTCCTGGCCTGGTTGCTGCCCGAGATCCAGCTGCGCCGGGCGGTGAAGACCGACCACCAGGTCCCGGCGGCCGAGTCGGTGGAGTCGGAGGGGTCGGTGCCGGTGTCGGAGTCGGAGCCGGCGGGGGTGGCGGCCGAGCCGGAGCCGGCGGGGGTGGCGGCGGCCGCGAAGTCGGATGGGTCGGTGCAGCCGGTGGCCGTGGCAGGGCGGCCCGGGGGCTTGCCGACTGGGTAGCCCGCCTACGGACACCTGCTGGGGAGGCCTGGTCGAAAGGAAGCTGCCCCATGGTAGGTTCTACCATGGGGGCTGAACATCAACGAACGCGGAGGCTGAGGGGCTGACCCTCGATGGCCTTCTCAGTCTGTGATGCATTTTGTGTCAATAACAGCACAAAATGCATCACAGACTCCTGGCACCCACCGGGCGGTGGCCGCTTCACCCGTCCGGGGACCAGCGCCGGGCTCGCCTTGAGCTCAGTCCCGGGCGATCTTCTCCATGCCGATACGGCACGCCTGGCCCTCCAGCTCGAATTCTCCCCGGTAGGCCGTGGCCGCCACTGCCCCGTCCCGGTTGACCTCCAGTTCCACAGCCAACGTCTGGGCCATGACCCAGTCTCGATGGGCCTCCACCGCGGCCGCCACTGCGCCTGGCAGCTCGAGGACCAGGCGGATCCGGTCGGTGACCACCAGATCGGCGGACCGGCGAGCCTGCTGTACCTGGCGGACCACGTCGCGGGCCAGGCCCTCGGCCACCAGGTCGGGCGTCAGGGCCAGGTCGAGGGTCACCAGTGCGTCGTTGCCGGCTAGTACCCGGCTGGCCCGGGTGTCGACGGGGCGCAGGCTCAGCTCGAACTCGTCGGGATCAAGCACCGTGCCTGCCACCTCGACCGTACCGTCGTCCAGGTTGGTCCAGCTGCCCTGGCGGGCGGCGGCCAGCACCTTTTGGGTGTCGCCGCCCAGGCGCGGCCCAAGTGCTGCCGGCTTCACCCGCAGCACAAGTTGGCCCGCCCCTTCCACCTGGTCGGTCAGGTGCACCGCCTTGACGTTCACTTCCTCGGCCACCAGGGCGACGAAGGGCTCCAGCGACGAGGACCACGGTGCGAATACGGTCAGGGAGGCCAGGGGATGGCGCACCGGCTGTCCGGCTGACTTGCGGATGGAATGAGCGGCCGAGCAGACGTCGCGCACCTTGTCCATGGCCGCCACCAGGTCAGGGTCAGTTGGCAGCTCCCCGACGGCCGGCCAGTCGGTCAGGTGGACGCTGCGCTTCCCGGTGAGGCCGGTGTACACCGCCTCGGTGATCAGCGGAGCCAGGGGAGCGGCCACCCGGCAGGCCACCTCCAACACGGTGGCCAAGGTGTCGTAGGCGTCCCGCTTGTCCCGGTCCTCGGGCGTGAGTTCACCCGGCGCACCAGCCCCGCCAGCCCCCGCCCCCGCCCCCGCCCCGCCAGCCGACCAGGGACGCCAGAAGCGGTCCCGGCTGCGCCGCACGTACCAGTTGGTCAGGGCATCCAGCCAGGTGGTCACCGCCCAGCAGGCCCCGGCCAGGTCGTAAGCCTCCAGGCGGCCGGTTACCTCGTCGACCAGGGCGGCCGTCTTGGCCAGCAGGTAGCGGTCCAGCACGCCGGTGGCGTCGGTGCGCCAGGTGCCCCTGGTCCCGTCGGCATTGGCGTATAGAGACAGAAAGTGCCAGGTGTTCCAGAGCGGGCTCAGCACCGAGCGGGTCGCCTCCACCACGCTGCGGCGCTCGAAGACCAGATCCTGGCCTCGCAGCACCGACGAGGAGAGCAGCGCCCAGCGCATGGCGTCGGCCCCCAGGGTGTCGAACACCTCGTCGGGGTCGGGGTAGTTGCCCAGGCGCTTGGACGCCTTGCGCCCGTCGTCGCCCAGCACCACCCCGTGGGCCACGCAGGTCTCGAACGGCGGGCAGTCGAACAGGGCAGTGGACAGCACATGCAAGGTGTAGAACCACCCCCGAGTCTGGCCGATGTACTCCACAATGAAGTCGGCCGGGAAGTGGGCCTCGAAACGCTCGACGTTCTCGAAGGGATAGTGCATCTGCGCATAGGGCATCGACCCCGACTCGAACCAGCAGTCGAGCACGTCGGGCACCCGTCGCATGGTCGACGCCCCGGTGGGGTCGTCGGGGTTGGGCCGGGTGAGCTGATCGACCCCTGGGCGGTGAAGGTCGTCCGGGCGGACACCGAAGTCGCGCTCCAGCTCGTCCAGGCTGGCGTACACGTCGATGCGGGGGTAGGCCGGGTCGTCACTCTTCCACACCGGGATGGGCGCCCCCCAGAACCGGTTGCGGCTGATGGACCAGTCCCTCGCCCCCTCCAGCCACTTGCCAAAGGCGCCGTCCCGCACGTGCTCGGGCACCCACCGGATGCGCTGGTTGAGCTCGACCATGCGGTCCTTGATGGCACTCACCCGCACGAACCAAGAGCTCACCGCCTTGTAGATGAGGGCGGTGTCGGTGCGCCAGCAATGGGGGTACGAGTGGGTGTAATCCACCCGATCCACCAGCGCGCCAGCGGAGTCCAGGTCGGCAATGACCGCCGGGTTGGCGTCGAAAACCTGCAGGCCGGCGTAGGGGGGGACCTCATCGGTGAAGCGCCCCCGGTCGTCGACCGGGCACACCACGGCAATGCCGTTGCGCTCGCACACCCGCTGGTCGTCCTCCCCGAAGCCGGGGGCCAGGTGAACGATCCCGGTGCCCTCCTCGGTGGTTACGAAGTCCCCGGCCAGCACCCGGAAGGCTCCCGGTGTCCCGGCGAAGAACCCGAACAGCGGCCGGTAGGTCCGCCCCACCAGCTCGGCTCCGGTGACACTGGCCACCGGCTGGGCCTCGCCCAGCAGCTCGGCGTACTCCCCGGTCCGGGCGGCGGCCACCACGGTCAGGGCCCCGTCTAGGTCGAAGACCTGGTAGTCGATGTCGGGGCCCACGGCCACGGCCAGGTTGGAAGGCAGTGTCCAGGGAGTGGTGGTCCACACCAACAGGCGGAGGCTCTTTTGCGAAATTGGGCTGGTCCCGTCCCCCGTCCCGTTCCCACTCTCGGCCGTCTGCGGTTCCACCTCGAAGGCGACCGTCACGGCCGGGTCGACCCTCGGCCGGTAGGCGTCGTCCTGGCGGGTCTCGAAGTTGGACAGAGGTGTCTCGCACTCCCAGCAGTAGGGCAACACCCGGTAACCCTCGTAGGCCAGCCCCTTCTCCCAGAGGGACTTGAAGGCCCACAACACGCTTTCCATGTAGTCGACGTCCATGGTCTTGTAGTCGCACCTGAAGTCGACCCAGCGGGCCTGGCGGGTGACGTAGCGCTCCCATTCGTCGGTCGTGCGCTGGACCAGCGAGCGGCAGTAGTCGTTGAAGCGGCCCACCCCGTACTGGAGGATCTCGGCCCGTCCGGCCAGCCTCAGCTCCTTCTCGGCCTCCATCTCGGCCGGCAGACCGTGGCAGTCCCAGCCAAAGCGCCGCTCCACTCGCCGGCCCCTCATGGTCCGGTAGCGGGGGACGGCGTCCTTGACGAAGCCAGTCAGCAGGTGCCCGTAGTGGGGCATGCCGTTGGCGAAGGGTGGCCCGTCGTAGAAGACGTATTCGTTGCTCTCACCCGGTCGGCCCTCGACCGACTCCCGAAAGGTGTCGTCGGCTGCCCACCTGGCCAGAACCTGCTTTTCGAGCTCTGGGAAGTCGGGCTGGGCCGGCACGGCCGGGTAGGGCGTAACGGGATGGGAAGGGTCGGCCACCCCCCTAGAGTAGGCGGCGTCACTCGCCAGTTCCTTGAAATAGCAGCCGCCGGGATGGGGTTGCTGCCGGCGAGCTACACTACCCGACCCTTGAGCCGATGAGCGGAACGTACTCCATGCCCACAACCAGCAAACCGAAGACCGCCGAGAACCTGTCGCCGACGGCCGAGAAGGCACAGACCGCGGAGGCACAGACCGAGAAGGTATCGGCGGTCAAGAAGCCGGCGGCCAAGAAGCCGGCGGCCAAGAAGGAAGTGGCCAAGAAGGCGACCGCGGTCAAGAAGCCAACGGCGGCCAAGAAGGCGCCAGCGGCCAAGCAGTCGGTGGCCCAGGAGTCTGCGGTCAAGAAGCCAACGGCCGAGAAGCCAACGGCCGACAAGGCTGTGTCTCCAAGGGCCAAGAAGGCACCCGCAGCCAAGGTGCCCGTCGCGCCCCTGGCGACGGTGAGCGCCGCCGACACCGCGGCTGACTCGTCAGACGACGGCTCTGACACCTCCGACTCCGAGGTCATGCTGGCCGAGGCCCGGGCGCTCCTGCTGGCCGAACGGGCCACCTACACCGAGCAGGCTCAGGTGCTCAAGGCCGAGGCTGACCTCCTGGTCCAAGAGGCTGAGCCGGGCGACATCCAGTTCGACGAGGAGTCGGGGGAGGGCGGGACAATGACCGTCGACCGGGAGCGAGATCTCGCTCTGGCCGGTCAGGCCCGAGCTGCGGTGGAGGAGATCGATCACGCCCTGGCCAAGCTGGAGGCCGGCACCTACGGCACCTGCGAGCGGTGTCATCAGCGGATCCCTCAACAGCGACTCAAGGCATTGCCCTATGCCCGGCTGTGCGTGGCCTGCAAGAGCGGCGGTCTGTCGCGGCGCTGAGCCAGGTGGGCCGCAAAACCAGGCAGCGCCCGAGCGCCGGGGCCGGACAGCGTCAGAGTGCCGGGGCTGCCCCGGAGACCGCCCCCAGGGCGAGGCCCCGGGCCCGCGCAAAGCGCCTCATCCTGCTGGGCGCCATCGCAGCCGTTGCCCTGGGCGCCGATCAGCTCACCAAGTCCCTGGCCGTGCACTACCTGAGCCATGGCCCGGTCCCCCTCCTCGGTCCCCTCAGCCTCAGCCTCACCTACAATTCTGGTGCCGCCTTCAGCATGGGACAGGGCTTGGCCCCTCTGCTGGTAGTGGTCGGCGTGGTCCTGGTCGCCGTGCTGGTGGGAGTGGGTCGTACTGTGGCCGACACCCCGAGCGCCCTGGCCATCGGGCTGGTGCTGGGCGGCGCTCTGGGCAACCTGGTCGACCGGCTGGCGAGGGCCGACCACGGGGCGGTGATCGACTTCGTGGAGACCCGCTATTGGCCCACCTTCAATCTGGCCGATGCCTGCATAGTGTGCGGTGCCATCTTGTTGATGGTGGCCGGCCTACGCCACCGCCGCCCCCCGTCACCGCCCACTGACACTCCACCCGACTCAGCCTCCGCCCCGCCCTCTGACCCCGCCCCGCTCTCTGACCCCGTCGTCGCCCCGCCGGGGACTACCGTCGGCCCTCCGCCTGAGTCCCCCCGGTGAGGGAGACCATCCCGGCGGCACTGGCCGGCGAGCGGGTCGACCGGGTGGTGTCCATGCTCACGGGACTACCTCGTACAACAGCTGCCCGGCTGGTGGCCGAGGGAGCGGTGCGAGTGGACGCCGGCCCGGTGGCCCTGCGCAGCCATCGAGTGGGGGAGGGAAATCTGCTCGAGGTCGACCTGCCACCTGACAGACCGAGCTTGCTCCCGGCCGGTGATGACTCGATCAGCCTGGCTGTGGTCTACGCCGATGACCAGGTGGTGGTGGTGGACAAGCCGGCCGGCCTGGTGGTCCATCCGGGCGCCGGGCACCTCGGCGCGACCCTTGTCAATGCCCTGCTGGCCCATTACCCGGACTTGGCCGGCGCAGGTGACCCGGATCGCCCGGGGATAGTCCATCGCCTGGACAGGGGCACCTCGGGGCTGTTGGTGGTGGCCCGGACACCCGAGGCCTACGAGTCGCTGGTGGCACAGATGGCCCAGCGCAGCGTCGAGAGATCGTACCGAGCCCTGGCGTGGGGACACGTCGATGCCGACTCTGGCCTGATCGATGCCCCGGTCGGACGCTCCCGCCGAGACCCGACTCGTATGGCTGTGTCCCGGCGCGGTCGGGAGGCCCGCACCGCCTATTCGGTGCTGACCAGGTACGTGTCGCCGGTGGTGGCCACCCTCCTGGAGTGCCGCTTGGAGACCGGCCGCACCCATCAGGTGCGGGTGCACCTGGCCGCCATCGGCCACTCCCTGGTGGGAGACGCCCGCTACGGCGGGGCCCGGTCCACCCTGGTGCTGGGACGCCCCTTCCTGCACGCCCACCGCCTGGCCTTCGATCACCCAGGCTCCGGCGAGAGGGTGGAATGGTCCTCACCCCTGCCTGTAGAGCTGTCCAGTCTCCTGGCCACACTCTCTTCAGCGACGGCAAGGCAGTCAGACGTTCCAGGCCACTGAATCGTCGCCATCGGTTCCATAGTGGTGGAGTTGGTCCCTCGAGATCCTTCTTCCCTCGATCAGCTCCACCACGACTAACCAGTTCGCTACGCGGCTCAGAGGCTCCCTGCGGAACTGGCGGTCGTAGGGCCGGCGAGGAAATCCGCCAGTGCTGCGACCAGAAGGCTCGGCTGTTCCAGGTGGACGTCGTGGCCTGCGCCTGGTATCACGACCGTGTTGACATCGCCCCGGACCGTCACCATGTGACCGACCTCATCCCGGTCGATAATGCCCCCCTCACCAACGACCAGCAGCGTGGGTTGGCTGGTGCGCGCCCAATCGTTCCAGAATGGTCGTGCGGTCACGTAGCGGAGGCTCAACTCCATGACGTCCGGATCAAAACGCGGCCAGAGTCCGTCACTGCGTTGCTCGAGTCCCGCCACCCATGCCCGCCCCACCGGACCATCACCTCCGAAGTACGCCAGAGCAGCCTCTGGGCTGGTGAAAGGCACAGGCCACGATCTCAGCCGTGATCCCACCGCCCGAGCTACCTCAGAGCCGCCGCCGCCGACCCCACCCACCATGATCAGCCGCTCGACCAACTGTGGTCGTGCCGCAGCAGTCAGCATGGCCGTGTGTGCCCCCATCGACTGACCCATCAGGATCACCGGCTGCTCCTCGTTCAGCTGCTTTATAACGGCTACAACATCGTCCACGAACGCGTCTCTTGAGAGGTCGGGAGGCCGACGGGTGCTGGGCCCGTGGCCTCGCTGGTCCGGCGCCAGCACTCGATATCTGTCCGCCAGTCGCTCGGCGACCCCATTCCACTCGCCGCCGTGACCAGCAAGCCCATGAAGCAGCAGGAGAGCGGGGCCTTGACCGCCAGTGTCCCTACACCACAGAGTCGCATCCGGGCGCTCCAAGGCGGCCCATGACCAATTCATGCCCTCATCATGCCGCTGGCAGGGTTGACGAACCAGGTGCGGTGTCCTGGCCCCGCGGCAGCCAATCAGCCCGTCGGCCTTGGATGAATGCGTTGTGCTTGGTTCAGGCGGTATACTATGTCCATTAGCAGCAACCAAGGAGGAAGGGTGACAGGTCGGGACACGGGTTGGGACATGAAGGAGCTTGTCCGGCGGATCAAGCAGCGCTACGGCTCGGTGCAGACGTTCGCTCAAACCAAGGGTTGTGGGTCGCGCTGGCTCGGGCCTGGTTACGACGAGTTGTGGTGACCCCGGCGGACGACAGCCCGGCTGAGTCGACTTGCCTGTGTGGCTGCGGGGGCCAGCCAGGCAGGCGCAGCCGGCCGGGGCAGCAGAGCCGCTTCCTCGCTGGCCACGACCGATTCGCCGAGACCGCGGTGGTACGCATGCGCTACGGCTCGGTCGAGGCCTTCCTGGCCCGGCACGGGTACGGGCCAGGAGGGGACAACTTGCGCGAGGCAGTCTCGCGCTGGGAGCAGGAGACTGCCCAGCATCCTGCCAGGGAGCTGGTTCGCCGGCTTGGTGCGACGCGTGAGCAGATCGCCGGAAAGCCGGTGGACGTAGTCGAGTTGGTACTGGCTGGCCGGGAAGACCATGAGAGCGGCGGTGGTAGCTCGCGCCGTCGTTGACGCCAATGCCCTACTGGTCCTGGTGCTCAACGACGATCGTCAGCAGCTCGTAGCCGAGGCGGTGAGCAGGCTGGATGGGGACCAGCCGATCCACGGGCCCTACCTCCTCGTCTCGGAGGTGGCCAACGCCCTGCACCGAGCAGTGAGGGTCGGGGTCATCAGCCACCAAGACGCAGGGCTGGCGGCACGTGAACTCGACCGGTCGGGCATCGTTTTGTACCGCCCCCCGAGTATTGCTGGACTGCTCTCCACTGTCGAGGAGCTGGGCCACACCAGCGCCTACGATGCAACCTACGTTGCCCTGGCCACAAGCCTCCGAGCTCCCCTTCTGACCCTCGACCAGCGTCTGGCCCGCTCCGCCGAAGCCCACGGACTGACCCTCCTGCTTGACCTTTGATTGGTGACCAGGGCATCGAACCGTCTCTCCGAAGCGGATCGCAGGATTGGTTGGGGCCATGGCCTTCACCGAGTGCGCAGGCCCACGGCCGGGCCTACGCAACAGCAAAAGATCAGCTTCCAGGACGACGGCTCCGATCCGACCTTCTTCGCCAAGAGCGGGATTACCTGGAGGTGGTCGGGAAGTACCCCTACGACCGACCCCCCAGTTGCGCATCCTTCACCCAAGCGCCCGGCGCCCTCAGGGCCATCTGGCACAACTGCCCGCTCGGCTGACTCCGGTTGCAGTCATCGAGGGTTGCAGTCATCGAGCAGTCCGGCCAGCTCTTGGCGGCGGGTGATAGAGCGTGGCGGCCCCAGAGGCTGGTGTATCAATAGTGTATGTCTCGTACAAACATCGACCTTGACGACCAGGCTTGTCGCGTCGTGATGGAGCGCTATCGCCTCGCTACCAAACGCGACGCCGTCAACTTTGCCCTCCGCACCGTCGGTGCCGAGTCCCTGGGGCCTGAGCAGGCCCGCCGCCTACGGGGGTCAGGTTGGACCGGCGATCTCGATGAGAGTGCGCAAGATGATCGACTGTCTCATCGCTGTCCCCGCCATCAGGGCCGACATCCCGGTCCTGCATGCCGACGCTGATTTCGAGGTCCTGGCCCGTCACACCGCTCTGAGAGTCGAGCGGGCGATGCCGAGCTGAGACGCCGTCAGGCAGCGGTGCTGATGCCCTCCAGGCCGGGATGGGAGGCCAGGTGGGCCAGGGCATCGGCCTCGGCCTGGCGGGCTCGGCGCACGCCAACCCCCAGGCGCCGAGCGGTGGCCTCCAGCGAGACCGGCTCGGTGCCCCCCAGACCAAAGCGCAGCCGGACGACGTCGCGTTCCAGGGGAGCAAGGCCATCCACCGCCCGGCCCAGCGTCTCGGCCACCATGGCCGTGTCCACCTGGCCCTCGAAGCCCTCTCCGGGGGGTGCCACCAGCTCGGACAGGGTGGTCTCCCCATCGGCTCCCACCGGCTGGTCCAGACTGGCCACCACTCGGGCGGCCTGGCGGACGTCAGCCAGCTGGGCCAGGGACAGCCCGGTCGCTTCGGCCAGCTCGGCGTCCTCCGGCTCGCGGCCAAGCTCGGTGGCCAGCTCGCGATGGGCCTGATCGACCAGACGGGCCCGGTCAGCCGCCTCCATGGGCAGGCGAATTGTCTGGCCGTGGTTGTGGACGGCTCGCTGCAGAGCCTGGCGAATCCACCAGGTGGCATAGGTGGAGAACCGAAAGCCACGCCGCCAGTCGAACTTCTCGACCGCCCGGATCAGCCCAAATGTGCCCTCCTGGACAAGATCGCCCAGCTCAACGCCACGATCTTGGTACAAACGGGCCCAGTGGACCACCAGCCGCAGGTTGCACTCGATCATGCGACGCCTGGCTTCGACGTCTCCTTCCTCGGCCCGCTGGGCCAGCTCCACCTGTTCGGCCGCGCTGAGCAACGGATGACGGGCCAGCTCGTCGAGGAACAGCCCTACGGAGTCGCCGGTCCGGGCCCGGCGGGCACCTGACCCGCCAGCTGCAGACCGGGCGCGTTCCACCTGGCGGCCTCCCGGCGCCTTGGCTTGCTTGTCGATGGTGGAGGTGGTGGTCATGTTCTGGTTCTTACCCTCGCCTGGTAGAACAGCATTGCCGGGGCGGGCATTCCGCCCGACCCTCAATCGGTGATCACTGACTGAGGATTCGGTACAACGGCACCCAGCGGACTATCATTCCCCGTGCGATCCTTCGCACTCCTCCGCCTCGATGGCGCTCACCTGGTCCAGGCGGCGGGCGTGGCGGCCGCCCTCGAAGTCGGTGGTGAGGAAGACATCCAAGATGGCCAGGGCCAACGGCTCGGCCACCATGCGGGCACCCAGGGACAAGACGTTGACGTCATTGTGCTGGCGGGCCAGCCGGGCGCTGAACTCGTCCCAGCACAGGCCGGCCCTTACCCCGTGGACCTTGTTGGCCGAGAAGGCCTCTCCCTGGCCCGTGCCTCCCATGACCACACCCCGGTCGGCCCGGCCGGCGGCCACCTCACGCCCGGCTGCCGCGCACGGGCCCGGGTAGTCGACCGGCTCCTCTGAATGGGTGCCCAGGTCGATCACCTGATGGCCGGCCGCGGCCAGGTGGCTGGCCACTGCTGCCTTGAGCCGGTAGCCGGCATGGTCGGAGGCGATGGCGACTCGCATGGTGCCAGCATGCCACGCCGCCTTTGCCCCTGCGGGGCAGTGCGCCGCTTCGCATCCTTCGCCCCTGTGGAGCAGGGTGCCGCGGTTACGGCACCTCTGTGAGTGGGTGATAGAGGTCGGCGCCACCTGATCGAAATTCCGCTGACTTCTCCTGCATGCCCACCTGGATGGCCTCCTCGTCGCCCAGTCCGTGGCTCTCGGCGTAGTCCCGCACGTCCTGGCTGATGCGCATAGAGCAGAACTTGGGGCCGCACATGGAGCAGAAGTGGGCGGTCTTGGCCGGCTCGGCCGGCAGGGTCTCGTCGTGGTAGGAGCGGGCGGTGTCGGGGTCCATGGCCAGGGAGAACTGGTCGGCCCAACGGAACTCGAAACGGGCCTTGGACACGGCGTCGTCCCATGCCTGGGCCCCCGGGTGACCCTTGGCCAGGTCGGCGGCGTGGGCCGCGATCTTGTAGGCGATGACCCCATCCTTGACGTCTTGGCGGTTGGGCAGGCCCAGGTGCTCCTTGGGAGTCACGTAGCAGAGCATGGCCGTGCCGTACCAGGCGATCATGGCCGCCCCGATGGCCGAGGTGATGTGGTCGTAGCCGGGCGCCACGTCGGTGGTCAGCGGGCCGAGCGTGTAGAAGGGCGCCTCGTGGCAGGCCTCCAGCTGGAGGTCCATGTTCTCCTTGATCTTGTGCATGGGCACGTGGCCGGGCCCCTCGATCATCGTCTGGACGTCGTGGCGCCAGGCCACCTCGGTGAGCTCCCCCAGGGTGCGCAGCTCGGCCAGCTGGGCTTCGTCGTTGGCGTCGGCCACCGATCCAGGTCGCAGCCCATCTCCCAGCGAGAAAGAGACGTCGTAGGCGGCCAGCACCTCGCACAGCTCCTCGAAGTTGTCGTAGAGGAAGTTCTCCCGGTGATGCGCCAGGCACCAGGCGGCCAGGATGGAGCCTCCCCGGCTCACGATGCCGGTCACCCGCTTGGCGGTGAGGGGCACGAAGGCCAGGCGGACCCCGGCATGGACGGTGACGTAGTCGACGCCCTGCTCGCACTGCTCGATCAGGGTGTCGCGGTAGATGTCCCAGGTCAGCTCCTCGGCCGCCCCGTCCACCTTCTCCAGGGCCTGGTAGATGGGGACGGTGCCGACCGGAAGGGGGGAATTGCGGATGATCCACTCACGGGTGGTGTGAATGTCGCGCCCGGTGGAGAGGTCCATGGCCGTGTCGGCACCCCATTTCGCCGCCCAGGTCAGCTTTTCGACCTCCTCGGCCACCGACGAGGTGACTGCCGAGTTGCCGATGTTGGCGTTGACCTTGACCAGGAAGTTGCGGCCGATGGCCATGGGCTCGGACTCGGGGTGGTTGATGTTGGCCGGGATGATGGCCCTGCCCCTGGCCACCTCGTCGCGCACGAAGCTGGGTTCGACCCCCTCCCGGATGGCCACGAACTCCATCTCCGGGGTGATCTCGCCCCGCCGGGCGTAGTGCAGCTGGGTCACCCGGCGGCCCGGGAGCGCCCGCCGGGGAGCGCTGCGGCGCCCCTGGAAGGAGTCGGTCAGCCGACCTCGGGCCGCCGACCGGCCGTCGTCGCGCCGGTTGGCGGCCCGGCCCTGGTACTCCTCGGTGTCGCCCCGCTCGATGATCCACGCCTGGCGCAGGGGCGGCAGCCCGACGGAGGGATCCGAGCCGGGCCCGCTGGTGTCGTAGAGGGCGACCGGGGAGTTGTCGACCGGTCCCTGGCGGCCCGGGGAAGGGGCCAGGTGGACCTCGGTGACCGGGATCCTCAGATCAGGCCGGCTGCCGGTGCGGTAGGCCTTGCGTCGCGACGGCCGGTCCAGTGCCACGCCAGCATCGGCCGGGGTGTCGATGGTCGGAGCTTCGTGGGTCGGTGCGGTCATTTGTGGCTCCCTCCGCCGGAATTACCCGGATCAGGTTCTGTCGGTCGACGCCCGGTAGGCGTCCTCTCAGCCCGCTGACAGGCGGGCTCCCGTCTCTCCAGTCTGGCATGCCCGGGCAGGCACAGGTGCAGCGTCAGGGCCAGGGTTGCCGAGAGGCGTAGCGGCTTGGCCAGGGTCTGTCATGCCTGGGGCAGGCGCAGCACCAGGCAGGCGCCTCCACCCTCGGCGGTCTCGGCGGTGGCCGTGCCACCGTGCCACTCGGCCACCTGGCGTACGATGGCCAGGCCCAAGCCCGATCCCGGCAGCCGACGGTCGACGGTGGCCCGGTAGAAGCGGTCGAAGACGAAGGGGAGATCACCGGGAGGGATGCCCGGTCCGTGGTCTCGGACGCTGACCTCGGCCTGGCCGGCGGAGGTCGGGCCCACCACCACGTCGATCTTGGCGCCGGTGGGACTCCACTTGATGGCGTTGTCGACCAGGTTGGCCACCGCTCGGTCCAGGCGCCCCGGGTGGCCTCGCACCAAGACCGGTGCGACCTGCAGCTCGACGATGACATGAGGTGCCCGACGCTCAGCCCGGGCCACCACGGCTGTCACCACCTCGTCCAGGCGCACGTCCTCGGCCATGGGCTCCGGCTCCTCTTCCCGGGCCAGGTCCACCAGGTCGCCGACCAGGACGGTGAGTTCCTCCAACTGGGCGACGGTGTCCGACAGCAGGCGGGCGCGGTCCTCGGGGCTCAGCTCCTGAGCAGCTTGGCCCCCGGACCCGTGGGCCAAGCCCTGGGCCAGGACCTCCACGTTGGTCCGCAGGCTGGTGAGAGGGGTGCGCAGCTCGTGGGAGGCGTCCGCCACCACCTGGCGCTGAGCTCGCAGGGCGGCCGCCAGGGCCGCCATCATGGTATTGAAGCTGGAGGCCAGGCGGGACAGCTCGTCGGTGCCGTTCACATCCAGACGCCGGCTCAGATCTCGAGTGGTGGCCACGTGGAGGGCGGCCTCGGACAGGGCCAGCACCGGGGCCACTGCCCGGCCGGCCACCCACCGCCCAGCCAGGGCGGCCACGACGGCACCTCCCAGAGTCACCAGGACCAGGATGAACCCCAATCGGCGCAAGATGCCGTCAACCTCACCGAGCGACGTGGCCACTTGCAGCGCAGTGGCGGGTGCGACCCGGGAGGTGAGCACCAACAGGTCCTGCTGGCCGACCGTGAGCTCGGAGACGAACGGGCCTTTGCGTCCGGCCGCCACCTCCACGGCCTGGTCCACCAGCGGAAGGCTGAGGCCGTTGGGGCCCAGGTGGCTGACGCTGGAGTTGGCTTTGACCAGCTGGGCGTCGCTGCCCAGGGCCACGGCCATGGCCGCCGCGCCGGGGCTGGTGGGCGCGCCGGGGCTGGTGGCCAGGGCGGCCGTCACCGCCTGAGCCTGACTGTGCAGCGATGCGGCCAGGTTGGACCGCAGCTCGGCCCGGACCACCAGGTAGGTGGCCAGGGCAACACAGACCACCGCCAGCGTCACGGCTCCCGCGGTGACCACACCCAGGCGAGCCCGAATGGTCACGGCTCGGTCCGAAGCACGTAACCCACGCCCCTCACGGTGTGGATGACGCGGGGCTCGCCGGCGGCCTCGGTCTTGCGCCGGAGGTAGCCGATGTAGACCTCCAGGGAGTTCGACGACGGTCCGAAGTCGTAGCCCCAGATCCGGTCGAAGATCACCGATCGGGTGAGCACCTTGTTGGCATTGCGAACCAGCAACTCCAGGAGGGACATCTCGGTCCTGGTCAGATCCAGGCGTCGGCCTCCCCGGTGGGCCTGCCAGGCATCAAGGTCGATGGTGAGGTCGCCAAAGGCCAAGGCGTCAGGACCGGGCAGGGAAGCCGGGCCCGGGCCGACGCTGGTCCTGGCGGAGGGGACCGCTATGCCGCCAGTGGCTGGCTCGGTGCGGCGCAGCAGGGCGCGCACCCGGGCCAGCAGCTCCTGGAGGGCGAAGGGCTTCACCAGGTAGTCGTCGGCCCCCGCGTCCAGCCCGGCCACCCTGTCGGCCACCTGGTCGCGTGCCGTGAGAACTAGGATGGGGGTGGCGTCGCCCATGGCTCGCATGCGCCGGCACACCTCCAGGCCGTTCACCTCTGGCATCATCACGTCGAGGAGCACGGCATCGGGTCGCTGGGCCGAGATTCGCCGCAGGGCGACCATGGCGTCCCCCGCCACCTCGACCTGGTAGCCCTCGACCGACAGGGCTCGGTCCAGGGCGAAGCGGACCGCCGGCTCGTCGTCGACCACCAGAATCCGCACCTGCACATCTTGGCGGGCTCGGTTCGGGGCCGCAGGATCCCGCTCCAAGCCAATTTCCTCGCATCCTCTCACCCACTTTTCACCTTGCCTTCAGGATGACCTGCTTGGCTGGGGATATGAGCGATACGAACTCCGCCTCCCCGAGCCCTGAGCTCCCGACGCCCCCCCTTCGTGGTGGCCGTCCCCAGCGAGTGCGCTGGCTGGTGCCGCCGGTGATGGCCGCCGTCCTGGTGGGCGTGGTGGGCTTGGTGCCTCACCTGGCTGGCGCCCAGGCCCGGCCCAAGCTGGCCCCCCTCACCCCGGCGGCCCTGATCGCCAAGGTCGAGACGGCCAAGGTGAGTGCCCTGTCCGGCACCGTCCAGTTGACGCCCAACCTCGGACTTCCCAACCTGAGCTCGCTCGGTGTCTCGGACTCAGGCGGCTCAGGGGCCGCAGGAGGATCGGGCGCCGGCAAGTCGGGTGAGCCTGGCGCCTCGGGATCGGCCATCTCGTTGGTGACGTCGCTGCTGACCGCTCCCCAGACGGCCCAGGTCTTCTACGACGGCCCCGACCACGTACGGGTGGCGGTGGCCCAAGGTCAGGGTGAGACCGACCTGATCCGCAACGGGTCGGACGTCTGGCTGTGGCAGAGCAAGTCCCAGCAGGTAACGCACACGGTGCTGGCCTCCCATGGCTCCGACGCCCAGCACGCCCCGGAGTCCAGCGCGACTCAGGCCGCCGGCGCGGCGCTCCCGCCGACGCCACAGGCGGTGGCCGATCACCTGCTGAGCTCCCTCGACCCGTCCACCCGGGTGTTCGTGCTCGACACCGCCTACGTAGCCGGTCGATCGGCCTACGAGCTGGTGCTGGCGCCCAAGTCGGCCCAGAGCCTGGTCTCTGACGTGGTCATCGCGGTGGATGCCGCCACTGGGTTGCCGCTGCGGGTCCAGGTGGTGAGCCGCTCCAGTGCCATCCCAGCCCTCGAGCTGGGCTTCACCTCCATCACCTTCGCCCGTCCGGCCGCCTCCAACTTTGACTTCTCCCCGCCCCCCGGAGCCAAGGTCGACACCGTGTCACCCCATGGTGGCAAGTCCCACCATCACCCCGCTAACAGCAGTCACCACGCCCAGACGGCCTCTTCCAACTCAGTGGTGGGGAGCGGCTGGGACAGCATCGGGGTGATCAAGGGCGTTGACCTCAACAACCACCAGCTGGCCACCCTCCTGCGCACGGCCACCCCAGTGAGCGGTGCCTGGGGATCGGGCAGGCTGTTCACCACCTCCCTGGTCGACGGCCTGGTCCTGCCCAACGGGACGGTGCTGGTCGGGGCGGTCACGCCTCAGGCCCTGGAGTCGGCCGCCGCCAGCGCCAGGTAACCGGCCACAGTGACGACCGCCGCCGGCCCGATGACCACTGTCCCGGTGACCAGCGCTGACGGGTTGGTCATCGAGACGACCGGCCTGACCAAGCGCCTGGGGGGCCGGGCGGTGGTGGACGGCATCGACCTGGCAGTGCCCGAGGGGTCGGTGTTCGGCTTCCTCGGGCCCAACGGGTCGGGCAAGACGACGACCATCCGCATGCTGCTGGGCCTGGCCTTCGCCTCCGCCGGGCAGGTGCGGGTGCTGGGACAGGAGATACCGGCCCTGGCCAGCCGGGCCCTGCCCCAGGTCGGAGCTCTGGTAGAGGGGCCGGCCTTCTATCCGTGGCTGTCCGGCGAGCAGAACCTGGCCAGGCTGGACCAGATCGGTCCGTCCACCGACAGCGGGACGCGAAGCCAACGCATCGACACCGCCCTGGCCCGGGTGGGCCTGGGGGCGGCGGCCAAGAAGCGGTTCAGGGCCTACTCCCTGGGGATGCGCCAGCGGCTGGGCCTGGCCGCCGCCCTGGTGCGGCCCTGCCGCCTGCTCATCCTGGACGAGCCGACCAACGGCCTGGACCCCCAGGGCACCCGGGAGGTGCGAGCCCTGGTGCGGGAGATGGCCACCGAGGGCACCACCGTGTTCCTGTCCAGCCACCTCCTCTCGGAGGTCGAGCAGGTGTGCACCCACGCGGCGGTGATGCGGGTCGGGCACATCGTGGCCCAGGGACCGATGGAGGCCCTGCGGGCCACCCAGCAGCGACTCCTCAAGGTCGAGACGCCCGACCTCGACATGGCCGTCAAGGTGCTGGCTTCCCTGGACGGTGTGGGCCTGTCCACCTCGTCGGATGGCCTGGTGAAGGCCGAGCTGTGCGGAGTCCTACCCGAGGTGTGCGCCAGTGCCCTGGTGGGTGCCGGGGTGAGGGTCCGCTCACTGACCAGCGAGGTTCCCAGCCTGGAGGACATGTTCGTGGCCCTGACCGGGGAGGGGTTCGATGTGGCTGAGTGAGCTGAGGCAGGTCTTCGGGAGGCGGCGCACCAAGGCGCTCCTGGGCGCCCTGGCGGCCATCCCCATCCTGGCCGCGGTGGCCGTCAGGTTGTCGGCCAACGGTTCGGGCGGGGGAGGCGGTCCCGGCTTCTTCGACCAGATAACCCACAACGGCGTCTTCGTGGCCCTCGGTGCCCTGCTGGTGGCCATCCCCTTCTTCATTCCCCTGACGGTCTCGGTGGTCTCGGGTGACACGTTGGCCGGGGAAGCCAATCTGGGCACGCTGCGGGCCCTGCTGGCCCGGCCGGTGGGCCGCACCCGGCTGTTGCTGGCCAAGCTGGCCAGCGCCATGACCTTCTGCCTGGTGGGCGCCATGGTGGTGGTGGTGGCCGGGCTCATCGCCGGCGCCATCCTCTTCCCGCTCGGGAGGGTCACCACCCTGTCCGGCTTCACCATCTCCCTGGCCGATGGAGTGCTGCGCTCGCTGCTGGCCGGCCTCATCGTAGGAGCCTCGATGTTCGGCCTGGCCTGCATCGGACTGTTCATGTCGACCTTGACCGAGGTGCCCGTGGGAGCGATGGCCGCCACTGCCGCCATCGCCATCGCCATCCAGATCGCCGACGGCATCTCGCAGTTGCACGCCATCCAGCCCTACCTGCTGACCCATCACTGGCTGGCCTTTGGCGACCTCATGCGGGTGCCGATCAACTTCGGGAACATCGTCTCGGACATGTTCCTCCAGCTGGCATGGGGGGCGGTCTTCCTGGCGGCCGCCTGGGCCCGGTTCACCACCCACGACGTCCTGGCCTGATCCGCGAAAAATACGCCTTCCCGGCTCCATCTCCCTGCCCACTCCCAGTGCTTCCGCCGACCAGTGAGGTAGCGTCGCTCTATGAACGTGCCCGGCGAGCTGCGTTACACCCCCGACCACGAGTGGGCTCGCCTCGAGGGCACCCGGGCGCGGGTTGGCATAACCGACTACGCCCAGGATGCCCTGGGCGATGTCGTCTTCGTGCAGCTGCCCGAGCCCGGTGTCGAGGTGGAGGCGGGGTCGAACTTCGGCGAGGTGGAGTCGACCAAGTCGGTCTCTGACGTGTACGTGCCCCTGGCCGGAGTGGTCGTCGAGGTCAACGCCGATCTGGTCGATGCCCCCCAGCACCTCAACGACGATCCCTATGGTGAGGGATGGATCTGCCTCATAGAGCTGGCCGATCCCGGGTCGTGGGAGGCCCTGATGAGTGCCGAGGCCTACCGCCAACTGGTCGACCAATGACCCGGAGCGGCTGGCGCCCAGAGGTCATCGCGTCCGGGGACGCCTGAACGGCTAGCTTGGGGCAGTGTTTTGCAACAACTGCGGCCACCGCAACCCCGACGGGGTGAACTTCTGCTCGTCGTGTGGGGCGGTGCTGCCAGCCGCGGCCGAGGATGACACCACTGTCACCTTCTCACCGGTAGAGGCCAGCGGCGAGGTGGCTGACGAGGAGATGACGGTGGGCATGCCGGAGCTCTCCCAAGAGACCGGGATGCTGGTCGTCAAGCGAGGCCCCAATGCCGGCTCGAAGTATGCCCTGGACACACTCACCACCCGGGCCGGGCGCCATCCCGACAGCGAGATCTTCCTCGACGACATCACCGTGTCCCGCCGTCACGCCGAGTTCGTGCGGGAGGCGAATGGTTACACGGTGCGAGACGTGGGATCGCTCAACGGCACCTACCTCAACCGAGAGCGCATCGACCAGGCCATGTTGTCCGGCGGGGATGAGGTGCAGATAGGCAAGTTCAAGCTCGTTTTCCTGGCTGGGGGGAATGAGGGATGAGAGGTTGACAGACAGGGCCTACCTTTCCATCGGCGATGTGCTCACCCTCCTCAAGGAGGAGTTCGCCGACGTCACCATCTCCAAGATCCGATTCCTCGAGAGCCAGGGGCTGTTGGATCCCGAACGCACGCCCTCGGGATACCGCAAGTTCTACGAGGACGACGTGGAGCGGCTTCGATGGATCTTGCGCCAGCAAAGGGAGCACTTCTTGCCCCTCAAGGTGATCAAGGACCGCTTGGACGACGAGCCCGCCGAGATCGGCGAGGCCACCCGGCCGCCCCCCGGTACCTGGTCTCCCGGTTCGTCCTCCGCACCGGCCCAGGTCGAGCCGGCGCCAGCCCCACTTGGGCGCAGTCCCGGACCGCTGGGACCTGACCACCGGTTCGAGCCCCCGGTGGCCGGGCACCCCGAGTCACCCGAGAGCTCGCGACAGGCGGAGCCAGCCGTGAACGCCAGGCAAGCAGAGACGGTGGTGCCGGTCCGGCCAACAGAGCCGGCGCCGGCCAGGCAAGCAGAGCCGGTGTCGGCCAGGCAAGCAGAGACGGTGGTGCCGGTCCGGCCAACAGAGCCGGTGTCGGCCAGGCAGCCCGAACCGGTGCCGGCCAGGCAGCCCGAACCGGTGCCGGCCAGACAGGTGGAGCCGGTGTCGGCCAGGCAACCCGAACCGGTGCCGGCCGGGCAGGCGGAGCCGGTGGTGCCGGCCCGTCCAGTACAGCCGGTGGGACCGGCCCGGCAACCAGAGCCGGTGACTGGTGACGGGCGGACGAGCCGGGACGACCGGGGACCGACCGAGGCGTCCCGATCCCTGCCGACCGGCGGTGGCCCAGCAGCCGAGCCGGCCCGAACCGCACCCGTCACCTCCGGGATGCCCCCATCGTCGCCCGCCAGTGCCCCACCAGCGGTGCCCCACGCAGGCAGCCCGGCTCTGTCGGGCGGACTCACTGGCGTGGATTTCAATCTCGATGAGCTGGCCGCGGCGGCGGGGTTGTCAGTCGAGGAGGTGGGCCAACTCGAGCAGTACGGGCTCCTGGCCGGCAAGCCCATGGGGGGCACCGTGTACTACGACGAGGAGGCACTCACCGTGGCCCGGCTGGTGGCGGGCTTTCGGGCCTTTGGGGTAGAAGCACGCCACTTGCGCATGTACAAGCTGGCCGCCGATCGGGAGGCGGGTTTCTTCCAGCAGATCATTCTGCCCCTGCTCAAGCAGCGCAATCCTCAGGCTCGCTTTCGGGCCGTCCAGACGCTCGAGGAGATGTCCCGCCTGGGTCAGGGCCTACGAACCTCGCTCCTGCGTATCGCTCTTCGCAACCAGGCCTAGCCCAGCGTGGCAGGTGACGGGCCGGTTGCTCGGGCCCGGCTCCTCATAGATGCCGAGGAGCTGGCGGGAGGAGTGGGGCGCTTGGCCGCCGAGGTGTCCGGCGCCTATCCGCAGGGGGTCATGTTGGTGGGGGTGCTCAAAGGCAGCGTCTGTTTCATGGCCGATCTGGCTCGGGCCCTGGTCGTGCGGTGCGAGGTGGATTTCCTGGCCATATCGGCCTATTCGACCGGGGCCGGCGGGGTGCGGCTGGTCAAGGATCTGGAGTCCGACATCTCCGGCAGGGACGTGGTGGTGGTCGACGACCTGGTCGACACCGGCCTCACCCTCACCTACGTCATGGGCGAGCTGGCCCGGCGCCACCCCCGATCGGTGGAGGCCTGCGTGTTGCTGGACAAGCCGGCCAGGCGGCTGGTGCCAACCGCCCTGCGCTTCGTGGGCTGGGCCATTCCCGACGAGGTGGTTCTCGGCTATGGGATCGACTTTGCCGAGCGCTACCGCAATGTGGACGACGTGGTGGCCGGTGACCTGGCCGCCCTCAGGGCTGACCCCGACGCGTATGTGAAGCAGCTCTTCTCAGGGTAGGTTGACCCCATGGTCGAGGTGCAGCTGGCCGCCGTGAGAGTTGACTTGTCCACCAATGCTCCGGTGGTGCTGTTGCAGGAGAGTCAGGGCGCCAAGCGCACCCTGCCCATCTTCATCGGCCCACCCGAGGCCACCGCCATCGCCTATGCGCTCCAGGGCGTCCCCACTCCCCGGCCGCTCACCCATGACCTGATGCGAGATCTCCTGGCCGCCCTGGGCGCCACGGTCGAGCGAGTGGTCATCACCGAGTTGCGGGAGACCACTTATTACGCCGAGCTCCAACTGATGATGGGGGGACGCCTGACCACGGTCTCCAGTCGGCCCTCCGATGCCATAGCCCTGGCGGCACGCACTGGTACCCGGCTGTTCGTGGCTGACGACCTGATCGACGCCGAGGGCGTGGTCCTGGCGGGCGAGGAGGAAGAGCCCTCCAATCCCGACGAGCTGGTGGGGGAGTTCCGAGAGTTCCTGGACCAGGTTCGCCCGGAGGACTTCAGCACCTGAGCTGGGGCGGTCGTTGACGACGGCTTTGCTCTGACCTACCCTGCCTACAGGAGCGTAACTACGTTCCTGTGGGACCAGGTGAGTGAGGAGAGCGCGATGTCGTTCGAGAGTCAGCCGATGCGCGATGAGCTAAAGAGCGTCGAGATGCCGGACGAGGGCTTCGGCGGTCCCCAGGTCTGCTCGATAGTGGGGATCACCTACCGTCAGTTGGACTACTGGGCCCGCACGGGACTGTGCCGGCCCTCCATTGCCGAGGCCAGGGGCAGCGGCACCCAGCGTCGATATGCCTACCGTGACCTGCTGGAGCTCAAGGTGATCAAGCAGCTCCTGGATGCTGGCGTGTCGTTGCGAATGGCCCGTCGGGCGGTGAGCTGCCTCAAGGAGGGGGGCGCCAATGTCGCCTCGGCCAACCTGGTCATGGCCGGCTCCGGCTCGGTCCTGGCCCACACCGGCGAAGAGGTCATCGATCTGCTCAAGGGCGGACAGGGAGTCCTCAACATCGTCCCCCTGGCCGGGGTGGTATCCGAGCTGGATGCGGCCATCCTGCGTCTGAGGGCCTGCCCGGCAGCCGAGCCAGTGCAAGCGCCAAGGACGGAGCGCCGGGCTGCCGGGCAGGAAAGATAGTGTGAAGCGCCCTTGCCCCTGCGGAGCAGTGTGGTGAGCACCCAGGTCCGCTTCGCCCACAACTCCGAGCGTCAGTTCGCCAGCCTGCTTGACTTCTACGGCATAGCGTGGGCCTACGAACCGGTCGAGTTCGTGCTGGCCCGCGACACCGAGGGTAGGCCCACCACCGCCCTTCGTCCGGATTTCTACCTGCCCGCCTACGACCTGTTCATCGAGATCACCACCCTCAACCAGAAGCTGGTTACCAAGAAGAACGCCAAGATCCGCCGCCTGCGCCAGCTCCACCCCGAGGTCACGATCAAGGTCCTGTACCAGCGTGACTACCTCAACTTGCTGGTCAAGTACGGACTGGAGCAGCCTTCGCAACTCAGTGCCTGAAGCTCAGCGCCTGAGGCTCAGTGCATCAGGCGCCGGCCGATAGGCTCACCCGCCATGCGGCAGTCGCCCCTCCATGCCGATCATGTCGCCCTGGGAGCCAAGATGGTGGCCTTTGGCGGCTGGGAGATGCCCCTGTCGTACCCAGACGGGACCATTGCCGAGCACCTGGCCTGTCGCCGGGAAGCGGTGGCGTTCGACGTCAGCCACCTGGGCACGGTGGCGGTCGAGGGTGCTGGGGCACCTGATCGGCTCCAGGAGACGTTGGCCAACGATCTGGGACGGATACGTCCTGGTCGGGCCCAGTACAGCCTGCTGTTGGACGAGGCGGACGGCTCGGTGGTTGACGACATCATCATTTGGTGGATCGGCCAGGAGCGCTTCGACGTCATGCCCAACGCCTCCAACACCCAGGCCGTGTGCCAGGCCCTGGATGGCGAGGATCGCACCGAGGCACGGGCCATGATCGCCGTCCAGGGCCCCCAGGGCCGTCGCCGGCTGGCCGAGGTGGCACCCGACGCCGCCACCGTGCCTCACTTCGGGGTGCGGGCCTTCACTTGGCAGGGACAGGACTGCCTGGCGGCTGGGACCGGGTACACCGGCGAGGACGGGGTGGAATGCTCAGTCCCGGTGCGTGGCGCCTCCGCCTTTTGGGCCGCGGTGCTGGGAGCTGGCGTGAGTCCGGCCGGTCTGGGCGCCCGGGACACCTTGCGCCTGGAGGCGGGCCTGCCCCTGCACGGCCACGATCTGGGCCCTGGGATCACCCCCCTACAGGCCGGCCTGGGCTGGGTGGTCGGGTGGGACAAGGGCACATTTCGGGGACGTCGGGCCCTGGACGGCGAGCTCCAGAGCGGCCCTCCGCGGCGCCTGCGGGGCCTGGTCCTGGATGGTCGCCAACCCCCCCGTCAGTCGAACCCGGTAAGCCTGGCCGATGGCCGCCCCGCCGGCGAGGTCACCAGCGGCAACTTCTCGCCCTGCCTGGAGCGGGGGATCGGGTTGGCTCTGCTGCGACCCGAGGTCGACTTGGGCGACCAGGTCAGCGTCGAGGTCCGGGGCCGGTCCCTGCCAGGTCGCGTGGTGGCCCCTCCGTTCGTGAGGCATCCGGGCGGGAGTGGCCAAGGGACTGGCGACTGAAGTGAGCCATTTTGTCCCCCATACCGACTCAGACATCGAGGCCATGCTGGCCCTGCTCGGCCTGTCGTCGGTTGATGAGCTGTTCGCGGTGGTGCCCGAGGCGCTGCGCCTGGCGGGGGGCCTGGAGCTGCCGAGTGGACTGGCTGAGGCCGACGTCATGGACCGGATGGCCGCCCTGGCCGGGCACAACCGGGGCGACCTGATCTGCTTCGCCGGCGGCGGTGCCTACGATCACCAGGTTCCGGCTGCCACTCGGGCTCTGGCCGGGCGCTCGGAGTTCGTGACCGCCTACACCCCGTACCAGGCCGAGGTGGCTCAGGGGGTGCTGCAGGCCCTCTTCGAGTTCCAGACCATGGTGGCCCGCCTGGCCGGTCTGGCGGTGGCCAACGCCTCCCTCTACGACGGGGCCAGCGCCGCGACCGAAGCGCTCAACCTGGCGGTGGCGTCCACTGGGCGCTCGACGGTATGGCTCTCCCGCGGTCTCCATCCCCACTGGCGAGCCGTCATGGCCACCCTGGCCGCCGGCAGTGGCCATGACCTGGTCGAGGTGGATCTGGCCGACGGCCTGACCGCCTGGCCCGACGGTCATGAGGGGGAGCGGCCGGGCGCAGTGGTGGTGGCCTACCCCAACTATCTGGGCTGCCTGGAGGACCTGGGGGCGGCCCGGGCGGCCGCCGATCGGGCAGGGGCCCTGCTGGTGGTGGCCTTCGACCCTATAGCCTCTGGCATCCTGGTGTCGCCCGGCGCCTGCGGAGCGGATGTGGTGGTGGGGGAGGGGCAGGCGCTGGGGACGGCGCTGAATTTTGGGGGCCCGTACCTCGGGTTGCTGGCCTGCGCCCTGGACCACGTGCGGCGCCTGCCGGGACGCCTGGTGGGCGAGACGGTGGACAACGAGGGGCGGCGGGCCTACGTCGCCACCCTGCGAGCCCGGGAGCAGGACATCCGCCGGGAGCGGGCATCGTCCAACGTGTGCACCAACCAGACCCTGATGGCGGTGACCGCCGCCATCCAGCTCGGTTGGCTGGGGACGGGAGGCCTGGCCGCCGTCGCTCTGGCCTGCGCACGAGGGGCCCGCTACTGCCGGGACGTGCTTTGCGCCATCGAGGGAGTCGAGCCCCTGGTGTCGGCGCCAGTGCTGCGAGAGTTTGCCGTGCGGACTCCGGTGACAGCCGACGTGGTGGTGGAGCGGCTGGCCGAGGAGGGCTTCCTGGCCGGCATCCCGGTGGAGCCAGGCCTGGGTGGCACCGGTAGTGACGGGTTGGGCGGCCTGCTGGTGGCGGTTACCGAGCGGCGCACCAGGAGCCAGATCGACGCCTTTGCCGCCGCCTTCGAGAAGGCGGTGCGCTGAGGTGACGGCGGGGGAGCCGGGGTCGGCGGAGGCGACCGGCACTGGCAGTCCGGGGCCGGGGGCGGGCCAGGCGGCCAGTGCCCCGGTCATGGGTCGGGCGACGGAGCCGACCATCTTCGAGCTGTCCCAACCTGGGCGCCGGTCCTGGTCGCTGCCCACCACGGGGCTGCCGGAGTGGCCGGTCGAGGAGCTGGTGCCGGCTGGGCACCGCCGGGTTGAACCGGTGGCGGTGGCGGAGGTGTCCGAGCGGGATCTGGTGGCCCACTTCACCCGCTTGTCGCAGCGCCAGTACGGGGTGGACACCGGCGCCTACCCCCTCGGCTCGTGCACCATGAAGTACAACCCCAAGCTTTGTGACGAGGTGGCCACCCTGGTCGGGCTCACCTCCATCCATCCCGGGGCGCCAGCCGCCCTCACCCAGGGGTGGCTCGAGCTCATGGTGGATCTGGAGGTGGCGCTGAACGAGATCACCGGGATGGCGGCGGTCAGCTTCCAGCCGGCGGCCGGCGCGGCGGGGGAGTTGACCGGCCTGCTGATCATGGGGGCCTGGCACGCGTGGAGGGGTGAGCGTCGGCATCGGGTGCTGATCCCGGACTCGGCTCATGGGACCAACCCGGCCTCAGTGGTACTGGGCGGCTACCAGGTCACCACCGTGCCCTCGGACGAGCGGGGCTGTGTCGACGTGGGCGCCCTGCGTGAGCTGCTGGATGACGACGTGGCCGGGATAATGCTCACCAATCCCAACACCCTGGGTCTGTTCGAGGAGGACATCGTGGAGATGGCCGCCGCCGTGCACGAGGTGGGCGGCCTGCTCTACTACGACGGAGCCAACCTCAACCCCATCTTGGGGGTGGTCAGACCAGGGGACATGGGCTTCGACATCGTGCAATTGAACCTGCACAAGACCTTCGCCACTCCTCATGGAGGCGGAGGCCCGGGAGCTGGCCCGGTGGCCGTCACCGAGCGCCTGGCCCCCTTCCTGCCGGGTCCTCGTCCGGTGCGCAGGGCGGTCCCAACTGACGGTGAGGGAGGCGGTGCCAGCGGCCCAGCCGGCTTCGACTGGGTCATGCCTGAGCGCTCGATCGGGCGGGTCCACTCCTGGCACGGCAATGCGGTGGTACTGGCCCGGGCCTACTCCTACATCCTGGCCAACGGGAGCGACGGGTTGCGGCGGGTGGCCGAGGCGGCAGTCCTCAATGCCAACTGGTTGCGTCAGCGGCTGCGGGGCACCTATGACGTTCCCTACGACCGGCCCAACATGCACGAAATGGTACTGTCGGCGGCCGGCTTGCGCCGGCGGACCGGCATTGGCGCGGCCGATGTCGCCAAGCGCCTCCTGGAAGAGGGATTCCACGCCCCGACCGTCTATTTCCCCCTGGTTGTGAAAGAGGCCCTGATGATCGAGCCCACCGAGACCGAGAGCCTCCAGACCCTGGAGGCCCTGGTCTGCTCCCTCGAGCGAATAGCTGAGGAGGCAGTCGCCGATCCCAATGCGGCCAAGGCCGCCCCCCGGACCACGCCAGTCGGACGGGTCGACGAGGTCCGGGCCGCCCGGCGCCTGGTCCCCACCTGGGACGCCCGCTCGTGAGCGACGTGGGTGTCGCCTTCGAGCGCACCGTGGACGAGGGCGCGGAGCGGCTGGGCCGGAGCTGGTCGGTGATGATGGCCACTGGCGCGGTTGGCGGTATCGATGTGGGGCTGGGCATTCTCACCCTGCTCCTCACTCAGCATCTGACCCACAGCACGGCCCTGGCCGCCCTGGCCTTCTCGGCCGGCTTCGTCGCCCTGACCCTGGCCAACAGCGAGCTGTTCACTGAGGACTTCCTGGTGCCCATCGCCGCGGTAGCCGCCCACCGGGCGCCGGCCCACAGGGTCGTGCGGCTCTGGGGGGGGACGCTGGTGGCCAACCTGTTGGGCGGCTGGGTGATCATGGGCATAGTGGTGGCCGGCCTGCCCGACGTGCGGGCCCATGCGGTGGAGCTGGGGCACCACTTCGCCCAGATCGGCTACTCGGGGACGTCGTTTGCCACCGCCGTGCTGGGGGGGGCGATCATCACCCTCATGACCTGGATGGAACGCAGCACCGGGTCGGTACCGGCCAAGCTGGTGGCGGCTGTGGTCGCTGGCTATCTCCTGGCCGCCGGCTCGCTCAACCACTCGGTGGTCCTGTCGCTGGAGATGTTCGCCGCCCTCCACGCCGGGGCACCGTTCGGCTACCTGACCTGGTTGGCCGCCATGGCCTGGGCCACCTTGGGGAACATCGTCGGAGGAGTGGCCCTGGTCACCGTCCTGCGTTTGTTGCAGGTGGGCGGGGGCAAGATCTCCGAGGAGCGCGACCGCCCCCCAGAGGAGAGCCGGGAGCAGACCGCCGAGGCCAACTCCGGCGACACGAAGTCGAAGTCTGCTGACGACTCCGAGTCGAAGTCTGCTGACCAGGCGGGCGACTCGGGCGAGTCGGAAGGCCGGACCGAGGTCGCCCGCGCCACCAAAGATCCTCCGTGAGCCCTGGCGCTGGAGCGGGTCTGAACACAGGAGAACCCGTGAGGGGCCCCGATAGGCTCGTCTGTAGGTCCGAAGTGCCGATGGTCGGCACCGGTTGTGAGCGAGTCAGGAGAATGACATGGGAATAGGTGACAAGACCGAGAACAAGGGCGAGGAGCTCAAGGGCAAGGTCAAGGAGGCGGCCGGCAAGGCGACCGACGACGAGAGCCTCGAGGCCGAGGGCCACGCCGATCAGACCAAGGGCAACCTCAAGCAGGCCGGCGAGAAGGTCAAGGACGCCTTCAAGAGCTGAACCCGCTCAACCCAACGGCGGGGCCGAGGGTCGTTCCCAGGGTTGGTCCTCTCGGCCCCACTGCCGGGCGGGGGCCGCCTATTCCTCCAGGAACTCAGGCTGAGCGGCCACTATCCGGTCGTAGAGGGGCTGGAAGGATTGCCAGCCCGAGTAGTGGGAACCGATCTGAGAGGCAGCCAGGGCGGCCATGTCGGGATCAATGAGAACCGGAGTCCCGGCTGCCTCGGCCAGGAGCTGGGCTTGGCAGGACCGGTCCATGGTGACGAACCACCATGCCGCCTCGTCAACCGAGTGGCCCACCGTGAGCAGTCCATGGTTGCGCAGGATGACCGCCTTGTGCTCGCCCAAGGCGTGTGCCAGCCGCTTGGCTTCCTGGCGGTCGAGGACCACGCCGGTGTAGTCGTCGAACAGGGTGTGGTCGCCATAGAAGGCGCACGCGTCTTGGGTGATCGGATCAAGGAGGCGCCCGAGCGACGACCACGCCTTGCCATGCAGTGAGTGAGCGTGAGCGGCCGCCACCACATCCGGGCGGGCCGCGTGTACCTGGGTGTGGATGGCTACCGCGGCAGAATTGACCGGACGGTTGCCCTCCACCACGTCGCCCTGGTCGTTGACCAGGAGAAGGTCCCCGACCGTGATGTGGCCGAAGTGCATCCCCAGGGGATTTACCCAGAAGTGGTCGGACAGCTCGGGATCCCGAGCCGTGATGTGACCGGCCACGCCCTCGTTGAACCCGAACAGCGAGAACAGGCGGAAGGCTCCCGCCAAGCGCTGCTTGCGGTGTCGACGCTCATCCTCGATGGAGTCGAACCTCGGTGGCTGGGGCGGGGGTGGGTTGGGCACGGGTCTCCTCCAGCTGTGCGGTACGCCCTTAGCTTATTCGCCCTTCGACCAGGTAGCGGCGTGAGCGGTGCTGGAGACGCTGGACAATTGGCATGACGCTGCGCTCGAGGTCATCGATCCACGTCAGCTCCTCGGACAAGACGTCAATGAGCCCGGCCCGTACGAGAACGTTGCGGGCCGGCTCGGGGCTGGCCAGGTAGCGCAGGGGTAGGCGCCCCCGGACCTCGGCCGGATAGGAGTGATCGGCGTGGTGGGAT
>JAABUJ010000470.1_pt1 | contig 79559 bp, 92 predicted proteins | sample 5559131 | NCBI WGS metagenome assembly JAABUJ01 (sample SAMN10711875, study PRJNA513366) | rock metagenome | isolation source: Antarctica rocks | place: Antarctica: Victoria Land, Mt New Zealand nord | collected 2016-01-07 | reverse complement strand
CGCCCCCCCCCCCCCCCCCCCCCCCCCCCCCCCCCCCCCCCCCCCCCCCCCCCCCCCCCCCCCCCCCCCCCCCCGCCCCACCAACAAGTGCGGGACATTGTGCATGCGCGGCGCACAAGCCGAGGCAGCCCAGGTGCTTTTGTTTCATCCGCACGGCGCATGCAGCCGCACGCGCACGGCACATGCGGCGCATCTAAGCACCTCCATAGTGCTCCAATAAATTTCCAATCAAACTCTCACACCAGCACGTCATGACACTGCCAATGCGCGCCAGCCTGCAGCGCTTGTTTGACACTCGCAGCACGGGGCGCCCCCTGCCTGAAGAGTGTCATGAACCAGAACGCACTTGTAGCATCACGATAATGCTGAATGCCGCCATACGCAGTGCTTCCTAACACGTCGCCCGCGCTGCCCCATGCACAGTCCAAAAGCTGCCTCTCGCGAGCTGGGCGCAGCCCTCCTAGGCACCCGTGGCTGGAACGGGCCTCTTACGGCACAATCTCTGCATGTTTGCCAGCCCGCACCCCCTCATGCCTGACCACAGCGTGCACCCCGACTACACAGTGCTACCTCACCGGGCGCGCAGGCCCCTGCGCCCTTCAGACTACATGGCGTCACACATGGACTTCCCTCCTCAGTATAGACAGTGCGAGGTAAGAGACATGCTGCTCTGCATCCAGGCCCAGCTGGCGGCAGGCACACAGGCCCGCGCACGTCCAGGCCGGGGGGCACCCAAGCTACGCATCTGGCGCGGGCGCCGCTCGCAGCAGGCGAGGGCAGGGCGGGGCAGAGCAGCCTGCCCCAAGCCTGGCGCGCGGGGCCTGACGGCGCCGCGGCCTCAGTTCGCCACCGTGAAGGCGGGCAGGGCGAGGCGCACGTCGGCGTTGTGCAGCACGGTGAAGATCAGCTCGAACGTGCGCGGGCCGCCCAGCGGCGCGGGCGCGCAGGCCAGGTGCGTGCGCGCCAGCAGCAGCTTCAGGCCCGCCTGCGCGCCGCAGCCGGGCGCACTTCACGCTCTACCGCCAGCGACCCCAGCCAGACCCTCCCTGCCTGCTGGCGCCGAACCTGCGCCGCATGCTGACCGCTGCCGCTTCTGGCCGCATACAGAGCACGGGTGTGCACAGACGATGCAAGCACCCAGCACAAAGACACAGGATGGGGCTGTGGCAAACACCGTGACTCAACATCATCGTTACAAAAACGGCTACGGCAGGTAGACCGATGCATTCACAGCATGCTTTGAACCCTGTCAGAGGTACGCCCTATGATCAGGGCGTACCTCTGACACAGTCGGGCAGCGCGAGAGCGTCACGCGCCGCAGCGCCGGCAGCGCGGTCAGCACCGCCATGCCCACATCCGTCACGCGGCGGCAGCTGGCCAGGCACACATGCTCCAACGCTGCGCGCCGGCAAGCACGCGTCAGCTCAGCGGGGGTCACAGTCGCTGTATGGAAGTGGGCTGCGCGAGCAACCGCTCATGCAGAGACTGGCGCAGCCGCGCACGCAACACGTCAGGTATGCACCCGACACAAGAGGTCCAGCACCTACCAGGGCGCAACTTCAAAGGCTGCACGCACGCACACTGTCTGCGCCATACAAGCATGCATGGCGGTGCATCGAGGAGAAGACAGCGGCCAGAACACACTCTCCCACCAAGACCGACGCGCTGGCTCGTAATCGACCAACCCCTTCTGCTCCAGTCTGCACGCGCCCCAACCACACCGAGCCCGTGGGGCCTCCCAGGGAACAAGGTGGGGCAGGCGGCGCGTCCGCGCAGGGCGCACCGGTGAGCACAATGCAGTGCACGAGGCCGGCGTCGCTGACGGCCGGGCCGCCGAGCGCGAGGTGGCGCAGCTGCACGAGCGGCGCCAGCCGCGCGGGCGCCGCGTCGCTCAGGCCGCTGCAGCCGCGCAGCGACAGGCTGGTCAGCGCCGTCAGCGCGGCCACCGTCTCCAGCGCGCCGTCCTGCGGCGGGCGCGGCGGGGTCAGCTGCCCACCCAAACCCAATTGCGCTCGCCCGCGGCTGCTGCCGACCCGCCTGCCCCTCAGCAGCGTGCGCGGCCATGCGCCTCGTGAACGCGCCCTGCCAGCCCCGGAGGACGGCCCCTCCTGGGTGCTGTCCAGCACGAGCGCACGTGCAGGCCCGCGGGCGCAGGCACACTGCAGGCACAGTCTCATCTACGGCTTTTGAGTGCTGCGAGCCGCCCCGATTACGGAGCCCTCACAGCGTGCGGCCGTGCAACCCCCGGCCGCGAGCGTCGCCGCCGCGCAGTGACTCATACGAACCAGCGCGCTCGGGCCGGGCCAGGCGGTGGAGGCCGCGCGCGGGCGGGCGCGCCTGCAGCGCGTCGCACTGCGACAGGTTGAGTGAGCGCAGCGCGCCCAGCGCACGCAGGCACTCAAAGCCCGCGCCGGGCGCGCCGGTGAGGCCGGCGCAGCCGCGCAGCGACAGCTGCGTCAGCCCCGTCAGCTGCGCGACCTGCGCCATCGCGCCGTCGCCCAGCGTGCTCTGCAGCCGCAGCTTGTGCCTGCCGGCCGCGCCGCGGCGGGCGTCAGCACGCAGTCAGCGGCCCAATCGCGACGTTGTCTCTGAGGCCCTTCTACGCATGGCCCTGTGCGCCTTGATGCACAGCGCTGCCACATGCAGGGCTGCGCCCGCGATGCATCGCCCGGCTCAGGCGCCGGCCGCAAACAGGCGGCCCGGCTCTGCGCGCCGCACCGCTCGATGGCCACCACGCGGTGGCCGCAGTGGCTGAGGCAGAGCGCGCGCAGGTGCGGGAAGCGCGCGGCCAGGCGGCCGCCCTGCAGGCGCTCCGGCTGCAGGCGGCTCATCAGGCGGCCCGCGGCCGCGGCCCAGCCGCGGCACACCAGCCGCGCCACGCGCAAGTACGCCGGCGGCATGCGGCCCAGCACGCCTGCCGCGCCAGCGCGCGCCGCGTGAGCTGGCGAGGGGCGATATACAATCAGGATGTGGGGCAGGTGTCGCGTCCGCACAAGGCGCATTGCGCCCTAGTCCTGACCCTATTTCCGTACGCGACCAAGACAGGCCGGGACAGGCCGGGGCCGCCGCGGCGCACCCCGGAGCAGGTCGTCCGGCAGCTCGTCAGCCCAGCGGCTGCCGCTGGCGGCGCCACCCGCGGGCGCCGGAGCGGGCTCCGGGGCCGCTGCCACCTCGGGCCGCATGCTGGCGGCCGCGGCGCCGGCGAGCATTGCGGCCTCGGGCCAGCTGTCAGACAGCCGCGCGCCCTGGGCGGGCCGGGCGGGCGCGGCCGTGGCCGCGCCCTTCGCAGCGACGGGGCCCTCCTTGGCAGAGCTCGTTGCCAGGCCTGCGGCTGCGGCTGCGGCGGCCGGGGCCCAGAGCGCCGCCGCCAGCTGCGCGGCGGCCTGCGGCGCCTGGCACGGCAGCCCCAGCAGCAGCGGATCGGCGGCGTCGCGGTAGCGGCGCGGCACCAGCCCCCACTCGCCCTGGCTGTGGCAGGCGCAGGCAGCACGGCCGGCCGCGTCCCTGCAGGGTCGGGTGCCGGCCTCGCAGGAGCATTCACAGCCGTTCATAACGCCGGCCGCGCCCAGGGCCGTTGCCTGCGCGTGCGGGGCGACGGCGCCGCCGTCGCCCGCGCCCGCCGCCGGCGGGTCGGGCGCCTTGTCGGCGAGCGCGGCGGCGCAGGGCGCGCACGCCAGGCCGCTGGCGTCGCCGAGCGCGTCCGACGCGGCGCGCTGCAGCCGCGGCGTGCACGGCGACGACTGCCACTCGGGCCCGCCCGCCTCGCTCGCGGGCCCGGCCCCGGCCGCGAGCGCGCCTCGGCCGAAGCAGCTGGAGCTTGAGCGCATGTATCCCGGCTCGCCCTGCAACGGCCGCGCGGGCGCGGTCGGCCGAGCAAACAGCTCTGGTGAGGGGGCGGCGGTTTGTGCACTTAACTGCACACCAGCTGTACAACAGTTGCGGGGAAGCTGGTGACGCACACGCGCGGAGGCGCCCACGGCAGCGCCCGCGCGGCGCGGGGAGGGCCTACAAGGGGCTGACAAGGGGCAGGCGCGCGGGCGGCAAAGGCGGGGGCACGCGCAGCAGGGGCGCCGCGGCAGGCGCAGCGCATGGGCCCCGACCGCGCACCTCCCACCGCTCCAGGGCCTGCCCAGCCGCAACCTCTGCCGGAGTGGACCTGATCCTAGCGCGACACTCGCCGGCAGCAGCAGGCGGCGCCTCCAGCTCTACAGTGTGATGGTCGCAGAAAGAGTAAGTCTGCGTGCTCACGCTCATCCCCTCTCCGCAACTGCGCCCGCTGCTGCTCCTGCTGCTGCTGCTGCTGCCGTTGCACTGCCTGCACCTGGCAATGGGGCCACGTAGGCCACGCTCGCTCGCTACTGCGCCTCTCGCCTCGGCAGGCACTCACTCAGCCACCCCGGCCGGGGCACGTCCGTCCTCGAGGCCGGCGACACGCCGCACGGCACGCCTCAGCCTCGCCGCAATAGATACGTGTGGCCTGCAGACGGCACTACTTGCGTCGTGCCGTGTGCTGGCGGCAAAGCATCGCGGCTGAGCGTCTGCGTGCAAGCGTGTGCCAGGGGAATACCAGATCCAGGCCAAAGATACACGGCAGTGACATAAAGCGGCAATGATCAGCGGCTAACAACGACTACGCGGTGCGTTAGCAGGCCCTAGCTGCTGATTCTAGGGTATAAGCGGCGGAGCTTACCAGTCACAGAGCTCAAGGATCAAAAAGGAGTCCTGCGACTCTCCCACCTGGCACTTGTCGTGCGTGTGCAGTGTTGCTGCAGAGAGGCTCACCTCTTGCGCCACTGGGAGCAGGCCCAGCGCCAGCCATCGCCTGCTGGCTCTGCTGCTGGCGCGGGAGCGGCGGCAGGTGGGCGGGCCTCTCGCTTCCTAGTGTGTCACCTCGTCCTGCTGCGGGCAGCCAGCTTCCTCTCCGACACTGAAAACGAGCACGCAAATCTTGCTTTTTTTCGAATGTGGCCGGGCGCCACCGCCGGTGTGCGGCAGGCCGGGGCACACCTGTATGTCCATAAGCGTACGAAGTTTTGCCTCGATTCGAGGAGGCTGAGCCGCTCTGGGGCAGCTGCCCTCTGAAGTGCATGATCAATCATTCGAGCTCCTTTGACCTGCATTTGCTGCACGCACCAGGCCTGAGGAGCGTCAAGGCGGCCAGTATCCCGTGAAGGCCGCTTTTGCGCGCCCTTGCCGCATCATGGGGCTCGCCAGATTCGCACCGGTGCGCGCAGCCAGGCCCCCGCCCCGCGTGCCTCCACGGCCGCCGCAGGGAGGCCGCCAGCAGCTGTTTGCCACCATGCTGCCCTGTCACAGCTGGCGGGCGCCCGAGCGCGCCCGCATGCACGGCCTGCCCTGCTGCTGGCGGGCAGCGGCTCACTGGCGCCGCCTGGCGCCAGGCCGACGCGCGCCGCGCCGCACTCGTCGCGGTGCTGCTGGCGGCGCTGCTGGCGCCGCACGCGGCGGGCGGCCGGACGGCGCCGGCCTTCCCGCGCGCAGGCAGCGCGCCCGCGCGGCGCGCGCTGGCCCAAGGTGCGCAGCTGCGCCGATGCGAGCGCCATGTGCTGCGCCTGAGGGCTTGCTCTGCAAGCAGGCCCCTTGCTTCAGCCCCGCGCAGCAGCACCAGCCCTCCCAGCCGCTCGTTGCGCAGTGCCAACCACTCGCCCCCGCGAGCAGCCACTGCCTGCCCTGCGCGCAAGACCAGGATTGCCCTGTGCATGCAAACTGCGCTCTGCTGCCTGCGCGCCGCGTCCGGCGCGGCCGGCCGCCCAGACCAGCGCCGCCCGCTGCGGTGCAGGCGGCCATCCGCCTGTGCTGTCACAGCCTTGCGTGCCCCGACCCGAGGCTGCAAGCAAAGGCGCCGCGCGCGCCCGCGCGCGCAGCCGTGGACTCGGGCGCTTCGGGCGGCGGCGGTTTCCCGTCGGACAGCAGCGGCGACAGCCTGCCGGCCGCGGGCCCGGCGCCGGCCGCCGCGCGGCGCACGAGCCACGTGCATGCCAGCGGCGACGCGGGGGCGACGCCCTCCGGCGATGCCGGCGGCGACGCCGCCGCCGGGACCGCTGGCGGCGGCGGCGGCGGCGCCTCCAACGCTGCGGTGCGCGCCCCTGACGGGCTTCGCTCAGGTGTCTGAGCTTGGCGGCGGTGCGTGGGGAGTCTTTCAGTCTTTCTGCCAGTCTATGAGTCTGCCAGTGTTCCGCGCGGATGTAGCTTGTGCACTTGGCGTGGCCGCTCGGCATCCTTTCGACAGCGAGCACGCGTTCAGCCGCACTCCACATGGCTGCAGATGCCTTTGCAAAGAGAAGGGGTGCGGGTGCAGCGGGCGCGGCGAGGCTGGCTCGTGTGCCCGGGGCATGGCCATTGGGTGCCACGACGAACCCGGGGCATGGCGCAGCAGCGCCATGGCTGCATGGTCTGATCCATCCATGCCGCCGCATGCGCAGTCGCCCGACAACGGCGGCGGCGACGGCTCTGACAGCACGCCAGCGCCGCGGCGCCGCCCGCGCGCCGGCTCGCCGCTGCTGCCCTCCGACGGCACCGGCCTGCCGCTCGGCACGTCCGCGAGCGGCAACAGCACACCAGCGGCGGCGGACGGCGGCGACGCCGGCGCTGGCGGCGCGGCGTGGGCCGATGCGCCCGTGCCCAGCCGCGGCCGCAGGTCCGGCCCCGGCCGCTGGCGCCCTGGGCTTTTGCGTGCACATGCAGATGAGGTTCTAGCTCGAGGGGCGGGACGTGTCGCGCTTCCCTGGTGGAAGCCCGCACTTAACATGCAGACACTGCCGCCTCCTTGCAGGGCCTCCTTCGCAGTGAACCTGGGCCCCGTGCACAAGACAGGGTGGATCCTCCAATGAGCCCCAATGCACTCATGGAGCGGCACCTGCGGCGCATCCCTGCTGCCCGTGTGGTGCAGAGAGCGTACAGCAGGCCGTGAAGCGCTGCTGGTTGCGCCGCAGGCGGCACGTCATCCCGTCTCGCTCTGGCGCCGACGGCGGCGCCGGCGGCGACAGCGGCAACAGCGCCGGCGGCGCAGCCGCGGGCGGCTCGGCCGCCAGCGGTGCGTGTCCTGCCCGTGCAGTGAAACCAGAAGCGTGCATTCTCACCGCTCAGCACCTCCAGCTTCTGCCGCGTCAAACACACACCGTTTAAGTGGAGCCCGCGCAAGTCTGTGCAGTGGGCGGCAACACACTGCCGCTTTGCCAGGACAAAGCCCCGCCCGCGTCGGCTGCCCGCGGCCCGCCACACCCGCTGTGGGCGTCGCAGGCGGCAGCGACGGCGGCGATGCGGGCGGCGGCGTGGCCGACGGCGACCCGGGCGGCGGCGGCGTGTCCGGCGGCGACGGCAGCACCACCAGCGGCGGCGGCGGCGACGGCGGCGCAGTGCAGTGGGCCACGGCCACGGCGCCTGCCGCGAACGGGCACCGCCGCAACGCCACCGCGCGCACGCCCGCCGCCGGTGCGGCGGCCGGCACGGCCGCCGGCGCGGCCGCCGACGACGCGCCGGCCGACGGCTCGGCCGCCGGCGCCGGCGCGCCGCCTGCAGACAGCGCAGCCGCCGCCGCGGCCACGCCTGCGGCGGCCCCAGCGGCGGGCCGCGCGGCCGCTGCCGGACCCGTGGCTGCGAAGACCGCGCCGGCCGCTGGCGCAGCCGGGCCGGCGGGCGCCGCGAGCGCGCCCGCCGCTGCGAGCGCCCAGCCGGCCGCTGCTGCGGGCGCGCCCGGCGCAGCGGCGGCTGCGCCTGCGGTGGCGGCGGCCGCGGATGCGCCAGCGGCGGCCGCAAACGCGCCGGCAGCCTCGGCCCCGCAGCCAGCGATCGATGCCATCACGCCCGTGCTGCCGACCGCCGCGCAGCCGCCCGCGCGCGCCTCCGCGCCGGCCGGCGTCCAGCCGCCCGCATCCGCGGCGGCGCCCATGCAGCCGACTGCGGCCGGGGGCGGCGCCGCGGCGGCACCCAGCCCGGCAGCGGCCGTGGATCCTATCATGCCGACGACCGGCGCGGCGCCGCTGGCCGGCGGCCCCACGCCGGCTGCAGGGGCGGCCGCGGCGCTCGCGCCGGCCGGCGGCGCGCCCGCGCCCGTTGCGGACATCGTGCCCGTGCTCCCGGATGCGCCGGCGCCGAGCGCTTCCGGGTGCGCACGCCCGACCCACTGCCATGTGCCCAGCACACTCGATCCAGATCTGCATGCTCTGTCATTGCGTGCTCTGTCACTACGTGCTCTGATCGCAACGCTTGCTGCGGCTGCCGCGAGGAGCACAGCTCATGGGCTGCATCGAGGTCGACGCACCAGGGTAGGGTTGGGAGTGGGGGCACATGCGCGGACTCCGCATCACTGCCCGCTCAGTGAGCTGCTGTGCCCAAAGCGAGGAGGCCGCCGCGCAGCGCATGTGACAACAGCATGTGTCCACAGACGGTGAAAACTGCACCAACGTGGCGGTGCCCGGCGGCAGGTCTGACAGCGTACGCTCATCTAGCCTGCCGTAATGGCGAAGCAGCACTCTGCGCGGCGGCTGCTCAGCGGTCCTTGATGCTCGGGCCGGGCGGCGGTCCTCTATGTCATGCTCGGCACCGTGCTCGTTTGCTTGGGGCGTGAGCATGGTCGCTTGTCGGTCGGGTCTGGCAGCACAGCTCTTATCGCTGCGTGGGCTCAGCTGAAGCTGCACTTGCGCAGCAGGCTGGCCAAGCAGTTGCGTGTATGCATCTCTCATGTCGTTGGGTTTGGGGGACGGTCATGGCCGCGCCCTGCGGCGGTGGCTGGCCTGTCTCGTGGCAGTGGGCCAGTGCGCTTCTGTGAGGGGTTCGGCCGAGCGGCAGTTGCACCTGCACCCGGCGGCAGGAGGATGGCCTGGCGACGCCCTGTACCCGGCGCCCTATCCAGAGCAAGCGACAGCTGCAGCGCCCTGCAGTAGGAGTCCCAATGGGTACCCTGTTTTAGCTAGGCCTGGCTGGCCAAACGGGTCTGCACGCCTGCGCGGCTCTGTGCCTCACCCGGCAGGCGGCCTGTGACCAAAAGTGCGTGCTTTGTTTGGTTGCGCTGTGCCAGAGAGTGCGGTCAGCCACTCAGCTGACTGGGTGGCGCAACTCGTGGACTATATTTGAAGATAGGTAGGCATGTTCCGTGAGGTGCGCATGCGCGCGCGCAGCTGGAGTGGTGATGTAACCCGAGCAGGCTTGCATGCACATCTCGCACTCAGCACTGCTTCATCAAGGATGCATGCGCAGAGCAGGTGCCACTGCAGTGTTGCGGCGCCAAAGCTCTGACGGTGAGTTGCCTGGTGACGTATGTCTGGTAGGCGAGGGCGGGCGCAGCAGCACTGATGCTTTTACATCGAGATAAACGAGGAGGACGGCCCCTTACCAGGTGCGGCAGGTGAGCAGCCACCGCGTGCCTCTGCCCGCCCAGGCAACAAGCGACGGCGTCCGTGACCCCAAGCAGCGGCCGCCGCGGTGGTACCACAGGAGGAGCGGCGCGCCCGCAGCCTTGCCGTGCGCGGCCTGGCTGCGCCCGTGTCCGCGGCCACGCCCGCCCCCGAGCGTCGCCGCGGCCGTAACGGTCGGGGCCGCCGGCGCCAGCATGTTTAAAGAGGTGCTGGGACACTTTCAGACGACGAAGCAGCACAGGTTGAGGCGACTAGAGGTATGGCTGGGCAACGCCTGCAGCACACCTCCAGTCGCCTCGCCCTATGCTCCCTCGTGGCCTGAAAGCGTAAGCAGCACCTGTTCAAACAAGCTGGCGTGCGGCGGCCCCAACGTGACAGCTACAGCGGCGAGCGGGGCGAGCGTGGCTGGGAGCGCGGCCGCAGCCATGTTGCGCTCGGCAAGGCCGGGAGCACGCCGCTGCTCTTGTGATGCCACCACGATGGCAGCCTTGCACTTGCGCTGCATGGGGCCACGAGCGAAGCCGCCTGCCGCCTGGGCCGAGCTGGTAGCACGCGCCGGCTGCTCAGCTGCCGCAACTGGTAAGGGGTGGTCCGTAGGCCGCACACTTGTCAGGTTGGTTGAGCGAGTGCTAACTTTGAACGGTAGATGCAAGCATCCCCGCCTCAAAGCTGCTGCTCACCTAACCACCAACGAGCGAGCAGCCCACGGTCCAATTGAGTGTCGCCAGCATATTCTGCGGCTTCACAGCACTGTCTAACAGCCACGCGGGACGTCGTTCACTGTCTGCGCGATTAGTGCTACCTTCCTTATATACTGCAAACGAGCGGTTTCACTTACAGCGCGCGACTCAAAGACCGCGTGATGGTGCTTGCTAGCACCATCATCTGAGGCTTTGAAGCTCTGTCTAAAGATAGCCTGTGACAACAAGCCTATATTGGTGGCATATGTTCAAGCTTTCTCTGCAAGCGTGAGGACTGGCATGGACTGGCAAGCAAGAGAGCAGCTGCCGCAATCTCGCTCGTTTGCTTGGTCTAGCATCAACACACAAAGCCATGAGCTGGGACTGTTGAGAGCGCGGGCAGGAACGGAGCCGCCCTGCAACCGCCTGTGACCGTGCGCGCAAGCGGCTCAGACGCAAGGCGGTCAGGGGGCGGCAGGGGCCACAATGACGGGCCAGCTCTTCAGTAAAGAGTCGCAGGCCATCTTTTACAATTGGAAAGCCAATCCAGTGCAGCGAATGCTCGACTTTGACTTCCTGTGCGGTGCGCAATTGCCCCCAACACTTGATCGGCTCTGCGCTCGCCTGCGGCACCCGTCGAGGAGCGCAATGCGCCACTGCAGGCCGCCCCACGCCCTCCGTGGCGTGCGTAGTACAGCCGGGCAGCGCGGGCGGCTTTCAAAAAGTGTTCTTCGGGCGCGAGGAGGTCGCCATTCCCGTGCAGGGCGGCGTGTCGGAGGCTGCGCGCGCGTACCCGCGCGCCGACATATTTATAAACTTTGCCAGCATGGTGCGGCCCGCTGTCAGGACTGTCGTGCTCTCCCATGCACACACTGCCCGCCTCTCTGCACACGTGTTCACTCAATCGCCTGCTTGCGCAGCGAAGCGCGTTCCAGTCCAGCATGGAGGCGCTGCGGCAGCCGACCATCCGCGTGGTGGCCATCATCGCGGAGGGCGTGCCGGAGGCAGACACGAAGGAGCTCATAGCCTATGCGCGGCAGCACAACAAGGTCTTGCTAGGCCCCGCGACCGTCGGCGGCGTGCAGGTTCGCCTGCGCCCTGCCGTGCCTCGCAGGCGCTGCTCCGCCAGCACGTTGCGTGCGTGCGGCAAGCGGCGTGTGCACGACCGCGGTGGTCCTGCTGGAGACGCAGCGACCGTGCGGTCTGCAAGCCCGACTGCGCATAGCGAGGCCTCTGGGTGAGCGCGCGTCGTCGAGCAGTCCGCGCCTGGGCAGCCAGCAGGCCATGCTGCCCGCGTTGGCACGCTAGCCATGGCAGCCCCGCGAGCGACGCAGCCGCGCGAGCGCGGCGCGCGCGCGCAGGCGGGCGCCTTCCGCATTGGCGACACCGCGGGCACGCTGGAGAACATCGTGGCGTGCAAGCTGCACCGGCCGGGCTCGGTCGGCTTTGTGTCCAAGAGCGGCGGGATGTCGAACGAGATGTACAATATGCTCGCGCGCGTGACCGACGGCCTCTACGAAGGTCCGCATCTGCCTGCCCGCCCAACACGATGTGGGGGTACTTCATGGGGAGGGACGCGCGGAGGCGGGCGTGCGGGAGCGCAGGCGTGCTGCAGGGGAGCGCAGGCATGCTGGGCAGCACGGCATGCGTGTGGGTCGCCTGGGCGCCCCAGCAGCCCGGCGCTCAGGATCGGCTAACGAGGGCGCGCCCGGTCATCGACGCAACCGAACGCCTGCACCCGTTACCAGGAGCGCTGCCGGTCGCGCTCCGGCCGGCGCAGCGCGCCTGCATGCTGCCCAGGCGGTGGCCTGCGGCAGCGTGCACACACACCACGCTTCAGCATGCGAGTATGCAGCTCCCCTGCAGCTCTCTCCCAGCGCGCCGCGCGCGCCGCGGCAGGCATCGCCATTGGTGGCGACGTATTCCCGGGCTCCACGCTCTCCGACCACTGCCTGCGCTATGAGAACATCCCGCAGATCAAGCTCATCGTGGTGCTCGGCGAGCTGGGCGGCACCGACGAGTACTCCCTGGTGCGCACCCCGGGCCCCCTCTTTGCTGCGGCCATGGCCAGGGGCAGCGGCTGCTGCTGCCTGGTGCGCCCTCCGGCCCCGCCAGCACTGCTCGTGGGGTTGGCCCTCGACCAATGGCATGCAGGCAGGCAACTTTGCCCTGATGAGTGACGCCTGCTTCTGCGCATGCATGCCCGCTCCTTGGCTCCCATGCGCGCCCGGTGTGCGCACCCGGCGTGTCAGCGGGCACGTGTGCGAGCGTGGTGCACTGTCAGGTGAGTGTGTCAGCGGGTGTCGGCGCATTGGGGCAGTGTCACCAAGTGTGTTGGCGAGTTTGTGGCAGTACTGCAACCGGCCACAGCCTAAGGCGCAGCACAGTGCAGCACAGTGATGCCAAATCCCACAAGGATGGGCCCATTCGTGGCAGCAGTGGTGCATAGGACCCGACCCTACCCTATACCTACATGTGAGAGGAGGCGCAGCTCAGGCAGGCGCGCTCACGCCGCAGGTGGACGCCCTGAAGCAGAAGCGGATAACGAAGCCGGTGGTGGCCTGGGTGAGCGGCACGTGCGCCAAGCTCTTCAAGAGCGAGGTGCAGTTCGGCCACGCGGGCGCCAAGAGCGGCGGGCAGGCCGAGTCGGCGCAGGTGCCGCCCGGCCGCCCGCGCTGGCAGGCTGCGCAAGCCTGCCCTCCGCGGTGCAGCTTGTAAACCATGGTGCTGCGGTGGCCTGCGGTGGCCTCCCTTGGCATGGGGCCACGGATGGGCGTGCCTCACTCGGACCTCTGCATTCGTCTGGCGGCGCTGTGCGCGCAGCCCGCTGCGCTGCCCCAGTACAGTGCCGGAGCCGCGCTGCCGACGTCGCTCCACATAGTTAGCGAATTGCCTCAGCATGAAAGGGTTAGGGTAGGGTAGTAGTAGTAGCCCAATCCTCAGCATGGCAACCGCGCGCAGGCAAAGAACGAGGCGCTCGCGGCGGCCGGCGCGGTCGTGCCGACCTCGTTTGAGGCGTTCGAGGGCACCATCCGCGACACGTTCGCGCGCCTGGTAGATGAGGGGGCGCTGGCGCCGCGGCCGGACGTGGACGCGCCCGCCGTGCCGCAGGACCTGGAGGCCGCCAAGAAGGCCGGCAAGGCGCGCGCGCGCCCGACCCTGCCCTACCCTACGCACGGCGCGCGCCGTGGCCAGCTTCGCCTGCCCGCCCTGCTGGCGCGGCGCGGCGGCGGGGGCAGAGCGCTCGACCTGGGGCAGGCTTGCTGACGCACTGCCGATGCGCCAGCGCCGGCCGCGCCAGCGGCAACGGCCTGCAGGCGCCGCGCGCGGCGTCCCGCGCGGCGGGGCCGCCGCCTCGCCCATCCCGCGCAGCGCGGCGCGCCCCGCGCTCCCGCGCCGAAGCGCGCCGCGCGGCGCGCAGGTGCGCGTGCCGACCAACGTTGTGTCGTCCATCTGCGACGACCGCGGCGAGGAGCCGACCTATGCCGGCGTCACCATGTCCGCGCTGATCGAGGGCGACTTTGGCGTCGGCGACGTCATCTCGCTGCTCTGGTTCAAGCGCGCGCTGCCCAAGTACGCGACGCGCTTCATCGAGATGTGCGTCATGCTGTGCGCCGACCACGGGCCCTGCGTGTCGGGCGCGCCCCGGCCCCCGGCCGCCCGCTGCGCACGCGCGCCAGGCGCAACGAGCTACTCAGCCAAACGTTCGTGCAGCGCGGCTGTGTGCTTACGCGGAAGGCATCATGCGAACAGTGCACATGCATGCGCGCATGCCACCTGCGGGCGCCAGCGGGCATGGCGCCCCGCGCCCGCCCGCGCGTCCGCCGAGGCCCCGCGCGGCGCCGGCACAGGCGCGCACAACACGATCGTGACGTCGCGCGCGGGCAAGGACCTGGTATCCTGCCTGGTCTCCGGGCTGCTGACCATCGGGCCGCGCTTCGGCGGCGCCATCGACGACGCGGCGCGGTACTTCCAGGCGCGCCGCGGCGCCTTGGCCGGGGCGGCGCTCGGCGTGTGAACAAGCCCAGGGTGGGCAGCCGCAGCAAGCAGCGCCCCTTGCCGCGCCGCAGGGCCCTGCGTCGTGCAGCACGTCGGTGTGCAGCACGCGCGCTGTGGGCGCAAGCGCTTCAGGCCGCCGTGCTCTCTGGCGCCTGCGTGTGCCGCAGCGAGGCGGTGACGGGTGGGGCGGGCTGCTGATAGTGTGCTGCTAAATTCACGCGCCCAGGCGCTGACATTGTCTGACATATCGTCGGCTGCTGAGTCTGGGGCGCCGGCGGCAGGACGCGTGTGACAAGAAGCTGGACGCGGACGAGTACGTGGAGAACATGAAGAAGAGCGGCATCCGCGTCCCCGGCATCGGCCACCGCATCAAGAGCAAGGCGCGCGCGCGGCCCCGCACGCGCGCGGCCCCCGCGGCGCGCCCGCGCTGAGCTGGGCACAGGCGCGGACGCCTCGCGTGATGCGCGCGGCGGCTCGCCCCCGGCCTGCTTCCAGCCGGGGCTCCCCATGCGGCGCTCTCTCCAGCCTGGCACCGGGCGCCAGCTCCCGGCCTGCGCGCTCGGCAGCTGGGAGCCCGGGGCGGACGCCAGGTGCGCCTGGGCGCCACGCTTCACAGAATGCACGCCGGGCCCTCCACGACAAGCGCGCGGAGCGGCCGCAGCGCAGCGCACCTGCCCCGGGTCACAGCACAAAATCGTATTCGGCCGTCATTTGGGTGCGCATCCGCGGCGAGCGCGCGGAGCTGCCGCAGCGCGCATGAGCTGGGTCACAAGTTCGAGGCCGTCCGGCCCTTATTCGGGTGCGTCGCGCGCCAGGACAACCGCGACAAGCGCGTGGAGCTGCTGCAGCGCTACGCGCGCAAGTTCTTCCCGTCCACGCGCTACCTGGACTACGCGCTGAAGGTGGAGGCTTACACGCTGACCAAGGCGGCCAACCTGGTCATGAACGTGGACGTGCGGCACCCCTGCCCCCCTCCCCTCCCGTCTCCGCTGCCCCGGCGCGCGCGCGCAGGGCTCCGCGCGCAGCACAGAGGGTCATGCCTGACGTGTGGGGCCCCGCATTCCTGGTGCCCGAGCCCCTGCTGCGCAGGGCCCCTTGCTGGGTCGACACAACACAAATAGCCGTCAGCGCAGCGGGTCCACGGGGGTGCATTTGGCCAGTTGGCCGCCGTGCGATTGAGTGATGGACTGAGTGCTGGGCTGAGGGGGTGCGTGGCGCGTAGGGCTGCATCGGCGCGCTGTTCCTGGACCTGCTGCACTCGTCCTCGCTCTTCTCGGCGGTGCGCGGCGCCCGCACTGCCACAGCCGCTGTTCGCATGCGGGGGGGAGGCCGGCTCCAATTGCGCGTGCTGCCGCAGCCTCTGCGCATGCAGCGCAAGCAGGAAGCCCGTTTCATGAGCAGCCCTGCCTGGATGAGCAGGAGGCTGGTGCGCCTTTGCCCGACGCACGGTTTGCAGGAAGCGCTCCTGCGTGCTGTGCACGTTGCAGGCGTGCACCGCATGCGAGCGAGCGCCCATGCTGGGTGCCCTGGCGCGCAGGCGGAGATCGAGCAGATCGTGCAGATCGGCTACCTGAACGGCCTGTTTGTGCTGGCGCGCGCGATCGGGCTGATTGGGCATGCGCTGGACCAGAAGCGGCTGCAGCAGGGCCTGTACAGGCACCCCTGGGAGGCGGTGCTGTACATCTAGGGTCCGTGCGCCAGGCCGAGTGTGCGCATCATAGCAGACCCGAGTGCGGGCCGTCCGGCGCCGCGCCTGGCCCCTTGGATAGAGAGCTTGGAGGTCTGCAGCGGGGTGTAGGGTATGGCGAAGAGTCTAGGCCGTTCGGGTCGGGGCAGGTTGAGAGGGAGGGGTGCACTTGTAGCAGTCTCTAGGGGTTGACAGGCGCGTGAAGAGGCCAGTTTGCGCCGCAAGGGAGCGCACCGTGCTGCGCTCATGCATGCCTTGTTCAGAGGGTCCCAATGGCCCTGAAGTCCATGACCCCTGCATGCCTGCCTGTCGCAAGGTAGCTGTCTTCTGTCTGACGGGGCAGGCAGCCTGGCATTGTCCCTTGCTGGGTCGCGACCGCCCATGTGCAAGACCTGCAACTCCTGGCGCCCGCATGGCTTGGCTTATGGCCTGGCTCAGAGGTGTGAATAATGCCTCGCGCCGCATCTGCTGGCAGCTGCTTACAAGGCGGCTCCACGTCTGCCACAAGCTAGACCTCTCCGCCAGCCGCCAGGCGCGGGCAGCGCCAAGCGCACACCGCCTCAATCAAATTTGCGACACATTGACCCACCAGCCGCCGCGCGAAAATAGCGGTCGGAGCAATACCCAGGCATACCTGCGCCAGGCGCGCAGCCAGGGTTAGAAACCCTGCGACCACGGGATCTGCCACTTTGGCGCTAACGACAAAGGCCCAGAGTCGACCGGCCATGCCGCAGTTCAGTGCTGTGGTGCATCACGTACATGTTGTGCCTCTGCGAAGCAGCCATGCGCATCGAAACCAGAAGTCACACGACACGCTCTCACCACAGCCTGCACGAATTGGCCTGGCGGCCAGCTTTGACGCCTCGCACTCGCAGTGCCGCTCACGCACTCCCCTTCACGCAGATGCCCGCGCTGCCCACATGCCGCGCCGCACATGAAACACGCCGCGCGGCCCCCCACCGCCTTAGCGCTCCAGGCTGTCCTCAAACGCGTCAGTGCACGCGCGCGCATGGCGCCCTGCGCGCCAGGCGCGCGGCGCGCCACGCGCAGGCAGGGGCCCCGCGCACGCACCGCCCTGCGCGGCCGCCTCGGCGGCGGCCGCCTCGTCGTCGTCCCGCAGGTCCGCCAGGCTCCGCACGGCCCGGCTGAACACGATGCCGTCCGATGTGACGCGCGAGCCCCGCGCGGTTGCCGCGCCACGCCCTGCGCAGCCCCGGCCGGCGCCGCCGTCACGATCGAGCGCGCGGCTGGCCGCTGCGGTATGCGCTGCATGCATGGTGCTCCTCCAGAGAGCACGCCGCTGCGAAGCCTCTAAGCAGATCGTGCAGCCTTGTGGAAGCAGCGAGCGCCCTGTGCCTCAACAGGCCCTTGTCCGGTCTAGGTCCTGTCTAGGCAGGGGCGATGGCCACGGAGGTGCAACTCCTAGGCAGGATGCACGAGGTGCCGCCGAGCCAGGACATGGGACGCGCTGTGCGATGCTGCGGGCAGGCGGGGCCTCTGAAAGTAGTTTCAGGATTTCTATATCAAAGCTATATGTTGTTGGCAAAGAAAAAAAATCATCACCAACAGCGCGGGGCGCGCCGTACACGCCGTCCGCGTCGGCGCCGGCCAGCACCAGCGACAGCAGCAGCCCGGAGCCCAGCACCAGCGCGCCGCCCGCCGCCAGCAGCGTCGCCTGCAGCCGCGCGAGCAGCGGCCGCACCTGCGGCGCCGCGCGCGCGCCCCTCAGCACGCCACTTGCAGCATCCAAGGTTCTGCCGGAGCATACATACACACGAGCGGTGCGTCTGTGCTCCCAGCCAGCACCTCAACCCTCTTTGCACGAGCAGCGCGGCCTCCCGCGCCAGCGCCCGCGTCTGCATCGAGCAGGCTCGAAGACAGGCCACTTTCTGCCGACCATGTCTGGGCGCGGTCGGCGCTCCAAAGGGGCAGAACAGGCGCGGCCCCGCACGGCGCTACGCCAGCACCTGCGCCGCAGCCGCAACCCGCCAGACCGGGCAGTGTGCGCAGGCGCCGCGCCGCTGCCAGGGCAGGGTTAGGGTCCGGTGGGCGGCGCGGCGCGCGCCCCTCATACGCGGCCAGCAGCCGGTCGCGCACGAGCACCTGCTGCGACTTGTATAGGGGTGGGGTAGGGTTAGGGTCGGGCGGGTGGTATGGCGCGGCGCGCGCCTCGTAAGCGGCCAGCAGCCGGTCGCGCACGAGCACCTCCTGCGGCTTGTGGAACGTGGCGCCGTCGTACCAGCCGGTCTCCTCGTAGTCCAGCGTCGCCGTGCGCAGCCGGTCGCCCACGTACTGCGCCGCGGGCAGTACGTGGCTTGTGCAACACGAGTCCCCCCCCCAAGCGTCCGCGCCGCGCCGGCGCGGGCAGGGCGTAGAGCAGAAGTGGACGCGGAGCGCGGCGCGCAGCCTGTGATCGGCCGCGCGCGGGGGCCGGCGCGCGGCTCGCGCTCGTTGGCGGCCAGTGTGTTGTGCTCTGCAGCAGTGCTGCGGCACCACCCACCAGTGACAGCCGGTGACGAGCATTTTCGGGCATGACTGCAGGCCCTCGAGTACAGGCCACACGCAGCCCCGCCTGGCGACGCGCCCTCTCCCGGCCGGCGCCGCGCTGCCACTATAGCTCTCGCCCCGCTTGATGTTCAGTACAGCAGAGAGTCGCGCAGTGGAGGCCAGCCCTCTGCCTCATCCTTCCCGAACACCCCCATGTCCTGCTCGACAGGCGCGGGCGCCAGGGAGCGCGCACCGCCCACCCGAGGTAGATCCGCAGGATGGCCAGCAGCACGACCACGCCGGTGCCTATCGCGCCGCTCAGCAGGAATTGGCTGGGCTGCCGCTGCGGGTCGAAGGTCTGAAAGGCGACCGGCGCGCCCACCACGCCGTACAGCGCCGAAAACAGGATGGCCAGCTGCGGCGCGGGCGAGCGCGGTCAGGGCACGGCCGAGCGCGGCGCAGCGGCCGGCCGAGCGGCGCGCCAACTGGTGGCTAGCACAGGACAATGCCGGCGCACCCGCTTCAGGTAGTCTGGAAGAGACAGCGTCGCCTGCGCAAAGCGCCACATCTAAACGTTAAGCGCAGACGCTGTTGCCGAGCAAACGCAGGGGGTGCTCGCGCGCATGCAGCAGCGCACGATGCACCATCATGCAGGTGTGCGGCTGGCACGATTTGGGGGCCAGACGCACGCCCCACGTATCCGGCCTTGACCACAGGTGACAGGCCGGCTGCAAAGGGGGCCTGGCACGCACCCACGAGAACAGCCAGGACTTGCGCAGCTGCGCAAGCTCATTCACGGGCCGCTGCTCCCAGGGCACAGCCACCTCCCGGCTGGAGTCCAGGCCGCCCCCGCGGCTGTCCCCGGGCTCTGCGGCCGCGCGCTGCCGCCGCGCAGCCCACCGCCGCGCCCGGCGGCAGCAGAATGCGCGCCTGCAGCCCCACGCCGGGACGCGCGGCGCGCTGGCCGGCGGGTAGCTGCAGGAGCACGCGGCAGCCGCGGACCGTGCCACCTCCATCTCTGGGCTTCAATCTTCTTCCCTTCTGTACATTCAAGCGAACACACTGCTGGGCGTGCACGTTACCAGGCGAGCCCTTTGCCAGGGACCCTACCATTCCTTGGACCAATGCAACCTCCACAGCTTGGGCATGTACAGCGCTTCCATCAGAAAGCATGGTCTAAAGCTTTCAGGCAGCCATGGATGTGTGCGGCAAAGGCGCCTGGACGCCCGCTGCAGCGGGCGCGCTCGCCCTGGCAGCGGCCGCGCTGCTGGCTTGGCGCTTCCGCAGGTCGCTCGTGTGCGCAGCCACAGCCTCACAAACTGCAGCCGCATGCTTGCACGGCTTGCTCGCAGTGCATGACATAAAGCCGCTGGCAGCTCACCGCATGCACGCCTCCCCGCTGTGCAGCTTCTGGTAGAGCATTGCAGCCTTCACGCTGTTTGCAGCGCATGGTGCATGCATCATGGAGGCCGTGCAGCCTCACCCGGGGCATGGGACCATGCTCAGCCGATGCAGCTGCGCCAGGCCCGCGCCGGCTGCAGCAGGTGCAGCTGCAGCGCCGCCGCGCGCCCCAAGCGGTGGCCCCAGGCTGACCGATCCTCCAGGCGGCCGCGGCTGGACCCTGCACACGCGGGGCGCGCTGACGCGCCGCGCTCGCAGGTTCTACGCGGAGGTCGGGCGCCGCGCCCGCGCGCTCAGGAGCCTGCCGGGCCCGCAGTACGGCCTCCTGGGCATCGTGGGGGCCCTGCGCCGCGGCGACATCCACAGGCGCGCCCGGCGCCGGCGCGCGCGGCCGGCGCATACGCAACGGCGCCGCAGACCACCTTTCTCATGATTGCTGCACAAAGCCGCATGCTGTGCCAGCGACTGATTCTTGGCAGCATCACTGTCGTGCCCTGCATGGTGCCCCAGCGTCCTCAGCGCTCCATGCGCGCGCCCCTGGTGCCCGCCGGCCCTGCTGCCTGCGGGCGCTCGCATGCCTCCCGATGAGCGTGCATGGTGCACACGCCCGGCAGCGCCGCATCGCGCGCGGCCTGCCGGAAGGGAGCACCACTTCTGATCGACCTGCCTGCGCGCAGGCAGGCCACCGAGTGGGCCGAGGAGTTTGGGCCCGTGTATCGAGTGCGCTTCCTGTTCTACCATGTGCGCCTGCCGCAGCACAGCTGTTGTCCTGGCAATGAGCGCTGTCGTTTCGACCAGAGCCCGCTCTCGGAGCATGGCATTAAGGCGAACTCCTGTAAGTCATTGCACCTGCTGTGCTTATAGTAAGAGTACCGTTGTCGACGATACTTCGTGCCTCGTGCACGGAGCGTCCGTGTCAGCTGCGCAGCAGCTCGGGCCACGGCCTCTAGCGGCCGGCGGTGAACGCTCTCAAGTGTGAAGGGGCGGCGGCGCGCGCGCGCGACCGCAGGCGGTGGTGATCACGGACCCGCTGCTGGCGCGCGCAGTGCTGCGCTCGCGGCTGCTGGACAAGTTCCGCAAGCTCTACTCCTTCCTGGACCCGGCGCGCGGCCCGCGCTGCTAACCCTATCCCTACCCTGGCCCCGCACTGGGCGGCACGCCTGCCGCTCCATGCAAGCGCGCCCGCAGGCGCGCCTTATCTAATGGCACGATGCGCGCTGCGCGCGCCGCGCCCTGAGCGTGCCTCGCGCGCCGGGCGCATGCACTTGCGCTCGCCAGACCCTGCAGCACGACACAAAAGGTGCCCGGTCAGGCGCCCGCACAGCGTGTGGATCGGGCGCTGCCCGTGACGGGCCTGCCGAGGGCGGCCGCGCCCGAGCGGCGCCAGGGCGCGCACGCACACCAAATCAGGCGGGGCGCGCGCGCAGTTCTTGGCGGGCCCCAACCTGCTGACCGGCAACACGGACGAGCACTGGCGCGCCGTGCGCAAGGGCGTCGCTCCGGCCTTCAGCGCCGCCAACATGCGGCGCGCGCCCCTGCCGGGCACTTCGGGCGGCGCAGATCGGTCTAGGAGCCGGTGTCAGCGGGACAGCGCTGCTCAGGCAAACATTGCTCCCATGGTGTCTCGTGTGGCGGGCGACCCTGCTGCAGCGGTGTCAACGTCCACCCCGCACCAAAAGGCTTCCATCGCAGCCCTGATGCATGCATGCCCCTGGCAGACGGCCTCACATAGCACATACTTGTGGGCGTCGGGAGCAAACTGGCCATCAGAGCTGCACGCGCTGGTAGGCCGCGCCCGCTCGCCTTGCGCGCAGCGTGCAGCCGGGGCAGAGCGGCGCGCGCCGGGCCCCGCGCGCAGGGCGGCGTTCGCGCACGTGGTGGAGCGCGCCGGCAAGCTGGCCGACATCCTGGCGGATCACGGCGCCGCCCGGCCCGTCAACGTGGACAGCCTGCTGCTGCGCGAGAGCATGGACATCATCGGCGCGCCCCGATGTTGCTTCGGCTGTTGTGTGCTGACAGGGCGTTGCACACTCGGACCCTCGGGCCCTCCGTCCTACGTGCCTGTTTGCTGCTGCTGGTAGTGCTGACATGCGCAGGCGATGGTAGGGCGAGGCGGGCGCTGCGGCGCGTCGCGGTGTGCGCGGCAGCGGGGGCGCACGCGCAGGCTGCAGCCAGGCAGTGCCTGGACGGTCTGGGGACCCTGACATGTCCTTGCGAACGGGCACGCCGGCCGAGCAGGGCCCTCTGAGCGTTCTGAGAGCGTGCTGGCGGTCGCTGAGGGACTGGTGCAGGAGGTGCGGAGCCTGGCCGGCGCGCGCAGGCCGCGTGGGCTTCGAGCGCGAGATGGGCGCGCTGGAGAGCCTGGCCGACGGGGACGACGCGGGCCCCGGCCGCAGCGTGCGCGTCATGCTGGAAAGCGCCGCGGAGGTGCGCCCTCAGCAACGCCCGGCCCCGCGCAGGCCGGGCATGGCGTGTCGCCCCCTTCCATGCGCAGCCTGCCGGCGGCATCACGCCAGCCACGGGCGGACGCCAGCACGCCAGCCGGACGCGACATGATACAGTCGGTGCTCCTTGTAACTGAACACTGGGCTGGCATGGGCCGATACCTGGCTACACTGCCTGCTCCCTGCACCTGCTGAAACCCGTTCACGTCGTCACAGTGACAGGACGGCGCGGGGGCCGCAGGTGACGCGGCGCGTGGAGCAGCCGCTGGCGCGGCTGCGCGTGTGGGACGCAGGCGTGCGGCGCGGCGCCGCGCTGCTGGAGCAGTGGAAGGCGCGTGCGCGCGCGCGGCCCAGCGCGCAGGCCGCCCTGCTGCGCAGCTTCCCTCACATGCAGCAGCTTGTGGCCGGGCCTCGCTCCCGCGGCGCGCGTGCAGCGCCCGCAGCATTGTGTGTCATTTGGGCATGGCCGTGCGGGCGAGGCGCTGGCCCACAAGGAGTGGTGCAGCCGGGAATGGTCCACCCTAAATGGCGCGGCCCTGCAAGCGAGTGTGCACAATGTAACTTCTCACACCACCGGTGAGGGCCTCCTGCTCCTTGCGTGCATGGAGGCTGGTGGTTGCGCGCCACCACGACTGCAGCCCGGAAGCCCGCACTTACCCAGCTGCAAAGGCGCGCAGATGCGTGCTCAGGCACTGACGCGCCACAAATGCTAGAAGAGCGCGCGCGCGCGCAGGGCCTGGTGCGCGTGCTGCTCAAGCACGTGCACCTGGGCGCGCCGGCCGAGGGGACCTTCGCGCACCTGCTGCTGCGCGTCAGGGACCCGGCCACCGGCCGGCCGCTGAGCGACAAGCAGATGCTGCCCGAGATCGCCGCCCTGTTCTTCGCGGGGATCGACACCACCGGCGCGGCCCCGCTTTGCCCCGGGCTGCCTGCGCCGCGCGCGCCCGCGCCAGCGCCGGATGCCTTGAAACAAACCGTGTGCTGCCAAGGTGCAGCCCACAGCCCCCCGTGAGGGCGGATGGTTGTGCATGCGTTGCGCCCTTGCCAGGCGAGGGCGTCCAGGAGCAACTCCACCAACACCACCACGGTTGCTGCGTGCTGCATGCGGCGTGTCAGCCGCGCATGCACTGACGGCATGGCGCTGGAGAAGCTTGACGGAGCAGCATCAAACCCGGGGCTGCTCACGTGCACCGTGCACGCCACGCAGAGGCGCGGTTGCGCCGCATGCGCAAAGCCCTACTCAAGCCCTACTATTATGGTCACCCGTGTGGCAATCCACCACCTGGTTGACCGCCGACCACAGCGCGCATCCCGGCCGCAGCGTTTCCAGCGTGCCCAGCATGTGCAGCGCACTCCACCCAGCTCAGCGCGGCGCGGCGCGGCGCAGGCCACACGGGCACATGGGCGCTTTTCCTGCTGTCGCAGCACCCGGCCGCTGAGGCCGCGCTGGCGGCCGAGCTGGACGGTGCGGGGCTGCTGGCGACGGCCGCGCGGCCGGCGCCGCGGCGCCTGCAGTGGGCAGACCTCGGCCGCCTGCCCTACCTGCAGGCCGTCATCAAGGCGCGCCGCGCCGCGCGCCTGCCTGGCGCCCGCCTGGCGCTCTGCAAAATGCTCCGAAAGTGTGGTCGTCCGGCGGCCCTGCCAGGACCCAGACAGGTGCTGGCCGTGACCGCGCGTGCGGCGCGGCGGCCGCTGGGCCGGGCAGCCCTGGGTGGCGACCGCGGCCCGCGCGGCACCAGCGCGGCGCCGCGCGCGGCGCACGGAGGCGGCGCGAGGCTGCGGGGCACGGGCGGCCGAGGCATAATAGGTTAGGGTAGGGTACATATACCTACACCCGCCACTGCCCGCGCAGGAGGTGCTGCGCATGTACCCGCCGGTGGGCCTGGGCCAGATCCGCGTCTCGCACAAGCACGACCTGGCGCTGGCGGGCGGCCGCATCCGCGTCCCGCGCGGCACCGCGCTCTGGGTGCCGCACCATGGCGCGCCCGTGCGCCTGCCGCCCGCGGCGCAGCAGGCTGGCTGGCAGCTGCGCGCAGGGAGCGCCTAAGCGCGATGCTGCGCTGGCAGCGCGCCTCACCAGACAGCACTGCACTGAGTGTCAAATGCCATGGGAGGTCGTGCAGTAGATCACGATGCCGCGCATGTCTGATCATGAACCGCAGGCATATGCTTAAGCATGAGAGCCTGCACCTCCACAGGACACCTGTTGATGGCAGCGACGGCTGCTATGCATGCAGGCTTGCACAACACATCCTTCAACTGGAACCGCCCACAGATGTTTGACCCAGGTATGGGTCCCACCTCAGACGCACTTTGTCACAAACGGTAGACACCTTATGGCAAGGCCTGCTGACACAGGGCATGTGCGTTGTGCGTTGACATGCTTTGATGCATGGCTGTGCGGGGCGCCACTTTGGAACCACTGTTGTAAACACATCGAGTGCAGCGCGAGGCCAGTGCGCCACGCGCAGAGCGCTGGCTACTGCCCGGCGCGGAGTTCGCGCAGCGGCGGCCGATGCCAGAGGAGTGGTACAGCGGCTGGGACGCGCAGGCCGGCGCAGGCCAGCTCGGAGTGGCCGCCGACGAGGCTGGTGCGCCCTCGTGGCGCTGGTTGGCCGCCGCACCGGTGAACCTCAGGAATGGCTTGCCTTTCGGCCAAAGCGGTTGTATGTAAGTCGTGTCCTCGTGCATGTCCGTGTCCCTGTCGAGGTCGCCTTAGGCGGCGGCCCGCGGCGGCGGCGCAGGCGACGCGGCGCCGCCGCGGCGCTGGGTGCCCTTCGCGGAGGGGCCGCGCAGCTGCGTGGGCCAGGCGCTGGCGCAGGTCACGCTGCCGGCCACGCTGGCGCTCCTGCTCGGCCGCTTCCGCTTCTGCCTGGCGCCGCAGGCGCGCGCCGCGGCGCGCGCGCGCGCGCTTGCTCGCTGCATGGGGGCCCTGGCTGCCATGGCGGCCATGCATGCTGCTGCGGCGGCTGTTCTGCTGCTACCCACTGCATTCGTTTCGGCTGCTGGTGAGGAGAGGCTGCTAAACATGCGTGCCAGCGCGCGCGGCAATGGCCCACCAGCTAGGGAGTCCATGGTAGACGGGGTGCATGGAACCAATGCAGATCTTACCATACTGTTGTATTGTTTCCTAAGAGAGAGCTGCGAGTCAAGATGAAGGTCCCATCTCACACGTGCAGGTGATGAGCATCATGTTTGTGCCCTCAGTGCCTTGAGCCACCCTGGATCATGTGGACTGGCGCGTACATGCATATGACTCGCAGCTTTTTTGCCTGCAGTGGTTAGGTCCTGCAGCAGCGCGGGCGCTCGCTGTCTGCGAGCGAAGCACACGCTCGCGCTGTGAGAACAAAGGCGCAAAGGCGCGCGCAGATGGGCGGCGCGGAGGGCGTGCGCGCGCGGGAGCAGTACACGCTGGTGACGGGCATCCGGGGCGGCATGTTCATGCATGCGCTGCCGCGCGTGGCTGCCCAAGGCGCACGGGCCAACGGCTGCCAGAGTGACGACGGGTGAGGGCGGCTCTGCCGCAGCTTCAGCGTTAGTGAGGTGCTGGGAAGTGTGCAGACATGCAGAAATATGCAGCTGTTGCTGAGAAGCAAGCGCAGCGCAAACATGCGTTGATCGGATCCGCTGCAAATGTGCTTTATCTGTGCCCATGTGCGCCTGTGAGCTGTGAACACGTGGTTTGCGCACATGCGCGCGCTGAGCTCTATGAGGAGCTTTTGCATGCAACAGTGCCACCAACATGCGAGATCTTCACATGCCTTGCAAAGGGGGGAGCCGGGGCACATCCAATTGAGAATTCTGAGCCGGCTGACTCGGACGAAATAGGCGCCAGGATAGAACCAAGTCTGTGCGGTGTGCACACTGGCTTCCAAAAGCAAGACAGTCAGGCCAAAAACATCGAGCTATGTAGCTGTGTGTTGTTGCTTTATTTTCATGCGCATTGGCGTGATAGCAGGCATTGGCGCACCTCAGCACACCAAGCCTCATGCCTCTGCCTGACCACTTCCTGTCTGTGTCCGACCAGTTGATAAAGTAGAGCCATAGTGGCAGAAGCAGGATGGCAAGCCTGCTGCGCAAGCTTGTACTGGAGCAGCGCGTCACGCCTGTGGCGCATCGCCTGCTTGCATCCTGCCGCGGCTACGCCAGCCGGCCGCCCGTGCCCTACGCGGAGCTTGTCGTAGGTGATCCAAGACAGCTCGTGCGCTGCAGTGTCCGAGTCGCACAGCATGTGTGAAGCAGCAGCGACGCCGGCACTGCGACCAACTCCGGCGCGGCAGCGCAGGCGTGCCGAAGGAGACCTTCAAGAACGAGCAGCGCGTGGCAGTCACGCCCGCCAGCTGCGCCGCGCTGCTAAAGGCCGGCTTCCGCGGCGTCACCGTCGAGTCGGGCGCCGGCGCCGCGGCCGGCTTTTGCGTACGCCCACCTCTCCGAGCGATGTGACAGCCCCTGCACCTGGCTCCCGCAGCACGCCCCTGCCTCCAGCCTGACGCGAAGCAGCGGACTGCGCCTCCGTCCACGCCCCGATACCCCCGACGTGAGGACGAAGCGCGGCGAAGCCGGCGCAGCGCGTGGCTCCACGAGCGCATCGTTAATAGGACTAATGCGCTGCTCCCTGGCGCGCCAGGATGAGGCATACGCCGACGCGGGCGCGCGGGTGGCGGGCGCGAAGGAGGCGCTCGGCAGCGACGTGGTGCTGAAGGTGCAGCCGCCGTCGCCCGCGGAGGTGGAGCAGCTCAAGGAGCACGCGCGGTGCGTGCGCTCTGTGTGGCGCGCTGGAACGAGGGAGAGGGTGCTGCCCTGTTTCTGTGGAGACCCAGCGCTCTCTGCAGCGCCGATCTCAGCGTTATACTGTAACCTTTGTGCCGCACGGGGCTGCGCTGCATGCATGCTGCCTGTACACGCGTGGTCAGACTCGGACAGGGCGCATGTGACTTCCGGCCACGCGCATGGAGTCAGGTATAGCCTGCAGTGGGTATGGGTGCCTCCGCCAGGTGTGAGCAGAAGCATACCCGGCCAAGCACGCCGCCGCAAGGCATGCTCAAGGCAGACGGTCGTGCGCGCTCCTGCATGACCCGCATGGCCGGCGCTGCCATGCAGTGCCATGCGCGCGGCCTACTGCGGCCTCTGGGCACCGCAAACGTACCATGCTGTTGGACTTGCAGGTACTATGCAGGAAAAAACTCTGCATGGCACCTGAGCTCATTGGTGCGGGGCGGCGCAGGCTCTTTGGCTACATCTACCCCGCACGCAACCAGGAGCTGCTCCAGCAGCTCCAGGCGCGCAAGCTGACGGTCGTCGGTGCGCACGGCCCCGGGAGCCCGCGCCCCTGGCCTCCCTGCCGATGGGCATGCTGCTCGCTGCGCGGCTTGGCGCGCGGCTGCGGATATTCCAGGCACTGACCGCGGCGCGCGCGCGCGCATCGCAGGCATGGACTGCATCCCCAGGACGCTGAGGCGCGCAGCCTCCCGTCCTGCTGGGACTTGCATGTCCTGCCACAGGGTAGCGGGGCGGTGGAAGAGGTAGCCAAGCGCGCGCGTGTAACCATCCAGTGCCTGCTGCTCTGCCGCCTCAAGCGCTTGCCGATGCCAGGTCAAGGCCCAGGTCTGCGAGCGAGCCGTGTGGTGCCGCGCTCGGCTTGTCGCGGACGGCGGGCCGCCGATCCGCGCCCCACGCTCTGCCCCTTGACGAGACGCGCTTGTGCGTCTGACATGCGGGCGCGCGGCTGCAGCCGGGCGCAGGTTTTCGACTCGCTCAGCTCCATGGCCAACAAGTGCGCGCACCGCTTTTCTTGTTTTTTATTTGGCGAATGTTGAGCTCTGGGACTGCAGCGTCCCGCGTCACATGCGATGTGCCACCCAAAGATCCAGTCACGCCTCAGTGTACTATCTACTACAGGCATGGTGCAAATCTGCACCGGCTGTCGCCTGTGCAGGGCAGTTGTGGAGGCCGCGTCGCGCTTTGGCCGCTTCTTCGCGGGCCAGATGACGGCTGCCGGCCGCGTGCCACCCGCGAAGGCGCGCGCCCGGCGGCCCCCGCCGCCTGCGTCCGCTGCGCCGGCGCAGGGTCAGGCTTGCAGGATCCGTGCGCGGCGCGAGCGGCGCGCGCCGGCGCTGCGCGCAGGTGCTCGTGATCGGCGGCGGCGTGGCGGGCCTGTCCGCGGTGACCACGGTGCGCAGCCGCCTGCTGGGTGCTCGTACATGCTACGTGGCCCCTGCCAGCAGCACAGGGGCGGCTGCAGCGCGTGCAGCCGCGCGGCGCCCCGCCGCTCGCCGCGCACAGCCTCCAGGCTCGAGCTGTTTGTGCATGCGCCTGCTCAGCCGAGCGCCGGGCTCGCAGACGCGCAACATGGGCGCAATTGTGCGCGTGTTCGACACGCGCGCCGCCGTCGCGGAGCAGGCGTGATCCCCTCTGTCGTGATGACGCGTCTGCTTGAGCTCAAACGGCGCCCTTCTGTGCCCAGGCAGGCTGGAGTATGTTGGGGGGTGGCTGACGCGCTGGAGTGGGGTACGCGCAGGCCAGGAGCCTTGGCGCAGAGTTTCTGACTGTGACGATAGAGGAGAGCGGCGAGGGCACGGGGTACGCTGCACCCGCTCTCTACTAAACCACCTTGCGTCGGCATCCCTGGCATTTGTATGGGGCGCTACCTCTGCTCTGCAGGCATCTCAGCAAGCACACCACATCTGTAAGCACACAGCATTCACGTGTCGTGCAGTGCGTGCTTTGCTCTGAGCGGCGCGGCGTGGCAGGGGGTATGCCAAAGAGATGTCGCCGGAGTTCATCAAAGCAGAGGTGATGCCCTTGCGTGCGTTGGATGCACGCTGTGCAAGTTCGCTTACGAGAAGACCACAGTGAGCACTAGTTTTGCTGCTGCCTGCGATGAACGCTGCACGCCTGTGTTGCTGGCTCCCCTGGTATGGCATGCATGCTCCTCCGCCTTGTGCAGCACTGCATGGGTGCGACGCTGAACGGAGCCGCGCGCGCGGGTGCAGATGGACCTCTTTCGTCAGCAGGCTAAGGAGGTGATTCCCTTGCGCCTGGTTTGGGCGGCCTCTCTTGCTTAGTGGTTGTAAGTCTCATGCAAGTGCTCCGGACTGGGGCCTTTCTCAGCATATCCCGCCCATGCTGCCGGGTGCCTTTCTTGGCGGCGGCGTCGGCGCATGGGAAATCTACAGAGCGACTCCGCACTGCGCTCGGCAGCGGCAGCCTGCCCGCGCGCTCCCAGCGGCACCACGAGATGCGCCCGCGCCGCAGCCGGGCTGACTAAATCGCGCGCCGTGCGCGGCCAGGTGGACATCAATCATCACGACAGCGCTCGTGCCCGGCCGGCGCGCGCCGGTGCTCGTCACGCGCGACATGGTGGAGAGCATGCGACCGGGCTCGGTGACGGTCGACCTGGCCGCCGAGGCCGGCGGCAATGTGGAGACCACGGCGCCGGGCGAGGTCGTGTCGCACCAGGCGCGCGCGTTAGGGTACAAGGGTCAGATTGCCCTAACCGCGCTGGCGGCTGGCCCGCTGCGGACCTGGGAGGGCGGCTGTTGGCCACCGTGCTGCGCGCACAGCAGCCCTCTCCGGCCCCGCTGCTTCGCGGAGGGGATCGTGCGGTAGAGCAGCTCGTCGACAGCCTGACGAGCTCAAGCTCCGCCGCACATGCGATACGCGCCTGGCGCCCGCCGCGCCGAGCCGCGCTAGTCATCACCCCGCCCTGCAGGCCAGTGCGGCCCACGCTGGCGAGGCCGCGAGCGCGGCCGCGCGAGCGCGCGCAGGGCGTGACCTGCATCGGCTTCACGGACCTGCCGTCGCGGCTGCCGACGCAGTCGTCTACGCTGTACAGCAACAACGTCACGCGCCTGCTGCTGTCCGCGGGCCCCTTCACGACCAAGGTCAAGGACCAGTTCCTGATCGACCACGAGGACGCGGCGGTGCGCTCGCGCATTCCCATGCGCTCGGGCGCGCGTCTATCGTCCCGCACCCAGTGCTTGCTCTGCTGCCCCGAGGGGCACGAACACTCCAGCGCCCGTGCGCCAGGAGCACGGCGCGCGTAGCGTGCGTGAGCAAGGCCAGCAGCCTGCCTGTGAGCTGAAAGGGCGCAGAGAGGCATGCGCAGGCTGCAGCAGTGCGCGCGACGCGGCTGCCTGGGATGGGGTCGGACTGACCCTAACCTACCCTGCGGCCCAGATTCGCGGCGCGCTGGTGCTGGAGGACGGCGAGCTGCGCTGGCCGGCGCCGGCGCCGCAGGTGCGCTGAAGCACTTACTGGCTGAGGCGCCTCAAGCGGTGTGCTGCCACCCGCATGCCACCTCTTGGCTTCTTGAGCTTGGGGTTGGTGTGAGGTTGCGGTCAGACTCGGCAGCGCTGTGAGCGCCGCGCAGCCTGCTGCTGCCGGCCGCACTGAGCGCTGCCGAGTCTGAGCGCAGGCTCACACGAGCCCGCAGCTCAAGCAGCCAAGATGTGGGATGCGGGTGGCAGCAAGCCGCTTGAGGCGCCCCTAAGTGCGGCCGGCAGCAGCAGGCTGCGCCTGCGGCCACAGCCCGCCGCACACGTGGCACCAAAGGGACCGCATGGCTGGTCTGCAATCGTTGAGCCTGCCGATCAGCCCGCCAGCATGCAGTGCCATGTTGAGGTACGAGCACTTGGCTCGGGCGCCTGTGCTTGGCAGTGACTTTGCCGTGTGTGCGGCGCGGCGGCAGGCGCCGGCCGCCGCGCCCAAGGCGGCGGCCGTGCAGGAGGTCGTTGCGGCCGCCGGGCCGCCCGACCTGTACCAGCAGACGCGCTCCGCGGCGACTGGCACGGCCGCGGGCCTGGCGGGGCTGCTGGCGCTGGGCGCTGCCTCGCCGGGCAGCGCATTCAGCGGCCAGGTCGCCAAATTTGGCCTGGCCTCCATCTGCGGGTACCAGACGGTGCGGCGCCGCGGCCTCTGCTCGCTCCGTCACCCCGTGGCATGCCACTACCCCTGACCCTACCCTAGACCAATCCCTACCCTCAAGGTAAACTCTGTGTTGAGACATGGTGCAACGCGCAGTGCATGCACAGCAAGCATGGCACCCTGGTTCTCTGCTCTAGTCCCCTGCCGCAGGCTCGCTGGCCGAGAGCAGCGGGGCGGCGCCCGCCCGCTGCGCGCTGCACGCGGCACGCGGCGCGGCGCAGGTGTGGGGCGTGACGCCGGCGCTGCACTCGCCGCTGATGTCCGTGACCAACGCCATCAGCGGGCTGACGGCCGTCGGCGGCATGCTGCTCATGGGCGGCGGCCTCCTGCCCGACACGACGTCCCAGGCGCGCCGCGGTTTTGGGTATATGGTAGGGTTAGGGCCCAGGCGTGCCCGGCTGCGCGCGCTGCGCGCGGCGCCCTGCGGCGGGGAGCCGCAGGGGACCTGTCCGGATGTTGGTGCAGCCAGAAGGGCCGCCGCTGGTGCTGCGGCGGCTGCCGCAAACGCCGCGCTGGCGGATGGTCCGCCTGGCCTGGCTGCTGCGGCAGTTCGGTGCTGCTCAGGCAACTTAGCGGCGCTGCGACATGGCAAATCGACTGCTCGACAGTTTGGTACTAGGTCATGGGTGCTTGGATGCGCTTCGCATGTGTGAGCATTGTTAGGGTATTTTTCAGGGTGACCATAGCCCTGCTGGATTATATGCGCCCCGACAGTCGCGCAGCAGCGGCGCGGGCGAGCGCTGCGAGCTGGAACCAGGCTGCGCTGGGTGACGCTGCAGCGCTGTGCCGCGTGCTGCGCCGCAGGCGCTGGCGGCCGCGGCGGTGCTGATGTCGGCCGTCAACATCGGCGGCGGGCGCGCACACGCACACAGCTCACTGTCTTGCCGCAGCGGCCCTGCGCACGCCTGAAGGGCGCAGCCTGTGGCCTGTAAGACTTATCACAGATTTGCGTCTGCAAGCAGGCCTGCGAGTGCTAACAGGAGCTGCAGCGCTGTTCAGGCCTGTCCGCGCCGGACCGCATTCAACACACATGGTCTGGTGCCGTGCGGACTCGCCGAGCGGTGCATGGTGCATGGTGCATTAGTATGGTTAGGTTAGGGTTAAACTTAGGGCTATGGCGGCGCGCACGCCAGGTTCACGATCACCAAGCGCATGCTGGACATGTTCCGGCGGCCGGGCGACCCCGACGAGCACCACGGCCTGTACGCCATCCCCGCCGCCGCGCTCGTCGGCGGCTGCCTGGCCGGCCAGCTGGCAGGTGCCGCGGCCCGCGGCCGGCGCGGCGGGGCGCCCGGCCTGTTCGCTGCGGGGGCTGGCTGCGGACCCAGCGAGGCGGCTGGGTGCAGGCGCTCAAGGCGCCCGCTGGTCCCGCTGTTCTATCTGCTGCAGCAGCTGGCAGATAAAGTGCTGGATGGACATGCACTGGCGCCAAGTTTAACATTGAATCTTTTGGGTAACCGACATCTGCAGCGGCGTCAGTGAGCACAACATAAGCAAGCGACCACTATCCAGCGTCCGCGGCGCCGGCGACAGTACGCAAGTGCGCCCGCGCGCGTGCGCGCGCAGGCTACCCCGAGACCACCACGATGGCGTACCTGGCCAGCTCGGGCCTGTGCATCGGCGCGATCGGCTGCCTGTCCTCGCAGAAGACCGCGCGCCTGGGCAACACGCTCGGCCTGCTGGGCGTCGGCGGCGGCGTGGCCGCCTGCCTGGGCGCCATGGGCGGCGACCCCGCGCTGCTCGCGCAGACCGTCGGCGCGCGCCCCGCCCACGGCCTGCCCGTTCCTGGCCGGCGCGGGATGCGGGCGTCCGCTGCACGCAGCCTGCGGGCTGCTGCCTGGTCCCCGTGGCCTGGGCACGACCTGACGCCCTGGCGGCGCCCGCCAAGCCTCAGGCCAGTGGGCGGCCGGTCAATTGTTCGCGCACAGTGCAGCAGGCGCGGGGCGGGGCGGCAGGCTGCCTGGGCGCGGGCGCGCTGGCCGGGCGCGCGCTCGCGCAGCGCATGAAGATCACCGAGCTGCCGCAGACCGTCGCTGCCTTCCATTCCCTGGTGCGCGCCCGGCCCGGGGCGGCGGTCGTGGGACAGGGTGGGTAGGGGTGGGGCAGGGCAGGGTAGCACAGACCTGCGTGCGGCCTTGCCTGCAGAGCGCCTGAGGCCGCTCCGCGCCGGCTCGGCTGCAGTGCGACGCCTGCATTGAATCTGTGCTGCACTCCACAGTGTGCAGTGCAGTGCCCGCCATGCGGCAACGCGGATCTATCTGCCGATTGTTCATTCTCTTGTTATCATTTGAAAGCTCATTTAGGTGGCGACCTGCGACAGCAGAGCACTCACGGAGCCAGGGATGGTGTATTGCAGGTCGGCGGCGCGGCGGTGTGCACGAGCATCGCGGCATACATGGCGCACCCCGAGCTCGCAGACCCGGTGCACCTGGGCGCCACCTGGTTCGGCACATTCATCGGCGCCGTGACGCTGACAGGCGCGCCGCGGCCCTCTCCTGCATGCATGCATCGCTTCTCTGTGGTGGCCTGCTTGTTGCTGCGCTGCACGCAGTGACCTGCCCCTCTTGCCACGGCCACATCACCCGTTTTGTGCTTGTGGTGAGTTTACAGGACGCTCGTTCTTACAATCTCGAAAACTTCTATTCATGGTGCCCTTGCTAGGCTCCCAGCCCGGCGCTTGCTCGCATGCGTCTCAGCCGCTGCTGCGGCCAACACAGCGCGCGGGCGCGTGCGCCAGGCAGCGCGGTCGCGTTCGGCAAGCTGCACGGCCTGCTGAACAGCAAGGCGCTGAGCCTGCCGGGCAAGAATGTGGCCAACCTCGCAATGGCGGGCGGCAGCCTGGCGGGCGCGGCCGCGCTGTTCACGACGGGCGAGCCGGCGGCGGGCGTGGCCGCGCTGGGCGCGACCACCGCGCTGGGCGGCGCCATGGGCGCCCACATGACCGCCTCCATTGGCGGTGCGCGCCCGCCGCGCTGCCGCAGGCGTCACTGTTCACTCGCTTGTGCTCTTGTGAGGTCGACATATGCGCTGCATGAAGTAATGTAAAGCGCCTGTTTTGATGTGGTGCACCTGGAAATGGAGTTCAGTGGTGCCGGCTGTGCAGTGGGTATGGCGTGAGGCGCCTGCTGCCGCGCGGCCTCCCCAGTGCTCGCCTGTCGTGAGAGCGGGCGTGGGGCGCGGGCCGGCAGGCGCGGACATGCCGGTCGTCATCACGCTGCTCAACTCGTACAGCGGCTACGCGCTGGCGGCCGAGGGCTTCATGCTGCAGAACGACCTGCTCACCACCGTTGGTGCGGCCAGCCAGCTGGGCCGCTGTGCATGTGAATGAGAGCAGAGTGTTTGCACGCTTCTGAGCACTACCCAATAGCACTTCGGTGGTAAGGCTCTTGAGCCTTGCGCCTAGAGTAAAAAGCCAATTAATGTTGTGGTTGTTGCTGCAGCATGGCCCAGCTTGCACCTCTTGTGGTGACGACTTTCTGAGGAGATACAGACAGATCGGCTGCCCACTACCCATGCATGTATGAGCTTATCTCAGCGCTGCATCCTCGCTGAGCTGGAGGCGGAGAGAGGGGCTTGGGGTGCCTGGCTGCAGGCGCGCTCATTGGCAGCAGCGGCGCCATCCTGTCCTACATCATGTGCAAGGTGGGCTGGGCAGCACTTCGGCCTGCCTTACGGTCATTACGCTGTGGCCGGGCCTCGCTGTGCCCTCCTGTCGCTCAAGACCTTGCGCTTAGACACCGGGTCTACCCAGGCGTGCGGGAAGACTCATCATGGTACACACTGTTCACTTGAATGAGCCCAACGCAGTGGTCGACCCTGGCTCCGCATTGCTCTGTGTGTGCTTTTCACAGCCGTATGCCATGTCGGTAGGGGTGCGCCCTGGCAACACCCTGGGGCCGCGCGCGCAGGCGATGAATCGCTCGCTAGCCAACGTCATCCTTGGCGGCTACACGCAGACGGGCAAGGCCGCGCTGGTAGAGGGCACGGCCGTGGAGACGACCGTGGAGAGCACCGTCGAGGCGCTCACGCAGGCCCGCTCCGTCATCATCGTGCCCGGGTGCGGCCCCGCGCGCGGCGCGCGCAGACCGGCACCTGACGCGGACTAGTGCTGACGGCCGAGCGATGTCACATGGCGCTGGCTGGAACCCATGTGCACGCTGCATGAGGAGTACAGCTCGGAAATAACCACATCAGAAAGGCAGCAGGGCTTTGTGGCAGCACTGCAGCTACGTAAGCGTCCTCATGGTGCAAGCAAGTTTTCTTGAAGCGTGGAGATTTTATCCGCAAAAGTTTGCCGCTCCACGCTTTCGCATCAGCCGTGTGGTGCCGAGCCCCGCGCGCGGGGCAGGTACGGGCTAGCGGTCGCGGGCGCGCAGTACGACATCGCCGAGCTGGTCAAGGCGCTGCGCGGCCGGGGCGTCAACGTGCGCTTCGGCATCCACCCCGTCGCCGGCCGCCTGCCCGGCCAGGCGCGCGCCCCGCCACGCGCTGCCATGCGCATCGCGGCGGCCGCGCGTGCTGCGCGCACGCGGGCGCGCACCGACACGCCTCAGGCGGCAGCCGCCGCGCGCAGCTACTGACCGAACATGACCGGCCCAGGCTGCGTGCACAGGCAGGCCTGCGCTTGTGCGTCGCACGCCAGGCTTGGCGAGGGGCACGTCGCTTGTTGACTGTCTTAAAGGGGGTGTGGTGCACCACCCGCCACCAAGAGACGGTTGCTTGCATGGGAGTCACGATCAGGGCGGCTGGACCTAGCACGCAGTTGCTCCAGGAGCAAAGCTGGACACCGGTGCTCAGCGCGCGGCAGCGCGGCCCTGCTGGCGCGCGCGGGCATGAGAGAGGTGCCCGGCATGAGCCCCGCCCAAACGCCCGCCCGCGTGCAGCCCTGCTCGAGCCCCGGCCTAAGCCCCGCTTGAGCCATGGTACGAGCCCCGCCTCGCGCGGCTGAGTGAGATGCCTGCGTGCGCGCGCAGCTGAACGTGCTGCTGGCGGAGGCGGGCGTGCCGTACGACATCGTGGAGGAGATGGAGGACATTAACGCGGACTTTCCGTCCTGCGACGTGGCGCTCGTGATTGGCGCCAACGGTGCGCCGCCGCTGCTGCACGGGGTAGGGTAGGGTATTAGCCTATCCCTGTGCCTGCACAGCGGCTCCCGCCTGGTGGTCTGACACTAGGACTTCAGAGGCGGGAGAGGGGCGCGCCTGAGCGGCGCTGCGCATGCGCGGCAGACACGGTGAACTCGGCGGCGCTGGAGGACCCCAACTCGACCATCGCCGGCATGCCCGTGCTGGAGGTGCGGCCCCGCCTGGCCGTGCGCGCGCGGGCTGCCAGCCGCCGAGAATCCTTAAGCGGCAATGTTGAGCTTGGCACAGCGCTACAGCATGCCTGCACTCTCGCAGGCGCTGTTGAGCTTTGCGAGCAGCACAGCGGTGGCAGAAACCTCGGCAAGGCGTGTTCCTGCGCGGCATGCTGTTGAAAACTGCCAGCAGAGCCGCGCCGGCGGCGCGGGCCGCCCGTGCATGCAGCGCGGCTGGCGCGCCCCGCGCGGCCGGCCCGTGGGAGGCAGGCGGGCGCCGGGCGCGCCCCTCGCACATCCGTGCGGGGCAGGGCGACGCGCGAACGCGCGGCGCGGCCGCGCGCAGGTCTGGAAGGCCAAGCAGTGCATCGTGCTGAAGCGCACGCTGGGCGTGGGCTACGCGGGCGCGGACAACCCCGTATTCTACAAGCCGGGCACGCTCATGCTGCTGGGCGACGCCAAGGCCACCTGCGCCGCGCTCAAGGCCAAGGTGGCCGAGGCGCTGGGGTCGTGAGCGCGCGCGCGCGCGCGCGTCGCCAACGCCTGCAGGCGTAGGGTTCTACCCTACGCTTGCTACCCTACCTACTATGGTAGAGTAGCCCGCCGGCGCGCCTGGTTGTCCTGGGCTGGCGGAGCAGGGGCGGCCGGCGGGAGCGCCTCGCGCTGCGGCGCTCCGGGGTGCGGCGGGCGAGGCGGCGCGCGCCCGAAACCGCTTGGCCGCGGGCCATGCGCGGCCTGTATGCGCCGGCGCCTGGGGACTTGGGGAGGGGGCTCGGGCGCGGGTTTTGCCATTTTTTATTGTGCGAGCGCTTGACGCCCGGCATATCTGGGGTGCAGGGCACACGGAAGGCCTGCCTATGCGCAGGACTGAGTCCGGTGCTGTGCCTTGGCTCTCGCGCAGGCATGCATGGCGGCCATTGTTGCGAGCGTCCAAATGCGCGCTAGGGTAGGCGGCGGCGGCGGCGGCGGCCTCACCTCCTGCCCTGGATTGATTTTGACTTTGTCTCGTTGCGCCGTGACAGAAATGAGGTGCAGTGTGACGCGGGATGGACTCCTTACATCAACGCTGGGTTTCCTTCTGGGTGCGACTGCAGGCCCAACTCTGCAAGCAGTATAAGCAAGGGAAACCAAGTCATTGCAGCGCGTGCGCAAGGGCGCCCCGCACACTCTGTGCCTGCAGTCGCCCCCCGCGGCCCACAACAGCAAGAATTGACGCTCTGGCCCAGTGTCAGCGCCACATGAGATCGTGCCCAGCAAACCCAGGCCGCTGCGCAGCCGCCGCCGCGCCCGCAGCCCGCGCTCGGCGTCCGCAGCTGCGCTACGACGAGTCCAGGCCCGCGCGCATCTCCGCCAGGAGCGCGGACAGCTCCGGCAGCGTCGCGCGCTGCGCCGGGTCCGGGTGCTCGGCGCGCGCGACCAGCCGCTCCAGGTCCGGCCCGTAGTGCGACACGGCCTGCGCGGCATGCCCCGCCGCTCGCGTCAGCACGGCTGCGCGCTCACGTTGTGGAACTGGGCGCTGGCAGGGTCAGCACATCCACATGTTGGCGGGGACCAGCGAGATGGCAAGCCCGTTACAGGGCACGCTGCAAGCCGGGGGGGCTTGTCGCGATGGCCCCCGGTGCTCAAGAGTCACCAGCGCGTGCAGCACTGCGGACACCCCGGCACCCCCCGCACTGCATCGGCACGCAGGGCGCTGGCTGCACCATGTCTAGGTCCGCCGCCACGCCCGGCGCGGCCCAACCCACAGCGCCCCAATCGTGACGGGCCGGCCGCTGGCAGGCTCAGCTTCGGCCGTGCGCCCTTCGCGCTCGCCGCTCTGACCAACAACCTGGACCTGCCTGGCGACGAGCCAGAAGGCTTATGTAGGGTAGGGTCTAGCCCCCCACGTCAGGGTAGGGTAGGGTCAGGTACAAGTTTCCCCAGCACACCGGCAGCGCGTCGTCCGGCAGGTCCAGGTTGTTGGTCAGCGCGGCGAGCGCGCGGACCGTGCGGCCGAAGCTGAACACGTCGGCGGCCGCGCCGACGCGCTCGGGCGCCGCGGCCATGGCCGGGCAGCGGAAGCCGCGCGTGCCGCGCGGGTGCATCTTTGCGCCGTGGGGCAGCGCCACGGCGCCGTCGGCGCCGAGCGGCACCGCGAGGCCGAAGTCCGCCAGGTAGCAGCAGACGGCGCTGCTGTGCACCACCGCCAGCACGTTGCCGGGCTTCTGCGGCGCCGCGCGGCCCCGGCGCGCCGTCAGCGCCGCGGCGGCGCCAAGGCTGCCGCGCGGCGCGCCTCCTGATGCGCTCTCCAGGCGGGCGAGCGCGCTAGGGTGCCTTGGACAGGGTAGGGTAGGGGTAGGTTAGGGTGGTCATCTATGCGTGGACGGCCGCCAGCGACCTTGACAGGGCTGCCTCCCTGAGACGGCGGGGACCGGTGTGCTTCATCAGGGCCTTGCAGCATGGCGGCGGCGCACCAGGTCCGCATGCAAAATGCGCGAGGCCGACAGGTGCTCCAGCGCCGCCAGGATCTGCCCGGCGATGTCGAGCAGCTGCCACGGCGGGATGTCCGTCCCCGCGTTGCGGTACCTGCGCGCCCCGCACGAACAGGCGTCGGGAGCGCTCGGGGGCCGCGGCGCGCGGCGGCCGTGGCAGCGCGGATCCCAGCGCCGCGAGCAGCGGCGGGGCAAGCGGCGGCATGCGCGTGGCGGCTGATCGACCGGGCGGGCGCAGCGGGCGGGCGGCGCACGAGTCGATCACGTTGGCGAGCGTGATGCCGCAGCCCACGCGGGGAAACGCGACCGCCCAGTCGCCCCGGCCGGGGGCGGACTCGTCCACCAGCGCGCATGCCTGCGCCAGCGCGCGCGCGGACGCTCACGGCGCTGCACGGCCCGCGCGGCGCGAACGCCAGCAGGCAGGAGCGGGCTCCGGCGGACCGGCGGCCGTGCACACGCCAGGGTCCCCGCCTGACCTTCCCTACGTCCCGCCAGTGGCCCCAGCGCCCGCTGCGGCGCAGGCGGCGCCCGGCGTCACACGCAGCCCGCCGGCAAGCCCCCGCCACCGGTCCGGACCTGCCAGCGAGGACAGCTTCGCAGCCTGACCGGCGGGAGCGGGGGCGCGCGCCGTAACGATGTAGGGGCAGTGCGCCAGCGCGGCCGCGACCCGCGCCTCCGTCGCGAGGAACTCGAGCGCGTGCTTGCAGCGCGCCGCGTCGCGGCAGTATGCCGCGCACTCGCCGGGCGCCGCGGCGCGCCCCGGCGCGGCGGGCGCGCTGACGCGCTTGACGGCCAGTGCGCCGATCTCCGCGTGCTCGGCCGCCGTGACGCTGCCGTAGGCGCCCGCGCCCAGCTGCTCGCCAACCCGCAGCTCGCCCTGCGCGTCGCAGCGAGCGTGTGTCACGCCTGCAGCAAACGGCAGAGCGCCTGAAAAGCACTGGCGCGCTCTGTGGAGCCGTCGCAGCCAGCTGCGAGAGCGCCAGCCGCAAGTGCGCCATATCAGAGCTGTGCAGGGGCGGGGGGGGCGCGCGGCGGCAGCGGGGCCCGCGCCTGCGCCACCACCAGCAGGCGTGTCCAGGCGCGCACGTCGCTGTACCAGTGCAGCTGCCTCAGGTGCAGGGCGGCCACAGCCTTGCTCGCATGCGCGCGGGCCAGCTCCTCGCGCAGCGCGCAGCACTTGCGCTCGGCCTCGCCCAGGCCCTGGCGCAGCGCGGCGCGCTCGGCGGCGGCCTCGCCCAGCCCCTGGCGCAGCGCGGCGCGCTCGGCGTCGGCCTCGCCGAGGCCCTGGCGCAGCGCGGCGCGCTCGGCGTCGGCGGCGGCCAGGCCCTGGCGCAGCGCGGCGCGCTCGGCGTCGACGGCGGCCAGCTGCTGCTGCACCATGCGAAGTTGCCGGTTCAGCGCGCGGTTGCAGACGCCGCACTGGTCGATGGCAGCCACGAACGCGGTGGAAGGCCCGGTGGCCTGCGGGGTTGCGGCGGCCGGCGCTAAATGCTGCGCTGCGCCGGCGCGCAGCGCCGCCGCAGGGCCCATGCGCGGGCTTCGGGGGGTCTTGGCCTCCTTGGCGCGCCCCTTGCGCTTCACGGCCTGCCGCAGGCTCAGCCTTGTCTGCACAGGAGCTTGCTGCCCAGCAGGTGGAGCTCAGCACCCCAGATTCGCCGGGGGTGGGCTTGCACAAGCACGGGTGCACAGCCAGGGGCCACATTGCAGGCAACAAGCGCAAGTGGGCCGCACCAGGGTGACCCGCAGCCGCATCTCGCTGTGCGACGGGCCTGCGGGAGCAGCAACGGTGCATCGGGTCAGGGATACAGCACACACAGTGGCAGCACGTGCCCAGGATCTCTAGCAGAACGATGGCAGCCCGGCCGCACTCACCGAGGACCGCGGTCGCGCAGCTCGCCAGGCTAGGCCAGAGGAGCGACTGGCCTCCTGCATCCCCACACAACGCGCCGTTCAGGGTAGCCTGCCCGTGGCCGCAGCGGACCGGGCCGGCATGCCCGTGAGGCACCATGCAGTGCTCCGGAGCAAATGCCCAATTGCCCGTCAAACGTCCCCTTGGGCTCTTGTGCTCACCAATGTTCAACACTTCCACGGCCAGACAGGCAGCCACCCCGCCGAGGACGGCTTGCATGCCTTAGACTCGGGCCAAGCTGCCAAGCTGTGAGGCAGGCCAGCTGCAAATAGTGGTGGTATTTGTCTTGGTGAGAGCAGGGGCGTCAGCACGCACAACAGCAAGGCAGGCATGCCTGTCTGTGTCGAGCTGACACAGGTATTCGTAGTGAGCATTGCAGGGTTGTGGACCCTCAAAGCCAGGCCAAGTGCACCAAAGCATTGTGCGCATCGCAGCAGGACAGCAGGACAGCAGAAGGGCTGCTACCTGTAGCTAATACGCCCCGCAGCAGTGGTGAGCTGCAGGGCGTCACGAGGCATCACGTTAGCCTCTCCGCGGCACGACAGTGCTCCTTCCTGGTGAAAAAACAGAGCTCCTTCCTGCACAAACAGGTGCAACAGCTCAGGCAGACAGCTCTGAGCCCATGCTCTGCACAGCATGTGCACTACAGAGGCCAGGGACCCAAAGCGCTCAGACAAGAACACGCATGGAAGAAACAGCATCGTCCACTGAGAGATAAAGTGCCACCAAAGGACCTACCAGGAGGCGCCAGTGCAGAACGGACGCAGTTGCGCTTTCCCGAGGCAGCAGGCTTGGCGCACGGTGCACGTGCTGCGCAGGCACGCAGCGCACGAGGGCACACGCGCAAAGCAGCGGTTCTCCCGCTGCTGCTGCTCACTGAAGCAGCTGCCGCGCCTCGCTGCAAGCGGTCAAATGCCAGGTTGCTTAAGGTGCAGTGCGCGGCTTGCCAGTCAGGCAGCATGCTGTGCGCTGCCGTGTCAGAGCTGCACTGACGGGCTGCGCTTGGCAAGCGGCTTTGTCGTGGCTGGTGCTTTTGCAATGTTTGAGGCGCGAGGCTGCTCGCGTGGGGAGCAGTTGCTGAGCCGGAAGCATACATGTCTTCTGGCTCAGCACCGGTGCTGCCTAGTGGCTACCCCTGGCCGCAAAGCAAGCGCTGCGCTGGCCAGCAAGCAACAAAGTGCACGGAGAGGCTGCTGTTGGTGCAGGTATGTTGGTGCAGCTATATGCGCATAACGCAGGCCTGCCTCCAGGTCGGGGCAGATATAAGGGTAGCCTGTCTAGACCCAATAAAGGCAAACATATTTTCTTCGCTCAAAATATTTGTTGAGACCATCCTTGCAGTTGCGATGAGCAGATGCATGAAGCTGCAGCTGAAGGTCAGCTTGCAAGAGCTTCTTCCTCCGCACTGCTCTGAAGGCTGCAGCTCTTGCACTCCTGCACCGTTGCTTTTCAGACTTGTGCTGCGCTGGTGCGTGCATGCTCCGCCGCCGCCTGCCCTGCTGCAGCTGCCGCCTCCAAGGCCAGCTCTGTGTTTCGTCTGTTTGGCAGAGAGCCGCAATGGGAAGCGTCCTGACGCGCCTGCGACGCCGGTGACCAAGCAGTGAGCAGGGCAGGCCCTGTTGCCGGCCGGCCAGCTCAGCAGCGCGTCCCAAGGCCTGGTGCTCTCCTGTCAGTTGTCAACCACTGACATGAGCGCAGTTGCGCGCGGCCACAGTCGGTCTGGTTGCATTCAAGGCAGTCTTATGCCCCTTGCGTGTAGCGAGGATATTGGGCCCATCTGTTGCTTCCGCGGTGCTCGTGTGCTCCTAACGCCTCCACCGCAGCCTACTCTGCGAGAGGGAACAACTTCTAGGCCAGCTTTGCTGCATGAGGGGAGCAGCTCGTAGGCCCGCTTTGCTCTACGAGAGGGAGCAACCCGCAGGCCAGCTTTCTTCTATGAGAGGGAGCTCCCAGGCCAGCTCTGCTGAGTCTGCTTGGCAGAGAGCGCCTAAAGCGCGGCGACCCCGTGCGCGCCGCACTTGACGCAGCAGCGGGCCTGCTTGCCCTAGACTGGCGACGCAGGCAGGTCGCGGGCGCGCTGGAACCGGCACCGGAGGCGCTGGCGCGCGCAGCTGCAGCTGTGTGGGCAACGCCGTGGGCGCTGGTCAGCAGGCTGCCGCGCCCGCCGCACCCATGCTGCTGGGCGCGTGCCGCTCTGCGCGCGGCCAGTGCTGCGAGGGTGCGCGCGGCCAGCCGGGAGGCAGATGCGACTCCACAGCCACGCGGTCCGGGCCGTGCACCTTCGAGGGCAGCCAACAGGGCGCGGGCGCGCATGCCAAGGCATTCTCAAAGCGCCCACCGGCGCTGGGCGCCGGGCGCCGAGGTGGCGCCAACGCTCAGCGCCGACTCCCCTAGGCTCATCGACGTCAGCGCGGCCGGCGCCGAGGTGCACCCGGCCGAGGTCAGCGTCGCGCCTGCACCGTGCCGGGCCGCGCCGCCGCGAGGCCCGGAGAGGCGCGCACCGGCGCTGACGACACGCTGACCTCCGCGGACACGCGTCGGCGCCCGCCGCGCTGACGTTGGTGAGGCTTGGGGAGACGTCGATGAGCGTCTGCGCGGCCTTGGCGCCCGTCCCGCCTAGCGCCAGGCCGGTGGGCAGCGCGCACGCCGTTGGCGCGCGCGCCCGCCCTCCGCGCCGCCCTCAAAGGTGCACGGCCCGAGGCGCGCGGCTGTGCGTCTCATTTGTGCCTCCCGGCTGAGCGCATGCGCTCTGGCCGCTGGCGTGTGTGTAAGGTCGGCGGCGCCATTTGCCACGACCTGACCTGCCTGGAGCCGGAGCGCCGCGCCGAGGCGCTGGCGCCGCGCGCATAAGCTGTCGCGCGGCGCGGCAGCGGCTCTCAGGAGAGAGTTGGGCATCTTTGGCTTGTCTGAGAGCGGCGCACCACACGCGTGTGTAACCATGCACAATACCAAGCCGCTGCGAGGCGCTGCAAGCGCTGCACATGAGCCTGGGCCCACAAAGAGTGCAGCTGTCACCAGGGTCTGTGCGAGAAGCCTCGCCACGCGTGCACCACGTTGCAGCGCAGGACAGGCGGGCCCGCACCTGCTCAGCCAGCTGCACACCATGGCGCATCAGGGCAGCCGCGCGCGCGCGCGCGCGCGCGCGCTGCAACCATCTCCGCGCCTCCAGCCTGACAGGCAGCAGCAGAATTGAGGGACTTGATACTTCATAAGGCCTCTTTGCAAACTGGAGAGGAGGCGTGGTGCAGCCTGTCGTTGTTTGTCTGTTTGCAGCAGGGGCCAGCACGCTTTGCTGCAGGGCGCAGCCACGGGAGTGCCTGCCGCCCCGGCGGCCCCGGGGCGCCGTCGCGCGTGGCTGTATCCGCCGGTGCCGGTCCGAGGCGCGCCCACCTGGGTGGCGCTTTGGCTCAGCAAATTGCTTATGCGCCATGTCCCGGGGGGGGGTTGAGCCACAACGTCGGACCCTTGAAGGGTCAGCCGGGGCTTCACCAGCTCGCAGGTCGGCAGAGTTCAGGCACACTTGCCTCTCTTATTCGTCTGCTGCGTGCCGTGAGTTGCTCAGCTTACAAGCCAGCCACCGCCTGCACTCCCTGCCAGGACCAAGCTCACCGCCGGCTGTGCTCGGCAGACTCGCGACAATGAGGTGCGTCCCGGCCCGTCTCTGCCAGTGTCGACGATATACAGAGCACAGCCTGCCCTGCCGCCGGCCGGCCTGCTCAGTAGCGCGCTCTGCGCCCGCCGGTGCCTTGATCACTCACATAAGCAAAGATGTCCGCGAGGCCGCATCTCGGACGGGTTGCCTGCGGGGCAGCCTTGCGGCCCCCTTGCGTGCAAGAACATCTTGGGCCGATCCACCGCCTGCACTGCCCTGCGGGCCAGCGCCTTCCAGGCTGGTCGCGTGCCTGAGGCATCGGCCGCGGCAAACCTCCCACACTTACAGCCATGGGGGCGGTCCACGCGGCAGGTGCTCTATGGCGTTCGCCCTGCTGTTGGCAGCGCTGTTGCTGCTGGCCGCGCCGCCGGCCGCGAGCGGCGCCGGCGCGCCGCGCCGCGCCCTGCGCGCCGCGGCCGACGCGCCGCAGGCCGGCTCGCCGCCGGCCCGCTGGGCGGCGTGGGCGCTGCGGCCCGCGCCGCCGCAGGGCGCGCCGCCCAGGCAGTGGCTGCGCGTGGCTGACCCCGCGCAGCCCGCGCCCGGCCCGCAGCGCACCGCACCCGCGCCCGCGCCCGCGCCCGCCGACGGCCTGCCGGACCTCATCGTCCCCAACAGCCCGGGGAGCCTGGCCACATGGTTCCGCTCCGGCGTCGACATGCGGCCGTCCGGCACCCCGGTGCGCGCGCCAGCAGCGCCCGGCGGCCGGCGCGGGCGGCTCCGTACGTGCAGCTGATGCGCGCGGGTGCGCGCCGGCGCAGGGCGACGACGTGACGAACCTGTTGTACAGGCGCGTGGCGCTCTTCCTCGACGCGCTGCAGCAGCCGCCCGAGGCCTGGCAGCAGCTGACGGCCGTCGTCGACACGGTCGGCGAGACGATCAAGCAGGCGCGCGCGCGCGCGCGCGCCCGCCCGTGGCCCTGCAGCGCCCGCCTGCGCGGCTGCGCTGGCCAGCGCCGGGGCTGACACGCGCGGCTGCCGGCAGGAGATTGAGAAGCTCAGCCCGGCGCTGGGGGACCTGATTCACCTCCACGAGCCGGAATGGGTGAAGGTCCACGGCACGTCGGTGGCGATCCACCACCATCTCGCGGGCGTGGGCGCGACCGGGCTTGAGGTGCAGCCGTGCCTGGTCCGCCTGGGCGCCGCCGGTGCGCCGCCCGCGCGCTGAGCGTGTGTTGCTGCGGGCAGGGCAGGGCAGGGCAGGGCGCGCGCTGCCCAGGGCGCAGCGCGCGCTGCTGCGCGCCATGCTCTGAGCTGTCCGCCCTCCTTGCGCGCCGCCCGCGCGCGCCCTCTCACTCACGCGCCCGGGCTGGGCGGCAGGCGCCGTTGTTGCGCCCAGCCTGATTGACGTGTCGCCCACGGCCGTGTCGGTCGGCGCGACGGGCGCTTCGGTCAGCCCGGCGCTCATCTCCGTGGGGTGCGTCCCCGCCCCTGACCTGACCTGCAGCGGCAGCACTGGTCCGCGCCGTGCGCGCCCGCCTGACCGCATAGCGCGCCCGGCCCGGCCGCAGCGCGCTGCTGGCGGCGCCCTGGCACGGCCTGCCTCCGAGCGACTCGCTGCAGCGCCTGCACAGCTGGCCAGCAGGCGACCTGGGCTTGCGTGCGGCGCGCGCAGGCCGAAGCTCATTAGCGTCGGCGCGTCCAGCGGGCCCGGGATGCCGAACCACGTCGAGTTCAATCCGACGCTGATCAAGATCGCGCCCACCTGGGAGGTCCTGCCAGCGGAGGCCGGCGTCGGCCCCGTGCTGCAGCCGGACGCAGTCAAGATTGACCCCACGCCCGGGCGCGTGGTCGTCACGCCGCCCGTGGCGCCAGGCGCCTTTGCGGCGGACCGCGCGGCCGTGCAGGCGGCCGCGCGCGCGCGCGCGCAGCCGGCGCCCTGAGCCGCGGCGGCGCGCGGGCCGGTGTACTTTGAACGTCAGCGACGTGCGCTTAGGACCTGTCTGCAGCCGATGCCAGCGCGCCCGTGCGCGCTGTCTGGGAGTAGGTGGGCTTGCTGTTGGCCGTGTTATGAGCTGTGCACACGCGTGTCTGGTGATGGAGCAGCTGGTGCTGGGCTGAAAGGGCGCGTCTGCACCATGGGCAACATATACCTCCAGGCAAAGGCACTGGGGAAGCAATTACTTTTTTCCTGTTTTTCCTATTTTCCTGTTACTTTTTTTAAGCACTGTAAAGAGAAGCCCGCGACGCGCGCAGCACAAGCCTCCTCCACACTTCTGGCAAAGGCAAAGGGCAGGCATCAAAGCGCACCTCCCTGCTCTGTTCCGATGAAGACAGTGCAGCGACAGGCCAGAGGCACAGTGTTGGACAATGGCTTTCGCCCAGAGGAAGCAGGCAGCGGCACCCCGGGCGCTGCGCGCAAGCACTCATGGCTACTCTCGCTCGCTCCTGGCAGCGCGTGTGCTATGATGCTGCGCAATGCCAGGGAACTCAGAAGGCGCAGCCAGTCCTCTGCATTGGTTTATACGCTGCAGCTCTTTCAGCTTGCAAGGTCATGTCCATGCGTAAGGTCTGTGTTGCCAAAGGCAGCGCCCTGCCGTAATCACTCGGCAATACCCTGCCATAACTCACTCGGCCACGCAAAGACGCGCCGCTTGGGCGCCGGGCGCCAGCCACACGCCAGCATGCCGCGCAACCCTCTACCGCTTTGCAGTGCTCAGCCCCGCTCGCCATGCGGCCCCAGCCACGCTGGCGTGCGCTGCTGGTAGGCCGCATACGCCGCCCTGCGCTCGGGCTCGCGCAGCATGCGCCGCTCCACCAGCCGCGACACCTCCACCATGACCTGCGCCCTGCAGGCCGGGTTGCACCGCCTGCACACGATGCTGCAGCCCAGCCAGGCTGTGCGTGGCAGCGGCGAATGCATGCGCCGCTGAGGCAAGGCGCAGGTGGGCTGTTGTGGCAGGCACATTGCCGTGCGCCCGCCGGGCACGCCATGGCCCATGCAGGGCCCCGCTTGCGCGGCAGGCAGCGCACTTATGGCAGCAACTTGGCACAGCGGGTGGCCGGTTTACGCTCATGCTGGCACACATCAGGGTCATGTGCCAAGCAAGGCAGTCTGTGCCCAGCAGCAACATGGCATCAGTGACAGCAGTGCCCACAGCGCACCACTCCATCACGGTGGCCATGACTGCCCCGCACTGCCCAAGCGCCGCGCACCAGGCTATTAAAGGCCGCGCCCGCCAGGGGCCAGAGCGCGCCGGCCGCGCTTGCGCCCGCCAGCGCGACGCCCCACCACCAGAGCTGCTCGCCGACGTGGTTGGGGTGCCGGCTGTGCCGCCACAGGCCTGGCGCGTGCGGCAGGGCGCTGGCGCACGTTCGCGCATGGCGCTGGCACAGCGCGCGCATGCTGCAGCGGCCTCCGGCTGGCGCTGGCTGGAGGCGCTGCGCTGGGAACCATTGAATTATCAGCCAATCCAGGGTAGGGGTAGGGTTAGGGTAGAGTTAAAAGCCCAATCAGCCAATTCAGAAAAGGGGTAGGGCAGGGTGGGCCTGAGATGGGCAAGCCCCATCAATGACACAGACTGGGTCACGCCAGGACTCTTGCCGAGCGCTTTTTGTGACAGGTAGGTGTTGCTGAGCGCTCCATTGGCTACCCCATGAAGCCGGGGCTAGGGGATAGGCGCGCCTGTGTCCAGGACCAGCTTCGGCGACACGCCCTGCCGCGCGCGCGCCTCGTTCGCCGCGCAGAAGGCGTGCAGCTGCGTGTCCGCCGCGGCCGCGGTGACCAGGCCTGAGGGCGCCGGGGCAGGCCGGCCCTCAGTCACCCTGCAGCACTGACCAAACGCACCGTACAGTACTACCCATCAGTAAGGAATGTGCACTTCAATGCCCAGACTTGCACGGGGCAACCGGGCCGCTGTCGTTTTGGAGGCGGCCGCAGCACCACCGTTCACACGATTGCCCAAACACGATGCTCTGCTGACATGTACACTCACCATGTGGTATTTCACCACATTGCATGCCATGACTTGCAAATCTTCACAATTCCAAGCGGCAGCGCACCAGTGATGCAAAGCAGCAGGGCTAGGCCGTCCAGCGCCCGCCAGGCACACGCGCAGCAGGCGCGCCTGGATCAGGTACACCGCGAAGAAGGAGAGCCACCACCAGTCGCGCGGGTGCGCCGCGCGCAGATCCGCATAGCGCCAGTCCTCGCGCGCGCCCAGCCGCCAGCGCTCGCTGCGCGGGCGCGCCTCAGAATGTTGACAGCAATACACACTTTTGGCCTGCTGCGGGCGGTCTGGTGACTGCGCATGAGCGCATGCATGCAGAGAAGGCCCGCACAGCGGCCCTGCAGCTGTGCGTTCACTGGCAGCAGCTGCCGCCCCTGCAGGCCGCCCCGCAGTGCTGTGCATAGCTGCAGCAAGGCCCCAGTGCTCGGGAAGGCGTGCCTGCAGCGTGCGGACACGGAGCACGCTCCGTGCCGGACAGCTGACTCACAAAAGACCGCTGGTAGCTGCTCTGCTAGGCGGGCGGGCTGGCGGGGAGCGGGCGGCCGCACCGCCTGAAGTACGAGTGTGTCAGGCGCGCGCTCCAGGCCCACAGCAGCAGCATGCACGAGTCGGCCCGCGCGCTGCGGCGCGCGGCAGGGTGCGCGCGGTAGAAGTGCGCGATGAGAGGCGGCGCGAGCGTCCAGTATGGGTCGATCAGCTGCGCTGCCGCGCGGCGTCAGGCCCCGCGCCGCGGCGCCCGCTGACGGAGCTTAAGCGGGCCCCAAGCTCACCCAGGTGGACCGCTGGGTGAGGCCGACGAGCCAGAAGGCGAGCACTCCGGAGAGGAAGTACAGGGCGGCCGCCGCCGACACCGGGCGCTGCAGCAGCAGCCTGCACAGCGGCGCTGCGGCGGCGGCAGCGGCTGCGCCGTGCGCGGGCGCCGCAGGGCAGCTGTGCGACAGGTAGAGCGCCGGGAGCACCGACGGCAGAGGCGCGGCCGCCAACAGCACCAGGTTGCCGATGCTGTATATGTGCATATCTGGTGCTTCAACGCGTGGGGCTCCCGCCGAGCTTCAGTACATGCAATCAGTGGTTTTGCTGCATTGCACCTTGCTGCTCCACTGCACTTAATCCAATATGTCTACAGGTCAACAAGGCGCGGCACGCCCTACTTTGGCAGGGAAACTGCGTCAATCGAAGCGGATTCACAACAAGCCAGTGGCTACGTGTGGCGACTGCCAGCAATCAACGCAGCGCTGAGTGCTGTGCGTGATTACACCCTGGCCTTGCACTGTGCAGCACCAAAACACTGTCCCATCGTTTTCATTCTGCATCGTAAGGGCCTAAGGGACCCTGGCACTTGCAAAGGCTCTGGAGTCAGGTGGACACCGCCAAGTCCTCTCTGCTTGCCTTTGCACATGCTTGCGCTGAGCAGCCATCAAAGGGGTTTCCACAGTGCGTGGAGAGGAAAGGACACGCGGCCAGTCACCATGACAGCCGCGCTCGGCGGGCTTGCGGCCTGCATTGCCCCAGACATCCTCAGCGCCGGTGAGCACTTGCGCCAAAAAGATTACTTGATGCGCAGTCGGGCACCTTTGCTGTGGATGCTTGCATGTTGCCTCAAGCGCGCGCATGCGCGGTTGCCTGGGGATGCGGGCAGGCTGCCCAGGGCCTTGAACCAGCGCAGTAGCCTGTAGCTAGGCGATTGCCAACTTTGGCGCGCAGAGCTTTGCGGATGTCACGGTAAGAATGCCCGGTGTGCCTGCGTGCAGGCGGCCAGTCCTTTCCCTGGCCCCGCCGGACGGGCAGCGCCACGGCCTTTCCTGGTGAGCGCGGTCCCGGCAGCCGTACTGCAAGAGTACCCTGAGCTTGCGCGCCAAGTCCGAGTTGTGTCCCCCGCCGAGAGCTGCTGATCCCCGCAGGCCAATCGCACGGCTCCGTCAGGCTGTTCCAGCTGGCCCAGCTGGCCTGCCACACAACGGCGGCGGCGCCATACGCACGTGGGATGGAGTGGGAGGCCGCGCTGAGCTTGCCTGAGGCCATGGACTGGGAGGCTGCGCCGGCAGTCGAGGCAGGGAGCGCGCCGGCGCTGCCAGAGGAGGCCCTCACTATGGAGTGGGAGGCCGCACTGGCAAGCAACATAGAGATCCTGGAGGCTGCACCGGAGCCGGCGGCGCCCGCAGCCCCTTGGTGCGGCCAGGGCGGCGCTGCAGCCCCGATCCTGCAGGCGTCGGAGCGCCCGGTCGTGCCTGCGCCGTGGACGTTCAAGCAGCAGGCGGGCGCTGGCTGGACCGCGGCGCTACCGCCGGCGCCGCCGCTGCCGCCGCTCGGCGCACACCATTGGCCGTCGCTGCTGCCGCCCGTCGCCGGCGGGGCTGTGCAGCAGCAGGCGGGCGCTGGCTGGGGCGCGGCGCTGCCGCTGGCGCCGCTCAGGGCAAACCCTGTAGCGCCGCTGCTGCTGCCCGGCGCCGGCAAGGCTATGCAGCCCCAGTCTGGCGCCGGCCACCCCGCGCCCCCGCCGCCGCCGACACCTGAGGGCCCTTGGCGCGCCGCGGCTGGCAACCAGGATGCGGCAAGCGACGCGCGCGACAGCATCACGGCAGGTGCAGCCCCGCCTGCAGAGCTACCAGTGCGGTCCAGGGGTTGGCCACCTTGCACACAAGCAGTCTGGGCGCTTGCACGACACAATGCAGTGATGCGCCGCGGTATGCTGCAGCTGGGTTGGTGTGTGCCAGCAATATAAGATGACCTACTGACACATGGTGCGCTGGCGCGCGCCGCGGGTGCGCCAGCGTACAGCGCTGCGCGGCAGCACACGCCCCTTACAGCGTGTCGCGTGCAGCGCGCTGCCGAGAGCACAGCCGGTGGCGCCGCGCGCGCAGGCAGGCGCGCGCGCACCCGCCCCCGCACGCGCCCGGAGCAGGCCGCGCCGGGCGAGGATGCGCCGCGCCGCAGCGCGCCCAGCCAGCCCGCGCGCGGCAAGCGGCGCCACGCAGACGAGGCGCACGCGTCGCACGAGCTGCCGCCGGAGGCGACCGCGCTGGACAGCCCTACCCTGAACCTCTTCCCCGCAGCCGACGCAGAGGGCGCCGGGCGCGACAGCCCGCCGCGCGTGCGCAAGCGCCGGACCGCGGCGGCCGCCACACCCTCAGCTGCGCACCTGTCGGCGCTCGCGGCGCAGGCCGCAGAGCTGGGCGCCGCGGCGGAGCACACACAGGCGCACGACCCCGACAGCGCCGCCGCCGCGCCGCCGGCCGGCGCGGCCCGCCGCGCGCGCACGCGGTGGGGTGGCGCCGACGCGAGCGCCCAGCCGGCGCGCCGCGTCGTCGCGCGCAGCGGCGGCCCGCGCCGCAGCGCGCCGGTGGCGGACGCGGGCGCACGCGCTCTCGCCGCCGTGGAGCTGGGGGAGCAGGACGCGCGGCCGCCCGCCGCGCACGGGGACCAGCTCGAGCCGGACCAGGCCGGCCTGGAGGTGGGCGGGGCGGGGGCGTACGTCGATGTGGCGCAGGCGGAGGCGGACCTGCGTAGCAGCGTCGACGAGGCGCTCGCAGACGTGGCCGCGCGCGGCCTCGCGGAGGAGGCCGCGGTCGCACAGGCGGACGCGGCCGGGGAGGGGCTGGCGGGCGCGGCCCTGGGGGCCTGCTAGGGCGTGTGGCCAAAGCAGTGTGTGGGGCAGCATGCTGTGCGAGTGAGGGAAATGAGTTACAGGCACTGCTGGCTGAAACTTCCAGCCAGCACTGCTTATAATGCATTTCCCTCGATTAGTAGGGAATTGACTCATTCCTTATGAATTCTAATGTGGTTTGCCTCCGGGCATCTGGGCAAAGGCCCATATGCATGAGAGCATGCTCTCATGTGCAAGGCTAGCATAGCGTTGTTTGAATGGGTTGGCGTTGCAGATTTAGGTCTTGGTGTTGCTTGTTCCAGGTGTTGCAGGTGTTCACCATGGGGCTGCCACTGAACCCCGACGTAGCTGCTGCGCCACATGCAGTTTCAGCAACTTGTGATCTCCACAGACAAGATCCCTTGTGCGATCAGGAGGACCTAATTGCTGTGCACACGTACTTGACTTGCTGTTGTAATGTGCAGTGACTGTCCTGGCACCGCCCTGCGCCCAGCTCAGCCCCTGAGTACAAGCCCTCCTGCACGCCGCAGCCTCATGGCACCAGCCCATCCGAGCAGTGCAGCCGGCGGCCCATGCGCTCTGGGGAGGACGCGACCAGCACCACCCAGGGTGACGCACAAGGGGCGTGCCATGCTCACCACACAGCAGGCACCACTTGACTGCACTGACTTTTGTGTCGGGTGGTGCAACTTCTCCAGCACGCAGGCAATCCCATGCAGTGAGGCAAGCAGCACCCTCATCATTGGCATGCGCTAGCTAGAGCAGGATATTAGGGAGGGTGATGCACAATGAAGCCGCAGACGCAGCTCAAGCTGCGCGTCAATGCGGTTGAAGGTACGGTGCGGTGCCCTCACGTGCACGTGAGCTCCACTCAGTCCCTGCGTACCAACGTGGCAGTCAGGCACACTGACCGCTCCTGCTTTGTGTAAGCAGGTAATTACTCTTCACCTGCACGAAGTCCACTGCGCTACACGCCGTAGCGCAAAGTTGCAGGGCGGGCAGCATAGCCTCCAGAAGGCCTAGACGGCTGCTAAAGGCAGTGTCAAGGTGCGTTGTAGAGTAGGGCTCGAGCGTTCACTGGCAACATCGTCCAAGAACCCTACTAGGCACACAGCAGAGTGCGCCAGGCCTTGCGAGTGCGGCACAAGCGTGCAGAGCACCCTGGGCGGGAGCTCGGGGCGGGCGCGCAAATTCTGTGCTCTGGGCCTCGAAAAGCAGCGCGCTGAGAACACAGCTCGCCAGGATTACTTGATTGCCAGCACTCTTGGCGCTTGCGCGGCCTCATCCGCCATGTCCGCCTGCACCTGGTGCGCTGTCTTGGCCTGTTGTGCTCTGCTCAGCTTACATGCCGAAGCAACAGCTCCTGTAGAGCTCACTGTCAATGCGCTGAGGAGGGCGCTGGCTGCAAGGACTACGTTGCACTCACTGTGACACAGCACGCCAGTCCTCTGTTCTGCGCCTAACAACTGTAGTGGAGTCCAACAACAGGCGCGCCTGGTCTCATGCGCACGCTGGCGGCGCAGATGGCGCGGCGTGGCGAAGCCGCGGTGACACACCTGTGCTTCAGGACTTATTGATTGGACGCATCCGCGCCCTTGGTGCAGCGCGGAGGGCTGCGCCACGCACCTCGGCAAGAGAGACCACCTGAAGTAGCGCCTGTGCCCTGCGCACTGCGCGTGCTCCGCCGTGCTGCGTGGCGGCGTGCCGCAGCGCCGGCGTGCGCTATGCAACAGTCTCAAGCGCGCTCAGTCTCAAGAGCTCAACTTGACGCTATACTCACTGGCGGTCGGTGCGCGCCTGCCCCGCGCTTGCCCGGCGCGCTGCAACGCAGTTGCAAGCACCTCCCTCTTCATGGACACACCTGGGTGGAGCGGAGTGGCAAGGTCGCCTACTGAGCATGCTCAGCCGCTGGTCTGTAGACTGCCGACTGCGCTGGAGGCGCAACCCCATGATCGCACGGGATCCTGAGCGACTTGCGTGCACCTCGTGGCAGGGCCTGTCTAGCCCAGACGGATGCGCGCGCGCGAACCACCGGGGCAGCCGCAGCCGCGCGCGAGGGGGACGCGCGCCCAGCAGTCGCGTCCACAGCTGGACCAGCGCCCGCGGCGGCGCACTCCAGTGCGCTTGCTCAGGCCCCCCTGGAGATGCCTCAGGTCCAGCGCGGGCGCGCCGACGGCTGCGCGGCCGCCGCGCTGGCCCGCTCTACGCATGAGGCAGCGCCCGCGCCGACGCCCGCTGAGCGCGCGCGCGGCGTCGGCGGCGCAGCACCGGCACGCTCGCACTGCCGCGCGGCGGCCGATGATGGGGCTGGCACACCCGGCTCAGGCGCCCGCGGCGCTGGCAGCGGGCAGCTCGGCAGCGCCGCCCAGTCCGCCGCCACTGCTGGCGTCGGCCCACATGCAGGTGGGCCATGCACGCCTGCCACTTGCAGCGCTGCCAAGCCTCAGAGTGCTGCTGGCCACAAGGGCATGATGGGCGGCGATGTCAGGCTCTAGTCTTTGCTGCCTGAGCGCGCCGGGCCTCTGCTGCGCGCCTTGACAATCACCGAGGGGCATGCAGCAGGCGCTTTGTCTAACTTGCACGCTGGCACGCAGGCGGCATGGCGTCGCGCAGCCACAATGCGCTGCCCGTGCTTGAGGAGTGGTACTACGGAGCAGTGAGCGGCCAGCGGCCACTCAACCGCCCGCGCATGTGCGGCGTGGCGGGCTGCGCCGAGCCGCTTGTCAAATCTTACCACCTGAAGGCCCGCCTGTGCGCTGCGCACATGACGTGCCCCGCAGTGCTGCACCGCGGCGTGCCGCAGCGCTGGTGCGGGAACTGCCAGGTCTTCCACATGCTCGAGGCGTACAGCGGCAGCCAAAGGTACGCGCCTGCCTCGCGCTTGCAGCGCGCTCTGTTCCACCCCAAAATCCCGACTCACATTACCCAGCAAGCAAGTCAGAGTGCCATGTGGAATGGTGTCACGTTGCACTCTACGCAACGCAACCTCTTGCATGCGAGATGCTTGAGTGTGCACGCCCGCTCGCGCATGATCCATGGGCGACGTGCCTGCTCCGTGGCAGGTGCTGCGTGACCAGCCTCAAGGCAGTACGTGAGTGCACCGCGCTCAAGCGCCGGGCGCGCGAGGTGAGTGCCGCCGCGGCGCGGCCCACCGAGCGCAGGAGCGCCCATGCGCGCCCGGCCGCCGCGCCCGCAGCTGGAGCCGCGCCCGCGGCGGCGCGGACGAGCCTCCTCGCACAGGCCACCCAGGGCGCCACTCGCACACTCCAGCGCGGGCGCGCCGGAGGCGGCGCGGCCACCGCGCCGGCCCGCTCTGCTGGGGATGGCGAGGCAGCGTCCACGGGGCCGCCCGCTGCGCGCGGGCGCCACGTCGACGATGCGGCCGCAAGCGGCTCGCGCCCCCGCACAGCGGCTGCAGACGTGTCTCACGGCTCGCACGCCCGCGGCTCGCGCCCCCGCACAGCGGCTGCGGACGTGTCTTACGGCTCGCACGCCCGCGGCGCTGTCGGCAGCGGCGAGTCTGCCGGCGCGGCCGGCGGCGGCCTGCGCGCAGGTGAGGCATGCAGACACTGCGCCCGGCAGGGCTGTTGAGTCTCCATGTGCTGCCGAACCTCGACCTACTGTGCCTCCGCAAGGCATGGATGCAAGCATGCAGAGCTGCAAACAAGCTGGTGTGTGGGTCTCAGGCAGCCACGGCAGCGGCGGCGCTGCCGACCCTGAGCGCGCCATGCCTGCCATGGCAGCTCCAGGCGCCGAGGCGCCCCACAAGCCCGACCAGCTGCGGTCGGAAGGCCGGACCTCGGAGGCCGCCGCTGCAGACGGCGACGCCGATGGCCGAGGAGCGCCCTCTGTGGCCTCGCCCGGCAAGCGGCACAGGGCCGCGGCGGCCGGGGCACCCAGCGGCGACGAGGCCGTCACGGCGCATGCGGCGCTGGGCGCGGCTGAGGCGGAGGCACGCTGCGGCGCCGGCGGGGCACTCGCAGGCGAAGCGGGCGCAGCCTTGCGGGGCATGGGTGTGCGCAAGGGTGATCCGCGGTGGGCAGCGGCGCTCGCATATCTGAGCGCGGGCTACGCCAAGCAGGTGCGCTGTTCATTTCTTGGCGGCAGTTGGCTGCACCCCAAGGCCTTGTGCAGGGCGGATTGCGCGCAGAGATGCGGTGAGAGTGAGGGTGCTGTGCATGCCGCGCATGAGGCAGGTCATGGTAAGCTTGACAAGGCAAGGCAAGCATGCCCTACAGTGTGATGCTGATTGAGCAAGTGTGCCCAGGTGCACCAGGCACGCGCTGAGGCGCGCGCTGAGGCGGAGGCAGCGGCCGAGGAGCGCCTTGCCGCGGCGCTGGCGCAACAGCGCGCTGGGTTACAAGAGCAGGCAGAAGGCCTGTTACGCTCATGCGGCAGGGGCCTGCGCTGTAACACCAGGTTTGCAGGGAACGCATGCGCCATACCATGGATGGGACTGCCGGACATGCTGCGCACGTGCCCGCCTGGGGCACAGGGCGGTGGAGCTCAGCTGGAACAGTGCAAGCTTGCACTGCCAAGATGCGCCATGCTTTCCTGACTTTGCAGTCCTGCTCAGGTGCACCAAGCGCGCGTTGAGGGGCGCGCTGAGGCGGAGGCCGCAGCCGCGGAGCGCGGCACTGCAGCGCTGGCGCACGAGCGCGCGGAGCGCGACAAGCAGGCGCGCAGCTCATTTTATGTTTGCAGGAGCCCGCTGCGCTGCGCTAGCCTGCTGTTGCGCGGTCGTGCAAGTGACAGACAGAACATAAAAGTGCGCTGCACCACTGCGGCACGCCCGCGCGGACTCTGCTCAGCAGGTGCGCTGCTTGTTGTGCACGCGAGGCGCTTGCTTGCACTGCCTGAGCCTTCCAAGGAGTGTGTGGCACGGAATGCCAATGAGGCGGCTGCACATGCTACGCATTCGGAAGCTGCGGCGTGTGGTGGTGAAGCGCCCAGCAAGAGTGAACGCAAGCTCGTCTCTGGCAGATGCACCATGCTCTGCTGACTGCGGTTGTGTGCCTAGATCTCACAAGCGCGCGCTGAGGCGCGCGCCGAGGCGGAGGCGGCAGCCGAGCAGCGCATTGCCGCGGCGGTGGCGCATGGGCGCGCGTAGTGTGTCAAGCAGGCGCGCAGCCTGTCATGCACGTGCGGCACCGAGCCTGCTTTTGCAGAGCTAAGTTAGCGACAAACAAGACTGCTGAGTATGTTGTGCATGTAGCAGCATGGGGCGTGTGGTGGTAGGACTCAGCGGAGTGGACGCAAGCACTTGTCCGACGCATGGTGTGCTGATAGAGCGGGTGTGCCTAGGTGCACCAAGCACGCACAGAGGCGCGCGCTGAGGCGGAGGCAGCAGCCGAGCAGCGCTTTGAGGCGGCGCTGCCACGTGTCAGCGCCGAGCTTGCAAAGCACGTGCGCGGCTTCTTGCGCCCGTGCGGCAGCTGACTGCACTGCCTTCGCCTGACTCTGCAGGCATCGTGTGCGACAGGCTGTGGACGGGACAGCTGAGCATGCTCTGCGTGTGGCAGCATGGGGCACGGGCTAGTGGCGTCGACGTATTTCCCTACAATGACTCGCCATGCCCTCCTGATGACAGGAGAGCGCAACGCTGCTTAGGTGCACCAAGCGCGCGCCGAGGCGCGCGCCGAGGCGGAGGCGGCGGCCGAGCAGCGCTCCGCCGCGGCGCTGGAGCAGCAGCGTGTGGAGCTTGTCAAGCAGGCGCGCAGCCTGTCGTGCACGCAAGGCGCTGGGCTGCACCGCCTGAGCCCGCTTTCCGGAGAACGTGTATGCGACTGAATGCGAGTGAGACGGATGTGCATGCGATGCGTGCGTGGCAGCATGGGGACATGTGACATATAGCGATGGCAAGATTGTCGTCTCAACATGGGCCACGCCTTCATGATCAGGGAGCCGCTGCCCAGGTGCGGGAGGCGCGCGCCGAGGGGCGCGCCGAGTCGCGCGCCGAGGCGGAGGCGGCAGCCGAGCAGCGGCTGGCCGCGCTGGACCAGGCGCGCCACGAGGAGCGGGAGGCCGCCGTGCGCGCGGCCCCGGCGCTGGGCGCCCGGCAGGCGAGCGCTTGCCCAGCGCGCCTGCTCCCCCTGGCATATGCCGCATGTTCGCCCGTGCACCACACGATGAGCCATGCCGTCAAACAGCCACAAAGCAGGCCCGCCTGGTCTCGGCACGGGCTGCAGCGCGGCAGTGCGTGCTGCAGACTGATAGAGGCGCTTGAGACGGTGGTCAGCGCGCGCACCGGGCGCTGCGATTTCCAGGCGGCACGCTTGGCTACGCGCTGCCTGCCTGTGCCTGCGCCAGGGTACGGAGACCGCGACCAAGGCGGCGGAGGCGCGGCTGCGCGCTGAGCCGGAGGCGCAGGCGCGCGGCGCCGCGGCCGCGCGCGCAGAGGCCGACAAGGCCGCGCGCGAGCGGGACGCCCTGCGGGTGACGGGGCCGGCGCGGCCGGGCGCGCAGCGCGGGGCCTGGGCCGCGCCCGCCGCGCCGGCGCGCTCCGCTGGACGCCATGGGGCGGCGCCCGCGCGGGTGCCGGCCGCGCGCGGGCGCAGCGTCAGCGCCGCGGCCGCCGCACCCGCTTCGGGCACTCCTGGGCGCACAGCGAGCCCTGCGCGGCCGCCATTCTATGCGCGCGCGGACGCGATTTGGCCCAGAGTCGTGTCTCGCGGCGGACATGCCACAGCGCGCACAGGCCGCAAGGCCGAGCGGCCGGCGGCAGGCGCACCCCACCCTGCAGCTGGTTAGATCCGGAGACTTCAGTACAGCGGCGGCGGCGGTCATGCACGCGCGCGGGGCAGAGCACCCATGTGGCGGCCAGGGAGGGCAGCGCATGTGGCCTGGCCCTGCGTGACTGACGAGCGCGCCGGCAGCACGACCGGATGCAACACCGGTGATCACGGCGCGGGCGGCGTTTGCGCTTGCGCGCGCGACAAGGCGCACCTGCAGCGGCTCAGACGGCGCCATGCGCGGCCTGCCGCATTTTGCATGCGCCTGTGAGCGCATCTTTGTGCTCTGCGGCTCTGGCCTGCCAGCTGCATGAGTCCGTTTTGGGGTGACATGCGCCGTTGAGTGAGGAGGTCAACTTCCGCCTCAATCAGTTTTGCCTGCCAGAGCTGCGTGGGTAGACTTTGGGGTGGAATGCGGCCTTGTGTGAGTGACTTTACTTGGGCCGCAATCAGCTCTACCTGCCAGAGAATGATGTCTTTTGTTCGCCAGGGCCCAGGGTGAGACGAGTCGGGAATGCGAGCGGCACCGCTTGTTACTTGTCCTTTACTTGGTGCTAGGCCGACTCCAAGTGCAATGCGCCACTCACTCTCACCAGTAAATTACTGCCAGTAAACATGCATTGTGTGTTTGTAAACAGATGGCTCACGCAGAGTCGCATCCTGCCGTGCAGCTGCACCAAGTCTGGGCTCTGGGCCAACTCCAACTGCTCAGGTGCCCAGGGGCTGGCCCTCACATGGAGGCTGTCAGCAGGGTATTATGCAAGCGAAGTCAATTAACAAGCTGTGAATGTTGATAGCCCAGCCATTTTCTGCTTGAATAATATTGTTACCCTAGCTCAGACTGGGACCTGGTCCTGCGACCAAAGTAGCGAGCAAATGCGCATCAAGTACAATCCGCTACACAGTTGCGCCGGGCGAGCAGGACCCCGTGCTATTCCACCAAGGCGCAGTGCTCCTGCGCCAGACAGCTGCGCGGTCGTCACAAGAGCGCCTCAGCGCTTGCGCCTCCTCCTTTGGAACAACTACTGGCACCTGGTGCGCCTGTCCGCAGCCCTGGGCTGCTCAGCGCAGCCTTGCGTTGCCTGCCCGCTACGTGTGAAAACCACTGGCTCCTCATAATTAAGAGTGGCAGGGCGTCGAGGGCGCAGGCGGCCCATCCCGCGCTGCATTCGTTGTAACAACCACGCTGGCCTTTGCCGTGCGCTCAACGACCTCCAATATAGGCCGCGGCGCGCTTTGGTTCACCTGGCAGACGGCATGGCGCTGCACAGCCACGCCGACATGCCCGTGCTTGAGGAGTGGCACGCAAGCGCCGACCCACACAAGCGACCCAAGGCGTGCGGCGTAGAGGGCTGCGCTTTGCGGCTTGTCACAAAGAGACAACTGCAGGCCCGCCTGTGCAATGCGCACTTCAAGTGCCCCGCGGTGCTGCGCGGCGGCGTGCCGCAGCGCTGCTGTGCGAAATGCCGCACATGCCACACGCTCGAGGCATTCTCTGGCAGCCTGAGGTGCGCGCCCGACTTGCGCTGGGAGCGCTTTGGTCACCCCCAAGACTGATTGCACCTGTTCGATGACAGGCAGTGCAGCGCAGTGCAGCGCAGTGCAGTGCAGTGCAGCGAAGTGCAGTGCAGCGCAGTGCAGTGCGCTATGTACAGCAAGGAGGTCTAGATAGCTCAATCAGAGTTGCAAAAAAGATGCTTGCACACGCTAGAGGGGGTTGAGCGCTGAAGTCAGAGGCCTGCACTTTCTGAACATTGGAGTGCTATCACTGGTGTTGAAGCCTCGGCAAGTGCAAGGACCGGACGTTTGCGACGGTTGCCTCAGAATGGCATGCTGAAATGATTTGCAACCTTGCCTGCCCTGTTCTGAGCTATTTGCCCCGGACCCGCGGCAGGTGCTGCGTGGCTAGCCTCAAGGAACAGAGCGAGCGCAACAAGCGCAACCGGCGAGCGCTCGCGGTGATTGGTGCGACAACGCAGACACGTGCACATAGCCAGGTCACCCAGGACAGCACTCCGGTGTCCAGCGCACGTGCGAATTCGGCGAAGCGGCTGTCATGGCGGCGCACTCTGCTGAGCAGCGTAAAACAGCGCCCGTGCAGTTGCCCGCTGAGCGCGCGCGCATCAGCAGTACAGTAGCAAGCCGCTTGCGAAGCCGCACGGCGGCCGATGATATAGCTGACACGTCTGACAAAGCTTCTGGCTCGCCATACGACCCCAGCACTGCGAACGGCACTCCTGAGCCTGGCGGCGCTGCTGGCAAGAGCCTGCGTGCAAGTGGGGCATGCTACCAGTCCGTAGCAGTGCTCTGGAGCCTCAGAGCGCTGTAAACCCCCAACACTTTGTGTCTTATTAATGTTGCAATGCGAGTGTGAATTTTTAGTTCCAGTTGAGCTGCTGTACGGGCCTCAGGTAGCGCTGGCGGCAGGGCTGCCGACCCTGAGCATGCCGCCCCTGCCACGGCAGGTCCGCGCGCCGAGGCGCGCCGCAAGGCCGACGAGCAGCAGGCCGCCGCGGGGGATGCGGCACGGAGCAACGCCTGTGACAGAGGAGCGCCCTCTGAGGGCAGGCCCGGCAAGCGACAAAGGACCGCGGCGGCCGGGGCACCCCGCAGCGACGAGGCTGGCGTCGCGCGTGCGGCGCTGGGCGCGGCCGAGGCGGAGGCACGCTGTGCTGGTGAGGCGGCCGATGAAGACAACGAGGGAGGACATGCGCGCGCGGCATCGCGCCGTCTGGGCGTGTACAAGGCGGACCAGCGCTATGCCGCGGCGATGGCGCGTGAGCGCGCAGGCTTCGCCGAGCAGGCGCGCAGCTCATGACTTTGCGGTGGTCGGCTGCAGTGCAGCAGCCTGCTCTCGCACGGTCTGCTGCGCCATCGACAGAGAGTGAGCCTGCTATTCAGTGCCATGCACATGGTCTGCATGGGGCATGCCGTGATGAGCTTGGCTGACACGGCAAGCGTGCCCCACAGTGTGCCGCGCCTTGCTGATCGAGCAAGGTTGCCTAGGTGCACCAAGCACGCGCCGAGGCGCGCGCTGAGGCGGAGGCAGCAGCCGAGCAGCGCTTGGCCGCGGCACTGGCGCTCGAGCGCGCGGAGCTTGACAAGCAGGTGCAGCTCAGTCTGTTTGTGCGGCAGTGCGGCAGTGCTCTGGCTTGGTTTTGAAGAATGTGAATCGTCAGACAATGGTTGAGAGGTGGCTGCACACGCCATGCGGGTGTGGCTGCATGGGGCACAAAGACGCGGAGCTCAGCTGGTCTCGTGAAGTTAGGCTTGTCTTCTCATTGTGTGCCACGTGCTGCTGATCAAGCAAGTCAGCCTAGGTGGACCAAGCGCGCACTGAGGCGCGCGCGGAGGCGGAGGCAGCGGTTGAGCAGCGCATTACCGCGGCGCTGGCGCTCGAGCGCGCGGAGCTTGTCAAGCAGGCACGCGGCTGGCTGTGCATGTGCGGCAACAGGCATGTCCGCAGCACTGCCATACTCTGCTTTTTACTGTTGCACTGTTTGTGCAACTAAGTGCGAGTGCAGCCGCTGTACATGCCATGCGAGTGGCAGCATGGCACTGAAGATTGACAGCGGCAGTGTCTGGAAGCGGCCGTCCTGCTCATGACGCCTTGCTGACTGCGCGGATGTGCCCAGGTGGACCAAGCGCGTGCCGAGGCGCGCGCGGAGGAAGCGGCAACCGAGGAGCAATTTGTTGCAGCGCTGGCGCTCGAGCGCGCAGAGCTTGACAAGCAGGCGCGCAGCTTGCTGTGCATGTGCGGCACTTGACCAGTCACAGCCTCAGCCTACTTCCGGAGAGATGAGTACGGTGGACTGGAAATACTCGGCTGCACATGTGATGCATTTGCCAGCAGGGGGCATGTGTGAGGTATATTGGCTGCCGTGAAGGCAAGTGTGTTTGTCCTACTCATGTACGCATGCTCTGCTGACCGCGGTAGTCTGCCTAGGTGTTGCTCGCACGCACCGAGGCGCGTGCTGAGATGGGGGCAGCCGAGCAGCACTTCACCGCGGCGCTGGCGCATGAGCGCGCAGAGCTCAACAAGCAGGCGCGGAGCCTGCTGTGCATGCGCAGCAGTGGGCTGCACCGCCAGAGCCTGGTCTTGCGGAGAGTGTGTGCGGCGTCATGGAACGGCCGTACAGGCCACGCATCTTGCAGCATAGGGCGTGTGGTGGTGGAGCTCATATAGGGTGATGGCAAGCTGATTGTCATAATAGTGCCATGCTTTGGTGGCAAAACTGCTACCCTCTGCCCAGGTGCACCAAGCACGCGCCGAGGCGGAGGCGGCAGCCGAGCAGCGACTTGCCGGAGCGCTGGCGCTTGAGCGCGCAGAGCTCGACAAGCAGGTGCGGCTCAGTCTATCAGTGCGGCAGTGCGGCAGTGCAGCGCTGCTCTGGCTTGGTTCTGCGCAGCGTGGACGCGTCGGCTGATGGTTGACACTGATGCATGCACCATGCGGGCGTGGCATGGCCGCGTAGAAGCGGAGCTTTGTCAGAGCGAAGGCAAGCCTGTCTTCTCAACATGACCTCTACTGTGCTGATCGAGTATCTCTGCCTAGGTGTACCAAGCGCATGCCGACGCGCGCGTGGCGGAGGCAGCGGCCGAGCAGCGCATCGCCGCGGCGCTGGCGCTTGAGCGCGCGGAGCTGGTCAAGCAGGCGAGGAGCTTTTTGTGCATGTGCAGCAATAGGCTGCACCGCCTGAGTCTGGTTTTGCAGCAAATGTGTGCGGCTGATTGTGAGCGAGACGGCTGCATATGCTCTGCATGTGGCAGCATGGGTCATGGGGTGATGAAGCTCAGCTGGAGGCAAGCGCTTGTCTTTATATATCGGTGTTTTTGCTCTACTGATCGGGCGCTGCCCTCTGGCCAGGTGCAGCAAGCGCGCGTTGAGGCGCGCAACGAGGCGGAGGCGGCAGCCGAGCTGCGGCTGGCCGCGCTGGACCAGGCGCGCCGCGAGGAGCGGGAGGCTGTCGTGCGCATGGCCCTGGCGCTGGGCGCGGGGCGGGTGCGCGCACCCCCTGGCACGCCTCTCTGTGTACACTTTACGACACACAGTGTGACAGACATGCCACCAAAGCCGCCACAGAGCACACCCGCATATTGTCCTGGCACAGGGGCCGCGCTTTGCAATTGGCGGCGCAGCTGGCCGCCATGCCTTGTTTAGCCAGATTATGTGCACCTCCGCAGCACACAGTGCGCCTGTGTGCGGCGAATGCCGCAGGGCTGCTGACAAGGGATGGCTTGCCATAGACATCCTTGGTTCACGGGTCTGCCCTGTCACAGCTGAGGACATGCATTATGCCAGGGCATGGACACTGCATGTTGCTGCTTTTTAATGCAGTCTCTGCATGTGCCTGCGCCAGGGCATGGATGCTGCGACCAAGGAGCGGGACGCGCGGCCGCGCGCTGAGCCGGAGGCTCAGGCGCGCGCCGCCGCGTCCGCGCGCACTGAGGCCGACTGAGCCCCGTGCGAAAGCAACGCTATGCTGGCATGGGGGACGGCGCAGCCGGGTGCGCAGCGGGAGGCCTGGGCAGCGCCCGCCGCGCCGGCTCCGCCGCTGGACGCCATGCGGCGGCGCCCGTGTGAGTGCCCGCCGAGCGCGGGCGCAGCGTCAGCGGCGCGGCGGCCGCCCCTGGCACAGGTGTGCCGGCATGCGGCCGGCGTGGCGCGCGCGCGCGGGAGACAGGCCCTGCATTCACCTCATCCAGCGGTCCCGGGCTCACAAAGACCCCTGCGCCGCCGCCGCTCTATGCCCGTGCAAGCGCGATATGGCCGAGGGTGTAGGCTCAGGGCAAACGTGCCGCAGCACGCACAGGCGGCAAGGCCGAGTGGTCGGCGGCAGGGGTAGCGCCAGCCTTGGCAGCTCTCTGATGCGCGTAAGGCCGGGTGGGTGGCCGCGGCCCCTACGGCGCGCGCGTCTGAGCAAGCTGTGTGTCGGCAAAGCAGGGACGGACGCGGCTGCCTTGCAGCTTGCTGCATTGAGCGCTAGCGGTCTGCCTCTGCGCTGCTGGCGGGGCGCGCCCGCAACCTTGTAAGGTGCAAGCGCAGCGGGCGCCGATGGCGCTCGCGCAGGCGTGCTCGACCGTCATCTCGACCGTCACCTGAGCGCCACCATGCGTTACAATGGCTGCAGCCGCGTGCGCGCACGTGTGAGCGGCCGCGGGCAGCTGCACGGTGGGCGGCTCTGGCCGGCCAGCTGCATGGCTCAGCCATGCGGTCACCTGTGGGGCTTGCATACGTGAAGTTCTTGTGTCAGTAGAACTTATCCATGTGTCAGTGAATAAGTTCCAGCCTGTATCAGCCAGCTCCAACCAGCGAGAGCGCTTCAGCCCTGTATTTGAGCGCCTGGCCATGTGGTTGGGTGCGTAAGAGGTGCTAGCAGCAGCTGCAAACTGCATTTCATTTGTCCTTTGTTAAGTGCCGGGCTGTCACCAGGTGCAATGCTTTACTTAATGCTTATCAGATACATGTGTTGTTTGTGGGTGCGAGCCAGTGTCTGTAAATAGCTGGCTCATGCAAAGTCTTGCAACTGCACCCTGCCATGCAGCTGGAACAAGTCTGGGCTCTGGGCCAGCTGGAGCTCCTCAGGCGCGTAGCCCTCTCATGGGGGCGTCGGGAAGGTGTTGATGCTGAAACAAATTTGCACAAATCCGCAACCGATTCGCTTGACGCTTGGCCTGTCAACCTCACCTCATCACCACCATCATCTGCCTGTTCTGTTACACCTAGGTTGCATTTTTCAAGACCTTGTCCTGGACTCAGGTGAAACGAGCATAACTGCAATAAGTACGCTCCGCCGACAGTTTGCGCATAGCGAGCAGGGTGTGTGCTATCTGTTGAAGAATAGTGCTCCTGCGCAAGACATTGCACTGTCATCACAGGAGGGCCAGCGCCCTCAGCTTCACATCCTCCCTTGGAACAACAACCTGTACCCGGTGTGCCTGTTCGCAGTCCTGATCTGCTCAGCGCAGCCTTGCACTACCCGGCTCACGCTGAAACCAATGCCTCTCCATTCTCAAGAGTGGCGTGGCGTCGGGGGCGCAGGCGGCCCAACCCACGCTAGACTCACTGCCAACACCACACCGGTCTCTGCCGTGCGCCTGACGCTCTCGTAGGCAGCACGCGGCGCGCTTCGGTCACCTGTGCACTGGCGCGCGTATGGCATGGCGCCGCACAGCCACGCTGACGTGGCCGTGCTTGAGGACTGGCACGTAGCACACAAACGACCCCACGCGTGCGGCGTGGAGGGCTGCGCCGCGCAGCTCGTCACAAAGAGACACTTACAGGCCCGCCTGTGCGCCGCGCACATCAAGTGCCCCGCAGTGCTGCGCGGCGGCGTGCGGCAGCGCTGGTGCAAGCGCTGCCACTGCTTCCACGCGCTCGGAGCATTCTCTGGCAGCCGCAGGTGTGCGCCTGCCTCGCGCTTGCAGCGTGCTTGTCTGGTGCTTCCGCAAGGTTGACCCGCCTCTCTCAAACTTCAATTGCCGAGCAATATCCCAGACGTGCTTATAGCAGGGTGTTCCACTGCGCCTGGCCTCAGCGCCCTGCTGTCAGATACATGACTCCGTATGGCGAAGTTTTTGAGGTCCTCGTTGAGGCGCACCCACTTGCGGCAGGAGCTGTGCAGCCGGCCTCCACTTGCACCGCGAGTCGAAGCGCAAGCATCGAGCGCGCCGCGCCAGTGCGGCCGCGAGTCTCAAGGCGCCACGTGAGCGTCAGGCGCGCGCGGCCCAGGCAGCCATGGCCATGCGCATTGGCGATGCGCACCCAGCGGCTGCGCCCGCAGCTGCAGCGCACTCTATGTGTAACTGCTCAGGCCTCCCTGAACGTGTCTCAGGTCCGGCGCGGGCGCGCCGCCGGCGATGCGGACGCCGCGTTGACCTTCTCCGACCATGAGGCAGCGCCCGCGTTGCCGCCCGCGGAGCGCGTGCGCCATGTCGGCGGCGCAGCGGTGGCTCGCTCGCACTGCCGCATGGCGGCCGATAATGCGACTGACACATCTGGCTCAGTCACCTCTGGCTCCGAAGACAGCGCGTCCGAGTCTGACCGCACTGCTGGCGCCGGCCTGCATGCAGGTGGCCAACCAGGCCTGCTGCCTGCAGTGCTGCCATGTTGTGCTGCTGGCCCCAAGGGCGTGTGCACTGGAGGGCGCGGGCGGCAATTTTGCGCTGGGTCACCGCTTAACCAGCATGCCAGGGCGCTGCTGTGCGCATTCATGACCTCCGCCTAAGCCAGTGCTGTGCGTGATCCCACCAGCGCGCTGGCGCGCAGGCGGCACGGCGTCGCCCGAGCTTGCTGACCTGCCCGTGCTGCATGATGGAGTGCGCTCAGTATTTGGCCCTCACGTGTGCGGCGTGGAGGGCTGCACTGCGCAGCTCGTCAAATACTGCCACCTGGAGGCCTGCCTGTGCGCTGCGCACTACCAGTGCCGCGCAGTGCTGCGCGGCGGCGTGCCGCAGCGCTGGTGTGGCAACTGCCACATGTATCACGCGCTCGAGGCGTTCAGCGGCAGCCTGAAGTGCGCGCCCGCCTCGCGCTGGGAGCGCTCTGGTCACCCCAAGAATGATGCATCTACTAGTTGAAACAAGTCGTGCGCTCTGTCAGCAAGGTGCTATGGATTGCTCAATCAGTGCCGCTTTCAAGAGGCATGAGTTTCCCCGCATGCACACGCCAAGTGGGATTAGTGCACTGAAGTGAGAGGATTGTCCTTTCTCATTACTGATGTGAAAACAATGTTCGGTTGGATGCCCCTGCAATCGCAACGAAGGATATTGGAACGGTTCTGCGTGAAAGGCCATTGTCACATGACATGGAACCCTGCCTGCCCTGTACTAAGCGCTTTGCACCGGACGCCGCGGCAGGTCTTGCATGGCCAGCCTCAAGAAAGCGGCAGAGCGCAAGAGCTACAGGCGCAAGCAGCGGGCGCCCGTGCGGTTGCCCGCTGAGCGCGCGTGCAACATCAGCAGTGCAGCAGCGAGCCGCTCGCGCAGCCGCGGCGCGGCCGATGATGCGGCTGACACGTCTAGCTCAGCTCCTGGCTCGTCATATGCCCCGAGAACAACGGACGGCGCTCCGGAGCCTGGCGGCGCTGCTGGCTCCGACCCGCGTGCAGGTGGGGCAAGGAATTTCGCTCCGTGCGATGCTGCTGGCCCATGGATGGTGAAGGAGGCGAATCTGGGCTGTAGTCTCTGCTGCCTGAGCGCGCCGGGCCTGTGCTGCGCGCTTTGAAATACACTGAGGGGCATGCAGCCAGCGGCGCGCTTTGCCTCACTTGCACGCTGGCACGCAGGTGGCCTGGCGTCGCGCGGCCGCGACGCGCTGCCCGTGCTCGAGGAGTGGCACGACGGAGCAGGGAGCGGCCAGCGCCCATGCAGCCGCCCTCGCATGTGCGGCGTGGCGGGCTGCGCCGAGCCGCTCGTCAAAGCGCACCACCTGAGCGCCCGCCTGTGCCCTGCGCACATCAAGTGCCCCGTGGTGCTGCGCAGCGGCGTGCCGCAGCGCTGGTGTTCAAACTGCTCCAAGTTTCATTCGCTTGAGGCGTTCAGCGGCGGCCGCAGGTACGCCCCTGCCTACCTCGCGCTGGGAGCGCTGTGCTCACCCACAGTTTGACTCTCCCATGCTAACGCCTGGTCGTGCGCTCCATGTAGCAAGGTGCTCCAGTGAGCCTGAGCAGAGCGCCCTGCTGCGTGTCAGAGGGACCGTGCGCATGCGTGTTCACGCAGGATTCCTGAGCGATGTGTGCTGGACACCGCGGCAGGTCCTGCATGCCCAGCCTCCAGGCAGCGGCAGCGTATATGCGCAAGCACCGGGCGCGCCTGGCCGGTGCAGCCGCGCCGGGGCCCACCAGGCACAGCAGCGCTGCGCAGCACCCAGCAGCCGCGCCCGCAGCTGGAACTGCGCGCGCGGCAGCGCGGGCGACTGCACCCCCCGGGGGCAACCAGGACGTCGCTCGGGTGCTCCAGCGCGAGCGCGCCGAAGGTGACGTGGCCGCCGCGCCGGCGCGCTCAGCTGAACAGCCTGAGTCAGCGTCCATGTGGCTGCTGGCCGGCCGCGGGCGCGACGGCGGCAACCCGGCGGCGGGTTGCTTGCGTTGCGGCACAGCTGCCAGCAATGATGTGGACATGTCCGATGGCTCGCACGCCCCCGGCACGTTCGACAGCGCTTCCGAGCCTGGCGGCGGTGCTGGCATCGCCCCGCATGCAGGTGGGGCACGCCGCCTGTCCCTGGCAGTGCACTTGAGTCTCGAAGCGCTGCCAAGCCCCAACTCATTTTGTGTTCTCATTGCTGCAAGAGAGTGTAAGATTGACTCTAAGCAGGCTGTTTGGGCGGGCCTCAGGTAGCGCTGGCGGCAGTGCTGCCGACCCTGCGCGTGGCGCCCCTGCCACGGAAGCTCTGGCCGCCAAGGCGCGCCGCAAGCCCGACAAGCGGCGGGCGGCCGCAGGCAATGCGGCAGGGAGCAACGACTATGACAATGGAGCGCCCTCCGAGGGCAGGCCCGGCAAGCGGCACAGGGCCGCAGCGGCTGGAACACCCCGCGGTGACGATGCTGGCGTCGCGCGTGCGGCGCTGGGTGCGGTTGAGGTGGAAGCACGCCTTGCTGGTGCGGCGGCCTACGAGGACGACGACGGAGGAGACGCGCGCGCAGCATTGCGCCATCTGGGCGTGCGCAGCGCGGACCCGCGCTTTGCGGCGGCGCTGGCGCATGAGCGCGCGGACTTTGCCAAGCAGGCGCGCAGCTTCTGGCTTTGCGCGGTGGTCAGCTGCAGTGCAGCAGTCAGCTCTGTCACGATTACTGTGCGAGACTCTCGCATGGTCAGCCGCAAGACTGACAGACAGGCCCCCTGTACACTGCCATGCATGAGGGCAGCATGGGGCATGTCGTGGTGAGCTTGGCTGACACGGCAAGCATGGCCCACAGCGTGCCGCGCCTTGCTGATCGGGCAGTCCTGCCTAGGTGCACCGGGCGCGCGCCGAGGCGCGCGCTGAGGCAGAGGCGGCAGCCGAGCAGCGCTTGGCCGCGGCGCTGGCGCATGAGCGCGCGGAGCTCATTAAGCAGGTGAGGACCTGACGGCTGCACATGCTCTGCCTTTGGTAGCATGGGCAACGGGGTTGTGGATCTGAGCTGGAAGCAAGCTTGCCTCTATTAAAAGTGGTATGCGTGCCTGACCGAGCGCTACCCTCCGCCTAGGTGGACCAAGCGCGCGCCGATGCGCGCGCCGAGGCGGAGGCGGCAGCTGAGCAGCAGCTGGCCGCGCTGGACCAGGCGCGCCGCGAGGAGAGGGAGGCGGCCGTGCGCCCCGCTGCCCTGGCGCTGGGCGTCCGGCCGGTGGGCGCTCGCCCGCACGCATCCCTACCTGGCATGCCTCTTTATATATTTTCATAACACACAGTGCGACAGACATATCACCAAGCCGCTGAAAATTGCGCCCGCCGGGGGTCCTGGCATGGTTTCGCGGCGCGGCGGTGCATGCTGCAGGCTGCTGACAAGGGCACAGCCCGCCGTATACATGATTGTTTCATGGATATACTCTGTGACAGCGGAGTACTCTGCATCATATCAGGGCGCACACCCTGCATGTTCTGCTCCGCCGGTGTACAGCACTCCTGCCTGTGCCTGCGCCAGGGCCTGGAGACTGCCACAACGGCCGGGGACGCGCTGCACGTTGAGCCGGATCCCCAGGCGCGCGCCGCTGCGGCTGCGCGCATTGAGGCTGGTAAGCCCGCGCGCGTGAGGGAAGCCATGCTGGTACCGGGTGCGGCGCAGCTGGGTGCGCAGCGGGAGCCCTGGGCAGTGCCCGCCGTGCCGGCGCGCTCCGCTGCACGCCCAGGGACGGCGCTGGTGTGGGGGCTCGCCGATTGCGGGCGCAGCGTTAGCGGCGCGGCGGCCGCGCCCTTTGCCAACGCTGGGCGCACAGGGGTGCCGGCATGCGGCCAGCGCGGCGCGCGCGCGCGGGAGGCAGGCCCTGTATTCACCTTTTCCGGCGGTCCCGGGCGTACAGCGACCCCTGCGCCGCCGCCGCGCTGTGCGCGTGCGGGCGCGATGTGGCCGAGGGCGGAGGCTCGGGGCACACCTGGCGCAGCGCGCACAGGCAGCAAGGCCGAGCGGCCGTCAGCGGGGGCAGCGCCAGCGGCGGCAGGAGGTATCTAGATGCATGTGGGGCTAGCTGGCTGGCGGCGGCCGCGACCCCGTGCGAGGCGAAGGCAAGCACTGTGATGGCAAGGGAGGGACGGACGCGGCTGCCTTGAAGCTTGCTGCAGCTTGCGCGCGCGCCGCGGCGTGCCGCTGTCGCGCCAAGCCTCCTCACATTGAGCGCTGGCGGCTTGCCCCTGCGCTGCCGGCGGGGCGCGCCGGCACCCTGGTCAGATGCAAGCGCGGCGGGCGCCGGCGGCGCTCATGCAGGCGGGCTCCGCGGAGCACATGCGCAGCGGCCTGGGCGCCACTCATGCGGGGCTGAACAGCTTGCGCGCGTTCGCGAGCCGTAGCTGCAGCGGACACATGCGCGACGGGCGGCTCTGGCCTGCCAGCTGCATGGCTCAGCCATGCGGTCATTTGTGGGGTAGGGTTACGGGTTGCATAACTTGGCCATGCAGTCACCTGCGGGTCTTGTGCCAGCAAAAGTCATGTATAAATCAGTAAAGATCAGCGTGTGTGAGCCAGCTCTTACCAGCCGGAGCGTATGCCTCAATGGTGAAGCGCTTGGCCATGTGGTAGGGTGGGTAAGAGGTGCATGGCAACTGCCAGCCGTGTGTCATTTATGCTGTGCTGGGTTGCCACGAGATGCATTGCCGTCATGAACGCTTTGCCAGGAACATGCATTGTTTGTGCGTGCCACCCTGTCTGTGAACAGCTGGCTCATGCAAAATTGATACCCTGCCATGCAGCTGGAACAAGCCTGGGCTGGCCCTACTCAGGCTGCTCAGATGGCTTATTGAAGCTGGAAAAATAGCCAATCTTTACAATTGAGTCTGTTAAGATTGTCTTGCAATTGAGTCTGTTTAGATCGTGTTAACATCTGTTAAAGCACTTTATGCTTTTTCAAACATGGTGCTGTTACACCTAGGCCTCAATACTAGTTCCCATGCTGAAGACCTTGGGTGCGAGCAGAACTGCAAGTACGCTCCGCCAACAACTCCGCCTAGCGAGCAGGACCTGTCCTGCTTGCCGAGGAATGATGCTCCTGCACCGAATGTGTCGCTGTCATCTCAGGAGCGCCAGCGCCCTCAGCACTTGCACCTCCTCACTTGGAACAACAACCTGTACCCGGTGCGCCTATCCGCAGCCCTGAGCTGCTTAGTGCAGCCTTGCATTGCCCGAGGCATGCTGAAAGCAATGCCTCTTTATTTTCAAGTGGCGAGGCATTGAGGGCGCAGGCAGCATAAACGGCGCTGGGCTCACTAATTTCACCACGCCGGCCTTCGCCGTGCGCCTGACAACCTCCAAGGCAGTAGAGCACGCGGCGCGCTTTAGCTCACCTGTGCGCTGGCGCTTGTCTGGCACATTGCCGCACAGCCACGCTGATGTGCCCGTGCTTGAGGGGTGGCACAAGGAACGCAGTCGACCCCACGCGTGTGGCGTGGTGGGCTGCACAGCGCACTTTGTCAAATCCTGACACCTGCAGGCCCACCTGTGCACCGCGCACAACAAGTGCTTCGCAGTGCTGCGCCGCGGCGTGCGGCAGCGCTGGTGTAAGCGCTGCCACTGCTTCTAAACGCTTGGAGCCTTTTCTGGCAGCCGAAGGTGTGCGCCTGCCTCATGCTTGCAGCTGGCGCAGCAGTGACCCACCTATTCACCACCTGAGAAAGTCTGCCTTAGCACTCTGTTGCCAGAGGCATGGACTTCATGTGATGCATCTTGCGAGGTCCTCATTGAGGTGCACCCTGCAGCGGCAGGAGCTGTGCAGCCAGCCTCAGCACGCAACGCGAGGCGGTCCGCAGGCGTTGAGCGCGCCGCGCCAGTGCGGCTGCGAGTCTCAAGCCGCAAAGTGAGCTTCGGCCGCGCGGCGAGGGGCACTGCGCTCCCGGTGGCCGCGGCCGCTGCTGCAGCGCACTGGAGTGTACCTGCTCAGGTCTTCCTGGACATGTCTCAGGTCCAATGCGGGGGCGCCGCCGGCGACGCGGACGCCGCGCTGGTCGTCTCTGGCCACGAGGCGGCGCCTGCGTCTTTGCCCGCTGAGCGCGCATGCGACGCCGCAGCAGCACGCTCGCACTGCCGCATGGCGATTGGTGATGTGGCCAGTACGTCCGGCTCAGACGACTGTGGCACCACAGACGGCGCCTCTGAGTCTGACGGCACTCCTGGCTACGACCGGCATGCAGGTAGTCCAATCGATCTCGCTGCTGTGCGGTTCTACAGGCCCTCAGGGCCTGCAGGCGGCACATTTGAGCCAAGTTTATCAATGCCTGAGCGTGCCAGGCCTGTGCTGTGCGCTTTGACAAACTCTGAGGGTTGTGCAGCCAGCAGCACTTTGTTTCACTTACATGCTGGCACGCAGGTGGCATGGCGGCGCGCAGTCGCAATGCGCAGCCCGTGCTCGAGGAGTGGTTTGACAGAGCAGTGAGCGGCCAGCGCCTACGTGACCGCCCTCGTATGTGCGGCGTGGCGGGCTGCGCCGAGCCGCTCATCAAAGCATACCACCTGGACTCTCGCCTGTGCCCTGCGCACATAAAGTGCTCCGCGGTGCTGCGCCGCGGCGTGCCGCAGCGCTGGTGTCCATATTGCCGCAAGTTTCATGTGCTCGAGGCCTTCAGCGGCGGCCGCAGGCACGCGCCCACCGCGCACTGGGACTTCTGTGCATGCCCACAAATCGATATTAATCTGCAAAGTTATGCTAGTGCGTTTCGCGCAGCAACGTGCTCCAGTGAGCTTGAGCAGAGCGCCCTGCTGCATGCAAGATGCACAACTACGCATGCGCATTCATGCGGAGTTCCTGACCAATGTGCACCCTTTTATGGCAGGTCGTGCAAGGCCAGCCTCGAGGCAGCACGCCAGCGAAAGGCGCGCAAGCGGCGGGCACGCCTGGCCGGTGCAGCAACGCCGGGGCCCACTGGGCACAGCATCGCTGCGCACCCAGCAGCCGCACCCGCTGCTGGAGCTGCGCCTGCAGCAGGACGGGCGACTGCACCCGCCCAGGCCATTCAGAATGTCACTTTGGTGGTGCAGCGCGGGCGCGATGAAGGTGATGCGACCGCCGCGCCGGCGCGCTCTGCTGACCAGCGTGAGCCAGCGTCCATGTGGCTGCTGGCTAACGGCGCGCGCGACGGTGGCGACCCGGCGGCGGATCAGCTGCTGCACTGCACGGCAGGCGAGGATGATGTGGGCATGTCAGATGGCTCGCACGCCCTCGGCACTCTCGAAAGCGCTTCTGAGCCTGGCGGCGCTGCTGGCAATGACCCGCGTGCAGGTGGAGCATGCTGCCGTCCCAGGCTGTGCTCTTGGAGTCTCAGAGTGCTGCCATACCCCAACGCATTGTGCATTATCAGTGTTGCAGTGCAAATGTGCACCTGAGAGTGTGAGCCTGAATTGTAAACAAGCTGTTGTGCGGGCCTCAGGCAGCGCTGGCGGCAGTGCTGCCGACCCTAAGCATGCCGCTCCTGCCACGGCAGCTCCGGCCGCAGAGGCGCGCCGCCAGGCCGACAAGCGGCGGGCGGCCGCGGACGAAGCGGCAGGGAGCAGCACCTGTGACAGCGGGTCGCCCTCCGAGGGCAGGTCCAGCAAGCGGCACAGGGCCGCGGTGGCCGGCGCACCCGGCGGTGACGAGGCTGGTGTCGCGCGTGCGGCGCCGGGCGTGGCAGAGGCGGAGGCACGCTTTGCTGGTGAGGCAATCGATGAGGACGACGCCGAAGGAGACGTCTGCGCGGCATCGCGCCGTCTGGGCATGCAAATTGCGGACCAGCGCTATGCGGCGGCGCTGGCGCATGAGCGCGTTGATTCCGTCGAGCAGGCGCGCAGCTCACGACCTTGTGCGGCTTCGCTGCAGTGCAGGAGCCTGCTCTCGCATGGTCAACTGCAGGACCAACAAGGAGTTAGCCTGCTAATCCTTGTCACGCATGTGGGCACCATCGGGCATGTTGTGTTAAGCTTGGCTGACACGGCAAGCGTGCCCCACAGCGTGCCGCGGCTGCTGATGGGGCAGTCCTGCCTAGGTGCATCGAGCCCGCCCCGAGCCCGCGCCCCCGGAAGCGCGGGCCGAGGCGCACGCTGAGGCGCGCGCTGAGGCGAAGGCAGCAGCCGAGCAGCGATTGGCCGCGGTGCTGGCGCTCCAGCGCGCGGAGCTTGACAAGCAGGCGCGCTGCTAGCTGTGCATGTGCGGCGACAGGGATGTCTGCTGCAGTGCCCTAGCCTGCTTTTGTGCACTGTGTGTCCACAACCAGACTGCGAATGGAGCCACTGTACATGTCATGCGCCTGGCAGCATGGGCAAGTATGTTAGAAATGAGCTGCGGTGCAGGGAAGCGCCTGTCCTACTCATAATGCCTTGCTGAATAAGCACATGTACCTAGGTGCACCAAGCACTCACTGAGGCGCGCGCCGAGGCGGAGGCAGCAGCTGAGCAGCGCATCGCCGCAGCGCTGGCGCTGAAGCGTGTGGAGCTTGACAAGCAGGCGCGCAGCTGGCTGTGCATGTGCGAGAACAGGGATGTTTGCTGCACTGCCATAGCCTGCTTTGAATATTATTGCACTGTGTGTGCACCAGACTGCGAGTGGAACCCGCTTCACACGACATTTGCGTGGCAGCGTAGGCAGTGGTGATGGAGATGAGCTGCACTGTATCGAAGCACATGTCCTGTTCATGACGCCTTGCTTACTTAGCAAATCTGCCCCAGGTGCACCAAGCACGCACTGTGGCGCGCGCCGAGGCGGAGGCAGCGGCCGAGCAGCGCGTTGCCGCGGCGCTGGCGCATGAGCATGCGGAGCTCGCCAAGCAGGCGCGCAGCCTGCTGTGCAAGCGCAGCAGTAGGCTACGCTGCCCGAGCCTGGTCCTGCGGAGAGTGTGTGCGGCGTCATGGAACGGCCTACTGCAATGCATGTTGCAGCACAGGGCATGGGGTGGTGGAGCTCAGCTGGGGTGATGGCAAGATGAATGTCATCATGACGTGCATGCTCTGCTGGCAAAACCACTACCCTCTGCCCAGGTGCACCAAGCACGCGCGGAGGCGCGCGCCGAGGCCGAGGCGGCAGCCGAGCAGCGGCTGGCCGCGCTGGACCAGGCGCGCCGCGAGGAGAGGGAGGCCGCCGTGCGCGAGGCCCTGGCGCTGGGCGTCCGGCGGGTGCGCGCGCCTGGCTCATGCCACAGGGGCTTGTGCTACACAGTAGGCGGCGCAGCAGGCGGCTGTGCCATACTTAGCGAGCTCGTGTGCACCCTCGTGGCCAGCAGTGCGCCAGTGTGCCGAGCAGCTGCAGAGCGCACCCGCCAGGGGTCCTGGCATGATCTCCTGGCGCGGCGGTGCATGCTGTACGGCTGCCGACAAGGGCACAGCCCGCATGGCATGATTGATCCACAGGTCTGCCCTGTCACAGCCGGGGACAATGCATCACGCCAGGGCGCGGATAAGCGCATGATCTGCCTGGCTGGAGTGCAGCATTGATCCTGTGTCTGCGCCAGGACCCGGAGACTGCGAAGACTGTGGGAGACGCGCGGCTGCGCGCTGGGCCGGAGCCTCAGGCGCGCGCGGCTGCAGCCGCGCGCACTGAGGCCAACGGGGCGCCGCGCAAGAACAATGCCATGCTGGCTCAGAGGACAGCGCAGCCAGGTGCACATCGGGAGGTCTGGGCAGCGCGCGCCGCGCCGCCGCGCTCCGCTGGACGCCATGTGGCGGCGCCCGTGAAGGTGCCCGCCGAGCGCGGACGCAGCGTCAGCGGCGCGACGGCGGCGCCCGTCGCTGAGTCTCAGTGCACAGGAGCGCCAGCATGCGGCCAGCGCGGCGCGCGTGTGCGGGAGACCGGCCCAGCATACACCTTGTACGGCAGGCCCGGGCACGCAGCGACCCCTGCGCCGCCGCCGCTCTACGCCCGTGCGGACGCGCTGTGGCCAAGGGCAAAGGCTTGGGGCAAAGTTGCAGCGCGCACAGGCGGCGAGGCCAACCGGCCGACGGCGGGGGCAGCCCCAGCGGCCGCAGCAGCTGAGTAGAGTGCATATGAGGCCTGCTGCGGCGGCGGCAGCGCCCGCGCGCGCGGCGGAGCAAGCTGTATTCCGGCAAGGCAGGGGCGGACGTGGATGCCTTGCAGCTTGCTGCGGCTTGCGCGCGCGCCGCGGCGAGCTGCTGCCGCGGCAAGCCCTCCCGCATCGAGCGATGGCGGCCTGCCCCCGCGCTGCAGGCGGGGCGCGCCGGCGACCTGGTCAAGTGCAACCTCGGCAGGTGACGGCGCTCGCGCAGGTGCGCTCGACAAAGCGCTTTCGCAGCGGCCCGGGCGCCGCCATGCGGGGCTGCAGCAGCTTGCGCACTTGCGAGCCGGAGCGGCCGAGGGCAGCTGCATGGTGGGCGGCTCTGGCCAGCTGCATGGCTCAGCCATGCGGTCATTTGTGGGGTGGATGTGTTTAGCATGGCTCAGCCATGCCGTCACCTGTGGGGCTTGGGTATGTGGATTTTGGCATCAGTCACATCATCAGCGAGCTCTTACCAGCCGGCGATGGTCGGCCCTGTGTTCAAGCCACATGTTAGGGTGCGAGCGGGAACTGCCAGCCACATGTTGTTTGCCCTTATACAGCGCCAGGTTGCCATCATGTGCTTCAAAGAAGCCTTGCCAGGAACATGCTTTTGTGTGTTTGTCTGTGCGACTGTGTGTCTGTTAGGCTTGCTCAGGCAGAGATGCACCCTGCCATGCAGCTGGCACATGTCTGGGCTCGGGGCCAACTGGAGCTCCTCAGGCGCATAGCCCTCACATGAGGGCGTTGGGCAGGTATTGATGCTGAAACAAGTTTGCACAAATCCGCAACTGATTAGCTTGACGCTTGGCTGTCAATCATCACCTACACAGCCCCACCATCTTCTGCTTTCGGCGGCGACTGATCATGTTCTGTTACACCTAGGTTGCATTTTCGAGACCTTGGTCCTGGACTCGGGTGAAACGAGCATAAGTACGCTCCGCCGACAGTTCGCGCCTAGCGAGCAGGGCGTGTGCTATGTCTTGAAGAAAAGTGGTCCTGCGCAAGGCATTCCACTGTCATCACAGGAGGGCCAGCGCCCTCAGCTTCACATCCTCCCTTGGAAAAACAACCTGCACCCGGTGCGCCTCTCCAGAGTTCTGAGCTGCTCAGCGCCGCCTTGTGTTACCCGGCTCACGCTGAAACCGCTGCCTCTCCACTCTCAAGAGTGGCGGGGCATCGGGGGCGCAGGTGGCCCAGTCCGCGCTGTACTCACTGCCAACACTACACCGGCCTCTGCCGTGCGCCTGACCCCCTCCAAGGCAGGAGAGCACGCCGCGCGCTTCAGCTGACCCGTGCACTGGCGCACGTATGGCATGGCGCCGCACAGCCACGCTGACGTGCCCGTGCTGGAGGAGTGGCACGTAGCACACAAACGACCCCACGCGTGCGGCGTGGAGGGCTGCGCCGCGCAGCTCGTCACAAAGAGACACTTACAGGCCCGCCTGTGCGCCGCGCACATCAAATGCCCCGCGGTGCTGCGCGGCGGCGTGCGGCAGCGCTGGTGTAAGCGCTGCCACTGCTTCCACGCGCTCGGAGCATTCTCTGGCAGCCGCAGGTGTGCGCCTGCCTCGCGCTTGCACCGCGCTTGTCTGGCGCTTCCGCAGGGTTGACCCGCCTCTTTAACGATTTAAAACTGCGCTTGTAGCAAGGTGTTCCACTGCGCCTGGCCTCAACAGCCTGTTGTCAGAGGCATGACTCCGTATGGCAAAATTGTAAGGTCCTCACTGACGCGCACCCAGTCGCGGCAGGAGCTGCGCAGCCAGCCTCAGCACGCAACGCGCGGCGTACCACAAGCATCGAGCGCGCAGCGCCAGTGCGGCCGCGAGTCCCAAGGCGCAACGTGAGCATCAGGCGCGCGCGGCCTGGGCAGCTGTGGCCATACTTAGGGGCAATGCGCACCCAGTGGCAGCGCCCGCAGCTGCAGCGCACCCGATTGTACCTGCTCAGGTCTCCCTGCACATGTCTCAGGTCCGGCGCGGGCGCGCCGCCGGCGACGCGCACGCCGCGCTGGCCTTCTCCGACCATGAGGCGGCGCCCGCTGAGCGCGTGCGCCATGTCCGTGACGCAGCGGCGGCCCGCTCGCACTGCCGCACGGCGGCCGACGACGTTTCTCTGACGTCCGGTTCAGACACCTCCGGCTCCGAAGACAGCGCGTCCGAGTCTGACGGCACTGCTGGCGCCGGCCTGCATGCAGGTGGCCAACCAGGCCTGCTGCCTGCAGTGCTGCCATGTTGTGCTGCTGGCCCCAAGGGCGTGTGCACTGGAGGGCGCGGGCGGCAATTTTGCGCTGGGTCACCGCTTAACCAGCATGCCAGGGCGCTGCTGTGCGCTCTCATGACCTCCGCTCAAGCCAGTGCCGTGCATGATCCCACGGGCGAGCTGGCGCGCAGGCGGCACGGCGCCGCCCGAGCTTGCTGATCTGCCCGTGCTGCATGATGGAGCATGTATTGGCTCAGTTTTGGGCCCTCGCGTGTGCGGCGTGGAGGGCTGCGCTGCGCAGCTTGTTGCATATTGCCACCTGGAGGCCTGCCTGTGCGCCGCACACTACCAGTGCCGCGCAGTGCTGCGCGGCGGCGAGCCGCAGCGCTGGTGCGGCAAATGCCACGCGTATCACGCGCTCGAGGCGTTCTCCGGCAGCCTGAGGTGCGCGCCCGCCTCGCGCTAGGAGCGCTCTGGTCACCCCCAGGCCTGGTGCACCTGTCTCCTAAGCAGGGCGTGCGCTATGTATGGCAAGGTGCTTTAGACAGTGTCGCCTGACCTAGTACGGACTTTAGGCTCATTGGGGGGGGGGGGGGGGGGGGGGCCCCCCCCGCC